>BNJT01001627.1_pt1 | contig 77988 bp, 122 predicted proteins | sample 8540491 | NCBI WGS metagenome assembly BNJT01 (sample SAMD00202455, study PRJDB9452) | human saliva metagenome | host: Homo sapiens | reverse complement strand
CAAGAGAGGCTTTATCGTGTAAAATAGGGAATGCGAAAGATAGTTTTTTAAAAGTATCATTGCTATACTAGAGAGGACTGCAAGATGAATTTGGCACTGATTGTGAATCAGAGTAAAGAGGATGCGGAAAGCTTTCAGAGCATTATTTTGCAGAATCTTTCAGAGAGGAACATTCATCCCAGAATATTTTTAAATAAAGATTTTCAAAGGGAAGATTTTAAGGATATTGATTGCATTATCACTTTGGGGGGGGACGGAACCATTCTTCATACGGCGGGAGTGCTGTGCGGAATGGAAGTACCGATTTTAGGAATTAATGCAGGGCATCTCGGCTATTTGACTGAAATTCGAAAAAGGCGGGAGATAGAGGGTGCCTTAACAAGACTCCTTCATGGAGAGTATGTGGAGGACAGACGCTCTATGCTTCGAGGCAGAATCCTTCGTGAGGGTAAGGAGATTTTTTTCAAGACTTGCCTTGAATGAGATTTTGATTTCCCGTGTCAGGGGAGTCAGTATTCACCACTTTCAGGTTTATTGTGACGGAATGGAAATGGTTCACTATTCCTCCGACGGAATTATTATTTCTACTCCCACAGGCTCTACTGCGTATAATCTCTCTGCGGGAGGTCCTATTATTTCTCCGGAAGCACAGGTTTATATTATGAATCCGATTTGTGCACACAGCCTGAATGCCAGGGCGGTGGTATTGGATAATGAAAGAGTTTTGGAAATTCTCATGGAGAAGGGAAATCAGGTCTTGTCCTTTGACGGAGAAGAGCCGGTAGAACTTTTTGCCGGAGATCGGGTGATTATTCAAAGGGCGGAGGAAGAAACCGTACTGGTAAAGTTTTCAAAGGAAAGCTTCCTGCACACCTTACGCGAAAAAATGTCGTTAGTTTAACTAGAAACTATAAAGAAGGAAAAGAAAGGGTTTCCATGAAGAAGAATCGGCAAGATAGAATTCTTTCTCTCATTAAGGAAGAGGATATAGAAACACAGGAGGAACTGGCAAAGGCCTTGCATCGCGAAGGATATAATGTGACACAGGCCACGGTTTCGAGAGATATTAAGTCTTTGCAGCTTGGGAAGGTACAGAAGAACGGAAAGATGGTGTATCAGATTTTCCGTAAAGAGGGAGAAAAAAAGGATGTTGAGAAGCTGGTGCAGATTATGCGGGCAGGCATTATTTCTCTGAAAAACGGCCGGAAACATTCTGGTTATCCATACGCTTTCCGGCATGGCAAATGGCGTTGCAATGGCAATAGACCATTATCCTTTTCCGGAGATTGTGGGAAGTCTGGCGGGAGACGATACTCTTTTCTGCGCCATGGAAAGTCCCGGAAAGTGTAGAACGCCTGCGTTTGGCCTTAAAGGGAATCCTCGAGAAGGGGGAAGAGCATGCTTGAGCGACTGATGGTAAAGGATTTGGCTCTGATTGAAAAATCGGAAATCGAATTCGGTGCCGGTTTAAATATACTTACGGGAGAAACGGGAGCCGGAAAGTCCATACTTCTCGGCTCAATTCAGCTGGCTCTGGGACAAAAAGCAAGTAAAGAGATGATTCGGCACGGTAAGGAGCAGGCCTTGATCGAGCTATCTTTCTCAGTGGATGAAAAAGAAGAGAAAAAGCTGAAGACCTTGGAGGAAGATCTGGAGGCGGAGGAAGGAAGCCTCATTATTCGCAGAAAGATTTCAGAGAAAAAGTCCGATATTCGAGTGAATGATTTGACGCTCACTTTAGGAAAATTAAAGGAGATCAGTGGAGGACTTTTGATTTACACGGACAGCATGAGCATCACAGTCTTTTTGAAAGAGGGGGCTCACCTGGCTATACTGGACAGCTACATGGAAAGGAAGGGAGACGGTCTTCTCTCCGCAGTGTTGGCAAGCTATGAAAACTACCGGGAGAAAAAGAAGGCTCTTTCAGCTTATTCTCTTCCGGAGGAAGAAAGGCTGAGAGAACTTGATTTTTTGAACTTTGAGATAGAGGAGCTGGAAGGAGCGGAGCTAAAAGCTTGGAGAAGAAGAGAGCTTGTCCAAAAGACTATGCTCTTTATGAAAAATATGGACCGTTTAAAGTCCCTGCTTCTGAAGGTACAGGAGAGCCTTTCGGAAATGGACTTTCATTTTGCGGTAAAGGAGCTTGAGGAAGCGGTAAGTTATGACGAGGCTCTGCAAAACAGCTTGGACAGTGCTTACGAGTTGGAAGCCGTGGGGAGGACTGCTTAAGAGGAGTAGAGCATTACCTGGACCATGCCGAGGTGGATGAGGAGAAATTCTTTTTCCTTGGAGAGCGCTTAAACAGCATTCGGACAGTCATGATGAAGTATGGGGGACGGAAGAAAAAGCTTTTAAATGCCCTTAGGGAGAAGGAAGAGAGAAAAACGTTTCTTAAACGACTATGAGGCGGAAAAAAGAGAAGGCGGAAAAAAGCGCTTTCTGTGGCCGGGGAAGACTTGGAAAAAGAAGGCGGAGGAATTGTCCGCGGCAAGACAGAAGGTGGGAAAGGAGCTGGAAAAAACTGATTCGGAAGGAAATGGAAGAATTGGGATTTTTAGATACGCGCTTCGAGTTCCATTTTCAAAGAAAGAAGGAGATTACGGAAAAGGGCTTTGACGAGGTTGAATCCTATGTGAGCTTGAATCAGGCGAGCCGTTGCGGGCATTAAGAGAGGTGGGCTCCGAGGTGAGCTGTCTCGTATTATGCTTTCCATCAAGACGGTTCTGGCGGATACGGATGATACACCGACCTTGATTTTTGATGAGATTGATACCGGCATTTCCGGCAGGACTGCGGAAAAAGGTGGGAGAAAAGCTGGAAAAAATTGCGAAAAAAGCACCAGGTCATTTTTAATTACGCATCTGCCCCAAATTGCGGCAAAGGCGGATAGACATTTTTGATAGAAAAAGGTTTCGGAGGGAAAAACCAGAACGGAGATACATGCTCTTTCCGAAGAAGAATCCATAGAAGAGCTGGCCAGACTTCTTGGTGGAGATGAACTGACCGAGGCGGCTTTAGAGAATGCGAGAAGCTTGAAGAAAAGTGCGGGAATAAAGAAATAGCGAGGAGAGGACAATGAAGAATATCTTATTTTTAGCATCTGAGGCTGTACCCTTTATTAAAACCGGCGGGCTCGCGGATGTAGTAGGGTTCCCTCCCAAAGTCTGTGGATAAAAAAATTATTTTGACGCCAGAGTGATGATTCCTAAGTATATGTGTATGCGGGAAGAGGACAGGAATAATCTACAGTATATTACGCATTTTTTTATATGGATTATATGGGGCAGTCCGTTATGTGGGAGTGCTGAAGAAGGAAGTGGACGGAGTACTCTACTACTTCATTGACAATGAGTATTATTTTTTTCGGGAAACAGACCTTACGGTAACTGGTACTGGGATTTGGAAAAGTTCTGCTTTTTCTCTTATGCGGCACTTTCCGCTCTGCCTCTCTTAAACTTTCATCCCGATGTGATTCATTGCCACGACTGGCAGACGGGACTGGTTCCGGTACTTTTAAAGGATCGTTTTGCAGGCGGAGAATTTTTCCGTTCTATTCGTTCCGTTTTTACGATTCATAATTTGCGTTTTCAGGGGACTTGGGATAAAAAGACGATTCAGCGCTTTACCGAGCTTTCCGACTACTATTTCACGCCGGACAAGCTGGAATTCAAGAAAGATGCGAATTTGTTAAAGGGCGGTCTTGTTTATGCAGATGCCATTACCACGGTAAGCAATACCTATGCCAAGGAAATTCAGACGAGCTTTTACGGAGAAGGTCTGGAGGGACTTTTACAGGCTAGGGACCATGATCTTAGAGGAATTGTAAACGGAATTGATTACGAGGCATGGAACCCTAAGAGAGATCCTTATCTTTCCCATCCCTATGATAAGGTGAGTGTACATAAGGAAAAGGTAAAGAATAAAATAGAGCTGCAGGAGAGCTTGGGGCTTTCCGTAGATGCGGATACGATGCTGATTTCCATGGTGACACGACTCACGGATCAGAAGGGCTTGGACCTTGTAGAGCGAGTTTTTGACGAGCTTTGCCAGGACAGATTGCAATTTGTGATTTTGGGAACGGGAGATGAGCACTATGAGAATTTGTTCCGTTACTTCGCTTGGAAGTATCCGGATCGCGTTTCCGCGCAAATCTATTATTCTGAGGAAATCAGTCACAAGATTTACGCGGCAAGTGATGCCTTTTTAATGCCTTCTCTTTTTGAACCCTGCGGACTGTCTCAGCTCATTTCTCTTCGTTACGGAACGATTCCTATTGTAAGAGAAACCGGAGGGCTTCGAGATACGGTGGAAGCTTTTAACGAGTACGAGAAGAAGGGGACGGGATTTTCCTTCTCCAACTATAATGCGCACGAAATGATGGCTTGTGTGCGTTACGCTGAGAAGATTTACTATGATGATAAGAAATCCTGGAAGGGCCTTATTAACAGAGCAATGAAGAAGGATTTCTCTTGGAAGAGCTCCGCTTTGCAGTATCAGGAGCTTTATGATTGGCTGGTAGACCAAAAGATAAAAGTAAAATCAAAAATGGTCATATTCTAGAATGGGATGGAGAAAAAAAGCAAAGAATGGGCTTTTTTTATAGAACAACTAACTTCAAATTATTTACTTATGTCGGCGGTGGTTTCCTGGTTTGTAGCACAGGTTTTAAAAACGGCCATCGATGCCTATTTTAATAAAGGAATAAACTGGGAAAGAATGACCGGATCTGGAGGAATGCCTTCCAGCCACTCCTCTACGGTGGTTTCATTGGCTGTTGCAGCAGGAATTTCCTATGGAGTGGACAGTGCCGTTTTTGCCGTTGCTCTCATTTTTGCCATTGTGGTCATGTATGATGCTACGGGAGTGAGAAGAGAAACAGGGAAGCAGGCGGTCATTTTAAATCGTCTGCTTTTGGACAATCCTTTTCTCCTGGAGTGGAGAAGAATTTGAAAAAAAGTTGAAGGAATATGTCGGACATACTCCTCTGCAGGTGCTGATGGGGGCGATTCTCGGTTTGTTTATTGCCATACTCATGGGCAGTGTCTACGGATACATCATGATTTAAAGAGATAGTTTTATCTATAGAGGAGAATAAGGGTAGATGAGGGAAAGGATAGACTTGTACAATTTAAGAGCTGTAATTCATAAGACGGGGAAGTCTCTCCGTTTGATTCTGCTCCTTTTTTTAGCTCTTTCCTTAAGCTCCTGCAAGGGAATTGCGATTAGCGGAAAGACGGAGAACATTCCGGGCTATACAAAAGAGCAGGCGATGATGGTTCTTGGTTCGGAGCGGAATCGATATCAAAATATTTTGGGGACGGAGATTTGGGACCTTCCGATTACAGGACAGATAGAAAAAAATTATGGAGCCTATTTTATAGATAAGACCAAGGAGTTTTTGCAAGATATTCGTACTTTGAATTTACTTGCGGGGGAAAAGGGAATACAGCCCAGTAGTGTGGAAATGGAAGAAATTCGTAAGGCGGCCAATAAGTTTTATCACGCTCTTACGGAAGAGGATAAGGCCTTTTTTGCGAATTGTACGGAAAAAGATGTCGTGGATATGTATACTGCATATTTTACTGCTGAAAAAACGGCAAATTCTCTCCTTTCCTCGTCTGAGACGGAGCTGAGTGACGCGGAGTCAAGGGTAATCAGCATTGAACAGATTGTCTTGAGCAGCGAAGAAGCGGCAAAGGAGCTTTTTGGAAAAGGTAAGAACCCCGGGAGCGAACTTTGCCTACTATGCAGGACAGTATTCCGAGGATCCGGAGATTCAAAAAAAGACTTTCCATCGGTGAAAAAGGAAGACAAGCTGTATGAAATGGCATTTTCTCTGGAAAAAGACGAGATTTCGATATTATTGCAGAGAACGGAAAGTTTTATATCTTAAAATGTGTGAATCCTTATGATGAGGAAGCGACGCGTGACAGAAAGGAGCGACTGGAAAAAGTCTATTCGTATTTTAAAGTTTAATGAGAGCTACTCTGCTTACCAAAAAAGAGCATATCGTGCGTTTCAGAGAGAGCTTTTTGGAAGGAAATAGACCTTCATGCACATAGGGGAAAGTACAGCGGATTTTTCTTTTCCGTTTATCAGGAATATGTAAAAGCGTGAGCCGCGGCTCACGCTTTTTCTTAGAGAGCAAGAATGATACCCTTATCATTGGCATAGATTGTGGCAACCCCCATAGCATTGGTAAGAACTATTTCTTTAAACTCTGCCAGCTTTTCGAAGTCTGCCTTAAGCTGCTCGGCTCTTTCGGGAGCATTTACATGAGTGATTACCAGACGCTTAGTCTTTACGGCTTCTACTCCTCCGGCTCTCTCAATGGCAAGCTCCATCATTTTTCGAAGTGCTTTTTGCATTCCTCTTTGTTGACCGAGTTGGACAATACTACCGTCTACGGCTCCCATAATGGGTTTAATATTCAAGGCACCGGCTAAAAGAGACTTTATTCCGCTGAGCCGTCCATTTTTTCGTAAGGTATCAAGACTTTCCAAAACGAAAAGAGTTTTTAAATCATCGCAGGCCATTTCTACTTCTTCCACCACTTCTTCGAAAGACTTTCCTGCGTCCTTTAACTCCTGAATGTCTAAACAAAGCTTACACTCTCCCGCACTTGCGGATTTAGAGTTAAAAATATGAACCTTCTTTGTTCCGCCGTTTTCTTCATAAAGGCTCAGGCCGATGCTTGCTGACTGGAAGGTTCCGGAAAGCGAGGCGGAAATCGTTACAACATATATTTCGTCCGCATCCGATTCTTCTATGGCCTTTTGAAAAGCTTCGGGAGAAGGACATGCGGTTTTGGGGCCGATAGAGGATGCGTTTACTCTATTGATAAAGTCGAGCTGATTGAAATTCTCATCGTCCAATATGGAATAAGAACCGATTTCCAAGGTGAGCGGAACAGTTTTGAATATAGGATTTTGTTTCATTTGCTCCGTAAAATCTCCGCAGCTGTCCGCAATAATTTGGTATGACATAAGGGCTCCCCTTTCTGTATCGAAGATGCATAATGATGTAGTTTTTAAAACTACATTGAGAATTATAACGAGCGCTCTATACTGCTGTCAAGCTATCCTTGACACAGAGAGGGACTTGCAATAAGATTTTTTAAAATGAGTAGAGGAGAAAGGAAGTATATATGCCAACAAAAGAAACAGAGTCCCATAATATGGAACGGGATATTTTGGTTACCGGACATCGGAATCCGGATACGGACTCTATATGTGCAGCAATTTCTTATGCCAGATTTCAAGAATAAAAATCAATAAGACAAAGAATTATATTCCCTGCAGGGCGGGAAACCTGAATGCGGAGACAAGTTTTGTCCTGCAATACTTTAAGGAAGAAAAGCCGCGCCTTTTGGAAAGCGTGAAAACGCAGATTTCTGATGTGGCTTATCGAAAGACGGCCGGTGTTCCTAAAAACATGTCTTTAAAGCAGGCCTATCAGATCATGAGAGACAGCCATGTAGTGACTCTTCCCGCGGTGACGGAAGAGGGGATATTGGAGGGCTTAATTACCATTTCCGATATTGCAAAGTCCTATATGAATGTCTATGATTCCGCCGTTATTTCTACAGCGAAGACGCAGTTTAAGAATATTTTGGAAACGCTGGAGGCTACTCGGATTACCGGTGACATAGAGCGCTTTTGTGAAAAGGGAAAGGTTGTGATTGCGGCAGCCAATCCTGAAATGATGAATTATTACATAGAACCTCATGATATCGTGATTTTGGGAAATCGTGCGGAGAGCCAGCTGTCTGCTCTCGACAATGGAGCGGACTGCATCATTATCTGTGAGGGAGCCAATGTTTCTCCGACCATTCGGGACCTTGCGGAGCATAACGGTATGATCATTATGGTCACCTCCTACGATGCCTATACGGCTGCGCGCCTGATTAATCAGTCTATTCCTATTGACTTCTTTATGACGAAGGACGGTCTTCTGACCTTTCAGGAGGAGGATTATGTTGACGACATTAAGGAGGTAATGGCCAGCAAAAGACATAGAGACTTCCCCTGTTTTAAGTAAGGACGGAAAAATATCTGGGGATGATTTCCCGCAGAAATTTGATGGGAGCACATGGGAAGCAAGTCATCATGGTGGACCACAATGAGCTTGCCCAGGCCTTGGAGGGAATGGAAAATGCGGAAATTCTGGAGATTATCGATCATCATCGCTTAGGGACTATTCAGACCTTGTCTCCGGTAAGCTTCCGCAATCAGCCGCTGGGCTGCTGCAGTACCATTATCTATCAAATCTATCAGGAAAAACGGGGTGGAGATAGATAAGAAAAACGGCGGGACTTCTGATGTCCGCCATTATTTCCGATACACTTCTCTTCCGCTCTCCGACCTGCACACCGGTGGATGAGACGGCTGCCAGGAGCTTGCCAAAAATAGCTGGAATTGATATCGAAGCCTACGCTATGGAGATGTTTGCAGCAGGCTCAAACTTAAAGCAAAAAACGGATAAGGAAATTTTTTATCAGGATTATAAGATTTTTACTGCGGGAAATATTCGTTTCGGTGTGAGTCAGGTGACTTCTTTAAATGAGGAAGAGCTGGAAGAATTAAGACCGCGCCTCCTCTACTTTGCGAAGGGAGCTTTGGAAACGGAAAAATCTGAATATGGTTTTTGTGATGCTTACGAATATTTTTGAAACAAGACAGTATCCTTCTTGCTGTCGGGGCACACTCCGCAGAGCTGATAAATATGGCATTTTTCTCCCGGCGGCTGAAAAGGTAGTTTATGAACTAAACGGAGAGAGCACGGAGGGCTATGCCACACGGATTCCCGAGATGGTATCCCGAAAGAAGCAATTGATTCCGCCCTTTCTCTTTTTGCGGAACAATTGTAAGGTCGTGGCGGGACTTCCAGCCGAGTTGCGAGAGGAAACAGGGATGAATATATGTCTTATCAGGGATGCCTTCCAGCGGGAAGAGCGTTCTGGGAAAAATGCTGGCAAAAAGGCAAAATGCGCTTTTTTTGGATTTAGATACGCTGATTCAAAAGAATACCGGAAAGCTCCTTCGAGAAATCATAGAGGAGAAAGGGAGAGAGGGATTCCTCCAAATAGAAGAGGAAACGGGGGCCTCTCTTTCCGTGGAAAATACGGTTATCGCACCGGGGGCTCGATTTGCTATGGGGAGAAGGCAATGAAGCATCTTCAGAAAATAGCAAGGGTGATTTTCTTGGACCTTCCCTATGAGGAAATGGAAAAAACGAATCGGAGATCCAGTAAAAAGGGGAGTGGCGATTCCGGAGGGCTTCAGCTTAAGGGACCTCTATAAGGAAAGAACGGAACTCTATCGAAAATATGCAGAATATACTCTGAAAGAAGAGAATTTATCCATAGAGGAATGCTTGAAGAAATTAATGCAGTATTTGGATGGTTTTTAAATACCGAAATTAGGTATTTTGTCCTGTGAAGGAAGAATTATGGAAAATGTGGTTTTAGGGCTTTTTGGCCCATGTCGATAGGGGAAAGACCAGTCTTTCCGAAAGCCTGCTCTTTGAAAGCGGCGGAATAAAAAGAAAAGGACGAGTGGATCATGGGGACAGTCTTTTTGGACCATGATGAATTAGAGCGGAAAAAAAGGGATTACCATCTATGCTAAAAAGTGTTTATTTTTCAAGAGAAAAATAAGCGCTTTTTCTTTTTGGATACTCCAGGGGCACAGAGAATTTTCCGGAGAAATGGAGAGGGCACTTCAGGTTTTGGACTATGGAATTCTTCTTTTGGATATGAAGGAAGGGATAGGAAGAAGAGAGAAGGAGCTTTGGGAAATGGCAAAAGAGGCAGAGCTACCCCTAGTTCTTTTTGTGAATAAAATGGATCTTTTTCAAGGAGAAAGAGGAAGAGTTATAGAGGAGCTACAGAGCCATTTTTCCGGAAAAACAACTTTTTCGGATTGTAGCCTCTTACGAAAAAAACTGTTTGAGAAAGGAGGCGACAGTCCTTTAGCCGAAGAAGAGGAGTTGATAGAAGCTATTGCCACGAGCAGTATGGAAAGCATGGAAGAATACTTGGAAAGTGGAGAACTTTCTTTAAAAACAGTGAAGTCCTTACTGGGAAATAGAAGTTTTTTTCCCGTTTTTTTTGGCTCGGCATTAAAGCAGGATGGGATAGACGGTTTTTTTGAGGCACTCATTCTCCTTTGTGAAAAAGAGGAAAGGAGAGGAGACAGAGAAGAAGGAAAAAGAGGGTGAGGAGAAAGAAGAAAAGAGAGAAGAAAGAAAAAGAGGCTATATCTATAAAAATAACAAGAGATGAGAAGGGAAGAAGAATTGCAAAGGCACGCCTTTTTTTCCGGAAAAATTATCGCTTAGGGAAGAGTGGGTTCCGGGAGAAAAAGCTCACAGAGCTTCGTTTGGAAGAAGGAGACCGATATACGGATTTAAGTGAAGTGGAGGCAGGGAGCCTTTTTTTGACACCGGTTTCGGAGAAAATCACAGCCGGAGAATTTCCTCTTAGAGAAGAGAAGAGAGGAAGGAATGAGAATTTACTTCAAGTGGAGCTATCCCTTTCGGAAGGAGATATCTTAAGTTATGCTTCTGAGCTACGGGATTTGGCAAGGGAGTTCCCGGAATGGCATTTACATATTACGGAAGAAGGAAAAAGAGTGCGAATCCATTCTCTAGGAGCCTTACAAAAGGAGCTGCTTCAGGATATCTTCCGGAAAAGGACAGGAAAGGAGATTCTGCTTTCTCCTATTGAATTGATTTACGGAGAAGGTCCCGCAGGGGAGAGCTATGGACAAGCAAAGGTAGAGAGCCCCGGACATTATTTTTGGAGTTTTATTGCGTCTTTTTCCTTTTGATTCCGAGGAAGAAAACGCGCGAGAACAGGGAGAAAGAGAGTATACGAAGGGGGAAAATAAGAAAGAACAGTTTAGGCTAAGCATGATAGAAGGCTTGGACTTAAAAAAGGAATGGTTCAGCCGTTTACAGACGGAGTGGGCGGATATGGAACTGAAGGGCAATGGCTTATCAGGGCCATATACGCATTATGAGCTGGAGATTTTAGAGCTGGAATACAAAGAGAGCTCCTATTATATTGACTTTAAGGCGGCGGTTTTGGAAGCCTTTTTCATGGCGCAAAGAAATGCGGGACTACAGCTTTTTTCTCCCGTTTTCTCCTATAATCTAAAAATTGAGCAGGAATATCTCGGTTCAGTCCTGCAAACCATAGAGAGACTGAAAGGAAAGCAGGAAGAGCTTCTTCAGGAGGAATCAGGAATTTCTTTGAGAGGGAAGCTTCCGGGTGAGGGTCTTACTGCTCTTTTAGAGGACTTACAAAGATTCGGAGGGGAGACGGAATTCCGATTTTACTCTTTTGAAAAGATAGAGGAGGAGAAGGAAAGAGAAATTCTCCTGGGAAAATTATCCGATCCGGAAGAGGTGGAGAGGCTTCTCACATACCCTGAGGGTTTATCCGAAGAGCTATATATAGAGCCGTATGATTCATTATCATCCGCGGACACAGGGACTTCCTTTCCGGAAAAAACCGCTAAGCTAAGGGAGAAAAGAGAGAAGAACTCGAAAAAGAAAAAAGAGAAAACCGGATCTTATATTCAGGATATAGAGTTGGAGGAGATTTTCTTAAGAACCTTCGGTCCTGTTCGAAACAGAGGAAAGGAAGCTTTGCTTTCCGAGCAGAAGCTTGTATTATCCAGAGAAAAGGAGGAGAAACAGAAGGCGGCGAGAGAGCAATATGAAAAAAGAGCTGTTTCGGCTAAAAAGAGTATACTTCTTGTAGACGGATATAATTTCATGTTTGCAAAAGAGTCCTTAAAGGAACTTGCAAAAGAGGACTTGATGGCGGGAAGAGAAGAGGTTATTCAGCGCTTGTCCGAGTATGCAGTTTTCTATGATACGGAGGTCTACCTTGTGTTTGATGCTTATCATGTGAAGGGCGGCATGGGGAGTCGCAAGCAGTACGGAAAAAAATCTGGAGCTTATTTTCACAAAGGAAGGGGAAAGTGCGGACTTTGCTTTGGCAAGGATGGCCAAGGACTTCTCGGAAAAGGGAAGACGAATCAGCATCGTTAGCTCTGATCAGGCGGTGCAGGTACAGGCCTTTTCGGAAAAAGGTGTGAGCCGCTATTCTTCCGCTGAGTTTTACGGCCTTTTAGAGGAAATGCGAAAGAAGATTTCCGAAATAGATTTTGTTTGACGAAGAGTTTTCAGAATGATAAGATATCGAATTGTATGGCACAAAATAAAATTTTTGAATTTTTGTGAAAAAAATTTAAGGTGTGTATTTCCGGAGTGAAGGCGGAAAGTCGCGTAAAAGCAGTCCGGAAATAAGAGGAGAGTAAAAGTGAAAAAAATCAAATTGGGACTTACAGTACTTGCGTTGGCTATGGCCCTTACAGCCTGCAAGGAATTAAAGACTGCACAGGATGCGTTCAAGAATGGGGGCGCTGAAAACGGAAAGAATGAGGCGCTGAACAATCTGATGGGGAGCAATTCAGGGCAATAAAGACTCCTATGAAGACCTTCCTCCGGCGAGCGACTTGGAGGCGTATAATAACTATATTGATTTAAGTAACTTTATGACGGGAAGAGTGGAAGAATCCCTGAATCGATATTTTACCGGTGTAGCTGCAACGGAAGACTTTTCTCCTGTTGAGGGAGGATATTATATCACGACAACATTCAGTAATTATGATTATGAATTATTGGACAATGTGGAAGCGCAAGCGGATTTGGGCACCAGCTATACGGAAATGGACGAGCATGCTTTTGACCCTGATTCCGACCTTAAGAGACTTAATGAAGGTTTTGGATGAAGCCGGAAACTACGGAAATCAAAAGGGCTATCTGGATGACAATTACGCCAAGGGGCAGGAGATTCACAGTCGTTTTGTTCCGGCAGTCAATGCCTATGACGAAGAGAGACTCCCCTACTTGAATAGCTTAAGGGCCATTTTACAGGAGCGTCAGGCATTAGATTTGGAGCACTTTCAGAAGGAAGGCTATACGATTCGTTATCAGATGCTGAAACTTACTATGTTAAAGTCCGACATTATGAATGCCATTTACAAGCAGGAAGAGATTTCGGATGAAAAATGTCCTTTCCCTGGACCTGACGGAGATTCGCCCGAAATATGAGGAAATGGCCTCAGTGCTTGCCGAATTTGCGGTAAACTATAAGGACGAAGCGGAGCTGGAAAAGGAAGGTTTTGAAAGCTATAAGAGCGGACAACTCAGTTTCTTCAACAATACCATTACAGAGTTTAAGGTGCAGACACAGGCCTTGATTGCTCGTGTAGACGAGCAGAGACCTTACTCTGAAGCGGAAAAATTAACTCTCAGCACAACAGAGGGATCCTTGGAACGCTTGATTAAGTGCAGTTCGGATGTTACTTCCCGCTATAATGAAGTAGTAGGCTAAGAATCCGATTTCCTGAGAGCTATAATGCTTATCTCTTATAGTCGGAAGAAATAAGCCGAAGAATTAGGGAGACAGGGAAATTTGACAAAGCAGGGAAGTTTCCGTATAATCCCGTTATTATGCAAAGACATCTTGGGAAAGGAACAGTCATGGACGACGACGGAGACAGGGAATACTGAAACCCCTACTCTAGCTAATAGATATAAGACAGTTTTGATACTAAAAAAATAGAGGAGAAGGTATAGTGAATTGTTACTATGCCTTTTTTTCTCGTTATATAAAAATCCTTGTAGTTTTTCAAGAAGTGTTTTCAGAATAAAGCTGAAGTTTAAGGAGGAGTAAAGAAGCGTTATGCTGGGAAGAGTTGTGCTCTTATTTGTATTGATACTGGTGAACGGATTTTTTTCCTGTGCGGAAATTGCCGTTTTACAGGTAGGAGAAGCAAAATTAAAGAAATTGAGTGAGGAAGGCAATAAGAAGGCAAAGAAGCTTTTGGAGTTCACGGAGGAGCCCTCCCGCTTTTTGTCCACGATTCAGGTGGCTATTACCTTGGCGGGCTTTCTCTCCAGTGCCTTTGCGGCGGAGAGCTTTGCAGGGATATTGGACGGCCGGGTGTTGCGCCTTATTCCGACTTTAAGTGTGGAGGTGATTCATCCCATTTCCATTGTTTTGATTACGCTGATTTTATCCTATATCAGCATTGTTTTCGGAGAGCTTGTTCCGAAGAGGCTTGCGCAGGTGCACACGGAGGCAATTGCCCTGAATATTGCACCGATTCTCAGTCTGGTTTCTTTACTTACGAATCCCTTGGTTTTCCTTTTATCAGCTTCTACCAATGCAATTCTCAGACTGATCGGAATCGATCCGGATGAGGACACGGTCGGGATATCGGAAGAAGACATCTTAATGATGGTGGATGAAGGCTTGGAAAAGGGAACGATTGAATCCACGGAAAATGAATTCATCCAGAATGTGTTCGAGTTCAATGATTTAACGGTAGAGGATGTCTGCACGCACAGAACGGATGTGGCCATGCTCTACATTGAAGACACGGACAGACAGTGGAGACGGACCATTCATGAACACCGCTTTGCCTGCTATCCCATTTGCGGAAAGGACGATGATGATATCATCGGAATACTGAATACGAAGGACTACTTCCGTCTAAATGACTTAAGCCGTCCGAATGTGATGAAAAATGCGGTTGATCGTCCCTTCTTTATTTCTCAAAACATGAAGGTTTCCGACCTTTTTGAAACCATGAAGAAGGAAAGAAAATACTACGGCGTGGTGCTCGATGAGTATGGCGGCATGACGGGAATTGTAACCCTGCACGACTTGGTTGAGGCCTTGGTGGGAGATTTGCACGAAGAGGACGAGATTCCTGAACCGGATCCGATTGAAGCTGTTTCGGAGAATGAATGGATTATTCTGGGTACGGCGGACTTGGAAGATGTCAATGAAGAGCTGAAGATTAATTTGGATTTGGAGGCAGCCGATACCTTTGGCGGATACATCATGGGAATACTCGGAAAGGTACCCGAAGATGGAACTTGCTTCCATCTGGACACAGATAATCTAAGCATAGATGTGGCGGAGATTAAGAACCACAGAATCGGAAAAAAACCGTAGTGCGCCTCTTGGAGCAGGAAGAGAAGAAAGAGGAAGAGAATTAAAAAGGTAAATCAGGAATAAAATAAGAAATAAATTTGAAACTAAACAGCTCCCGCATGTTAAAAATGGATTAACCTGCAGGAGCTGTTTAGTTCTCCGCCACTAGTGGCGTAAGAGTTCAGTGGTCAGCGATATATCTTCCTGCCGCACAATCTTAATGTTATTCACATTTCCTTCAATAAAATTAATAGGAAAGCCCAGCTTGTAAAGAAGCATAGCGCAGCAGCTTTCGTCTAATGGATGCTCCTTTTTCTTGACCTGCAAAAAAACATCCATAATGATTCCTATGCGGTAGGCTTCCGGAGATTCGAGGCTTACTATGGAATTACGGTCTAAGTAACGAGGTTTGTTGTCTTCGTAGAGAAATTGGACATAATCGTTCATCTTTTGGCAGATATTGGCTGATCCGTTTTCGATACATGCCTGAAGCAGTTTGGAAATCATATCTATGGAAACCATGGGACGGTTTGCTTCTTGAAAAATCACGATATCTTCTCTGGTATACTTCGTTTGTATGGCATCCAGTCCATTTTTACGGAAAGAATTCCGGATGAAGAGGCGGGAATTAAACCGCGTAATTTATGAATTCCATATTGCTCCGCGTAGGCAGTTACAATTTGTTCCCAACCCTTTAAACAAACAACATAAATATCATCCACTGCAGCATGGGCTTGATAGGCTTCCATACAGTAGACAATTACCGGCTTCCCGAGGATGTTAATAAACTGATTGGGAATGTTTTGTTTATTTCGGTAGGATTTACCTCCTGCAAGAATGATGGCTACAGTTTTGTTGCGACTTTGTTGTGGGGATTCGTTATTCTTTCCGGGATCATTTTGATAAGGCAGGGAAGATGAGAGCGGGGTTCTACTCAGTAAGGCTTCGATACTGGTGTCGAGAACTTCTGCAAAACGTTGCAATTTCTTTTTGCGTAAGGTCATTTTCTCCGGACTCAATCTTTGCAATCGTGGAGCGTGTTTTGTAGCCAAGTGCATTTGCCAGATCCTGTTGCGACATCCTAAGCTCAAAACGGCGTTTTTTGATATTACTTCCTATAGACATGATATAAGTAGTCCTCCTTTGTACAGAGGCCCCCTTCCACAGGGAGGTGTTGGCTTACTCAAAGGGAGTGATAGGGAAGGAAAAGCCAGATGCGTATATTATAAATCAACACACTGTGATTATAAAGCGGAAATAATAGAAAAAAGATTAAAATTTAATGCATAATCTAATATTGAGGTGATTTTTTTAGTCGACATAGTTTTTGTAAGAGTTTTAATTCACAGCGAATGCATCTATGAGTTAGAGCAGGCGTGCATTTGAGAAAGGAGAAGCCGTGAATGTTGCCATGATTTTGGCTGCCGGTACAGGGACAAGGCTTGGTGCCGACATTCCTAAACAATTTATAGAAGTGGAAGGGAAGAGCATTCTTGCCTACACTGCGGAGAACTTTCAGAAAGCAGCGGAAATTGATGCAATAGAGATTGTCTGTCATAGAGATTGGATAGAAGAAGTGAAATCTATATGTAAAAAGCAGGGAATCACTAAGCTGAAATGGATAGCGGAGGGAGGAAAAAACTTTCAAGAATCCTGTCGAAACGGTGTGTATCATCTAAAAGACAAGATGAATAGAGAGGACCTTTTAGTCATCAGTTTTGGCGTTTCCCCTTCTGCACAGCGGATATTATCCATGACGGTATAAGAGTGGCTAAGGAACATGGAAATGCCATCAGTGCGGAAGATTCGCCTTTATGCACCTGTATAAAAGATGATGAATACAGCACGAGTCAAAACTTGATTCGCGAAACGATTAAAGGCTTCAGCTCTCCCTGGACCTTTCGTTTCGGGAGAACTCTTAGATTCCTATTTGGAGGCGGAGAGAAGGGGGATTCTGGACACTCTGGAACCCCATACTACATCGCTTTATCTGGCACTTGGCAAGAAGCTTTGGTTTTCCAAATCCTCCGGCTATAACTTTAAAAATAACGGTGAAGGAGGACTTGGATAAATTTGAGGACTTCTTCTTTTGAAAAAGAAAAGAGAAGCTGAGAGAGCAGCAAATAGAGATATTAGTTAAAAAGAAAGGATGCTTTGTTATGATTAGCGATAAGGAGTTTGAAGTCATCAGAACTTTGCTTAAGACGGCGGAAAAAGCTTGACAATATTCCGGAATACATTTTTAAAAAATGTACATTACGCTGCCTTTTAAGGATAGTGATGAGGTAGCAAAAATTGTAAGGGAACTGGAGGAGAAGGGGTATATTGTGGATGCCTCCGTTACAGACATTGCCAAGAAGGAGATAGAGGCATTAAAGGTAAACAATGCCGTGATACTTGCCGCAGGAGGCGGAGATATTTCCTCTAAATCCGTATACAATATGCCCAAAGGACTCTTTATGAAAAAAATGGAGAGACCTTGATTGAACGGCAGATTCGACAGCTTAAAGAGGCGGGGATAGAGGAGATTACAGTGGTTCTCGGCTATAAGCAGGAGCTGTACTTTTATTTGACGGATAAGTGGGGAGTGAACATCGAAATCAATCCCGACTTAAAGAAAAATAATATTTACTCTTTGTATATTGCCAGAAATCATCTGAGCTCCACCTATATTTTAAACTGTGATAATTATTTTGAAGAAAATCCGTTTTCCCTATATGAATACAAGGCGTTCCATGCCACGGTATATAAGGAAGATGCGCGTAATGAGCTCGTGGTGGAGAAAAATCGCTCAGGGCGTATTTTGAATGTTCACAGCTGTGCAAAAAGCGGAGAATGTATCTATGGCCATGCCTATGTAAATACCGAGTTTAGCCGGAGGCTTCTTGGCTATATGGAAGAGGAAATAGAGGATTTTCGGATGAATTCTCTATTTTTGGGAGGAGTTTATTGCTCGCCATGCCGACGACTTGGATCTCTATGTACGAGAGTATCCGCGGATTTTTCTCTTTGAATTTGATTCCATTCAGGAAATTCAGAATATCGACGGACTCTTCCTTGGAAATGTTTCCGGCTGGATTAATGAGAAGATTTGCTCTGTACTTCGTTGCACGGAGGAGGAAATTCGGGACATCAATGTTTTGGAAAAGGGTCTGTCCAATATTTTATTTACCTTTGTTGTTCGTGGGGAGCGATATATCTTCCGCTATCCGGGGACAGCACTCAGTTTTTATTTACCGTAAAAATGAATGTCTTGCCAATAAATTAGCAGCGAAGGCGCATGTGGACGATACCTATATTTATATCGATGAGCAGGGAGCTAAAATTTCAAAATTCAGGGAAAAATTGTATTGACCTTCATGGCGTATATTATGAAGATCTAGAGCTGATGAAGAGGGTGGCAAGGAAGATTCGTGCCTTTCATGAGGAAGGCTATGACCTTCCCGACTGGGAAGAATATAATTACGATCCGGTATGGCAGACGGAGCGGCTTTTTAAAGAGGCAGCCAAGATGAAGGGTGATCTCTTCAAGATGTTTGAAAAGGAATGGGTGATGGTGCGTAAGCTTCGGAAGTATGCGGATATGGACGGAATTAAGCACACGATGTGCCACAATGACATCAATATTGACAATATCCTTCTGACGAAGGACAGTTTGGATATCATTGATTATGAATTTGCCGGCTACAATGATCCCGCCTATGATTTCGGAAGGGTAATCGCGGGCTTGGAGTATACGGTAGACGAGCCGAAAATCATGGATATATTGGAAGCCTATTTCGGGCGCCCGGCAACGGAGAAGGAACACCTCCACTGGATGGCCTATACTGCAATTCACAACTGGTACTATGTCGGCTGGGCACTTTATAAAGAGAGTATCAATGAAAGCAGTAGGGATTGGATGGTATTTTTCTATAAGCAGACGAAAAAGCTGGCTCAGTGGTGTCTTCCCAGATATGAAGCCCTCTACGGAGCACTTGAAAATCCGGAAGCGGCACCTTTAGGCCGGGAGAGAGTGGCATAATTTGTTGTAAAAAAGTATTTTCATGACTTGACATTTTAAGAGAAAAGGATTAGTCTATTTGGTTAGATGTGGCTAATCCTTTTTTGCGTATAATGCGCATTAAATGTGCGGAATCTCTACATAGTCGATACCTGCTGAGATGTGGAGAGTATTCTTTTACATGAAATTTGCCGGAAGTATACGAGAAGTTGTGCAGCAGAAAGGAATGGGCATGTCGAAACGGAATAAAAATACAATAAATGGAGGCGAAAGAATGGGGAATTATATTGTTATAGGGCTTGTAGTTGTTATCGTATTTTTTGCGGTACGGAGCGTTATAAAAAGAGGAAAGAATGGCTGCTGTGGTGGAGGAGCTTGCTCTGTACAGGAAGTCAAGGCGGAGGATCGTAATCCCGAGCATTATTCTTATAAAGCGATGGTTACGGTGGAAGATATGCACTGTGAAAATTGCAAGAAAAAGGTAGAAAGTGCTTTAAACGCAGTAAAAGGTGTTTGGGGCACCGTGGATTTAAAGAGTAAAACTGCCGAAGTACGCATGAAGGAAGAACATAGTGAAGCGGAAATTCGGGAGTGGATTAATAAGGCGGGCTATGGCGTTTCCCGTGTGGAGCTTATCTAATCTTATTAATAGTATTCTATGGATGTTTATGGTAAAATAAATAAGTTTAAAAGAGGCGAAAACTGCTGAACGGAAGGGGCGAAAATGAGAGAAGAAAAAGCGAAATATCCATTCGGAAGAAGCGGAAGGAACAAAGCCGGTAGAGCTCATAGAACGGACTCTTCGTTATAAGGGCTCCGTTATCGATGTCTACGATGATTATGTAGAGGTGAAGGGGCACAGAACACACTGGGACTTTATTCATCACATGGGAGCTGCCGCCGTACTTCCGGTGCTGGATAACGGAAAGATTCTTATGGTAAGGCAGTATCGACATGCTCTCGGAAGATATACTTTGGAGGTTCCTGCAGGAAAAAGGGACAGTGAGGACGAAGATTTTCTCCTTTGCGCAAAGCGGGAGCTTTCTGAAGAAACAGGGCTATAAAAGTGAAAACTGGGAATTTCTACTTTTTGTCAATACCACGGTTGCCTTTTTGGATGAGAAAAATCGGTATTTATGTGGCAAGAGACTTAAAAAAAGGCGAACAGCATTTTGATCCGGATGAGGAGATTTTTCTCGAGGAGTGGGAGCTTTCCGAGCTGCAAGACTTGATTTTTGCAGGGAAGCTTACAGACGGAAAGACAGTTTCGGCGATTCAAACTTATGCGGCGAAGCTTCGCAATGCGTAAATAGGGGTAGAATTTTTGTTCGCAAGGACTCTCGCCCAATCACGCAAGGCTTTTTAGGGAGACTATCCTTGTCTTATGGAGGAGAGGAAGACAGGGAATAAAAAGAAAGAGGAGAGTATGAAAAAAGAGCATTTGGCAGATTATGTTTTATCCATTCCCGACTTTCCGGAGGAAGGGAATCATTTTTAGAGACATTACTTCGTTGATTCAGGATCCGGACGGCTTGAAGGATTCTGTAGACGGCTTAATTCACTCTTTTGGAGGGACTGGACTTTGACTTGGTAATCGGTTTGGAGAGCCGTGGCTTTATTTTTGGAACAGCCATCGCCTATGAGCTTCACAAGGGCTTTGTGCCGGTAAGAAAGAAGGGAAAGCTTCCTCGTGAGACGGTTTCCGTTGCCTATGACCTGGAGTATGGAAAGGCGGAGGTGGAGATTCACAAGGATGCCATAAGGAAGGGAACAAAGGTTGTCATTGTAGATGATCTCATTGCGACCGGAGGTACTTTGGAAGCGGCTTGTAAGCTGGTGGAAAGTCTTGGCGGAGAAGTAGTGAAGATTTCCGTGGTTATGGAGCTTTCCGGCTTAGAAGGAAGAAAGAAGCTTTCCGGCTATAACTTGGAGTCTTTAATCTGCTACGAGGGAAAATAGGGTTATGGCGGAAGAACTAACCAAGGAAGACGTTCGAAAAAATAGAAGAAGAGATATTAAAGCGGGAAGCTGGAGATCAGACCTCAGCTTATTGAAGCGGTAAAGGAAGCCAGAGCTCAAGGAGATTTGTCCGAGAACTTTGAGTATTATGCCGCGAAGCGGGAGAAGAATCAAAATGAATCTCGTATTCGTTATTTGGAGCGTATTTTAAAATTTGCCAAGGTGATTTCCGTGGAAAGTAAGGCAGGAGAAGTGGGAATCAATGATACGGTGACCTTATATTTTTCCGGAGGAGGAAGAAGAGGAGGTGTACCGGCTAGTGACTTCTATTCGCGGCCAGTCATTAGACGGAAAAATTTCCAATATTTCCCCTTTGGGAAAAAGCGATTGCGGGAAGGAAAGAAGGAGAACGAGTAGAGGTTAAGCCGGAAAAACGGCATATCCTATATTGTAGAGATTCGTAAAATTGAAAAAAACGGGAGAAAAAGAAGAAGAGCATCCGGAAATTCTAGATGCTCTCTTCCTCATTTCTAGCCGCCTATTGCACTCTCTTCAAGAGGGATAGGGATAAGCTGCTCCTTATCAAGTTGCTTAAAATTTGCGTGTCGATAGAGATAATTCATGATTTCTCTACGCTTTACAATGCCGATAAAATGATTTAGATCATCGACTACGGGAACAAAGTTTTGATTCACCGCTCTGTGAATCAAACTTTCCATTGAGCTGTTGATACCGACAGCCTCAAAATGCTTTCGCATAGGAATATCTTTAACTAAGACCTTTTCCGATTCTCTTAAATCAAGCTTCAGTTGATTTTTTTGATTTCCCAAAAGAAGGTCTCCCTCAGTCAGCGTTCCTGCAAATTTTTCCGTCTTTTTGTCAGTACGGGGATAGAAGAATAACGATGAAACTCCATTTTTCTCCAAAAGTATTTCGTAAGCTATCTTCTTCTTCTACAAAGGCGACATCACACTTTGGAGTCATGAAAAATAAAAATATTCATAAAAAGCACAACCTCTCACTTTCTTGTTTGCCTTTTATCATATCGACAGTTTTTTTCTGAAAAAACTGAAATTTATAGAGAATAAAAATAAATTCTTATAAATATTTTTCACTAGCTCTTCTTATAGATAAGAATAAAGAAAAGATATGACAAAAATTGTGTCTTTGTCCTTAAAAAATAAAAATTAAGCTATGTTTTTTTGTAAGCTTTTTCAATAGTGAAGTAAGAACTGCCGATATTAAAAACAAAAGCCGTTTTGACAAGGCTTAAGGAACAGAGTAAAAATACCCCTATATTGTAGGAATGGGAGTAAATATGCTGATAGACAAGAAGGAAGACAGGGCTCTGGAGAGACCAAAGGACAACACTCCTCCTGAAGAACTATTAGAAATGCTTCTTAAAGATGTGCGTTCCTATCATCCTTCGGAGGACCTTTCCATGATTACAAAGGCATACGAAGTGGCGAGGGAGCAGCATAAGGAGCAAAAGAGAAAGTCAGGGGAGCCTTATATCATACATCCGCTTTGCGTAGCGATTATCCTTGCCGATTTGGAAATGGATAAGGAAACAATCGCTGCAGGGCTTCTTCACGATGTAGTGGAAGATACGGGAATGACCTTGAAAGAGGTAGAAACGGAGTTTAATGCGGATGTAGCCGTACTTGTGGACGGAGTTACCAAGCTGACTAAATTAAACCTAAACTCGGATAAGGTAGAGATGCAGGCGGAGAACCTCCGGAAAATGTTTGTCTCTATGGCAAAGGACATCCGTGTTATTATCATAAAAGCTTGCCGATCGCTTGCATAACTTAAGAACTCTGGAATACCAAAGTCCGGAGAAGAGAAAAGAAAAGGCCAGGGAGTCTCTGGAAATATACTCTCCTCTTGCGGATCGCCTCGGTATCAGTAAGATTAAGATCGAAATGGATGACCTTTCTTTAAAGTATCTGGAACCGGAGGTTTACTATGACCTTGCGGATAAGGTACATTTTAAGAGAGAGGCCAGAGAGGACCGTATTAATTCTATTGTCGAGGAGGTGCGAGAGCACATTGAAGAAAGCGGCATTGAAGCGAATATAAAGGGCAGGATCAAGCACTTCTTTTCCATTTACAAAAAAATGGTAAACCAGAACAAGACCATTGATCAGATTTATGATCTTTTTGCAATTCGTATTATTGTGGAATCCGTGCGAGATTGCTATGCGGTGCTGGGGGTTATTCATAAGATGTATAGACCGATCCCGGGACGCTTTAAGGACTATATTGCGATGCCGAAGCCCAATATGTATCAGTCCCTGCATACTACGGTTATCGGAAAAGACGGTGTTCCCTTTGAAATCCAGATCCGTACCTTCGAGATGCATAGAACTGCGGAATTCGGTATTGCCGCACACTGGAAGTACAAGGAGCAGGGAGGCTCGGATAAGAAGGCCACGGAGACAGAGATGTCCAAGATGAAGTGGCTGCATGAAATTCTGGAATGGCAGAAGGATGAATCGGATTCCAAGGAATTCATGAACATGGTCAAGTCCGACCTTTCTCTTTTTAATGTCAATGTATACTGCTTTACGCCTACCGGAGATGTTAAGAACCTACCGCAAGGCTCTACACCGATAGACTTTGCTTATTCCATTCATTCCGCTGTGGGAAATAAGATGGTGGGAGCGAAGGTCAATGATAAACTGGTGCCGATAGAGTATTGTTTGCAAAACGGAGACCGTGTAGACATTATTACGAGCCAAAATTCCAGAGGACCTTCCAGGGACTGGTTGAAAATTGTCAAGTCTACGCAGGCAAAGAATAAGATTAACCAGTGGTTCCGTCATGAGCAGAAGGACGAAAATCTGGACAGGGGAAAAGAACTGCTGGATAAGTATGTGAAGGCCAAGGGGATTTCTCTGCCGGAGCTTACGAAACCGGAATACATAGAGGCTGTTCTTCGGCGCTACAGCTATAGAGACTGGGACAGTGTGCTTGCTGCAGTCGGAAGAGGGGGGATCAAGGAATCTCAGGTTATTGCGAAGCTACTCGATGCGAAGCATAAGGCGGAAGATAAAAACATTGACGATAAGACCGTTTTAAAAAATATTGAAGACTTGACGAGAAAGCCGGAGGTTATTCGGAAGTCAAAGTCGGGTATTATTGTAAAAGGCATTCATGACCTTGCCGTGCGCTACGCGAGGTGCTGTAATCCCGTACCCGGAGACGAGGTGGTCGGTTTCGTTACCAGAGGTCGAGGAATCACGGTTCACAGACGGACTGCATCAATATTATGGACTTGTCGGAGGATGAAAAGGCAAGAAGAATCGAAGTGGAGTGGGACAACAATCCCGGAAATGGAGAAAGCTATTCCACAGAGCTTCAGCTTTTTACCAATAATCGCATTGGCTTAATTGTGGATATTTCAAAGGTTTTAGCGGATGATAATATTGTTATACAGGGCATGAATACGCACTCGTCCAAAAATGGAAAGGTGACGATTCTCCTGTCTTTCGAAGTGCCGAATAAGGACGTTTTGAATACTATTATCGGGAAATTGAGAAAGATTCAGGGCGTATATGAAATCGAGAGAGGGAAGGGATAGATGTTACAGGTAAAAAGCATTGTCTTGGGTATTGTCGGAACAAACTGCTATATAGTTTATGATAAGAATACAAAAGAGGCTGTTTTGATTGATCCCGGTGCGGAAGAGGATAGAATTATAGCTTTTTTTGGAAGAAGAGGACTTAAAGCCCCGGGCTATTCTTCTTACTCACGGACATTTTGATCACATTCTTGCCGTGCCGACCCTGCAGGAAAAAATACTGCCTTCCTCTATATGCATCGGAGGCGGAGCGAGAGCTTCTCGGAAACGGAGAGCTCAACCTATCAGGGTAAGGATCCGGAGGACAGCGTGGAGATTTCGGATTTTATTTCTCTGCATGATGGAGAAGAGCTGTCCTTATTGGGAAAGAGCTGGAAGGTCATTTCTACTCCGGGACATACCGGGGATCGGTCTGCTACTTTGTGGATGGAGATATCCCTTACCTTTTTAGCGGGGGATACGCTTTTTTTGTGAATCCTACGGAAGGACAGATTTATACAGCGGAAGTGAAAAGGAGATTATTAAAAGTATAGTGAAAAAGCTTTTTGTTCTGCCCGAGGAAACCTTTGGTTTTTCCGGGACATGAAGAGAGTACTACAATCCGAAATGAGAAAAGCTATAATCCGGTAAATTTTTTTAAAGGAATAAATACTTATCTAAATGAGTGCTGTGCATAAAAGCGTACAGCACTCATTTTTATAGAATTCCCTCTTCCCAAATTCGAAAATTTGTCGTATGATAGGGGGCGTCACACAATATATAGTACTTGAACGGAAAAAAATTAAACAATATCATGTTTTGTTCGGGATTTAAGACTTGACAGAATGAACCGAAAAAAAGGGTGCGGAAAAGCTCGAAAAAGTCGGTCTTTTTCCGACTTGTTTCACGGCTAGGGGAAGTATGGAAACAGAAGTTCTACTCATGAAGAATGTTATTAAGCGAAACGGCAACGAGGTGAAGTTTGACCTGTCGAAGATAGTTCATGCTATTGAAAAGGGCCAACAAGGAGGTTGACCCTGATCTATCAGCTAAACGCTTATCAGATCCAGGCGGCTGCAGATGGTGTGGTAAAGAAGATTCAGGCGAAAAGCTATGCCGTGAACGTAGAAGAAATTCAGGACATGGTAGAGACTGCTATCATGGAGATGCGCGGCTATGAGGTGGCGCAGAAGTATGTCCGTTATCGTTATAAGAGAGAAATGGCGAGAAAGGCGAATTCTACGGACGACGATATCTTGGCACTTATTGATCAGGCAAACGAAGAGCTGAAGCAGGAAAACTCCAATAAGAACCCGGTTATTAACTCTACACAAAGAGATTATATGGCCGGAGAGGTCTCCAAGGATTTAACAAGGAGACTGCTACTCCCGGAAGATATTGTGCATGCTCACGAGGACGGAATCATCCATTTCCATGACTCTGATTACTATGCGCAGAAGGAGCATAACTGCGACCTCATTAACTTAGAAGATATGCTACAGAACGGTACGGTGATTTCCGAAACAATGATTGAGAAGCCGCACAGTTTCTTTACCGCCTGCAATGTAACCACGCAGATTGTGGCACAGGTGGCTTCCAACCAGTACGGCGGACAGTCCTTTACGCTTTCCCACTTGGCGCCCTTCGTGGATATTTCCAGACAGAAGATTAGAGAAGCCGTTATTGAGGAAAGAAAAGATACCGGCGAAAGCATGGATGAGGAAATCATCACTAAGATTGTAAATCGCCGCTTAAGAGAAGAGATTAAGAGCGGAATCCAGACTATCCAATATCAGCTCATTACCCTGATGACTTGTAACGGACAGGCTCCCTTTGTGACCATGTTTATGTATCTTGATGAAGTGGAGAAGGGCCCGGTACGGGATGACCTTGCCATGATTATCGAAGAGGTGCTTCGTCAGAGAATGCAGGGGGTAAAGAATGAAAAGGGTGTATGGATTACCCCGGCTTTCCCTAAACTCATCTATGTTTTTGGATGAGGACAATATTACGGAAGATGCGCCCTACTACTATTTGACGGAACTCTCCGCAAAGTGTACGGCCAAGAGAATGGTGCCCGACTACATTTCCGCAAAGAAGATGAAGGAGTATAAGGGCGGAGATGTATATCCTTGTATGGGTTGCCGTTCCTTCCTTACGGAAGACAAAGAAGGACTTGGAGAAAATGGAAAGCACAAGTACTACGGTCGTTTCAATCAGGGCGTAGTAACCATAAACTTAGTAGATGTGGCTTGCTCTGCAGAAGGAGATATGGAGAAGTTCTGGGAGATTTTGGACGAGCGCCTTGCGCTTTGCCATAAGGCTCTTCGTCTTCGCCATGAGAGACTCCTCGGTACGGTTTCCGATGTGGCGCCGATTCTTTGGCAGTACGGTGCACTCGCAAGACTGAAGAAGGGGGAGACCATCGATAAGCTCCTCTTCAATAACTACAGCACGATTTCTCTCGGCTATGCAGGGCTTTACGAGATGTGTGTTCGTATGCTCGGCGTTTCTCATACGACGGAGCAGGGAAGAGAGTTCTCCTTAAAGGTTATGGAGAAGCTGAACGAGGCCTGTAAGAAGTGGAGAGCGGAAGAGAATATTAGCTACTCCGTATACGGTACTCCTATGGAATCCACCACCTATAAGTTTGCGAAGGCTTTAAAGAAGCGTTTCGGAGAAATTCCGGGAGTCACGGATAAAAACTACATTACAAATTCTTACCATGTGCATGTTTCGGAGAAGATTGATGCCTTCTCTAAAGCTCTCCTTTGAGGCGGACTTCCAGAAGCTTTCTCCGGGCGGCGCAATCAGTTATGTGGAGGTGCCGAATCTTCAGAACAATATCCCGGCGGTACTCAGCCTCATGAAGTTTATCTACGAGAACATCATGTATGCGGAGCTGAATACCAAGTCCGATTACTGCTGTGCCTGCGGTTTTGACGGAGAAATCCAAATTATCGAAGACAGTTATGGAAAGCTCCAGTGGCGTTGTCCGAACTGCGGAAATACGAATCAGGAACAGCTTTCCGTGGCAAGAAGAACCTGCGGATACATTGGAACGCAGTTCTGGAATCAGGGAGAACACAGGAGATTAAGGATAGAGTACTTCACCTGTAGTCTTTGTTTCTGCGCATAAAATTATGCTTCTACATGATGTGTATATTGAAACAGGGGCACGCTCTCGCTAACCTCGCCTCGTAACAGTACTAAGCTTCAAGCGTCGCTAACGCTTGCTTTCAGCAAGTACTGACGGGCTCAGATTACCCCTTATTTCAATATACACATCATTGTGGATGTTTTTATCTTTTAGGGGAAGAAAACCATGCATTATGCAGAAGTGAAATATTTCGATGTGGCAAACGGGCCGGGGATAAGAGTCAGTCTCTTCGTCTCCGGCTGTCCTCATGCCTGTCCGGGCTGTTTTAACGAGATTGCCTGGAATTATGAATACGGGGAAAAAATATACGGAGGAAGTGGAGGAGAAGGTTCTGACAGCCCTTTCCAAGCCGGAGATTCAGGGCTTAAGTCTCCTTGGCGGAGAGCCTCTATATCCTGTGAATCTTCATGCCCTTCTGCCGCTTCTAGGAAAGGTAAAGAACGACTTCCCAAGAAGGATATCTGGTGTTACTCCGGCTATACCTACGAGGAGCTTCTTTCTCAGAGAAGGAGAAGAAAAAGAGCTCGACGAGCTCTTTTCTTACTACCGTTCTTGTGGATGGTCGTTTTATAGAAGCGGAAAAAGACATCACACTCCTCTTTCGAGGATCAAAAAACCAAAGGCTTATTCTTATGGAAGAGACGATAAGGCGCGGAGAAATTGTGCTCTATAAGGAAGAGAGGAAATAAAGATTTCTTCCAAAGGTTTTTAATCAGGGAAGGAAATACTGTAGTCTGAAAAATCACATCGATAAAAAAATTTATACCTAAAAACATCAAATATTGAATAAAAAACAATCTCTCGGATTATATTTTTGTGCAAATAGACGATATTAAAATCGGAATAATATTTGTACATACCGGGAGATTTTTGATATGAAGACAGAAAACAAAAAAGAGGCAGTTTTAAAGGAGCAGAAAAGAAAAGGAGGGAGAAAAGGGAACACGCTTCCTATCCTTAAGCACCAGGATTTCGATGAATCTAAGCATTATTATGCTTTTACTTTTTATAGTAATGAATTTTTTTATTCTATCCGTAGCAAGCAGGGCGTTTAACAGGAAAAATGAACAGAATATACTGGCCTTATCTTCATTGAACGCAAGGCGCGTAATTGAGCTTACCCGGAATGTCGGGATGATGGAGGAAGCTCTCGGAGAGAGCATTCTTTATATGAAGAAGGAGGAGGCAACAGGGGAAATAGGGGCTTGACAATGTTGCCAAGAGTAAAAAATTCATTTTTCAGCAAAAGAGTCAGGTAGAAGACTTTTTCGGGACCTTAACCATGGAAGAGTCCAATGAAGAAGCTTATTTGATGAACACAATCCGCAACTATGAAAAGAACAATTCGGGTGTGCTCCTGGTTGGTGTATTTTTGGAGAAGGCTGTTTTTTCGGAAAATAATCCTGATTACTCTTTTTACATTTCTTCAGGGGATGAAAAAGCCCATTATATTACCCGCGAGCAGTTTAGTAATAGTGAATCGTATAAGGCGGTGAAGGAAAGCTTGGAGCCTCTGGCAACCCTTCCTTCCATTAATGAAAGTAACGGAAAGAACAGCTTTTATATGCTTAGTCCGATTACGAAGGATAATGAATTCTACGGTGTGATTACAGCTGAAATCTGTGCTGAAGTTTTTTTAATGACCTGGATATGCGAGATCTTGGCTATGAAAAATGCATTCTTCGATGTTTTTGGATTATAAAAAATGACTTTGTCTATAGCACAAATCCGGAGGCTCCGGCCGAAATCTAAGCGATTTTATCGGGAAGAAGGATAGTGATGCTTTGGTAAGAAAGATGGAGGGTGGAGAAGCATTTTTTCAAAGAGACCATCAGGTTCGCTACTATATTCCTTTGGAAATTAAAGGGAGCAAACTGGTGGGTGCAAACCGCTATGACGATAGCCGATTTCGACATGGAGAAAAAAATCAACTGATAGTATCTCTTATTGCTGCAGAAGTGCTGCTATTTGTAATTGTACAAGTCTTGAATTTCATACGCATCTCTATTGCTTTACGTCCGCTAAAGGATATTTCCAAGGTGGGGAGGAGCTCGCAAAGGGTAATTTTGATCTTGCATTTAGCTATAATAAGAATGATGAAATAGGAGAAATGTCTAATAGCTTGGGTCTTATGATGGAGAGAACGAAAAAAGTCGTTCAAAGTCTTGGGGCTTGTCTTGAGGAAATGGCAAAGGGCAATTTCCGGGAGAACATGGAAAAATGAGAGCTATATAGGTGTCTATGCTCCGCTCCACGATAGCTTGCTGCAAATCCAAAGCAAAATGAATAAAAACTCTATTAGAGGTACAAGATTCGTCCATGCAGGTTTTAGCCGGTGCCGAGCAGGTAAGTCAGGGGCGCAAACTTTATCTCATGGGATCTGCCAAGCAGGCATCCTCCGTAGAAGAGCTCTCCGCTAATATGGAAGAAATATCCGGAGAAATTCAGGCCTCTACGAAGATGTCGGAAGAAGCTTTCCGTTTGCAGGGAGAAGCGGAAAATGCCGTACTTCTAAGCAATGAGAAGATGTTGGAAATGCAAAAAAGCGATGAATGAGATTACTGAGCGTTCAAATGAAATCAGTAAGATCATTAAGACGATTGATGATATCGCTTTTCAAACCAATATTTTATCCCTCAATGCGGCAATAGAAGCAGCGCGTGCAGGTGCTGCAGGCAAGGGACTTTGCCGTTGTTGCGGATGAAGTGGGAAATTTGGCACAAAAAAATCCGCAAAGGCGGCTCAGAATACAGGGGATTTAATTGAAGAGACCATTGAAGCGGTACAGAAAGGCGCTAAAATCACGGAAGAAACAGCCAAGTCCTTGCAATCCGTTTCCGATAATACCGACAAGGTAAATAAGCTGATAGAGCAAATATCCAAGTCGGCGCAGAAGGAGTCGCAGGGAATTGTTTCCTTAAATGAGGGCTTACAGCAGATTTCTTCCGTAGTGCAGTCTACTTCCGCAACGGCGGAAGAGTCTGCAACCGCATCGGAGGAGCTGTCAGGTCAGGCCAATATCATGAATGAGCTGGTAGAGAGATTCCTATTAAAAAAATAGAAGAAAGGACTATTTTCCGGGATCAACCATGGAAATAATATTCATATCCTTATCAAAGATAACCTCTACCTTTGCACCGATTTCGATGCCCTGTGAGAGTCCGGAGATATCCGAATTTTCCGTTTTGGTCAGTTCATAATCCTTTCCGTCATTTCCCTGCACACTCACGGAGTACATTGCAGCATCGGTGATGGTTCCGCTTATGACGGTAAGATCTTTTTGCTTTTTATACCGGACTCTTTTGCCCTGTGCCTCAGTTTCCACTTTCGAAGCGGCATCTCCGGGATTTTTCCGTGCTTTTTTTTCTTCGGTATTGTCTCCTTCGTCTCCTGCTTTTTATTTCAACGGAAGCCTCTGTGGTTTCCGTTTTTTTCGTCTTTTCTTGGCACAAGCAGTAAGTCCGAGAACTCCAAGCACTCCTATCAGTAAAATAATCTTCTTCATACAATACTCCTTTCATCATTTATGTCTCCATGGCAGCCGTTTTTCGTTAGAAATAAGCAATTAGCGCTTTGCAGCTGCCTGACGGCTTTTTTTCTTCCGCTTCATTTAAGTTTTTTTGGAAACGGTCATTTCCTGATTATCGATATGTTCCTTCATGAGGGCCTTGGCACGAATAATATCACTAATTCGTATAGCCTCCAGAATTTTTTTCGTGCTCGTTGATGAGGGTTCCTCTTTGCGCTTCATCCTTAATATACTCCAAACGATAACGATACATCTGCTCTCGTAGATTGTTAATCATTTGGATCAGGCGTTTATTACCCGTGGCATGATAAATGATATCATGATAGGCTTCATCCGCCTCCGCAATTTCCATTTCCGTACCCTTTTCCACTACGGCCTTTGAAATGATTTTTCCGCGTTACGAAGCTCAATAAGCTGTTCCTCGGTGATACGCTGGCAGGCCAGATCTGTGGCCAACTCCTCCAAGGCTCCTCGTACCTCTAAAACATCCTGTAAGGATTTATGAGAAATCTTGGCAACCTCCGCACCGCGTCTGGGGATCATCAGTACCAGACCCTCCAGCTCCAGCTTACGAATAGCTTCTCTTATAGGTGTTCTGGAAACTCCCAGCTTTTCTGCAAGCTGAATCTCCATAAGTCTTTCTCCGGGCTTTAGTTCTCCCTTCAAAATAGCCTGACGAAGTGTATTGAAAACCAAATCCCTAAGCGGGAGATATTCATTCATGTTAATGGTAAAATCACTACCCATACTATCCTCCTTAAAAATCATATCGTATGTAAAAATGAGGGTATTCCTTGTTTTCTAAGAATATGCCTCGGTAATCCAAGCGTCTTCAATTAAATCTTTGTATTCTCCATTTTGGAGGCTTTGCAAGATATGCTCTGCTCTTTCCTTTTCTTCTCTCGGGAAAATGGCAAAGACAGTCGGACCGGAGCCGCTCATTAGGGAAAGAAGAGCTCCTTCTTTCAGGAAATAGTCCTTTAAGAACTGTATTTCCGGTTTTACGGAAATGCTGACCTTCTCTAAGAGATTGCCCCCAAACTTGCAAATTTCTTCCAGACTTCCGCCTTCAAGTTCCGTGACCATTTTGTCCACATCGGGATGTTCCGTCTCTTTAAGATTTTCCAAATGAAGATTCTCGTAAATCAACTTTGTGGATAGAGAAAATGTCGGTTTGACCAGAATTATGGTGCAAGGCGGGAGAGTGGGGAGTTTTTTCAGCTTTTCCCCGATTCCCTCTGAAAGATAACAGCCCTTATGCAGACAGAAAGGAATGTCCGCACCAAACTTTACAGCGCGCTTCTCCAGTTCCTCCGTACTTAAGTTAAGATGAAAGAGCTGATTTATCCCGTGAAATACCGCAGCAGCATCAGCAGAGCCTCCGGCCATACCGGCAGCAACAGGAAGCCGTTTCATGAGCCGTAAGCTTAATCCTTCTTCGATGGAGAACTCATCCATAATAGCCTTTGCGGCTCTAATCATGAGATTCTCTTCATTTGTGGGGAGAGAGGGAGATTACATTCCATCCGGATTTCTCTTTCTCTCTTTTTTTTTATAAAAATACCGTCATGAAGGGCAACTGTATGCATAATCATTTTTACTTCATGATAGCCGTCATTCCTTCGCCCCAACACATCCAAAGAAAGATTTATCTTTCCGTGAGCTCTCAGCTCGATTTCATCCATAGTAATCCCCTTGACTACACAATCCTCTTTGTATACAAAGTCCCTTAGATTTTACTGAAAAAAATTGCATTTTTTTGCAAGTACAAGAAAATCCCTACAGCAAAGATGCGGTGGGATTTGTCGGAGATACAATATAGTTTGTTTATTAATTAGAGAGTATCTAAGAGTTTGTCCGGGATAGATAAAAAAAGGAAGGGCTATTTTAGCCCCTCCCTTTACTTCTAAAAAAATCTTTTTGATGTCACCATTGCTTATCGACTGTTTCTCTTTTTTTCTCCCTACAAAGAGGCTTGTGCAGAAGCCAAGTCCCGCAACAGCAAAGAGTGCAAGATTCATCCAAATATTACGGGAATCCTCTGTTTTGGTATAACCGCGACCTACGCCTAAGACTGTAGGTCTTTCTGCGTCAAGTACATTTCCTTCCGGTGTACGATTAGCAGAAAGAACCTCTCCCGGATTCTCTGATGGAGGAGTCGGAGGATTCAGTGTATTTCCTCCACCGCCCGGATTGTTCGGTGTGTTTCCGCCGCCGCCCGGAGTTCTCGGATTATTTCCGCCGCCGCCCGGAGTTACAGGAGGGATCTCCGAAGGAGTGCTCGGTGTCGTCAGAGTCGGAGGAATCTCTGAAGGAGTACTCGGAGTAGTCGGTGTCGGAGGAATCTCTGAAGGAGTAGCCGGTGTAGTTGGAGTCGGAGGAATCTCCGAAGGAGTAGCCGGTGTTGTCGGTGTCGGGGAACGGTAGGCTTCTGTGAATTTTTTTAACAGTGAAGCCGTTTGCTACATCCCCTGCAATTCCTACAGTAAAACCTTCCACCGCAAGTTCTTCGATATCATAGTTAATAGCGGTTCCATGCTCATCTTCTTTTGGAAGATTGGAGAAGGATGCCTTCCAGTTGTTTGTTGCAGATAATTCAAGCTTTTGAGCAGGATCCTTTACTCCGTTCTTTTTTTAAGGTAAACTTCAATTGTTGCCGGAATTGTAGCGGGATTTGCCGCATCTACAATCCATTGCTTTTCTACGGAGAAAGCTACGGTTTCCTTCTGTGGATCTTCCTTCTTTTTGTTGGTAACTTTTACAACAAAGGTTTTATTAACATTATCGGGGTTCGTCAAATCATCTGTAGTAATAGAGATAGGACCGGCATTCAAAATATCATAGCCATCCGGAGCTTTAGTCTCCTCCAATTCATAGTCTGCATAGAGAAGACCATCGAAGTTTATGATACCATTATCATCCGTTTTCGCAGTTTTGGTATAGCTGCTTCCCTTTTTCTTAAGGGTGAATTCCGCATCTTTTAAAGGCTGTCCGGGAACGCTGTCATCCGTTTTTTTAATCTGAATGGTATAAGTGTTTAATCCGTTTAAAAATACCACCCTCGATATTCACGAAGGAATCTCTGACTTTTTAAGTCGTGCTTAATATTGGAGTCCCCCACAAGCTTTGCCTGATTGTTGTATGCTGTTGTCTTTGGCGTATCATTAATTTCTGCGTAGTAAACAAAGGTATAGCCGTCTCTTGGATTTAAATCTCCAATAGTATACGTAAAACTTTTTCCGTCTTCTGCATATGTCGGATTCCAAGGATTGGGTTCAGCGTCTTCATTGGGATTATCCGGCTTTCTAAGCTTCCATGAACTTCCTCTATCCGGACTGTTCTCATCATCGGTTGTTGCATTTTCCCATTTATTGTTTACCCAGTTTACGGAATACCAGTTTCCCTTTTGCATTGTGGGAGAATAGGTTTTTATATCACTTTCTGTTAAATCGCTCTTAGTTGGATCAAAGTAACTCAGCTCAGGAGAGATTAATTTATCCACCAATTTAACATTTTTTAAATTACCGGCTCCTGCTACTCTTATTACATTTCGTTCATCAATAGTAATCTTATACTGAATTAAGTAATGCGTAATTCCTTTTTTGTCGGTGACCAGGAACATCTTTCTATCTGAGGCTTTTCCAGAAACTAACCGGGTTGTCCCTGTTCGTTACCTCATAGTTTACCGTATGGTTAATTTCCGTTTTGTTGTTTACGGTAATCTGTAAGGGGGCATTTTTTGTCGATTCTTTGAGAACGGATTTATCTATACTTGCAGCAAAGTATACATTTCCGGAAGTTGTGGTATAGTTTTCAACTTCCTTAGTAAAGGTAATCTTAATCTCCTTACTTCTCGCATCATAGATTCCCTCTGCCAAGGTGATATCATTACCTCTATCATCCTTACCGGGGATAGAGAACTTACTGCTTTCAGACTTTAAAACATCCGGAAGTTTAATCAGAATGTAATCGTCTTTCTTTACCTTCTTTGAAGATTCAATATGGATGTCCGCTTTAAATTGCAGACTCTGGTAGCTTGTAATAGTGGTTCCGTCTTGTACATCTTCATTATCAACTGTCAATTTGTAATTGGATAAAACTCCATCAATTGCCTTAGGTGTATCGGAAACCTCCATTGCTGATGCAGCGATTAAAGCGTTCAGATCCTCTTCACTGAAGTTCTTGCTCAGCTCCTCAAGCATGGCTAAATCATCGAAGCCATCTTCTTCCTCAGCCGAATCAGCTTCACCTGTAACTTTGTTTGCTTCTTCATTGCTACCATTTTCGGCAGCTTTTGCAGCAACTTCGCTCGTCTTCATCCGCAGTGGAAGAGACTTCCGCTACATTTTCATTCACAATACTTATCCCGTCTTGATTGCTGCCTGCAGCATTGGCAAAGGAGAAACCCTGCCAAACCATTACAAGAGCAAGCAAAAGGGACAAAAATTTGTCTCTTTGCTTTTCATAATCTTCTTCTCCTTATTCTTTCTTAATGAATCATTAATAAATTCTTATCGAAGACACTTTACCATATAGAAAAAAAGATTTCAAGAGATTAAAAATAAATACATAGAAGTTCTTGAGCCGAAATATTAATAAAATATAAATAAAAAAATTGAAATTTTTTTCTTCATAATTGTGTTATTTGTACAATTTGTTTCGATGATAAAAAAATAATTGTCTACTTTGTACAAAAAAATAGACTTCCTGCCGTAAAGATTCCTTAAACTATAAATATTTTTTTGGATAGGAAGTTTTTGCATAGAGAATTGCAAACCATTAAACTTGTTCAGAATAGGGAAGAAGAGAGTTGTAAAAAACCGACAGTCTCGGCTTATGCCGTTTCTGTCGGTTATTCTCAAAAAAATTATAATTGCTGCAGAGAATCTTGCAAATTAGTATAATTCTCTATTTCTTCGTTTTTCAAGAACCAGTATTGTATAAAAAGCTGAGTCCTGCAATAGCAAAGAGTGCAAGATTTATCCACATATTTCTTGAATCCTCTGTTTTGGTATAACCACGTCCTACACCCAAAACGGCAGGTCTTTCTGCGCCAAGTACATTTCCTTCCGGAGTACGATTAGCAGCAAGAACCTCTCCCGGATTCTCTGAAGGAGGAGTTGGGGGATTCGGTGTATTTCCACCACCACCGGGATTATTCGGCGTATTTCCGCCACCTCCCGGATTGTTTGGCGTATTTCCACCACCTCCCGGGGTTCTCGGATTATTTCCGCCCGGCGTTACCGGCGGAATCTCAGACGGCGTAGTCGGCGGTGTCACCGGTGGAGTAGTCGGTGTCTTTGTATTTGTAAAGACATTTACATAACCTGTTACGGGATCATCTTGGGTAGAAGAGCTGTAGCCATTTACCTGTTCTTCCATTACGGTATATCTAATTACTGTTCCATCTGCCTTGTACTTCGGCGCCTCAAACTGATGTTGCCATCCGTTTGCTTGGTTTAGAGTGTATGTTGCAACCTTAGTGCCGTCCGCATAAAGATATACTTTTAAGCTATCAGGATGATTTCCTTCTCCTCGCCAGATTTTGGTCACAGGAATTACAACTTTTCCTCCATGATAGTTACTGATGGTAAATCCATAATCTGCGGTGCCGGAGATGGCTGCCTTAAATCCTGCCACCTCTTCTTCAGAAACGGTATATACGATTTCCTGTCCGTTGGCATCTTCTTTAGGAAGATTGGAGAAACTTGCCTTCCAGCCGTTGGCTGCGGATAATTCTACCGTAAGATTTTCATCCTCTACCCCGTTCTTTAAAACGGAAACCTTGACTTTTTCGGGCTTATTTGTTGCAAGAGCCGGATCTAAAACCCAGTTCTTCTTAACGGAAATATTTAAGGTTTCCTTTTCCTTTGGTGTTTCATGCTTCTTACGGTTCTTGAATTCCAAAACCACGGTAGAATCTTTATCTGCGGAATCCTTAAAATCCTTTACGCTGATAGTCTTTGGGGTGCTGTCCAGCTCATAGCCTTCCGTGCTTCTACCTCTGTGACAATGTACTCTGCCAGTAAAACATCGTTTAGCTCCGCAATGCCTTCTGTACCGGAGGTTTCCACAGTTTGCGCATATTTTGTCTTGGAGTTTACGACAGTAAACTTGGCACCTGCCAAAGCTTCTCCGTTTTCTCCGGTCTTTTGAATCTTAATATTAAAAATCTGTCCGTTTAAGAAGCCGCCGGCCTCATTTACAATGAACTGTCTCCTCTGATCGGTTTCAATCAGTCCGTCTCCGCTAAGAATTGCCCGATTGTAATATTCAGTACCGTTCTTAAAAGGCTTCATTAACTTCAACATAATAGCTATAGTAAAAACCGTCTCCGGGCTCTAAGGTTCCGATAGGAATTGTAAAAGCTTCTTCCGTCCTCGGCATACTTCGGCTGAATATAATTCGAGGAAGACTCTTCCTCATTATTCTCTTTGTTGCGAAGACTCCACTTCGGTCCGCGATCCGGTTCCACATCGCTTGGGGCATTTACCCAAACGCCGTGCTTCCATTCTCCGAACGCCATATTCCCTTTCTGAGCTTCGGTGTATAAGTATCAATATCACTTTGCTCGAGAGTATAGTCACTGAACTTGTTTTTTTACATCAAAATAGCTTAATACACTGCTTTCCAGCTTATCGGTAAGTACAACATTTTTAAAAAGAGTCTGCACGGATTCCTTTTTTTATATGTCGCTCATCAATGCTTACCGTATATTGGATTAAATAATGGGTGGCTCCATCCTTATCCTTTACTTTAATCATTTCCTCTTTGCGGCTCTTCCAGAACGTTACCGGGTCATCTTTTTCCGACAATAGTGTAGTTCAAAGAGTAGCTTTTTAGGGGAGAACCGTTTACTGTGAAAACCAGAGGCTTTGTAATGTCTTTTTTTACAACGGATTCATCTATTTTGGTATTGAAGAAAATCTCTCCATCTGTACCGTTATAGTTTTTGGCGGCCTGAGTGAAAACAATGCGCATTTCCTTGCTTTCCTGGATATATTTCGCCTTGGCCAAGACTACTCCTCCTCGTCCCTTCACTTCAAAAGGAAGATCCTTGGAAAGAAGTTCATCAGGGAAGCCGATAGAAATATAATCGCCCTCGTTTATGTCCAGGTCTTTTACCTTCAAATTTGCCTTGAATTGAAGACTCTGGAAATTTGCTAAAGCTGCTGCCGTCCTCTACCGTCTTGTTGTTGATTAAGAAAACGGGATCATAGATGGCATGATCAATTCTTTTTCCAAGAGGGACCTCAGTGGCAGCTCCTCCATAGTGCTGGCGCTTGCAACAGAAATCTCCGTAGCTGTCACAACACCTGTCCCATCAGCGCTGCTGCTTGCTGCATTGGCAAAGGAGAAACCCTGCCAAACCATTACAAGAGCCAGCAAGAGGGACAAAAATCTGTCTCTTTGCTTTCATATTCTTCTTCTCCTTATTATAAAAAACAAATCATTTTTACCATTCGAAACTTTATCACATAGAGAAGAGATTTCAAGAGATTAAAGTAAATATATTGAATTGTTTAAAATTAGATTATTAAGAGAATATAAATAAAATGCTTGTTTTTCTTGAAATTCGAAATACCACCATAAATGAGGGCTGATGAGGGCTTTCTTTGTTAAATCTGCTCAAAAACGCTGAAAGTTATGTAAGAATTTCTTAATCTATAAAAAAATCCATTGATAATATTTCAAAATAAATGAAACAAGGAGTTTTTGTTTTATGAATCGAAAAACCACCTTGTATCCTGAAAATCAATTTTTAAAAAAGAGGCCGATTTATTTAGCTAAGACTCTAAAAATAGGATAAAAACCATATTATCTTTTATGGATAGTCGTTTTAAATTGTGCTACCATTTATTCGAAGCTTATCATGTGCTTAAAGGGGGAAAAAAGGATGCAAAAGGCATTTAAAATATATAGCTGCTATCGTCTTAGTTCTGCTTGTTTCCATTTTTGTCGTTTTGCGGCTTATCAAACCGCAGGAAGAAGTGGAGGCGAAGGCTCTTCCGAGCGTCACTTGTATTTCCGTGGAGAAGGGAGACATAGCGGTAAAGGAGGAGCTCCTCGGAGAGATTTCCGCAAATGAACAATTTCTTTTACTCAGCAAGATTTCCGGAGAAGTTTTTGGAAATTTACAAGGAAAAATGGAAATGAAGTGAAAAAAAGGGGAGAAGATTGCCCTCCTAGATAATGAGAAGCAGATCACTGCCGCAAAGTACAGTTTAGAGCAGGCGAAGGCACAGGGAGAAAGGTCTCCCGGGACACTAGAGACAGGCTCATGGCACTGAAGGATTTCGGCGATATTTCCCTACAGGATTTTTGAAGCGGCGGATGCACAGGCAAAGGCTGCGGAAGCGCAGCTCAAAGGCGGCAAAATTGAATTACGATACACAGCAGGAGTTTGCGAGCATTCTTGCACCCGGCTGACGGCATTTTACAAAACAGTATTCTCGTAAAGGGAGCCTTTTATTCCGCAAGGGACTCAGCTTGCCACTCTGATGGGGAGCCGGGGTCGCAACAGATTCTCTTTTTCCGCGACGGAAGATCTGATGAAGAACCTTTCCGTAGGGGCAGGAGATTGTAGTGGAAAAAGGGGAAGGAAAGCTTTTTCAGGGAATATTACGGAGATTTCTTCGGTGCTAGTCCCTCAGACCGGTCTTTTTCCGGTGAAGGCGGAGGTGGAAAAACACCGATTTTCCGGAGGGCTCGAAGGCAAAGCTTAGTTTGGTAAAGGAGAGTCGGAGCGGGGTAGATACTCTCCCCTTAATGTGCTTTTACTATGAGAACGGAGAAGCCTTTGTATATATTTTTGAAGGAACAGAGGAAAATGAAGGCGTGCTTCGGAAAAAGAAGGTGGAGCTTGGCCTTAGCGGAGAGGAAAGGGCGGAGATTCTTTCCGGTCTTACGAGGGAGGATAAGGTGGTTTCTTCCTGGAACAACGAGATGTTTGACGGGGCCAAGGTCAAACTGCATGAGGAAATGGAAGTTGCAAAGGAAGAAAAGAAAGAAGAGCCTGTAAAGGAAGAGTCCGTACACGAGGAAAGCTCGCAGGGAAGAAAAAGGGGTAGAAGCGGATGATATCGATTACAAAATTGGTTTTGCGTCGCCCGGTATCCACTTTTTTGGCGGTGCTTTCTCTACTTTTTTTTGGCTTTATTGCCTTTACAACTATGAAAATGGAGCTGCTTCCGGACATGAACTTTCCTTATATGATTGTGTCCACCGTCTATCCCGGGGCCTCTCCGGAGGATATAGATGAGCTTGTTTCAAAGCCTATAGAAGAAGAGGTTTCCCTGCTTTCCGATGTGCAGGAGGTGCAGTCCCGATCCATGGAAAATATTTCCATGGTGATCATTCGTTACCGCTACGGCACCAATATGGACAGAGCCTATGACAAGCTGAAGAAGAAGCTGGATGTTCTGAAAGGCAATTTGCCCGATGATGTGGAGGATCCCGACTATATTGAATTCGATATCAATGCCCAGGCGGGAATGGTTCTTGCTATTTCGGATAAAAACAAAGGCTAACCTTTATAACTATGTGAAAAACAATATTGAGCCGGAAATGGAGAAGTTGTCCGGCGTAGCCTCCGTTTCTCTTTCCGGCGGACAGGCATCGTATGTTCGTGTGGAGCTTTCCGAGGAAAAACTTGCCCAGTATCATCTTACTATGGAAAGCCTGATGCAGATGATTAAGGCCTCCGATTTTACCTATCCTGCCGGAAACACCAATTACGGAAAGCAGAAGCTTTCTCTGAGTGTTTCGGAGGACTATTCCACGATGGAGAAGCTTAGAAATTTACCGATTATTACCGGGACGGGAAATACTCTATATTTAAGAGATCTGGCTACAGTCTCCGAAGCCTTGGAGGATAAGAGCAGTATCGGAAGATATAACGGGGAAGATACCATAGGTCTTAGCTTAAGCAAGACACAAATCGAGTCCGATATTGCCATGAGTAGAGAGGTAAAGGAGACGATTCGGCTTTTGGAAGCACAAAATCCGAATCTTTCCGTTCATATTATCCAGGACAATGCGGACAGTATCAAATCCTCTCTTTCCAGCGTTTTTCAGACCATGATTATGGCGGTAGTCATTTCCATGGCCATTATTTTTCTTCTTCTTCGGAGACTGGAAGGCCTCCTTCATTGTGGGCTCTTCCATTCCGATGGCGATTCTGGGTGCCATTGTTTTTTTATGTATGCGATGGGCTATAGCATGAATATGCTGACTCTTTCCGCCTTTGGTGCTCGGAGTAGGCATGATGGTGGATAACTCCATTGTAGTTTTGGAGGCCTCCTTCCGTGCTATGGACGAGTATCGGGAGGAAAGACGGTCTAGAAAAGGAAGCGGCAATTAACGCGGTTCAGGTAGTGGGAGCATCGGTTTTCGGCTCTACCTTAACGACCTGTGTGGTCTTCCTTCCGCTGGGCTTCTTAAAGGGGATTTCCGGCCAATACTTTAAACCGCTTGGCTTTACGATTGTTTTCTGTATGCTGGCCTCCCTTCTTTCCGCCATTACCATAGTCCCGCTTTGCTTTACCCTTTACAAACCGAAAGAGAATGAGAAGGCGCCGGCTTATAAGGCGGTAAGGAGCATGCAGGATTCCTACAGGGACATCATAGGGCGCTTCCTCCGTCATAAAAAAGCGGTAGTACTCGGGACCTTCCTGATTCTTCTGTTCTCTCTCTTTTTGGCAACGAAGATTCGCACAGAGCTGATGCCTGAAATAGACAGCGCCATCGTGCAGATCTCCATTCTCCAAAAGCCGGGACTGAATCTGGAGGAAAGAGATAAGGCGATTTCCGAAATTGAAGCGATGGTGGCAAAGGATCCGGATGTGGATCGCTATACGACTTTATCCGGCGGCGGAACCGGCTTTCAGGCTCTTTACGGAAGCGATAGCAGCAGCACGGTAACCGCTTATCTAAAGAAGAAACGCTCCGTGTCTACCAAGGATAAGGCAAAGGCTTGGGGAAGGCTCTTGGAAACGAGGCCGAATGAAGTGATTAAGGTGAGCTCCGTGAGCGATGCCAATTTCGGGGCCAGTGATGAAGATGTGAAGACCAATGAGGGCTATGAGGTCATCCTGAAAGGCCCGAATTTAGAGACTCTCAGAGAAAAGAGCAATGCCATTGTATCCGAGATGCAAAAGAAGGAGAGCCTTACGGGAATTCATTCCAGCTTGGAAAATGCCGCTCCGCGTCTTCTTGTGAAGGTGGATCCGATTAAGGCCGCAGCAGAGGGACTGAGTCCTGTTGTGCTGGGACAAAGCTTGAATACGCTTTTGGGCGGTAAGACCGTGATGAAAATGGATCTGGACGGAGAAAAGGCGGATGTCCGCATAGAGTATCCGAAGGACCGTTTCGACACGCTGGAAGAGGTAAAAAATATCCGTTTTTCCACACCGAGCGGAGGAGTAGTGGCCTTGGACAGCATTGCTACGGTGAACTTTGCGGATTCTCCGGCCGCCATTCTTAGAGAAGCGAAGAAATATCAGGTGACCATCAGTGCGCATTATAGTGAAAAAGCGGATAAGGGAACGAAGAAGGATATCGATGCTCTCGTAGAATCTTATCTTGGAGAAGATATGCAGATTTCGGAAAGCATAAGAAGCCAAAATATGCGGGAAGAGTTTACAGACCTCTTCCGTGCCATTGCCATTGCCATATTCCTTGTCTTTGTCGTGATGGCGGGACAGTTTGAGTCTCTGCGCTTCAGCTTTATGGTTATGACAACCGTGCCCTTTGCCATGATAGGCTCCTTCGGACTTCTTTGGCTCTTTGATGCCACGATTTCCATGACCTCCCTCCTCGGTTTTTTGATGCTTGTGGGAACGGTGGTAAACAACGGGATCCTCTATGTGGATACGGTAAATCAGTATAGGGAAGACATGCCTTTGGATAGGGCGATTATTGAGTCGGGGGCTACGAGACTCCGCCCAATTCTTATGACGACGCTTACGACAGTCCTTTCCATGGTGCCGATGGCTATGGCAATCGGAGAAAATGGAAAAACTCATGCAGGGGCTTGCGCTTGTGGATGTGGGCGGACTTACCGCGTCAACCCTTCTTGCACTTCTCCTCCTTCCGGTGTATTACCGAATTATGTATGGACGGAAGAAAACATCAAATGTTCACAGTATTGCTAGAGAATTGTAAAGAAATAAGAAAGCGGCTGTGCTATATTTGGATGGCAAAGAATATTTGTAGAAAGCTGTAAGCGGCTTAGTGACGGTATAGATTTTTTTGGAGGAGAAGATGAAGAGCAAGGCTTTAGTTTTACCGATTTCCTGCATTGTTATGAGCATGGCGTTTACGCCTGCATTTGCGGCGAGGGCGTTACGGTTTTTCGGAGAATGTGGATACTGCGCCTAAGCAGACCTCCTATGAAAGGGAGAGAAGTCCGGAGGAATGGGCGAGCCTTCGGGATAATACGATTTCCTGGGAGGAAATCGAGGCCTTAGTGCATGAGTATAACCCTACAGTCTCCTCTCTTTGGATAAACTTCCGAGACAGTGAGCGGAGAGGCAGTTACAATGTGGATGTGGAAGCGGCGAGATCCGCAGTGGAGGAGGCCTATGAGAAGGCTCTTCTTGCGGCAAACGGAAATGCGGTAGCCGAGGCTCTTGCAGAGATGCAGTATCAGAGTAACAGCAGCAATTTTTCCGCGGATTCCGTAGCGCAAAACAGCGATAGGGAGCTTGCGAAGCTTTCTATAGAACAGACGGAAAAGAATACGGCGGAGACAGTGAAGAAGTCCTTTATCAGCCGAGAAAATACTATTTTGCAAAGACAGATCGATGCCTTAAATCTCGAGGATGCACGAAGCGAAAAAGAGACTGCAGAGAGAAAAAAGGCAATCGGACAGGCTACGGAAATCGATGTTCTTACGGCACAGACCGCAGCGGATCAGGCTGAGCTACAGTTACGGAGTGAGGACAGCAGTATAAGGAAGACCTCCGAGCTTTTTACAGATAAGCCTTGGCTGGAAGGCGGATGCCGAGCCGGCTTTTTTTCCGACGATTCCGCTGACGGAAAAGAAGAGCATTGACGAGATTTCCCTTTCGGAAGATACGAAGCGGGCGGTAGAGAATAATTTAAGCCTGCAAATCAGCACAAGAAAGCTAAATCTTTCCGAGGGAGAGGCAAATCGGGAGAATCTGTCGAGGAGCATAGAGAATCAGAAGGAAAAGATTCAGTCGGATCTGCTTTCCCGTTATCAGAGCTTAAAGCAGGCTGCGGATGCGCAGACACAGGCTGTTTTGCAGGAAGAAAAATGCAAGGAAGGCTTATGAGAAGGCGGAGCGCGGGCTGAAATTAGGATCTGTCAGCCTAAAGGCACGCAATAAGGCAAAGAATGCTTACACTATCGCAGGCTTACAGAAGAAGCAGGCGGATTTAAAAGCTCACGGAAGAATATCTGGATTATCGGGCCGGAGTGAACGGCCTTGCCATGACGGAGTAGAGCTTCGGAAACGATGAGAAAAGGGCATTTGCTACAAGGTAAAGCTTATTTTGCAGAGTGGGAATTGCCCTATGGCGGTGAAACACACAAAGTAGGAGAGAAAATTGTTGTATAGGATCAATGAGAAAAGAAATGCAAAAATATTGTGAGAAGAAAGGAAGTAGGCAGAGAAGAGCTGCGGCTCTTTTTCGGCGCAGCTTTACTTTGTCTCTCCGCCTTTCCATCTTTCGCAGAAACTACGAATGCAGGCGCGACAAATTCAGCAGGAAGCAATCCGACTTGGGATTTGGAGGATAACCGCATTTCCTTTTATGAGGTGCCGGAGCTGGTTAATCGCTATAGCAACATTGCGGAAATGGAGAAAGATCTTATTTCCCAAAGTACAAAGGGAATGCAGGGAGTGAAAGAAGCGGTAAAAAGAGCAGAAAGCGGATATTCTGGATGCCCTTTCGGAAAAATATTGCCACACTAAAGGACGAAAGGGAAAGTACCGAGGATAAAACGGTAAAGGATGCCCTTACGAAAGAAATAGCTAAGCTGGAAAAGGTGAAGAGCAGTAAGAGGATTCTTCCCGGTTTGGACAGCAGCTTGGTGGAAGCCAATTATGCGCTTACCGAACTGGCGAAGACGGATAAGGAAATGACAAAGGCGGAAAAGAAGACGGAAAAAAAGCATTCGTTCTCAATTTGTGACAGGGAAAGCCGTACTTTCGGATGCCATGCAGAACCTTCTTTTTCAGTTATGCGCGGACGGAAAAATACGAGGACATTACTGGAAAAAGCGTGTCAGTCTTATGACGAGCAGCCTGGAAAAAGCTGAGAAAAAGAGCAGAGCCTTGGAAAGGCTACGGAAAATGATGTAACCGCCATGGAGCTTTCCTTAAAAGAATGCCGAGGCGGATTTGAAGAAGCTTCAGGACGGCTTGGACACGATGAAGCGAAACATCGGTTTAAGTTTGGGCTGGCACATGAACAGTTACCAGAATATTACGATAGAGCCCGTTCCGGATTTTACGAGAGATTTCTTAAACGGAAGAAACCCGGAGGCGGACTATCAGGCAGTTCTGGCAAGGAACGGAGAGTATGGAGAGCTTCTTCGGGAAAAAGATAAGAATCTTACGGGCTGGACTGAGAAGAAGCAGAAGCAGTTTGAAAAAGGCGGAGAATATTCGCAGCAGCCTGCAAGACTTGTGGGAAAAATGTCGAAGCAAAAGGACTTTCTTTGAAGCAAGCCGAAAGCAGCTCTTCCCTTGCAAAAATTAAAGAAAGACAGGGCGCTCCGTATGCGGGAGCAGGGCCTTATCGGAAGAGTGGAAGCGGAAGGCATGGAGCTCGACGCTTTGTCCTCCGAGAACAGCTATGAGAATGCAAGGCTGGAGTATAATCAGGCGGTTTTCCAATACGAAGAAGCGGTAAATAAAGGGATTATCAGTTCGGAATAGATCAAGCTCAAGGGATTAACGAAAGATAGTAGAAAAGGGGCTGTAAAAAAATCAAAGTAATTTTTACAGCTCCTTTTTAGACTTCTTTTTCTTAAAAACAATAGATTTACTTCTATCTCTCGGATAGTAAGTCTGGATTCAATTTTCAAAATTAATTTGTTCCGATGGACATGGTTTCCGGTAAGGTGGATCCGCCATCGATGACAATCTGGGATCCGGTTAAGTAGCTGGATTCGTCACTTCCCAGGAAGGCAAAGAGCTCACCAACCTCGGTCGGCTTTTGCAAGACGCTTCATGGGAACGCCTACAGCAATGCTCTGAATTGCGGATTCGGGATCTTCCGGATTGGACTCTACGGCCATTTTTCTCTACCATCGGGGTACGAGCATAGCCGAGCTGTGAACAGTTCACACGAATATTGCGATTTGCATACTCAACCGCTAAACATTTGGTCAGACCGACTAAAAGCGGACTTTGTCATAGCGTAAGCAGCTTCTCCGGCATCGGCCACGATGTCTCCGGTAACGGAGGAGGCAATCACGATGCTTCCCTTTCCTTCTTTTTAACATCTCCGGAATGACGGCCTGGCAGGTATTCCATACACCCTTAATATTTACATCGATATGGAAGTCACGCATTTCGTCCGTAAACTCTTCGAAAGGGGAGCTAAACGACAAACTCCCGCATTACAGCAGGCAATGTTAATCTCTCCGAAAGCTTCGATTCCTTTCTTTACGGCAGCAATCATTTCATCCTTATGGGCAACATTGGCTACCACGGTGATAATCTCCGCATTGTACTCTTTTCTTAATCTCTCTGCGGTTTTTCTCCACATTGGGATCCAAATCAACCATAATGAGTTTAGCGCCGTAATTGGCATAAACGGTACTGATGCCTTCTCCTAAACCAACCGCTGCACCGGTAATTAATGCGACTTTTTCCTTCTAATTTCTTCATGTTTCCCTCCATAATCTAATGCATGTTGTCAACAGAATACTTGAGTGGAACTGCTCTTTCTATCTTAGCACTATTGAGAAAAAAATTCACAAAAAAATAACAAATTAATTACTTAAAAAAATAGAAATAGAATTTATAGTAAAGATAAATTCAAGGTATTGTTAAATTATTGACTATTTAAAGGACTGTAATACAATATTAAATGAGTGGAACTATATGGAATTGTTGTTTTTTTGATTCAGACGGGGAATTTCTTCTTGTTCAGTTTTATGCTTAACGAGTGGGAGTTTGCATTCTACAAATTTTTGCTCAAAGAGATTTGTTCGTCTTAGAAAAGAGGGGCGGTATGTCAGAAGAAAAAAAAGATAGCGGCTTGCAAAAAGCTTACAACTGATTTTTTTGTCTACACTGTTGCGACCGGTTCCATTTTCACATGGGTAAGCTATTGGGATTCCGTCTTCTTCGGTTATTGCGGATCCGGAACTTGGCTTGCTTTCGGTCTTATGACCTTGGCGATTTTACCGACAGCCTTGGTCTATTCGGAACTGGCGCCTTTATTCCACACCTCCGGCGGAGAACTGATTTACAACACTGTCGGAATGAACAAGCATGTCGGATTTTTTGCGTCTTGGCTTATTATGGCGGCTTGGATTGCTGTCCCGCCGGCTGTGGTTATGGCTATAGCCACTTGGGTGAGTCGTACATTCGGCCTGGTTTTTAGGGCTTTAATGCCATTATGTTAATCGGCGTATGCATCTTGGTACTCGTTTTTCTTTTGTCCTTGCAGGATGTCAATGTTTTGGTTAAGGCCCAAGCCTTATGTTTATTTGTAAATATTGTTTCCACCTTGATTACCGGTATTTTAATTTTATTCTCGGGACATTGGAGCTTTTCCAATATTACCGACGGTTTGCTTAAGACAACGATTAGTCCGTCACTGGGCATTCCCGGCTGGATTATCGGAATGGCTCTTCTCATTACACCTTACTTCGGCTTTGAAACGGTTCCCCAAATGGTAGAGGAGGGAGATTTTCCGATTAAGGATACGAAGAAGGCTATCTGCGGTTCGGTAATTACCTGCGGACTGATTTATGTTTTCTTCTACTTCTGTGTAGCAGGACTGGATTCCTTCCAAAACCTCACGGAAGGCACTGCGAAAGACGGTTTCCTGACCATTACCAATATGCAGAGAACACTCGGCTGGACAGTTTGGCCGGTGCTTTACGGATTTTTCTCCGTATTTATGGGACTCGGTGCATCCATCATGGGATTTTGGATGTCTACTGTAAGAATGCTTTATTCCATGTCGGAAAAGAATTTTCTTCCGGCTGCCTTTAAGAAGCTGAATAAACATAAGCAACCGATTCTTCCGAATATTTTCTTACTGGCAATCAGTTTGATTTTTATTTTGCTTATGAATGCAACAACCTTTATGAACGACTTCTTTAATTTAATGTCCTTCGGTTGTGCCTGTGCTTATGCCTTAACAATGGTTTCGGCTACCAGAATCAGGCAGAAATACCCGCATTGGAAGAGCCCGAATGCTTTAAAGCATGGAAATCTCTTTACCTATCTTGCGATGATTATCATGCTCCTCATTGCCTTCTTCTGTACTTTGGGACAGGGAATCGGATCCTGGATGTCCTTTGGCGTATACCTTGGAGTAGGCGTTTTACTTTGGCTCTATATGGTGCTTGTTCGATGGAAGAAATCCAGTGTGGTGATTGAAACGCCGGATGGAGAAAAGAAATATTAAAGAAAAAGGGCGAGGGATAACTCCATTATTTATAACTTGAAAATCTAAATCCCCCTGCAGACGGACTTAAGCATTTCTAAGTTCCTTTGCAGGGGGATTGTTTTTTTATAATGAGTGTCACGCATAGGACGAACGGTATCCTATTTACTTCGTTCTCATCATACTGAATTTATCCATGGGGTAATTCTTCAGATTATCGAGCACCTTTCTGGTATCGGCTTCATCTAAGAGGCTTTCTCTGGACTTCTTGATTTCATTTTCCGCCTTGTGTCTGGAAGGACCGCCAACGCAGCCGCCCTCACAGGCCATACCTTCGATAAAGTCTTCAGGGAGCTTGCCAACCTTTAAGAGAGAAAGCGCCGTCACGCAGGCCTTTCCGCCTGAGCAGGCACGCAGCTTAATGTCGGTAGTGTCTTCTCCTCTCCCTCATACACTCCATAACGGCATTGGCAACACCGCCGGAGCCTGCGAAGTTTTTGCCCCAAAGAGAAGCTTCCTGATATGTTTTCACCTCCGGCTCCAAGCTGATCTCCTTCGAACGGAGGAGAGAGGTAAATTCTCCGAAGGAAAGTACATAGTCGGCATTACCTTCAATGCCCATTTCCTGAGATTCGGACTTCTTTGCCATGCAGGGGCCGATGAAGACAGTGATGCAGCCCGGGTGAATGGCTTTTAAGTAGCGGGAAACGGCCGCCATAGGAGAGAGGGTTTCCGACATATTTTCCTTGTATTGCTCCGGAAAATGCTTTTGTAAAAGGTGAATAAAGGCGGGGCAGCAGGAAGTGGTCATTTTTTTTCCTTCTTTTCTTGCCTCGGACCATTCCAGAGCTTCATAAGCGGCAGTCATATCGCCGCCGAGGCCAACCTCCACCATGTCGTTAAAGCCAAGCTTTTTTTAAAAGCGGTGCGAATGGCACCCATGGAAATATCCTTTCCGAACTGTCCTTCCGTTGCCGGTGCACACATGGCGTAGACTTCTTTATCGGATTGAATAGCGGAAATTACATCCAATACGTTGGTTTTAGTGGAAATAGCGCCGAAGGGGCAGGAGTGTACGCATTGTCCGCAGCGAATACAACGCTCGTCATCGATTACGCAGAGTCCATTTTTCATTGTAGGTAATGGCATTTACCGGACAAGGCTTCTTACAGGGACGGGTTAACTGGGCAATCGCACTGTAGGGACAAGCGGAAGCACACATTCCGCATTCCTTGCACTTCATGGGATCGATATGGGCACGCTGATCCGTCATGGTAATAGCCCCGAAGTGACAGCTGTTCTGACAAGCCTTTCCAAGACAGAGACGGCAGTTGTCCGTTACGGAATAGGAAGAAATAGGGCACTCTTCACAGGCCGGATCAATGACCTGAATAATATTACTGCTGTGACGACAGGGATTCGCATCTTCATTACAGGCAAGACGGATTCTTCTTCTAAGAATTTCTCTCTCCTTATAGACACAACAACGAAAGTTTGCCTTAGGGCCGGGAGAGAGCTCTCTGACCAAACGCTCTTTACTCTCTTCGTTTACATTATTCTGCCAGGCAAGCTTGGCAAGGCCTTCAATGACTCTGTGCTTCAGAGGAATAAACCCCTTTATCATTGGTAATCATAATTATTCTCCTTATAAAGCTTTGACTCTGCTTATTTAGGGTGCTATCTATGCATAGCGCCCTGTGCTCGGAGGTAGTATAGCATATTCCAAAAAAAGCAGTGTTCTTTTTCCGAAAATTTAGTAAGAGAATACTTATTTCTTATAGGGAGAATGTCGATAAATAGAAGTAGGATTAGTGCATATTGTCGAATATATTTTATGTAAATACATTTATCTATTTGAATTCGACAGCTTAGCGAAAAATCGGCAAGCTGAGAGATGTCTACTATAGCCTTTTATTCTTAGGAAAGAAGGCGGTAATGGTCTGTAATGTACAACGAGCATCCTGCATAAAGCGTGTGATAATTTGTTTACGGTATTGAATTAGGGAATGAGAGAGGGAGAGCTTATGTCACTAATGGATATGATTTTCGGGACAACTGAAGAGGAAGAAGTCTTAAAGAACGAAGAAGACATGGTATTAAAGCCGGTACGCGTTCTTAGTGTAAAAGGAGAAAAAATTGCGACCATAACAATCGCGGAAAGCTTGAATATTGTCCAAGAGAAAAGAGCTTGGCCAGATAAGACTGATTCAAAAAAATGACAGAAATGAAGAGATAAAGTGTCTTATGACTTGTCCATATCCGCAGAATGCCGATGCCAGAAAAAGAGCTGACGGATATGATGAATGCCGTGAAAAAAATGATATAGATAATGCCTATTTGACCGGAAAGGACAGTATTCGTATTCCGGAAAGTAAGTATGAGCTTTTCATCTATATGAGACGACGCCCGACGATTCCGATGGAGGTGGACAAGCTTTCAAGAGAGCTTTCTTCGGGAGAGGCGCGGGAAAAATATCATTAAGTTTCGTTCCTTCGTGGAAAAGAATCCCAGAATGAATATTTATGTTGCAGTTTACTCCTTAGCAACGGATACGGCTTATCGTATTTTAAAGCAAGAGTATAGAATGCTTACGAATATTCGTTTTATTGTCCTGGATAACCAGGAGAAGCAGCCCCTTTCCTGGAATCATCCCAAGATTCAGGAAAGCCTGAAGGAGACGCCGAATCTCGCCTGCATCGGAATAGGACTTTCGGGAGGGGAAAAGCCTCACTATGCAATTGAACTGACAAATGAAGACATTTCGTCGGTAGTAAAGAAGGCAGCTTTATTAAGCCACCATAATTTCAATATACGAGAGGAAATGATTGATGCACAGGCCGGGGGACATGCCAAGGCAATGTGGGAATTGGGGGCAAAGCGAGGAAAGGGAGAAGAGTTTATCAGGAAAACAGTGGAAGACCTTGCCTTTGAAGATGCCTGCTACCGTGTTCCGGAAAAAGCAATTAAGGAAATCATTACGAAGGCGCAGCAAAGAGGCTTTAGTGAGGGCGTAGAGATTGGACTCATCAGAGTACCGGTTATTGACAGAACCTTGCTTTTGAATCTTTTCAAGCAGGCTGATGACGGATTCCTGACACAGGATGAGGCGGGGAATTTCCAGTATTACAAGGATGTTACAGGAAAGCTAGTGACGCAATACGGCTGGACTAAGGAAGAGCTTTGGTATGTGGCTCCGCCCGAAAAGGAAGAAAGAGAAATTCGCGCGGAAGCGGCTCAGGTTATGTTGGAAGGAAAATATCTTCGCGCTTTACAGAATGTGTTAAAGCTTAATCGTAATCGTTCCGTAAGTGAAGCCTATGAGAACTTGAGAGAATTTATTCAATCCTATGAAAAAAATGGGTATGGGTATGGAAGAACAGGTGGAATCAACAGGAAATGCCAGAGAATATTTTCCTGATGAAAAACATAGAAGAAATCCAAACCGTGATTCAGGAGGTGCTTTCCGCTCACTCTATGTATGATAATTTTGGATTTTAATACTTGCCAAAAAAAGCTCTTGATTTTTGTACAGTAAAGCGGTTGTTTATGACTTTAGTGTATGATTTTTAACGGAGAACTCCTTTTATCTATAAGTACGAAAAAAAGTCCGGGCAAAGCGCCTGGACTTTTTAAAAAGTCTGTTGTTCGTTTAAGAAAAGAGAGTAGGAGAAAAATATGAAGAAAAAGTAGGAGAAAAAGAAATTAGAAGGGTGCTTTCCCTCATCACCGCAGGAGTTGTTTTACTCTTTTCTTTGCATGGCGTATTTTTTTACCACAAAGAATACGGTACAGCAGAGCTTCTGGTCTCTTGTGCCACCTTTGATTGCCATTTCTCTCGCACTTGTCACAAAAAGAAGTATACAGTTCCCTATTTTTAGGGATTCTTAGCGGTGCTCTGCTATATACCGGCTATAATCCGGAGAAAAGCATAAGACATATTTTTATAGAAGGAATCTTTGAAGTGCTTTCCAATCCGGGAAATGTGGGGATTCTCTGCTTTCTTGTGATTTTGGGAATGATGGTGCAACTTATGAATAAAAACGGGAGGCTCTCGTGCTTTTCGGAAACTGGGCACAGAAACATATCAAGACCAGAAGAGGCTCAATGTTTGCGACCATGATTTTGGGATGTCTGATTTTTATCGATGACTATTTTTAATTGCCTTACGGTAGGCTCGGTTATGCTTCCTGCAACGGATAAAGCTCGTATTAGCAGAGCAAAGCTGGCCTATCTTATTGACACAACAGCCGCACCGATTTGTATTATTGCACCGATTTCTTCTTGGGCCGCAGCGGTTTCCGGCTTTGTGGAGGGAGAAAAACAGGGATGAAGCTTTTTTTGTGCAGACGATTCCTATAATTTCTATGCTCTTCTTTCTATCTGTATGATGATTTTTCTGATTCTTCTCAATGTGGATTTCGGTCCGATGGCGGAGCATGAGAAAAATGCGCTGGAAAAAGGTGATTTATTTACGACGGAAGAACGCCCTTACGGAGAAGGGGAACAAGGAAAAGAAGGAGAGGGCAAGATTTTGGATATGCTGTTTCCTGTTATTACCCTGGCTATATTTTGTGTTATCGGCATGATTTATTCCGGGGGCTTCTTCTCCGGTACGGATTTTGTCACTGCCTTTTCTCAGTCGGATGCTCCTACCGGTTTAGTATTCGGATCCTTTATGGCCCTTGTTTTCACTCTGCTATTTTACTTTTTGCGTTCCTCGATTTCTTTTCATGATGCCATGCAGTGCTTGCCTGAGGGCTTTAAGCAAATGGTGCCCGCTATCCTGATTTTGACCTTTGCCTGGACTCTGAAAGAAATGACGGACAGTTTGGGAGCAAAGGAGTTTGTGGAAGGGATTGTGGCAGGAAGAGCAGGGGCAATGCTCTCTTTACTTCCCGCCTTTGTCTTTATGATTGCTGTGGGACTTTCTTTCGCAACGGGAACTTCCTGGGGAACCTTCGGAATTCTTATTCCTATTGTAGTAGGAGTGTTTCAAAAGACGGATTACACAATGATGATTATTGCTATGTCCTCCTGCATGGCCGGAGCAGTTTGCGGAGACCATTGCTCGCCTATTTCGGATACAACGATAATGTCCTCTGCCGGAGCGCAGTGCATGCACCTAAATCATGTCACGACTCAATTTCCTTATGCCATGCTTGTAGCATTGGTTTCCGTTATTGCCTATATCCTTGCCGGATTTCTGAAAAAGTCCTTGGATAGCCCTTGGGGTTTCGACCTTTATTCTTTTTGCAATATTGATGGAAATAAAGAGAAGACAAAGTCCTAAAAAAACCGCCGGAAAAAAATAAATTTATTTTACGCTTTTCTATGAAAAACGCCTCAAGTAGTTTTGAAAACTACTTGAGGCGTTTTTTTAAACTATATATCTTAAAAAAATCTTTCATTGCTTTTTATTATAAGAAAAAAAGTATATTGTTTTTGCCAAATGGTTAAATATTTTTTTATGTTTTTTTACCAACAGGGAATATAGCCTAAGAAAGGGGAAAAGAAAATGGAATTCGAGAAATTAAAAGAGATTATTGTAGACACTTTGGCTTGTGAGGAAGAGAAGGTTACTTTGGATGCGGATATGGAAAAGGACCTGGAAATAGACTCTCTTTCCTTGGTTGAACTTCATATGGCTTTAGAGGATGAACTGTCTGAAACCATTCCGGACGGAGAAATCGGAAAGCTTCATACTGTAAAGGACATCCTCGACTATGTAAACAGCGTGAAGGGCTAATGGAAGGCTAAGTAGAGAGAAGTAAGAGATTTATCTTTTTTAAAAATACGGCAGGAGGAACTATGCAATCACCGATTAAATCTATAGTGGATATGGTAAGGGACAGGGATTTAAAGCAGAAAGCGCTTTCCGATAGAGTCGGGAGCACCGCGCCGATTAAGATTCCTTCTGCATTTATTGCTTGTAAAAAAATGTGGAAGAAGAGCACTCCGTGTCCGCTGGGAGGAGCAGCTTTTTGTTTGCCCGCATTGCGGAAGCTATGGTCCGGTCGGAGCCTATTATCGCTTGGAAATGCTTTATGATCCGGGAACTTTTCAGGAATTGGATAAGGATATCGTAGTAAAGGATCCCTTGGAATTTCCGGAATACAAGGAGAAGGTAAAGGAGTTGGAAAAGAAGACAGGCCTGAAAGAGGCTGTGGTTTCCTCCAAGGGAAAAGTCGGAGGTATTCCGCTTGTTGCCATAGTAATGGACAATAGATTTTTGATGGGCTCCATGTCACAGGCCGTGGGGGAGAAAAATCACCAGAGGTATAGAAGAAGCGGATAGACTTCGTTGTCCTCTTATCATTTTTCTCCGCATCCGGAGGAGCCAGGATGCAGGAGGGAATCTTCAGTCTCATGCAGATGGCGAAAAACTTCCGCTGCGGTAGAAGTGTTTTCCGAGCACGGAGGCCTCTTTATCAGCGTTCTCACGCATCCGACAACCGGAGGAGTAACTGCAAGCTTTGCGACTTTAGGGGATATCACTTTGGCAGAGCCGGGAGCACTCATCGGTTTTGCGGGTCCTAGAGTCATTGAACAAACCATTAACCGTAAGCTTCGAAGGGCTTCCAAAGAGCGGAGTATCTGGAAAAAGCATGGATTTGTTGATGCTATCGTGGAAAGAAAGAATATGAGAGAAAGCTTGATTCAGATTCTTTCTCTTCATCAGAAGTAGTAACGGGCTTTATTGTTTGGCCTCTTTAAAGGATATTGCTCGTAAAGCATGAGTTATCTCCGAAAGCAGAAAGGAAAAAAATATGAGTCAGGAAGTAGCGGAAAAAGAAAGCATTGGAGCCGGGCGATAGGGTTTTTCTTGCCCGTCACCCTAAAAAGACCTCATATCGAGGATTTTATTTCCCGTATCTTTACAGATTTTTTTGAGCAAAAGGGAGATCATCTCTACGATGAGGACCGCTCTATTTATGGAGGGATTGCTCGTTTTCACGGAAAGCCGGTGACGGTACTCGGACATAAAAAAAGGGAAGGGGCATGGAGGAGAACATTGCCTGCAACTTCGGTATGCCTTGTCCGGAAGGCTATCGTAAGGCGAAGAGACTTATGGAGCAGGCGGAAAAGTTTAATCGTCCGATTATTACCTTTATTGATACTCCGGGAGCTTATCCCGGACTGGAAGCGGAGGAGCACGGACAGGGTGAAGCGATTGCGAGAAATCTTGCTTTTATGAGTAGTCTGCATGTTCCGGTTATCAGCGTTATCAGCGGAGAGGGAAATTCCGGCGGTGCACTGGCGATTGGTGTTGCGAATAAGATTCTTATGCTGGAAAAATGCCATTTACTCCGTATTAAGTCCCGAGGGCTTTGCAACCATCCTTTGGAAGGACAGCACAAGGGCCGGCGACGCTGCGAAGGTCATGAAGCTTACTGCCGAGGACTTAAAAGGAAGCCGGCGTTTGCGATGCTATTGTTCCGGAAGTAGAGGGAGGCGCAGGAAGATCCGGAGACTTTGTTTTTGGAACTGGAAAAAAAGCACTGGAAAAAGGCCCTTTCCTACTATGAAGGTATGAGCCCGGAAGAAATCCGTAAGGATAGGCTATCCAAGTACAGAAACATCTAAAAGCTTAGGCAAGGATAAGATACAGCAAAAGAAATGAGGAAAGATGCAGGGATTAAAAATAATCGGACTGGGTTCGGCTGTTCCCGGAAAGCGAGTCCATAACGATGATTTGGCAAAAATCATGGAGACCAGCGATGAGTGGATTTTTCAGCAGAACAGGAATTCATGAAAGGCGTTTTTGTGAAAAAGAGGAAAGTGCGGGAACTCTGGCAATAGAGGCAGGGAAAGGAAGCACTTGAAGCATCCGGTATATCCGCTTCGGATTTAGGGGTAATTCTTGTCGCCTCCATGTCTCCGGACTTCAGCTCCCCCAGTATGGCGGCTATTTTAGCGAAAGAGCTTTCTGCGGAAGAGGATTGCATTGCTTTAGATATCAATGCGGCTTGCAGCGGCTTTGTTTACGGCTTGGAAGTGGCAAGAGGACTTTTGGCATTTTCAGAGAAGAAAAAGAGCATTGGTGGTCGGAACCGAGCAGCTTTCCCGTCTTTTGAAAATGGAGGACCGTACGACCTCTGTCCTCTTTGGGGACGGCGCAGGAGCGGCTGTAGTGGAGGAAAGCGAGACAGACTATGCTTCTTTCTTGGGTTCCCGTGGGGACTTTTCCATTGTGGCACCGGCCTTATATACCGGAGCGTTTGACGGTTTCTATGAAGACGGTACAGAGAATCCCAAGAAACTCGGACAAGGACCGACAGAAGGAAAAACATGAAAAAAATAGACCACCTTATGATGGACGGAAAGGCTGTCTTCCTTTTTGCGATAGACATTATTCCTAAATGTATAGAGGGATTTTAAATAAGACGGGAGAGCGCTTGGAAGAGATAGACCATGTAGTATGTCACCAGGCTAATTCCCGCATTATCCGAAATGTGGTGCGCCACCTGAAGGCGAAGCCTGCACAATTTTTTGAAGATATGGAGCTCTACGGCAATACTTCAGCGGCATCCATTCCCTTTGCTCTAAAGGATATGGAAGAGCAGGGAATCTTAAAAGAGGGAGAAAAAGCTACTCCTTATCGGCTTTTGGCGCGGGGCTCACCTTCGGTGCCGTAGAGATTATTTACGGGAAAGCAGATAAGAAGTGAAAAAATTAAACAGGATTTTATCGGCTGTGATTTGAAATGAAACTTGCTAAGTAAGAGGAAAGGGCTCGATATGCGATTAAACGAAATGCTGGGAATTCGATATCCGATTATCCAAGGAGGAATGGCAAATATTGCAACAGGAAGCTTTGCTGCAGCTTGCTCCGAAGCGGGTGCCTTAGGACTTATCGGTACCGGAGGAATTCGCGAGGCGGAGGAGCTGAGAAAAGAAATCCGAATTTTACGGGAAAGAACGGAGAAGCCCTTTTGGCATAAACCTGATGCTCATGAATCCGGAGACGGATAAGATGGTGCAAATCTGTATAGAGGAGAAAGTTCCGGTGGTCACGACAGGCGCGGGAAATCCGGGAATCTACATGGAAGCGCTAAAGACGGCGGGATGCAAGGTGATTCCGGTTGTTGCGGCCCCGATACTCGCGGAAAGACTGGAAAAGCAGGGGGCGGATGCCATTATTGCGGAGGGCTGTGAGTCGGGAGGTCATGTCGGAGAAATGACGACCATGTGTTTGGTGCCGCAGACGGTAGACAGCGTCCGGATTCCCGTAATTGCGGCAGGGAGGCGTTGCGGACAAGAGGCAACTCGCGGCGGTTTTTGCGCTTGGCGCAGCCGGTGCGCAAATCGGAACCGCACTTCTTGCGGCAGAGGAATGCCCGATTCATGAGAATTATAAGGATGCCATTTTAAAAGCAAGAGGCTCAGATACAGTGGTTACCGGAAGAATAGCCGGAGTACCGGTTCGCATTTTGAAAAATCAAATGAGTAGAGAATATCTCCGACAGGAAAAGGCCGGAGCGGAAAAGATGGAACTCGAGAAGTTCACGCTGGGTTCCCTAAGAAGAGCGGTATTTGAGGGGGATACAAAGACGGGCTCCCTTATGGCAGGACAGACCTGCGGACAGGTGGGGATAATTCGACCCGTTGCAGAGATTCTGGCCGATATCTGCTCCGGGATTGTAGATTGATTTTTGAACCTTCATTGCCGCGCCCTACGCCTCCCTTCAAAAAGGCGCTCTCGCTCGACCTCGATAGAGCGGATACTAAGCATCAAACTTCGCTTAAGCTCGTTTTCTGCAAGTACCGGCGTCTTCACACGCTTTTTCAGAGAGGCATAGGACGCTGCAACTAAAGAATCATTCAAAAATCACAGTAACAGAATAAGAGAAAAGCATTGAAAATCGTAAAGAAAACGGCAGAGAAAATAGAAGTCTAAACAAAATAAGAGGATATGAGAAATATAGAGCAGTCGGATTGGCATAATCCGGGCATACTTAATGAGCGGAAAGGGGAAACAATGAGCAAACTGGCATTCTTATACGCCGGGCAGGGCGCGCAGATAAAGGGGATGGGAAAGGATTTATATGAGGCCTTCCCTGCCTTTCGAAAGGCCTATGATGAGGCGGAACTGGATTTTGATGTGAAGGAGCTTTCTTTCTTCGATCCGGAGGAGAAGCTGAATGAAACACGCTTCACCCAACCGGCGCTCGTTGCCTTTGCGACGGGAATGACGGCCTTGCTTAGAGAAAAAGGAATTCTTCCGGACTACTGCCTCGGGCTTTCTCTCGGTGAGTATTCCGCACTGGAAGCGGCGGGCGTATTTTCAGCAAAGACAGCAGTAGAGCTTGTGGCCTTTCGCGGAAAGAAGATGGAAGAAGCCTCAAAAGGAGTAGAGTCCTCCATGGCGGCCATCCTTGGACTTTCCGAAGTGGAATTGCAGAAAATCGTGCTTTCCGCAGGAGGAGAGGTTTACCTTTGCAACTTAAACTGTCCGGGGCAGATCGTTATCGGGGGAGAAAAGTCTGCTGTGGAAAATGCTTCCAAGCTCGCTCTGGAAAATGGTGCTAAAAAAGCTATTCCTCTCAAGGTTTCAGGGCCCTTCCATACGCCTTTTTATGCAGAGTGCAGGACAGGCTCTCACAGAGTATTTTTCAAAAAAATCAAGTGGCAGGAGCCGAAATGCACGGTGCTCCACAATGTACTCGGGAGAGAAAGAAAAGAAGGAGATCCTTCGATTCCGGGACTTCTTCGAGAGCAGGTGTCAAAGCCCGTAAGAATGGAAGAAAGCCTTAAGCGTGTATTGGAACTTGGTGCTCGTGACTTTATCGAAATCGGACCGGGAAAGACCGTTTCCGGATTCCTAAAAAAAGTCGCAAAGGAAGAGGGAATCGAAGACTATAGAGTCGTTTCCTTGGAAACAAAAGAGGATGTGGAGGCGTTGTGGAAAGAGAGACTTGTTTAATTACCGGAGCAAGTGGCGGAATCGGTTCCGCCATTGCTTTTAAAATGGCGGAGGAAGGCTATAATCTCGTCCTGCATTACGGAAAAAATAAAGAGGCGGCGGAGGAGCTTGCAAAGGAAATTAAAGAAAAGAATCCGGAAACGGAATTACTGCTCCTCTCTGCGGATATTCGAAAGGAAGATGAAGTCAACGCCCTTATGGAAGAAGTACTTAAGCATTTTTCTTCTATAGAGGTTTTAGTGAATAACGCAGGAGTTACGAGAGATCAGCTTCTTCTGAAAATGACTTCCGAGGATTTTGATACGGTAATCGAAAGCAATCTGAAGAGTGCCTTTCTTTTTTTCCAAGGCGGCATCGAAGCATATGCTGAAAAAACGCTACGGAAGAATCGTGCAGATTTCCAGCGTGGTAGGGATACACGGAAACAGCGGGCAATGCAATTATGCGGCATCGAAGGCGGGGCTTATCGGCTTTTTCGAAGTCCTTGGCAAAAAGAGCTTGCCGGACGAAATGTTACGGTTAATGTCATTTGCCCCGGCTTTATTGAGACCAAAATGACGGAAGTTTTACCGGAGACAATGAAGGAGGCACTTCTCTCCTCGATTCCGATGAAGAAATTCGGTACAGGAAAAGATGTAGCGAATGCGGTGGCCTTTTTGCAAGGAGAGAGTCTTCCTATATTACGGGAGAAAAGCCTTCTTGTGGACGGCGGTATGGGGATGTAGCCCGCGTCAACAGTGAATTGGAAACGGATAATTTTTCCTGAAAAAGGGAAGAAATCTGAAACGATATCTTCATGAATCGAGTAAAAAAATCGAGCAAAGAATCATAGGGAGTGAACATGGAAAAAGAGACGAGTGGTAGTGACGGGACTGGGGACAGTGAACCCCACCGGAAATACGGTAGAAGAGAGCTGGAAAGCAATTTGTGAGGGCAAGGTCGGTATCGGGGAAATCACCGCCTTTGACAGCAGTGCCTTTTTCCGTGCACCTTGCCGGAGAAGTAAAGGATTTTCATCCGGAGAAACTTTTTGATAAAAGAGAGTTAAAGCACATGGCGCGCTTCACGCAGTTTGCCATGATTGCTGCGGAAGAGGCGATGCTGGACAGCGGAATTTCCGGAACTCTCCCTCCGGAGGAAATGGGAGTAATTGTTTCCAGCGGAATCGGCGGCTTAAAGACTATAGAGGAAGAACATACGAAGGGAGAGCGGAAAGGCTTTGAGAGAGTAAGTCCCTTCTTTATTCCGATGTCTATTTCCAATATGGCGGCAGGCGAAATTGCCATTCGGCACAAGTTAAAAGGACTTTGCATCTGTCCGGTCACGGCCTGTGCAGGCGGATCAAATGCCATCGGTGATGCTTTTCACCGCGTTCGGGACGGCTATGAAACCGCCATGCTTTGCGGCGGAACCGAGGCGGCTATCTCGGAGCTCGGAATCGGCGGTTTTGCGACCATGAAGGCCCTTTCTCCGGAGACTGAAGTAAGCAGGGCGTCGATTCCCTTCGATAAGGAGCGTTCCGGTTTTGTAATGGGAGAAGGAGCGGGCATCCTCATTTTAGAGGAAAGAGAACATGCCTTAAAAAGAGGCGCTAAAATTTATGCGGAAATCGTAGGATACGGCGCAAATTGCGATGCCTACCATATCACTTCACCTGCTCCCGGAGGAGAGGGCGCGGCTGCCTGCATGGAGCTTGCCTTAAAGGATGCGGGAATTACATCTTCTGAAATAGACTATATCAATGCACACGGCACTTCCACCCATTTAAAATGACCTTGGAGAAACAGCGGCGGTAAAGGCTGTTCTAAAAAGATAGAGCCTATAGCGTTCCGGTCTCTTCCACGAAGTCCATGACGGGACACTTACTCGGAGCGGCAGGAGCAGTGGAAGCGATTTTCTCCGTCCTTGCTCTCCGTGACGGTTTTGTACCTGCAACCATGAACTATCAGGTAAAGGATGAAGAGCTGGATCTGGACTATGTGCCTAATAAGGGCAGGGAAAAAGGAATTGCGTTATACCATGTCGAATTCTTTTGGGCTTCGGCGGACATAACGCGTGCTTTAGTCTTTAAGAAATAGCAAAGGAAGCTTTACCCATGAGTACAAACGAGATATCGCACGCTTTGCGAGCGATACTCGTTATGAATAGAGTAAACGACTTCGCTACGCTTACGGGCACAAAGCGTTTGGAGGCCTCGGCACGCTTTGATGATCACGAGGCGTAGCGAAGTGTGAATCTAGTACCGCTAGGCCGGAACAGATGCGAGAGCGTCTTTTGCCGGAAGGGTTAGCGTTTCCTATAGAAAGTACTTTTATGAAAGGAAAGCACTATGCCAAAGTTAAATATAGAAGAAATCGAAGCAATTCTCCCACATCGCTATCCGTTTTTGCTGATAGACAGTGTGGAGGACTATGTCCCGGGGGAGTTTGCCGTGGCAAAGAAATGTGTTACTGCGAATGAGCCCTTCTTTCAAGGGCATTTTCCCAAGTACAAGGTGATGCCGGGCGTTCTTATTGTGGAAGCCTTGGCGCAGACAGGGGCAATTGCGCTTCTGTCCCCTGCCGGAGTATCAGGAAGGATTGCCCTCTTTGGCGGAATTAAGAACTGTAAGTTCAAGACAGCGGTTCGTCCGGGAGATACGCTGGAGTTAAGCTGTCGTTTAACCAATAGGAAGGGACCTGTCGGTGTCGGGGAAGCGGAAGCAAAGGTGAATGGAAAGACGGCTGTGAAGGCTGAGCTCAGTTTTGCTATAAGATAGAATGAGAAAAAAAGCTGTAAGAGAACGAGTATCGTACGCTTTGCGCATGATACTCGCTATGAATAAAAAGAGGAAGATCTCCCGGTATGAGAGGTACTTCCTTTTTGAAAAATTAAGATAAAGAGCAATATTAAAAGTTTTTTTCTAATAATTTTTATAAAAAAATGTAAATTTACTATTGGAATATTTCTGCAATTCTGTTAAAATTTAAGAGAAACTTAGAATTACTTTTTTTCTTTTTTTAAGAAAAAGTTTTTTTAACGAAAAATTTAATTTCGAGAAGAGAGACGGTTATGTTAAAAAGATGCGATTGAGGATCTGTATAACAAATTCAGGATTTATTTTTACATGCAGGTCTTCGCCAAGTTCGAGAAAAGAGAGGCCAGCCTCACTACTGTGGAGAGCTACAGCGTTGAGTGTATTAAAGCGCTTGGAGAGCCTACCGTACAGGAATTTGCCATTATGATGGGAATTTCTGCACCTAATGCGGCGTACAAGGTAAATGCTTTGGTGCAGAAGGGGTACATTGAGAAGGTACAGGATATGAACGACCATCGTGAGTTTCACCTTCGTCCCACAAAGAAATTTTGGGATTATTATGATGTATCCTACCGCTACGTAAAGAAGGTAGAGGAGCGTTGTAAGAAGCGTTTCACAAAGGAAGAGATGGAAAAGCTGGAAGAGATGATTAAGATCATCACAACAGAGCTGATGCCGGAATTGGATGTCACGAAGTTTACCAGGGAGGGTGCTGAGAGACATGTCAGTATCGGTGTAGAGGAATAAGAAGAGTTCTCATATCTGAAAGGAGTTTTCTTTATTTAAAATGGGGATTAGGACGAATTCATGGTACTTGTTTTTAAAATAAAAGGGAATCGATATTGGAATCAATGAAAAAGGCACTCGTAATGGGGGTGCTATATTTCTTGCACATAGACTTTTTATTTGTGCTAATATAAGGCGGTATATGCCTTAGGGGAAAAAGGCAAAAATCTTTTTGCAAAGGAAGTACAAAATGAACAAGAAATTTAAGGCTACATTGCAGTTACTGGGAGTCCTGGTTTTGACCGCGGCATTCTGTGTTCTCGGCTATATGAACGCAAACAATATAAAGCTCGGTTTGGACCTAAACGGAGGTGTTTCCATCACCTACCAGACTGTAGATGAGAATCCCACTGCGGAGCAGATGAGTGATACGGTGTATAAGCTGCAGATGAAAGCGCAGAGCTATTCGGATGAGGCACAGGTATATAAAGAGGGAGATAATCGAATTAATATCGATATTCCCGGTGCCACGGATGCCAATGCCATTTTGGAAGAGCTCGGAGAACCCGGAACACTGGAGTTTGCGGATGAGAACGGAAATGTGCTTCTTACCGGAGACGATGTGAAGACAGCTTCGGCAGGAATGACCAACCAAAACAACAATAAAGAATATGTAATTGAGCTTATCTTTAATGAGGCGGGTGCTACGAAATTTGCGGAAGCGACCAAAAACAATGTGGGTAAGCGTATTTTCATTATTTATAATAATGAAGTGATTTCTTCTCCGAATGTAAAGGAAGCCATCACAGGAGGCCAGGCAACCATCAGCCCGATTGAATCCTATGATGAGGCAAATAAAATTGCCTCCACCATTCGTATCGGTGCACTTCCCGTAAAAGCTGACCGAGCTTCGTTCCAATGTAATCGGAGCAACCCTCGGCGTGGAAGCCATTGCGAGCTCCTTAAAAGCGGCTGCAATCGGTATTGCTCTTGTAATTGTATTTATGTTGCTCGTATATCGCCTTCCGGGCCTTGCGTCATCCATCGCTTTAGTGATGTATGTGGGTCTGGAAATGGTGCTTTTACAGGCCTTTGAAGTGACACTCACCCTTCCCGGTATTGCCGGTGTTATTTTGTCCATCGGTATGGCGGTGGATGCGAATGTCATCATTTTCACCAGAATCAAGGAAGAGCTCGGGCAGGGAAAACTCCGTAGAGAAGGCGATTAAAGCCGGCTTTGAGAAAGCTCTTTCCGCAATTCTGGACGGAAACATTACGACTCTAATTGCGGCTGCCGTGCTGTACCTTCGCGGATCAGGAACGGTAAAGAGCTTTGCGACCACCCTGGCTATCGGTATAGTAGTTTCCTTAATCACGGCACTATTTGTTACCAGAGCACTTTTAAATGCCTTCCTTTCAATGGGAGCGGAGAATCCCGCTCTTTACGGCGTGAAGAAGGATACCAAGATAATCGACTTTATCAAGTTCCGTAAGATTGCTCTATGCCATTTCCGCAGTTGTGATTATTGCGGGCTTTGCGATGCTTTTCATGAATAAGAAGAATACGGGCTATATCTTCAACTACGACCTTGACTTTAAGGGCGGTTCTTCCACGACAATTACCTTTGATAAGGATTTGAGTATGGAGGAAGTGGATCAGCAGGTTATCCCGCTCTTTTAGGGAAGCAACCGGAGGAGACGCTTCCACACAGGCTGCGAAGGTAGCGGGAACCAATGAGGTTATCATTAAGACCAGAACGATGACCACCGAAGAGAGAACCAAGCTCTATGACAGCATTCAGGAGAAGTTCTCTATTTCTGAAGATAAGATTGTTACGGAAAAATATCTCCGGTGCCGTTTCCAAGGAAATGAAGACGGATGCTGTTTGGGCGCTTGCGATTGCGATTTTCTGTATGCTGATTTATATCTGGATTCGTTTCCGGGATATTAAGTTTGCATCGTCTTCCGTGCTTGCTCTTGCGCACGATGTGCTTGTGACGGTTACTTTCTATGCGGCGTTCCGCTGGGCGGTAGGTTCCAACTTCATTGCTTGTATCCTGACCATTGTCGGATATTCCATCAATGCAACCATCGTGGTATTTGACCGTATTCGTGAAAATATCCAGAAAGGGCGATGTGAAGAAGAAAGGGACTCGATTTTGCGGTGAATGAGGCGATTTCCAGTACGCTTACCCGTTCTATCAATACCTCGATTACCACCTTTATCACGGTATTCTGCCTCTTCCTTTTCGGAGTAAGCTCTATTCGTGACTTCTCCATGCCGCTTATGGTGGGTATCGTTTCCGGAGCTTGGTCTTCCGTATGCATTGCCGGACCGCTTTGGTATGATTTTGTAAATATGTCCAAGAAGCGGAAGGAAAAAGCTTTCTGCGGAGAAGAGTAAGAAGTAAGAACGGTTGAAGTAAGCTTGTCTGAAGTAGGAATGCCCGGGGTTATTAACCGGATAGAACACGATGAGAAATCATAGAGAAATTGATGTAGAGTAAAGTTCACTGTGAAGTAAGGAGCGGATATGGCGGCTGTCAAAAATGAAATATGAAATAGTAGGGCAGTGCGCCAGAGCCAAGTCTGCTCATATGGAAACCGTGCACGGCGTGATCGAAACCCCGGTTTTTTTATGAATGTGGGTACGGTAGCCGCTATTAAGGGTGGAGTGTCCACGGATGACCTTCGGCTAATCGGAACACAGGTGGAGCTTTCAATACCTATCATCTTCATGTAAGAACCGGAGATAAGGTAATCAAGGAGCTTGGCGGACTCCACAGGCTGATGAATTGGGATAAGCCCATTCTCACCGATTCCGGCGGATTTCAGGTCTATAGTTTAGCAAAGACCGGACGGAAGATTCGAGAAGAGGGAGTGGAGTTTCGCTCCCACATCGATGGAAGGAGGATATTCATGGGACCGGAAGAGTCCATGGAGATCCAATCCAACCTGGCTTCCACCATTGCCATGGCCTTTTGATGAGTGTCCTCCGGCACTGGCGGACAGGCAGTATATTGAGCCCTCTGTAGAGAGGACGACACGCTGGCTTCTTCGTTGTAAAAAGAGGATGGAAGAACTTAATCAAGAGGAAGGCACAATTAATAAAAACCAGCTTCTTTTCGGCATTAACCAGGGCGGTGTTCTTTCGGATATACGAATCAATCATGCCAAGCAAATCGCCGAGCTGGAGCTTCCGGGCTATGCTGTAGGAGGTCTTGCGGTGGGAGAGAGTCATGAAGACATGTATCGTGTTCTGGATGATGTAGTGCCCTTCCTTCCAAAGGACAAACCGACCTATCTTATGGGGGGTCGGTACACCGGAAAAACATGGTGCAGGCGGTAGACCGCGGAATAGACTTTTTTTCGACTGCGTATTCCCGAGTCGTAACGGAAGACACGGGCATGTTTATCACGCATCCGGCAAGCTGAATCTTTGGAATTTAGCTTATGAAAAGGATTTTCGCCCGATAGAGGAGGGCTGTGACTGTCCGGCTTGCAAGGGGATTCGCTTGGAAGACGGGAGCTACACGGGCGGTTATTCCAGAGCTTATATTCGCCACCTCTTAAAGGCGAAGGAAATGCTCGGTATGCGCCTTTGCGTACTTCATAATCTTTCTTATTACAATCGTTTGATGCGAGAGATGCGCTTTGCGATTCGGGAAGGAAGATGGGAAGCTTGGAAGACGGAAGCGCTGTATAAGTTGAAGATTCAGAATTCATAAAACGAGATTTGAAATCTAATATTTTTGTATGGATAAAAAGCCTTGCTTTTTTTCGATAAAAAGGTGCAAAAATGAAGGACAGAATTGTAAAGGACAAAAAGGAGAAAAATATGGGAAACATTGGGGTTTTTGGAACAGTAGCGTATATTTTGGTCATTGTCGGTATCTTCTATTTTTATGGGGGTTCGTCCTCAGCAGAAGGAGAAGAAAAAAACAGCAAGAGCTCTTAAATAGCCTTGCTGTCGGCGATACGGTTTTAACTACAGCCGGTTTTTTTACGGTGTAATTATTGACTTAACTGATGATACTGTTATTGTGGAATTTCGGAGGAAACAAGAATTGCCGTATTCCTATGCAGAAAGCTGCTATTGTGCAGATTGAAAAAGCGAATTAAGACCTTTCACTTGCCACTCGTTTTTCGGGTGGCAATGCTTTATGCATAACGAGTATCATACGAAAAGTATTCGATATCTCTTTCGGGATATAAAAATGCTGTAGTTGCTCTTTACGGAATTGACTGTATTTTTGCAGGAAAAAAATTGTTTCATTTAAAAAGATATTTTGGGGAATGTAAAACAGAAGAAAAAATCAAGAGGGTCGAAATGAAAAAAATTTAGTTTTACTATTTGGCGGACAATCCACGGAGCATGAAGTTTCTTGCCGTTCGGTACTTACGGTAATAAAGGCGGTGAACAGAGAAAAAATACCATCCTATTCTCATCGGCATCACAAAGGCCGGAGAGTGGATTCCGTAGAAAATACGGACGAGATCGAAAGACGGTAGCTGGAGAGATGGAAAAAAAGGAGAGCGGCGCTTCTCCCGGATGCGACTCTTAAGTCTCTTGTGTTTATGGAAGAAGATGGAAGCTTTCGTTTGGAAAAGGTCGACATCGTGTTCCCGGTTCTTCATGGAAAGGGCGGTGAAGACGGGACAGTTCAGGGGCTGCTGGAGCTGGCGGAGATTCCCTATGTAGGGTGCGGAGTACTTTCTTCCGCGGTTTCGATGGATAAGATTTCTACAAAGCTTGCTGTAGAAAAGACTTTAGAAAGGCAGAGTGTAAGACAGGCGAAGTATATCGCTCTTCGTCACTCGGAATGGAAAAAAGAAAAAAGAAGAGCGGAGATATGCACGGAAGTAGCGGAGGAACTGCATTTTCCGGTATTCGTAAAGCCCTCCAATGCCGGGTCTTCCTGCGGAGTGAGTAAAGTGGAAAGCCCTGAAATGCTGATAAAGGCCGTAGACAAGGCCCTGGAAGTGGACAGACGCGTTTTGATTGAAGAATTTATCAGGGGAAGAGAGCTGGAGTGTGCTGTGTTTTCCGATATACCCGGAGAGGTAGTGGCTTCTTCGGTAGGGGAAATAAAGGCTGCCGCAGAGTTCTATGACTATGATGCAAAAATATAATAATCCGGACTCGAAAAACAGAGTTAAATCCGGAGCTTCCTTCAGGAGTGGAAGAAAGAATCCAAAAGGCGGCAAAGTCTATTTTTCTTGCAGTAGACGGCTTTTCTTTATCAAGAGTAGATTTCTTCTTTACCGGAGAGGAAATAGTATTTAATGAAATCAATACCTTGCCCGGCTTTTACTTCTATCTCCATGTATCCCATGCTCTTTTAATAAAGCAGGCTGGAACATTGAAGAGTTGGTAGAGAGGCTGATTTCCAGTGCGGAGCACAGACCGTCATAAGATAAAAAAAGAACGGAAGAAAAAAATTGCTTGGAAATTCCGGGCAAGGAGCATCTTGCGGAGAGCTTAAGAATTTCATAAATAATTATTTCTATAGACTTTAAACATTTTTGGAAAGAGCTGGTATACTGAAGACATAATCGATTTAAGAAAAATGTTTGATTTCTATCTCCTGAGAACTCTGTAATGCACGCAGAGTTCTTTTTTTGTTATAAGGGAAGGTGACGATGAAGGTTTTACTTCGACTGAAAAACTCGGCAGATTATGGATGGAGAGGAAGATGGCTTTTTCCGTTAGCAATAAAGCGATTTTACTATCGAGGGGGATAGCTTTCTCCTCAGCTATTTTCAGGAAAAATGTACACCATTCTTTGGAATTTTTTTCCGAAGGAAAAGAGGGTGGTGATGATGAGAAATTGGAAGGATAAGCAAAGAGTGGAATATCACCCCGGACTAAGGTGGTCCGTGGACTACGAGACAGAACTCGGAACCTTGCCGCTTTCCTTCGATACACGCTCTGTGGAATTTCTATATGAGGAATTTTCTGCGGGCAGGGGCAGAGATACGACTATCCTATTTGCTTTATCAATTCGAGCAATTGGTGGCGGATACGGAACTCTCCATTGCAATTTTCCCGATGAAAGGGTAGAATAATTTCGTTATTCTGTCTGTGGCTATAACGACTTCACGGAAAAAAAGAAGGGTTTATGCTTTTTCGCCGAATTAATCGGAATTCCGGAAATCTCATTTGAGAGAATGAGTGTTTGAACGGTAAAACCCTCACGAAGTAAGACGGACAGAGGCGTGACATCCGGTAAAATATAAAATTGAAAGAAGAGGTTGTTTTTATGTTGCTTGCGATTTCGGCTCAAACGGTGTTCTCCATACTTTTGACAGTGCTGATTATTCTTTTTGCTGTCCTTCTGATTCTTTACTTCTTGGGTCGGCGTTTGCAAACGAAAACAGGCTATGCAGCAGCCCTTGCTGGAAGCGAATACAATGGAAGTCTCCATGCTTATTATTGATAAAAAGAAAATGCGGGTAAAGGAGGCGGTGTCTGCAGGTCTTCCCGAGCAGGTAGAAAAGGAAATGCCCGTATATGCCCGGCTGACGAAGCTGCCCATTGTAAAAGCGAAGGTAGGTCCCAGAGTACTGACCCTCATGTCGGACCCGAATGTCTATGAGCTTCTTCCCCTTAAAAAGGAAGTCAAGGTGGCTGTTTCCGGCATTTATATTCGTTCTATTAAGTCGGTTCGCGGAGGGGCGGTTCCTGAACAACCGAAGAAAACGGGATTTTTGGCCAAGCTTCGCGGAAAAGCGGAAAAGGCGGTTAAGGAGAATCGTACAGTACAGGGGAAAAAATAAAATCATAGTCTTTTTCTTCCAAGATAAATCATATTCATAAAGTGCTCCTATGGAGCAGGAAAAAAAGCATATTAAAAAGCAAGGTTTTTACAAAACTATTCCTTGACAAGGCAAAGGCAAAAATGTTAGTATGAAGTTTGCTTATTCGGCAGACATAGGGCAAACTATGCCCTTTTTCCGTTCTTCAGAAATACTTTGCCGAAAGAAAGTGAACGAATCGTCAATTTTTACAAGAAAAGGATAACCCAACAAGAGCTTTGAAGATATCTGCATATCTGATTCCCCTGTAGGGTGCTTTTTATTGTGAATTCTCAGCAAAGAGACGGGTGGTCTCGGATATTAGGGGTGAACGGTCGATGAAAAAAAGCAAAAATGCATCCGGTGAGAACCGGGAAGAATCTCAGAATGACTTTCTCTCGTAGTAAGGAAGTTCTTGAAATGCTAAACCTCATTGAAATCCAAAAGGATTCCTATGAATGGTTTTTGCATGAAGGCTTAAGGGAGGCCTTTGATGATATATCTCCCATCCAGGACTTTGCCGGTCATTTGAGCTTGGAGTTTGTAGACTTTAAGCTGGTGAAAAGCGAAGCAAAATATAGTATAGAAGAATGTAAGGAAAGGGATGCAACCTATGCAGCCCCTCTTAAGGTAAAAGTTCGCCTCTTTAATAAAGATAAGGAAGAAATCAATGAACATGAGATTTTCATGGGTGACCTTCCTCTTATGACCGAGAACGGTTCTTTTGTTATCAATGGTGCGGAGCGTGTTATCGTATCACAGCTGGTTCGTTCCCCCGGAATTTATTACGGAGTCGATCACGATAAGGTGGGTAAGGAGCTCTACAGCTGTACTGTAATTCCCAATCGTGGTGCATGGATTGAGTATGAAACGGATTCCAACGATATCTTCTTTGTTCGTGTGGACAGAACGAGAAAGGTACCGGTTACGGTATTCATTCGTGCCCTCGGTGTCGGCTCCTCCAAGGAGATTTTAGATCTTTTCGGAGACGATCCCAAGCTGCAGGCTTCTCTGGAGAAGGATCCTTCCGAAAAATTATCAGGAGGGTCTCTTGGAGTTGTACAAGAAAAATTAGACCGGGTGAGCCTCTTTCCGTAGACTCTGCGCAGTCTCTCTTAAATTCCATGTTCTTTGACCCGAGGCGTTATGATCTTGCAAAGGTGGGAAGATATAAGTTTAATAAGAAGCTTCATCTGAAGAACAGAATCAAGGGACATACTCTTGCAGAGGCTGTATATTCCACTGAAACCGGTGAGCTTTTGGCGGAAGCCGGAACGATGGTGAGCAAAGAGCTTGCCACGGCTATTCAGAATGCGGCAGTTCCCTTCGTTATGATTGATGGACCGACTCGTACTGAAAAAGTACTTTCCTCCATGCAAGTAGATATTAGATCCTGGATTCCGGAGGAGATTAATCCTGAGGAGCTTGGAATAAATGAGTTGGTTTATTATCCTGCACTCAAGGAAATCCTTGAGGAGTTTGGAGATAAAGGAACGGAAGCTTTGATTGAGGCTATCCGAAAGAATATTCATTCTCTGATACCGAAGCATATTACCAAGGAGGATATCTTTGCTTCCATTAATTATGCTTTAAACATTGATGAAGAAATTGGAACGGCAGATGATATCGATCACCTTGGAAATCGTCGTATTCGTGCGGTTGGAGAGCTTTTACAGAACCAGTACCGTATTGGATTATCCCGTATGGAGAGAGTGGTAAGAGAGAGAATGTCCACACAGGATATTGATGAGATTACCCCTCAGTCCTTAATTAATATTAAGCCTGTGACGGCAGCGGTAAAGGAATTCTTCGGATCTTCCCAGCTGTCTCAGTTCATGGACCAAAACAACCCGCTCTCCGAGCTTACCCATAAGAGAAGACTTTCCGCACTTGGACCGGGCGGCCTTTCCAGGGATCGTGCAGGCTTCGAGGTGCGAGACGTACACTATACTCACTATGGAAGAATGTGCCCTATCGAGACACCTGAAGGACCGAACATCGGACTGATTAACTCTTTGGCATCCTATGCAAGAATTAATGAGTACGGCTTTATTGAGGCACCCTACCGTGTCGTAGATAAAACGGATAAGGCGAATCCCGTTGTTACGGATCAGGTAGTTTATCTTGCGGCAGATGAAGAAGATACCTTTGTTGTTGCGCAGGCGAACGAGCCTTTGGATGAAGAAGGACATTTTAAGCATGATAATGTTTCCGGAAGATACAGAGATCAGACCTCTGCCTTTCCGAAAGCCAGCATTGATTTAATGGATGTATCCCCGAAGATGGTTTTTCTCCGTGGCGACTTCCATGATTCCCTTCTTGCAGAATGATGACGCTAACCGTGCCCTCATGGGATCCAACATGCAGCGTCAGGCGGTTCCGCTTCTTACTACCGAGTCTGCTGTAGTGGATACCGGTATGTCCAATAAGGCGGCTGTTGACTCCGGCGCCTGCGTAGTGGCGAAGAACAGCGGAGAGGTTACTCTTTCTTCCTCCTCAAAGATCGTTATTAAAAGAGATAAGGACGGGGGATATGATGAATACAAGCTGATGAAGTTTGTGCGCAGTAACCCCAGTAACTGTTATAACCAAAAACCGATTGTAGATACTCATGACCATGTAGAAGCAGGTGCTGTCATTGCGGACGGTCCCTCTACAAAGAATGGTGAGATTGCCTTGGGAAAGAATCCGCTTATCGGATTTATGACCTGGGAAGGCTATAACTACGAAGATGCTGTTCTCCTTTCCGAGAGACTGGTGCAAAACGATGTATATACTTCCGTGCATATTGAAGAGTATGAATTGGAAGCAAGAGATACTAAGCTCGGACCTGAGGAAATCACCTCCGATGTACCGGGCGTCGGTGATGAAGCATTAAAGAATCTGGATGAAAGAGGAATTATTCGTATCGGTGCCGAAGTAAGAGCCGGAGATATTCTGGTAGGAAGAGTGACTCCGAAAGGAGAAACCGAGCTTACGGCGGAAGAACGCTTACTTCGTGCCATCTTCGGTGAGAAAAGGCAAGAGAAGTAAGAGATACCTCTTTGAAGGTACCTCACGGTGCTTATGGAACGGTTATCAATACCATGGTATTTACCAGAGAGAACTCTGACGAGCTTGCACCGGGAGTTTCTCAGTCTGTTCGTGTTTACATTGCACAGAAGCGTAAGATTGGCGTAGGAGATAAGATGGCAGGTCGCCATGGAAACAAGGGTGTAGTTTCCCGTGTGCTTCCGGTTGAGGATATGCCGTATCTTCCGAACGGTCGTCCTTTGGACATTGTATTAAATCCGCTCGGTGTGCCTTCTCGTATGAACATCGGGCAGGTGCTTGAATTACACCTTTCACTGGCTGCAAAGGCGCTGGGCATTGATGTGTCCACTCCGATTTTTGACGGTGCAACAGAGGTAGATATTCAGCAGACCCTTTTACTTGCAAATGATTATGTTAACTTAAGCTGGGAAGAGTTTTCTGAAAAGCATAAGGAAGAACTTAATCCTGAAGTTTATGAGTACCTTGGCTCTCACCTTGAGCATAGAAAAGAGTGGCAGGGAGTACCTATCGGCATTGACGGAAAGGTTCAGCTCCGCGACGGAAGAACGGGTGAGGCATTTGACGGCCCGACATCTATCGGCTTCATGCACTACTTAAAGCTTCACCACTTGGTTGATGATAAGATTCACGCCAGATCCACAGGTCCGTACTCTCTTGTAACACAGCAGCCGCTTGGCGGTAAGGCACAGTTCGGTGGCCAGCGTTTCGGAGAGATGGAGGTTTGGGCACTGGAGGCTTATGGCGCCGCATACACCTTACAAGAGATTTTAACCATGAAGTCTGATGATGTTGCAGGACGTGTAAAGACCTACGAAGCCATTATCAAAGGACAGAATATTCCGGCTCCGGGTGTACCCGAATCCTTTAAGGTTCTTCTTAAAGAAATGCAGGCACTTTGCCTCGATATGCAGGTGCTGGATGAAGAGCAGAACGTAGTAGAGATTACGGAAGATCTCTATGATGCAAACCAGGATATGCACAGACTCCTGTCCGGCGGTGATTACCGCACGGAAAAGCAGGAGAACTTCGGTGCATTAGGTTATATAAAGCAAGAGTTCAAGGATGGAGAATTAGTGGATAGCGATGAGGAAAATGATACTGTAGAAGAGCTTTCCGATGCGGATGCGGAGGAATTTTTCGAAAGCATCGCTTCCGGCTTAGCAGATGATGGTGAGGATGAGTAGAGGAGGAAAGATGGCAAACTTTCAAAATGGAAACGAGCCGGTACAATTTGATTCCATAAAGATCGGTTTGGCTTCTCCGGAGAAGATCCTAAGTTGGTCTTTCGGGGAGGTAAAAAAGCCGGAAACCATTAACTATAGAACCTTGAAGCCGGAGAAGGACGGATTGTTCTGTGAAAAGAATTTTCGGACCGGTAAAGGATTGGGAGTGTCACTGCGGAAAGTACAAGAAGATTCGCTATAAGGGCGTGGTTTGTGATCGATGCGGAGTAGAGGTGACCAAGTCTTCCGTTCGAAGAGAAAGAATGGGGCACATTAAGCTTGCCGCACCTGTTTCCCATATTTGGTATTTTTAAGGGAATTCCATCCCGTATGGGCCTTATCTTGGACATTAGCCCGAGAATATTGAGAGAGTACTTTACTTTGCCTCTTATGTAGTTTTGGATCCGATGGAGACAAGTCTAAGCTATAAGGAAGTGCTTTCCGAGAAGGAATATAGGGATGCAATAGAACAGTACGGCTATGGAAATTTCCGTGTAGGAATGGGTGCTGAAGCGGTTTATGAATTGCTTTCCCGCATAGATCTCGAGAAGGAATATACTGCTCTTCGTTCCGAGCTGGACAATTCCTCGGGACAGAAGAGATCCAGAATCGTGAAGAGACTGGAAGTGGTAGAAGCCTTCCGCTCTTCCGGAAATAAGCCGGAATGGATGATTCTCACGAATCTTCCGGTTATTCCGCCCGATTTAAGACCGATGGTACAGCTTGACGGTGGACGTTTTGCAACCTCCGACATCAATGATCTGTATCGCAGAATCATCAATAGAAATAATCGTTTGGCCAGACTTTTAGACCTCGGAGCACCTGAGATCATTGTTCGCAACGAAAAGAGAATGCTGCAGGAAGCGGTAGATGCTTTAATTGATAACGGTAGAAGGGGACGCCCTGTTACAGGTCCCGGAAATCGTGCTTTAAAGTCTCTTTCCGATATGTTAAAGGGTAAGCAGGGCCGTTTCCGTCAGAACCTCCTCGGAAAGCGTGTTGACTATTCCGGACGTTCCGTTATCGTAGTAGGGCCTGAGCTTAAGATTTACCAATGCGGTGTACCGAAGGAAATGGCTATTGAGCTGTTTAAGCCCTTTGTTATGAAGGAGCTGGTAAATACCGGTAAGGCACATAACATTAAGAATGCCAAGAAAATGGTAGAGCGTCTGGATGACGGTGTATGGGATATCCTGGAGTATGTGATTAAAGAGCATCCGGTTATGTTAAACCGTGCTCCGACACTTCACCGTTTAGGTATTCAGGCCTTTGAGCCTATTCTTGTTGAGGGTAAGGCTATTAAGCTGCATCCGCTTGTTTGTGCAGCCTTCAACGCCGACTTTGACGGAGACCAGATGGCCATTCACCTTCCTTTAACACAGGAAGCTCAGGCGGAGTGTCGCTTTATGCTCCTTTCTCCGAACAACCTCTTAAAGCCGTCAGACGGTGGTGTGGTTGCCGTTCCTTCACAGGATATGGTACTTGGTGTGTATTATCTCACGCAGGAAAGAGAGGGAGATACCGGAGAAGGCATGCTCTTTAAGTCCGTAGATGAAGCAATCCTTGCTTATGAAAAACCATTTTGTGACCTTACATGCCAAGATTCGTTGTAAGGTAAGAAAAGAATGGGTTTCGAAGACGGTGAAAAAAAGAGATGCTGGAAGGCATTATCGAGACCACTGTGGGAAGACTGCTTTTCAATGAGATTATCCCGCAGGATTTAGGTTTTACCGACCGTTCTATTCCGGAAAACAGACTGCTTCCCGAGATTAACTTCCTCGTGAAGAAGAAGAACCTGAAGCAAATTCTGGAAAAGGTAATGGATGTGCACGGAGCAATGCAAACCGCACTGACTCTGGATGATATAAAGGCTATCGGTTATAAGTATTCCACGAAGGCTGCCATGACGGTATCCATTCATGATATGACTGTTCCCGCAACAAAGGAAGAGCTTCTGGAAAATGCGCAGAAGACGGTGGACAGGATTGCCAAGAACTTCCACAGAGGACTGATTACCGAGGAAGAGCGTTATAAGGAAGTCATCGAAACATGGAAGAATACGGACGATCAGCTTACCCATGACCTTTTGACCGGTTTGGATAAATACAACAACATCTTCATGATGGCCGACTCCGGAGCTCGTGGATCCGATAAGCAGATTAAACAGCTTGCCGGTATGCGTGGACTTATGGCAGATACAACAGGTAAAAACGATTGAACTCCCGATTAAGTCCAACTTCCGTGAAGGACTGGATGTTCTAGAGTACTTCATTTCCGCGCACGGTGCTCGAAAGGGACTTTCCGATACCGCTCTTCGTACGGCTGACTCCGGTTATCTTACAAGAAGACTGGTAGACGTTTCTCAGGATCTGATTATTCGTGATTTGGATTGCGCTGAGGGAAGAGATACGATTCCCTCTATGGAGATTACAGAGCTGGCCGATGATCAGGAGAAGATTGAATCCTTACAGGAAAGAATTACCGGTCGTTTCCTTGCGGAAGATATTATCAATCCGGAGACCGGAGAGATAGTAATCAAAAGCAAATCATATGGTTACACCGAAGCGAGCTTCACAGGTTATGGATGCTCTTTCCAAGATGGGAAGACAGTCCGTAAAGATTCGTACGGTATTGACTTGCCGTTCGAAGTCCGGAATTTGTGCGAAGTGCTACGGTGCGAACCTCGCAACCGGGAAAGCCGGTTGAGGTGGGCGAAGCGGTTGGAACCATTGCCGCACAGTCTATCGGTGAGCCGGGAACACAGCTTACGATGAGAACCTTCCATACCGGAGGTGTGGCAGGTGGAGATATCACACAGGGTCTTCCCGTGTCGAGGAGCTTTTTGAGGCGAGAAAGCCAAAGGGACTTGCTATTCTTACGGAAATTCCGGGTGTAGTGGAGATTCGGGATACAAAGAAAAAGAGCGAGAAGTTATTGTAACGGACAATGAATCTGCACAGTCTAAAACCTATCTGATTCCTTACGGTTCCAGATTGAAGGTAAAGGAAGGACAGATACTACAGGCCGGAGACATCCTGACCGAAGGTTCCATCAATCCGCATGATCTCTTAAAGATTAAGGGCGTTAAGGCGGTGCAGGATTATATGATTTCCGAGGTGCAGAGAGTTTACCGTCTGCAGGGTGTAGAAATTAACGATAAGCATATAGAGATGATTGTTCGTCAGATGATGAAGAAAGAGCGAATCAATGAAGCAGGAGATTCTCGATTTATTCCGGGAACCACTGTGGACCGTTTGGACTTCGAGGATGAGAACGAAAGACTCATTAAGGAAGGGAAAAAAACCGGCTGAAGGAAAGAGAACGATGCTCGGAATTACCAAGGCATCTCTCGCAACTGACTCCTTTATGTCCGCCGCATCCTTCCAGGAGACTACCAAGGTTCTTACGGAAGCGGCAATTAACGGTAAGATTGATCATCTTATCGGACTCAAGGAAAAATGTCATTATCGGTAAGTTAATTCCTGCCGGAACAGGTATGAGAAGATATCGTAATGTGAAGCTTTCACGGATAAGGAGGAGCATTTAGAATATACTCCGAATGTTTCCGAGGAAACAGCGGATCCACTTAGCACAGAAGAGATTTTTTTGATGCAGATCCGCAGG
>BNJT01002194.1_pt1 | contig 78048 bp, 84 predicted proteins | sample 8540491 | NCBI WGS metagenome assembly BNJT01 (sample SAMD00202455, study PRJDB9452) | human saliva metagenome | host: Homo sapiens | reverse complement strand
TTCTTCTAAGCACGGGGACAATTGAGTGAGTAAAATATATAATTTAATTTTATGGAGAGGTTTGAGGAAAAATAAAAATATACTAAAATTGTTATTTCCAGAATATCAAATAAGAGAATGTATAAAAGAACGAGGATTTATTGAAATTTCTCCTAAAAGAAAAATTTTGTTAAGAAAAATTATAAAACTTATTCCTATGAAAATATTCAACAAATGACATCTGATACATCAGAAATGGAAGCTATCAAAATGATTTATCTCTGATTAAACAAAATAATAATTTGTAAAAGAAAAACACATACTTCACAAAAGAAAAACGAAAAAGTTATTAATCGATCGAATAATGTATTTAATGATTTATCAGACGAATTAAAAATATTGGGTTGGTTCACAAAAGACAGAGATATGATATGCAGAGCTTTTCAAAGACCTTTTATTAAAGGATTTAACAATATAATACCTAAAAATGCAATTCTTCTGTTAGGTTCTGAAAAGTAGAGGAAAAGTTTATGCAATTCGATGTATTAGTGAAATTTTTAAAACAGCAAAAATATTTAAATATAATCAAATTATAAAAATAAATATGTCTGATTATGTTTCCGATTCATCAAATACACTATTTTTAAGTGATGATATAAAGCATTAAATATAGATACTGAAAGTATTATTTTGAAAAATGTTGAAAAGTCTACAGTTTCTCAACTAGATATTATTATATATCAGCTTTTAACAGAAGGAACCTATAAATTAACGAAAGATATATGATCAATAATGGTACACTCGTTGATGCCACCAGTACTTTAAATAGATTTAGTTTTCTAAAATTGCGTCTAATGGAAAATATTTTTGTATTTACTCTATTTTATCTCAATCAAAAATTATATCAATTCTTGGAAATCGATTTATAAAAGAGATTGGAGATATCATTACTTTAGACCCACACTAACAGACAATCAAATTGATGATTTAGCATATACTTTTATGTATAAATCTTAAAGAAAAATGTAAAGAAAATTTAATATAAATTTAGAATTTGATGATTTAATTATTAGTATAATTGGACAAAGATATAATTCAAAAATTAGGGTAGAAAGGTTTAAAAACATATAGAAGAGCAGATATACAGAACCTTTATCGAAATGAAACTTCAAAAAGTTCTTTGGAAAATGAAAATATTAAACTCACATATACTGAGGGATATTGTATAATATCTAAAAATGAGGAATTAATAACAATATCTAAATATATTAAAATTATAATACAATGGGATTGAACGAGAATAAAAATGAACTTGAAAAAGTAATTGGATTAGCTGAAGTAAAATTATGTTCTTAATTTAGAAACTAATTTTAAAGTTCAAAAATACGTGAGGATTAAAGACAACGGATATATCTATGCATATGACTGCGGAAATCCTGGAACTGGAAAAACAACGATTGCAAGAATTGTTGCAAAATATTTGAAAAGCTACAGGTATACTGTCTTCTGGACATTTTGTAGTAAGTGACAAGAGCTGATTTGCTGGGCAATATGTAGGCCATACTGCTATAAAAACTACAGAACTTATAAATGATGCAATAGGTGGGGGTATTATTTATTGATGGAAGCATATTCACTTTGGTAGAAATAAAGACGATACCTTTGGACTAGAAGCAATAGATGCATTGGTCAAAGGAATGGAAGATAATCGAGATAACTTGAGTTGTTATATTAGCAGGATATCAAAAAGAAATGAATGAATTTTTAAAAATTAAATTCTGGGATTAAAAATCAAGATTTCCTAATATTGTACACTTTTAAGGACTACACAGTTGAAGAAAATGTATGAAATTGCAAAAATAACTGCTAATTCAAAAGGATATCACATAGATGAAGAATGTAAGAAAAGATTAATTCATGAATTTGAACGTCACCAAATAAAGGAAGATGATACAGGGAATGGAAGACTCGTTAGAAACTTGATTGAAGCTGCTGTCTTAAATCGAGGCCTCAAAGAATTATACAAAATCCAAAATAATAATTTAGAAACTTTAATCCTTTCTGATCTGGTTTTGAGAAATTAAAGAATTTAATCTTGAAGAAAGTTTATCAGAGTAATCGGATTAAAAATCCGTAAAGATATGATAAGACACAGTATGCACTCCTTCAAGACAAATAAAATGCGTAAAAATGCAAATTATGTAGTTGATACCAGTCAGTCACTGAATATGATTTTTGCTGGAAATCCAGGAACTGGAAAAACAACAATAGCAAGAATTGTCGCCAAATTATTTCATTCAGTGGGAATACTAAAATCTGGTCAGTTAATAGAAGTAGATAGAAGCAACCTGATTGCAGAATATGAGGACAAACTGCTAAAAACAGAAAAGGTATTTAAGTCAGCACTAGGTGGTGTATTATTTATCGACGAAGCATATGCAATAATAAATAATGGAGACAGTTTTTGGTCAGGAATGTATTGATACACTGGTAAAACTTATTGAAGACTATCATGGAGAATTAGTTGTCTATACTGGCAGGTTATACTAAAAGAAATGAAAAATTTATGAAAAACTAATTCTGGATTAGAATCCAGATTCCACTTTTTGTAGAATTTCCAGATTATTCTGCTGACGAACTACATGATATTAGCATCAAAATGATTGAAGCAAAAGGATTTAAACTCGAAAATGACAGCATGGAAATTCTTAAAAATGAAATTATTGATAAAAAGAGACATGGAGGAAAAATTTTTGTAATGGAAGAATGGTAAGAAATCTTGTTTAGAAGATATTATAAGAAGACAAAGCCTAAGAATTGCAGCATCAGAATGTTCCTTTAACTGATTTGGCTGTTATTTCTCCAGTAGATATAAAACCATTATTTTCAACTCAATAAAAATAATTTTAATCTCAGAAACAGAATTATCAAAAATTATTGGTCTTGAATCAGTAAAATATATCGAAGTTTAAATGCCAGACTTAAACTGCAAATGGAAAGAAAAGCTGGATTAAAAGCAGACATATTCAAACTGTGCATGATATTACAGGAAAATCCAGGAACTGGAAAAACTATGATGGCAAGAGTATTGTAAAATTACTATATAATATGAATATAATATCATCTGACAAACCAATAGAAACTGAACGTTCAGAGCTTGTTGCGGGATATGTTGGACAGACGGCTATACAAAAGAAGTCATAGAAACCGCATTAGGTGGAGTACTATTTATTGATGAAGCGTATTCGCTTGCTCAAGGTGGAGAAAATGATTTTGGACAAGAAGCAATAAATACACTTGTTAAAATGATGGATGATAATAGAGACAGATTAATTGTAATTTTAGCAGGATATGATGATGATATGAAATATTTCCTAGATAAAAAATATAGGACTTCACTCAAGATTTCCAAATATTATTAATTTCCCAGATTATACTACCGATGAATTAATGCAAATTGTACATAGTTTTTATTCAGAACAAGGATATATTTTGAATGAATCTGGAAAATTAGTACTAAAAAGAATATAGATACCGCAAAAATAATAAATATTTTGGAAATGGACGTTATATGTAATATTTTTGAACGTTCTTTAAATAATCAGGCATTACGTTTAAATAATGAAATAGAATATTCAAAAGAAACACTAATGACTATTACAGATGAAGATATTAAGGAGGTATGTAAAAATGAAAAACTTAATTTCAAATATATTTGCAATTTTATGGTTCTTGGTATTTTACTAGAAACCTTATTCTTTACTATCCTTATGTGTATCGGTATATTATTTTTCAGTATTATAGGGATGTTAAAATCAGGATCTTCTCTAGGAACTCTGGGTTTTGTACTACCTAGCTATAGCAAGTTTTATATTTTCTATTACAGGATGGGTTCCTACCTTTAGAAAGTGCTATTACAAGTTACCTTGGCTTTATCCGTTCAGTATGATGGCACTAATGAATTTATTTAATTTATCTTTGGCAGAAAATTATATTGTCAAAAGGTTTTATAATAAACCCCTTAAGAGACATAATAACCATTATTATTATGATTATACAAATTACAGTATGTCGATTAATTATGTGTATTTATTTTATCCAATGGTATTATATAAATACGATAAAATTTAAATAGGAGAAATGATAATGAAAAATAAAAAGAAAATGAAAATGAGAAATAATAATCAAAACATAATGAGAAAAACAACATAGATCACCAAATAAAATAGAATCTATTCCTGATGAAGAATTAGAAAATAACTCTTTAAAATCTGACAAAAATCAAAATTTGCAAAGAATATGACAGGAATTTTTAGTGTTAATAGCGGTAGCTTCTATGGTATTTTTATGCTATGACAAGCAGTAATAAATCTGTTGATACAAGGAAGACGCTATAAAATGCATTAAAAGAGCATACATCTACAAAATTAAATATAGGAACAAAATTATTGAGAAAATGATCAACCTTATATCGGTGGTGATTTAACGATTAAACATAATTCTAAAAAGACTAAAATTTATATTTGGATTATGCTCTGAAGATGGAATTATGTTCAAATTATTGTAAACGGAACACCTTTTAGGAGAACCTTTCATGATTAAAAATAAGCCTCTATCATATACAGTCCCTACAGTTAGTAAAAGTTAGTATTGGGTGTACGTGATGGTGGAGGCGGAATTACTTATGCTTATTTATTATGACATGAACCATACAACATACTTTAATGGCATGGATATTGGGAAAAACAATCTGTATACATTAGTACGTGAGTAAAATAAATTATATTTTTAATTATAAAACTAAATTCAGGATATCCCCAAATGTTATCAACAAAAACACATGTAGGAAAGTATGAATTTGAAAATTGTCTTATGAATGCCGCAGGGTGCTGCTACGACCGTAATGAGCTGGAGAAAATGATTCACTCTGAAGCGGGAACTTTTGTAACAAAAAGTGCCACATTAAATCCTAGAGAAGGTAATCCTCAGCCACGTTATTATGACACCGAACTTGGATGTATAAACTCCATGGGACTGCCAAATCTTAGAATCGACTACTATCTCGAATATCTTCTGGAACTTCAGGAGTCCTTCCTGACCGTACATTCTTTCTGTCCATGACAGGACTGTCTTCTCCGAAGAAATTCACATATTAACGAGTCACGATAGCGGATTTAAGGCCCGACAGAACTGAACCTATCCTGTCCTAATGTGCCTGGAAAGCCCAGCTGGCATGCGATCTGCAGACTACTGAACAGATTCTCTCGGAAGTGTTTGAATATTTTGACAGACCTCTGGGAATAAAGTTGCCACCATATTTTGATATTGTACATTTTGATCAGGCGGCCGATGTTTTCAATAAATTTCCTCTCACATTTGTAAACGTGTAAACAGCATCGAAATGGACTTGTAATTAACGATGAGGCGTCGTAATTAAGCCTAAAAACTGGTTTTTGGAGGAATCGGAGGCAATATATAAAGCCTACTGCATTGGCAAACGTACACGCCTTCTATCAGCGTTTAAATCCATCTATACAGATTATCGGTACAGGAGGAGTTCTTACAGGCCGTGATGCTTTTGAGCATATTCTGTGCGGAGCGAGCATGATTCAGATTGGAACTTCGTTGAAAAGGAAGGTACTGAGTATTTTCAAGAGTTCACGTGAACTAAAGGAAATAATGGATGAAAAAGGTTACAGGACATTGGAAGATTTTAAGGAAAACTTAAATATCTGTAGTTAAATACATGTAATTACAGAGAGGATTATTGAATACCTATAGCTGTACAATATCTCTAATCAGCTTTTATCTACTGTGGGCCTTCTTACGAAAAACCACAGCTTATATGAGGAGGAAAAATATAGGATGAAATAGAAAAACTTCAGGACATAATTGACAACAGCAATAAAATTGTATTTTTCGGAGGGTGCAGGAGTATCTACAGAATCTGGAATTCCTGACTTCAGAAGTGCTGATGGGCTGTACAGCATTAAACCTTGACAGGCATTTCTCGCCTGAACAGCTTGTTTCCATACGATGTATCTGAAATATCCTGAAGAATTTTTATGATTTTTACAAAACTAACCTTATTTATCCTGATGTAGAGCCGAAATCCTGCCCACTACTATCTGGCAGAACTTGAAAGAAGGAAAAGCTGATTGCTGTAATTACTCAGAAATATTGACAGCCTTCATGAAATGGCTGCAAAGCAGGAAAGTGCTTAAACTACATGGTTCCGTTGATAAGAATACATGTATGTCATGTGGATATAATCTTTGAAGAGTTTTTAAAACTTTGTAATCCTGTTCCCACTGTCCTGTATGCAACGGAATTATTAAACCTGATGTTACACTGTATGAAGAAAGCCTTTGATATGACTATTTTTGAGGAAGTCATTTATCACCTGTCGCAGCAGTATACCCTTATTATTGGCGGAACTTCCCTCGTTGTCTATCCTGCGGCTTCACTGATTCAGTACTTCAGGGGGAAAAATCTTGTTCTTGTTAATAAATCAGTTACATCTCAGGACAATTATGCAAAACCTTTGTTATTCATGACAGTATTGGAAAAAGTATTCGATCAGCTGAAATAAGTGTTTGTGGGAAAAATTATAAAAATAGCGATTAGAAATAATAAAAATAAATAATATAATAAAATTTTTCCAGAAATGAAAGGAGTTGAATAATGGTACAGGTACTATTTGTCTGTCTTGGAAAATATATGCTGTTCTCCAATGGCTGGAAGCTGTTTTCTCAGGAAGATGGTCGATACTGAAGGATTAAATCAGCAGATTTATATTGATTCAGCCGCCACAAGTTCCTGGGAACATGGAAAATCCTGTCCACAGAGGCACAAGGAACGTCTTGCAAAGGAAGGGATACACCTGTCGAATGTATTCCCGTATTTTTAAAATGATGATGACCTGTCGGCAGACTATATTATAGGAATGGTGAAAGCAATATTAGAATATTGAGAAATTTCTGCGTAACTGATATTGCAGGAAGGGCTAAACCGACTTTTGAATATGCCGGAGAAGACAGGGATATTCTTGATCCATGGTATACTGATGATTTTGATACGACTTTACAATGATGTGGTTAAAGGCTGTAAAGCCCTGCTAGAATTCATAAAGAAATATGATTTTAATATGTAGTAAAAAATACTACCTTTTCACAAAAATTTTTGATTTTGTTGGGATAGGTAGTATTTTAAATTCAAATTAATCTTTTTACATCTTTATCTGAAGATTCAACTTTTTGATAGACTCTACATAATCTACTTTCATTTCTGTAGGAAAATGTACATCTCCATCTTCTCCAGTTTTATTTTCAAGTGCAACATTTATCATCATAAAAATAAGGTTTATCAAATGGATTATGATCCATATATTTTTAGTGATTTTTGTAGCAAATCTTTTTATATACTCTTCCATTAAAGCAGCTATTTAACTTCTTTTATCATCCCATTCAACAGCATAGTGTGTTAAATCTTGTCAAATCTTCATTTTTTTCTTTATTTTTAAATCATTTCCTGTAAAACTTTGATATTTTGCAGGGAGCTAAATATACATGGGTAGTTCCCTGTTACCTTTGTAGGATATGATCCATAAACTTCTACAATATCTATTTCTCCATCTGCCCATACGCCTGGTATCTGATGGTGTTCTGCAGGCTACATCCAGAAAGCAGGCCATGTTCCTGCACCTTGAGGCATTGATGCCCTCATTTCAATTTTTACCATATTTAACACTATAGATATTTCTTGTATGTATTGTCTCAGAACCATATAGGACTTTTCTTTCTTTTCCATCTTTTAAAACCGTTTTTGTTATCTTCCTTTTTAATTGTTATAACTAAATAACCATCTTCAATTTTTACATTATCTCTAAAAATAATACTGTTTTGCATTAAATCCATAATCACTTTACAAGATTTCCATTTTTCATCAAGATAATTTCCCCTGACTTGAAGGATTTTCATTTTCCCAGTATGCCCACTTACTCGTATCTAATTTATTTCCATCAAACTCAGTCACTCCATGCAAGTTGCCATTCCGTTTGATTTTTATTTCTCAATCTGGAAAATATTGATTTCTTTTTAGTTTTTGAGTACTTTTTCATCTGACATTTTCGTCTATTCATTAAAGTTTCTACCTTTTCAGTACTTTCTTTTTGTAATGGCAGTACCATTTTTCCACCCTTCATTTGCTGAAAAAGAAACTTTTGCTGAATCCTATAACTGCTAAAGCTAATATTAAAAATACTTTTTCATTACTTTTCCTTTCTTTTATTATTTATTAATTTTTATAATTTTTCTGATAAAAATTTCATGACAAAAAGTTAATCGTCATTGTTATAGGAGTAATACTAATTTAATAACTATCTTCATTGCCTTATACTTAAAATTATGATTTAATGCAAATAAGTATAAAACTGTCCTAATAAAGAAACTAATATAACTAATAACATTTTGGTATAAAAATATATCAGATATCCTGTAGAAATACCATTTCTATTTTCTCTAAATATATATAGAAACTATAAACATACAAAATGTTATCATGGGAATAGAACTCAAAAATATTAGAATAAAACACTTCATATTTTAATATACCTGTAAATATAAAATACAACTAAAATCAATCATCCAGCCTGTTCCGGATACAAATAAAAATCTACAAACTGTAGTACTATAAACCTATCACTATCAATCCTCTTTTCTATCAGTATCTAATTTCATAAACTCAATTTTCTTTATTTTTATTTCTGTACCCAGATTCTAAACCTTCAAAATTTATTTTTAATTTAGTTATATTTGAAAATTCCATGCTGCATGCATTCCCTACAGGTATAAACTTCCCATTCATAACATCAAAACCATATTGATCTATTTTCAGAAATAGTGTGTTGCTCATCTTCCCATAGTAATTGTATTTTTCTTTTTGTCTTCATTCCTCTATTTCCAGTTTTTTATCATTAGACTCAAATTCTATATACATAAAATCATATTCACTGCCATTTTATTACATTTGGTAAATTCAATACAATATAAGGTCCCATTTTATCTTTCATATTTTTCTCTATCAATTATCTTAAATTTCTCATTTGATAAATATTCTATTTGATTAACATTAAATTTCAAAGTTGATAAATTTATTTCATTTCTATTTTTAAAAATCTTACTTAAAGATTTCATTGAATTTCCTAATGAATAAGGTATTCTATCAAATGACTGATGTTTCAAAATCATTGAAAATATTTTTCTTCCCTCTTCTAGACTACTCGAAAACTTCTGCATATCTGTCAGGCCTTATCCAAAAATCAATATCTTTATATTTATACAAAACATACCCATTTTCTATTACCCATCTGTAAGTATAGTAACTTCCCCAGTTTGTTAAATCTGTTATATAATACGGTTTTTCTTTATTGAAGAATAAATTTTCTCTAGTTGATCTTAGACTCTTGGTTAAAACTGGACTGTCAATCTTAGTTGGAGTTTTTGAATTAAAAATTATAAGCATTTCTCTAGAATAAATTGGCCAGAATCTTTCATTTTCTTTTATCAATTTTTCCTTCATTTCTTTATATGTTCTTATATATTTCATATTTTTCACTTATATTCCTTTTCCTAACTTCGGAATACCTTCCTGATTTCCATCTACATATACCATATTAGATATCTATAGGTATGCTGTACATAATTTACTTCATTTCCATCAAAGGAACATCTCCTTTTATTAAAATTAAATAAACTAGGATTAATCCTATCGTTATTGTTTTATATATTTTGTGAAAAGTTTATGTCCATATCTCCATATAAATACCAATAAAATAAATCCAAAAAGCTATAATTGCATTTGACTGTCTAAAAATTGAAGCCCTTCAACCCATTCCATTCTTACTATCATATAGGTATAATTTTAATGGAATTGCTATACATGCAGATGATAAAATAAAGAAATTCTGATATTTTAATTTTTATTAATTTTTATTTTGCATCAGATATAAAATAAATATACATAAAAATTAACAAAATAAAGCTTATAGCTGAAAAATATGAAACATACCATGCTACATTTCTTAACCTATAATCAGTCAACATATCTCATAAACTATCCTGGCGGATTTGAATATCCGTATACGTTTATTCCATCAGCTGGAACTGTCTGCGAAGATCAGTGAGTTTTCATCATCTTTACTAAACCTGAAGTATATTTAATCATTATAACTACAGGATATATTAACACTATATTCAAAACCCAGAACATTTTCTGTTTTTAAAACTTTTTATAATCAATCTTTCTATTATTAGATCATTTGTATCAATGCAAATGGTAATCCACCTAGTACTACTCCAGCACCATTTAAAGGATAATAAAAACTGACAATATTGATATAGCCCATATATTTGAAGCCAGTTTACTCTTCTTTAATTAATCTTGGAATTGATAAAATTAATAAAAGAAGCCAATAGAAGATAAATTCTATTATAAATAGTCAAGAGGTGAAAGTAAAAAGTTTATTAAGAATATTTTTCACCAACTAATAAATAAATTAAAACTGCCAATAAAATACACCATAACATTGTTCGTAAAGAATATGCGGGATAATAAGAAATATCTGTTCCTTCAGTATTATATTTTCGAAAAACCTAATGTCATCCCATAAAATCCTGATGTTTCTGAAAAATCACCAAATAAAGTCATTTTTTTGTTTAAACAACTGATCCCAGGTAATATTTCTTCCTGAAAATGCCAAAAATCTCCATTATGTACAAACATTGGAAAGATAAATTGTCGTAATATGGATAAAATAATAATACTTGGAAATAATATAGGAAAAATATTTTCTTTTTATCAATAACTTTTATATTGCAATATTCCAATGACCAACAATATTACTAATAATAATACTATTAATAGTATATACCTCTAGAATATGGTATACGGTGTATTTCAATTTCATCTATTAAGTATCTATTTTGTAAGTGTAAGTTAATAAAAATAAATGGCACTGGTAGACTGTAATTTTCATTATTGTTTTTATTGATATCTAATTTTTATTTCTTTTTCTAAAAATATAGTATTGAAAATGATTCCTGTTAACAAATAAAAGTGTATCTTGTGGAATTACCTCAAAATTTTTGATAATTTTATCAAAGACTGCTTTTTAATGAAAGACAGAAAAATACACCGAAAAAGCAATAATAAAATCCTACTTTATCTTTTGTTTTTATAAAAGGGTGATATAAAATGCTATAATTCCTGCTATTAAATAGAAAATATTTTATTTCTGTTTCAATATAAGAATTGAAATAATAGGAATCAGAAATGCTCTATACCCAAAAAGTCAAAATTTTGAATTTTTATATTTTTCAATTTTATATTTTCTTTTTTCAAGAATAAATATACCAATATTGAAAATTATTCCTAAAAATATTGATATCCAAACTGAATAAACTTCTCCTGTTTTATTCACTCCTGTAAGAGCCACTCGCTTCTAAAATTACATCTTTATAAACTTGAGGTTTCATACCCATATAGCTTGAAGTATTACAAGCGAAATTCCTGTTACAATTATCCCAACTATTAAAGGCAAATATACTCTTATGAAATCTTTAAAATTCTTCATTTTTATCATCCTTATTTCTATAATGTTATTTGATCGGCAATATAATCCGATACTTCCTTATCTCTATAATCTTTTATTTTCCATCTTTCTTTTTATTTAAAATATAAGAAAAATAAATATTTTAGAACTTTTATTGCCTGATTTATCATTCTTACATTGGATGCCTGATCTTCTTCTCTCCAGGAAAGTTCGGAAAAATTTATACTATGTTTATAGTAAGAACTCGCCATTATCATACAATAATTAAATAATAAGCTATCTGAAATTTATGATAAAAAATATTTTTAAAATTTTCACCTATAACAGTTAAGTCCTGAACCCAAATCATAAATTTTTACCTAAAAATAATGATAATATGTAAACTCTATTTCCAAATGTTCTAAATTTTGAATATCCCATAATTTTTGATTTTTCATAAATCTGGCACCTAAAAACAATCATATTCTTGATACTCCCTTATTTTTCAAATAAGGAAGTAAATCTCTATATTCCCTTGATCATCACCTGTAAAACTACTATGTAATCAAATTCATTTTTATATAGCATAATTAAAAAGCAACTTTGATGAGAACCTCCAAGATTATAATTTTCCTGTTAGCAACAGTTTGCTCTTTTAGACTTCTATCTCATATACTCTAATACTGTTCTCACGACTTCCATCATTACTTCCATTATCAATTACTATTATTTCATTAACGTACTCCATTATTTCATCATCAATTTGATCAAGTACTCTCTGAATCTGATTTTTTACAATTATACAGTTTGGTATAAACAGCAATATTTTTATTCATAAAAACTCCTTATCTCTGGACCTTTATTTATTGTATAAATTTATTTGTTCTATAAGACACATGATAGATATTATCAAAAATATAATTAACATAATTTTATAGTTTCTATTAGGAAAATAAACCGTTAAAATGGTGCTCACTAATCAAATGATTCAAATATATAGGGATAACTTATTTCCCCTAAAGACCTGAATATCTTTTTATTTAATAATCTTGAAATGAAAGTTATATTCAAAAAGCTAAAACTATTATTACTACAAAAGGAATTACAATATTAAAAATCATCTAATTTAAAACCTATATTTATTATATACAAACAGGAAACTATCATGTATATCTCTATTAAATTAAATATTATTTTTATATTTTATATTTACACTTTTTCTTTCATATTCTAAATCCATTTATGCATAAAAGAATAAAAATTATAACTTAATACACACTTACACATATCAGCCTCATGATCTTATTAAAGCTCCATAAAAATATTCCACTATACTCTCCCTGAATACTCAATGAACCATATTTTCTTGAAGCATATGCATATATAAGTATAGTTGTTACAGGAGCTATAAATCCTACGAATAAATCTTTATTTTTATTATTAAATAATAAATCAGGTAAGAATTTATTACTAAAGATGATAAAACCATGCTGTTACAGACATATATATATCAGTATTCCAAAAATCATGTAGAAATAGAAGTTCTCATATTTCTTTTATATAACCATTCAAATACATACTTAGCAGAAAAATAATTTATCTTTAAATATATTAAAAAGTAAAAATATAAAAATTATTAACAAATAATCTGGATATAACCTTTTTAATTTGCTTAATAAATAGTTAACTGATAACTTTGAATCACTTTTCTCCTTTTATTTTATCTTTATTTGCTTCTCTCATTATCCTGATAAAAATAAAGAATTCTACTCCTAAATAACCTCCCTTTAGGCCAATGAAATTTCCCTGTATATTGTATACCAAAATGAAAAACAGCAATAAATATTATGTTATAAATCTATAGAACTCAACTGTATAATTTCTTTTCAATTCTTCTCCTTTTCTTTTCTTTTTAAATATATGCTTTACTTAATAAATAATACTTTAAATCAATTATTCTTTTCTCAATAAAGTAATAAAATAAAAATGAAACTAAAACAACAATTCCTAAATAAAAATATATATTAGATAATCCTTTATATTTAAAAATCTGAATAAAAATGGATGTATAGAGATATATTGAATATCCTAGCTTTCTAATTTTGATACTTTTCTTAAAATTTTTGAAATAAACCCTATCTCATAAGAAAAATTGTTATTATTAAACCTATTATAATAGGAAAAATAAAATCATTTTGTCTCATTATAATTAATACTACCATATATTTAACCAACATAATCAAAGAAAATACCTCAAATATATTAAATATTAAAAATTTATACTTATTAAATTGAAATTTTTCAATTTTTGTATAAAATCGCATACTAAAAGTCTCTATACTATATGAAATAATAATTCTAAAAATTCAAAAGGTAGTTTCAGTATATCTCCAGTAATGGATATTATCAGGAGAAAAATTGTCTTAATACACCCTATTGAAATAATAAAAATCATTATACATATAAAAGATAAAAATACCACTATATTTTTCTTCAAATGAAATACTATAGGAAAAATATTGTTCCACATATGCAATTCTAGTCCCAAATGCCCACTGAACTCCCGTAATACATTAACATCATTAAAAGCTCCCATCCTAGATTTTACTCCTAAAATTTGTATTAAAGAAAGGTAACAAAATATTCGAGATAAATTTACTCTCCTATTATAAAAATTTTAAATACATTATAAAATAACGCTAAAAACTATATACTGTAAGAGAAGTCTTACTAGTCTTCCTGTAAATAATTCTTCAAATAATTGTCTGTTTCTCATTGTTAAGTCGGTTTGTTTTAATGTTATTAGAGCACTAAAACAAAGATCCATAACTCACATGAAAGAAATTGAAAATCTTATCAGTTGGACCAAATCTCACATGTCCTATTGCAACTAAGAAATAGCTCCCCAATAAACCTAAAGCTTTCCAAATACTTTAAAATTCCTCATATAATTCTCCTTATTTTATTTATCAAATTCTTTCTTTACAACTTCTAATGCTCTCCCATAACATTATGCATATCGTAATACTTATAATCAGCTAACTTCCCACCAAAAATAACATTTTCTTCTTTTTGAGCCAATTCCTGATATTTTTAAAATCTCAGCATCATTGTTTACTGGATAATAAGGCTCATCCCCTGTTTCCATTCTTGCTGGATATTCTCTAGTTATAACAGTTTTAGGCTGTTTTCCAAATTCAAAGTGCTTATGTTCTATTATTCTCGTATAAGGAACTTCTCTTTCATTGTAGTTTACTACTGCATTTCTGATGATTTTCTTCATCTAAAAGTTTCATATGTTCAAATCTTAAGCTTCTATAGTTCCAGAACTCCATATTGGTAATCAAAATATTGATCTATCATTCCTGTAAATACTATTTTATCAGCTTTTTGCACACTTCTCTTTTATCAAAATCAACATTCAACTCTACATCAATTCCTTCTAATAACTTATCAAAATTACATTGTATCCACCTTCAGGAATTTCCCATGATATTTATCATTAAAATAGTTATTATCATAAGTATCTACAGGTAGTCTTTTAATAATAAATGCTGGTAATTCGATGCATCGATCTTCCCACTGTTTTTCAGTATATCCCTTTTATAAGTTTTTCAGTATATCTTTTTCCAACAAGGAAATTGCCTAGTTCTTCTAAATTTTTAGGCTCAGTTATGATTGCTTCGCTTTACTTGGTTTTCTATTTTTCTTTTGCTTCCTGCATGCGTACTTCTCCCCTATAATTTATTAAATGTATTCATATTAAAAGGTAAATTATATTTCATCTTTTGTAGTTAGCTATCGGAGAATTTATATAATTATTAAATGTACAAAACTGATTTTACATAATCCCAAACTTCTTTATTACTTGTGTGAAAAATATGTGCTCCATATTTATGAACATTACTACTCTACTTTTTCACAGTACATATTTCCACATTCCATGACTTCTTTTGTCAATTACTAAAACTCTTTTTCCCCCTGACTTTCATGCGCAAATACTGCTCCAAGGACCTGCCCCTACTATTAAAATAATCATATTTCATTATTTTCTCCTTCCTTATTTGCCATTTTTCCTAATTCAAATATCCAAAATCTATATTTTTGAATTTTATAAAATTCTCCTGGTAGTTCTTATTTATGAAATTAAAATAGTATTTTTATACATTCTTTTGCATATTCAAAAGCTAATTTTATAGCCTTTATTTTAGACATTTCAGAAAAATAAGCTTTCTGTGAAAAATATCATAATTTAGTACTTTTTGTTTTTATAAAAATTTATTGGTCTTGCAGCAAATCCTAGTTGTGTAATTCAAATTCCTTATAAAAGCTTTTTGGAATTAAATAACCATTGAAAGATAATAGACCTTAAAATTTTAAATAATTTATTTTTATCATTTTTATCTGAATTTGATGATAAATGTCTTCCAGTTTATATTCTTCAATTAAATTCCATATAAAAATCCATTTTAGGATTTAATTTCGTAGTTCTCCATTTAATTCTTCAGGATTAGTCTTCAAAAAACTTACACCTTTAGAAAAGTCTCTTTAAGTGCTCTCATAACTAATTTAAGCGAGATTATAGTTTAAAATACATTACACTTATAAATTTTTGAAGTCAGGTATCTTATATTATCTTTATAACCCATTTTAGTATACAAAGCATTAACAACCAGCATATTTCTCAGATAATAGTTTTCACTAATCTATAGAGTATTTTCTTATAGAAAGGTTCATGCTAGTACATTTAATCCATCAAAGATTTGATTATTTTTGATTCATTTCTTATTGTAAATTCCACATCGTCCCTCTGAAAAACACGAAAGGATAGTTATCCCTATTACGTCTACAGAGAAAACAGCTGAACCACCATCCTGCCGTTCCATTAGCATACTTCTCCTCTTTTTCATTCATAAGAACTTTATATACATCAAAAAGGTTAACATTATGTTTTAAACGGAGTAAAAGAATCTTCCTCTCAGCTAGCATATAACTTTCATGCACTGTATTTCAGGATGATCTATAGACACATTGAACCCAAGCTATAAAATAGTTATTGACTCTTTCTAATTCCAGAAAACTTTTTCATTCTCTCTAAAACTCTGAAATCAAATAATATATCATCGTCCATTAAAAGTATATGAGATATTTTTCTACATTTTTGATTATATTTCTGAGTTTTCTATAATTCCTCTGGTAAATCCTCCTGCTCCACCAGTAATTTTTATTTTTAAAAGAAAAATACATTTTTCTATCCTCATACTCTAAAGTTTTTCCATTATCGACAATAAACATTTTGTATGAATCATCTAAATTCCTCATTCTCATACTTATTCAGCATTCTTTTCAGTATATGCTTCTCTTCTGAAAGTCGTATATGGTTATTCCTATGCTTATTTTATTTCTTTTACTGACATTGTTTTCTGTCCGATGGGATGCCTCATATAGAATCGTTTCTCCTTCACATGAGAATATTTCAAAATAAAATATTCCTCATATTTACTTATTTTCTCATCTCGAATAGCTTTTCACTTAGTCTTCTTCTTCTAATATCAATCGTTTTATAATTTTCCAACAAGATCATGTCCAGATAGATATTTATTTTTATAGTTAAAGTACAGTTTCCTTTTATTTTTAAAGATGTAAATACAATGTATTTAAAAGCAGTATATTTTCTCCACTTATCAATGGAAAAAGAATTAAAATTGCATATCAAATGAAATTCTTGATTTATCTGAAACGTATTTTATTCTTAAATGCAACTATTAATTTCTTGACTTCTATGATATAAGTTCTTTTTGACTTTGCCCTAAATCTCGTCATTTGAAACAATATATTATATAATCATCTTCTATCTATCACTATTTTTCTTATATGCCTCTTATTCTATCATTATAATCTCTTTCTATTCTTTTTACTCCATAAGATTATCTATATCATACAATTTAAAAATATCCTAGACCCATCATTTAATTCATTTTTGTTTTAATAGAGTAGTTTCTGTTCATTTCTCTTATATGTCAGTTTCATTAATTTTATAAAATCTGCTTCTTAAATAATATGTCATTAAAGAAATTTTCAAACTTATAATATATTTTCCATCCAAGTATATTAGAAAAGTATATCTATTTATTTTTCTTAATCTATCTTTCCATTTCCATGATAATCTGTCAAATCTCATGTATCTCAGAAAATATTATAGGCACCCTATTTTGACCAATCTGTTATTGCTAGAGATAATGTGGGAAAAATAAAATTCTTCTTTGGGATAAAACAGCTTTGCTGATGTGTTTTCATCATAATAGAGATTAACTATATCTATCACTTCATCCATTATTTCTACTTCCTTCCAGCTGTGAAGCTACAAAAGCGTAGTTTCTTCCAATCTTTATTTTCATTTTTCTCAGACGAATATCATTTATGGCTAAAAACCTGGCCACCAATGGATATTATTCCTGTTTACTTTTCTCCAATTAGAAAACCCAGCATCAAGACTTACTATGTAATCCTCAGCTCCCTTTTTACATACATGTCATTAGAAGAGTGAAATAATACATAATCAAATTTAATATTCTTTTTGCATAATTATAATTTGAAATATGAGTACTAATTATATTTCCCATTCTTTGTAACCAGACTTTTCAGGATTTCAGTGAGACATTTTCTATATTTTGTAATTTTTCTATTTCATATCTTTTCAAAATAACTCCCACTTACATGCAATATAAAACAGACATTTTCTATATTTAAAAATTTTCTATCTGATCCAATAATTACATCCGGGTCATGTACTGCAAGAGAAACTAAGATTCTCTTTTTCATCATATCCTCCATATATTATTTTAAATATTCTTTTTCTAAATAATTTTCTGTCATCAAAAGCTGATAATATCTTCTCCGTGTCCCCAAAACAATAAATCTCTTCCCTATTTAAAGACTATCAGCCTTTATTTTATTACTGTTGTTAAATATGAATACATAGGAGCCATATATGTTTCCTATATAATATCTTGTTTTATTTTCTTTATATATATCTCACGATCAGAAAAATATTTAAAATAATATAGTCCTATTGTTCCATAATCAGATATTGGTATCTGTTATTTCTATTACATCTCTTCATCCAATTTGTAAAACTCCATTTACTTTCACCATTTGTTTTCAAAACTGGAATAAAACAGTAATAGTCATCTAAGATATCTTTCTTTTTATTATATTCCTTTATATAAGTGTCAATATTATAAATTACAATACCATCTTCTTCATTTATATACTAGCTTCCCATTACGTAGAGGCTTGTCCTTCAGTCAATTTATCAATTTCTATTACCTCATAGTTTTTCTATTCCTAAAGATGTACATCTTTAATAAATTCCTTCTGAATTATCAGACTTTTACAAATAAAAAGTAATTTCTTTCTGATCTGATAATGATAACATCGATCTCCTCCAAATAATGTCTTTTATCTCTAGCAAATCCATTTCATATTTACTATTCCTATAAATCTAGAACCTTCTCCCTGCCATAGTTATTATTATTTTCATACTGTCTTCTCTAGTTAATTTTTAAAAATTTCTTCATAGGAATTTTCTAAAAATTCTTTTGGTCTCTTACTGCCTTATCATCTATGTAAAAACCATTCACACCACACCATGGTTTTCCAAAATGAATTTCACCCATAAAGATATGCAAGCCAAGGTTTTCTAAATCCATTCAAACGTAAACTTTTCCCAGCACTCTTTACAATTTTGCCCTGCTACTACCGCTATATGTGTGTTCATTTGTCCTCAGAAGTACACAAAATACATATAAAAACCTTCCTTATACTGTTTTAATTTTCTACCATATCGTGTGAGGCTCCACTTCAAATATGTACGAGTCTTTTCTTCTTATCACATAATGTCCCATCAATATCAAAAACTAAAACATTTTCCTTTTAGTTATCATTCATCTTATCGCTTTTAAAATTTATTAATTTTTCAATACCTAAACTTATCATTAATAATTGTCTGTCATAGCTAATCACTATGTAACGGAACCATACTTATAATAGACTTTCTATAAGTTGTATTTCTCTTTCTGTCTATTCCATATTCTTTTAACTTTTCATAAAATAGATTCTCAGTATCATCCTGTTTTTGGTTATATTCTATAATTTATTTCCTTATCTGTTAAATGCTTCAAACAAGTCTTCAACAATCAAATCATATTTTCCATCTAAACTATGCAGTAAATTTTGCAAGTTCATGAGTCATTATCTCCGTATATTCCTATAGCCACGAAATTTCTCTCGGATCTATTAATCTTACTTATATTATTTCTATTATCATGTACAAAATATGTAGCGATAATCATGTGTATAAGTTTAATATTATACTTTCTGTATTGAGAAGTTCTTCCTTTTCAATTATATATAACCTAGGCAGTATAAACTTTTAACCCTTTTTGCTCTTTTTATTTATCAAAACAGTATCTTGAAAGAATATTTCAAAATTTTTATTATTCTTTAACTGTTCTAATCTAGTCAACAGTTTTATTGTAGTACATATATCCACACAAGGCATATTTCTTCTTTTTCCAGTTTTAAATTATATATAAATTCCAGATTTATTTCCAGTAATCTGTTAAATATTTTTCTCTCCATCCATTTTAAAACTGTAATCCCCATATGCATACATAATTCATGTAAAGTACTATAACTATCATTATTCCATTGAAATATAAGGATCTTCGTATGACAAGCTATAATCAAATATTCTTGGGGAAAGATTATTCTAAATGTGGCAATTTTAAATACCACTGTATCTCTTTAATCAGTTTTCTCTATGCTTTCACTACTAATTCCTTTCTTTCTCATCCAACTTCTATACTGTTAACTCTTGCATCAACTTCCTGTTTCTTTGAATTATGGTAATAATCATGATGTCCATAATCTCTCCCATTGTTTAGTGAAGCATCTTATTGTAAATCGTAGGAATTCATGAGTAAAATTCTTCTATTGATTTATAAAAAGCCATCTATCTCCTCTTTTAAAATTACCTTTTACACATGCCACTTTTGACAAAATATTGGATTGCTATAGTTTATAAAATTAAATATCTCTATCAGACACATCGTATCTTTCATATTTTAAATCTCCAGTATACTAAAAATGTCATCTAAACTGCAAGTAGCCCATCTCTCTGATTCTTCATAATCTGAGCACATAAAACGAATTTTCTATTTTATCCTTCTTCTCTAAATCATCTGAATAAGACGCCATCTGCAAAATTAATAGTTAAGTTTTCTATTTCCTGATTATTTAAGAATTTTCTAATGCCTTATAAATACTATAACCGATATCTCCTCAATTCATCCAATTTCAAAAACATCGATATCCAGCTATATTTTAACAACTTCATTTATTGGATTCAACTCCTTTCTTTTCCTGTTGCTACATACCATCTTATCATACTTATTTTGTTGTTTTCATAACTATTTCTAATCAAATGTTTTACCATTTGCGAATTAAGGAACTTGGTATCTGACCAAATAAATCTTTCATTTCATCACTTAATAATTTTGGGCACTCAATAATGACAAAACATCCATATACCTCTCTAACTATTTTATAGATTTGTACATATTTCTTTGTGTTTCCCTGGCTATTTTAACTTCAGCCTTTTCTAGCAGACAACTCTGTCGCATAATTCTTCTATTTGTTGCTACTGTCAGATGTGATACAAAAAGAACACCGGTTCCTCTCCTTTATCATTTCCTTTATTTTCTTTTCACACTTTTCCTGGAAGTGAAAGTCTCCTACTGCCAAGATTTCGTCTGCTATAAGTATATCAGGTTCTACAACTGTTGCAATAGCAAATCCTAATCTAGCATACATTCCAGAAGAAAAATTCTTTAAAGGGAGAATCTATATTCCAACTCTGAAAAATCGAACAATCTCATCAAATTTTACTTTCAATGAATTTTCATTATGTAGCCTAAAACTGCTCCATCCATATTTTCCCTTGCAGTAAGCTCAGGATCAAACCCTGCTCCAAGCTCTATTAAAGGAGCTATCTTACCATTTATTCTGTGGTGTCCTTCCGTTGGTTCGAGAACTCCTGCACACCTTTTAAAAGTGTACTTTTTCCTGAACCGTTTAAACCTATTATTCCTAATATTTCCTCCTAAATTTGGTGCTTACATTTTCACGCTCAGAACTCTTTAGTTCTCTTTTAATAATTTTATAATATATTGCTTTAAAAGAATGTAGTATTTCTGAAACCTCATATCAATCTCATTGATATTTTATCAACTTTGGCTATATCACTCCTCATAATCCACTCTTTTCCTTTTCCATTTTCATATTATAAATTATATATGTAAAATAAAAATTCTTTCTGATTTTAGTGAACACATATATCCCAAGACTTGTAAAGATATACTATTAAAATACATGTTAAAATGACTCTGTAATGCTGGAACTCTTTACCATAATACATATTTCTCTGAACACTGAAACAAAATAATACAATGGATTGCAATCTATTAAGAATTTATATTGTTCAGGAATAATTTCTTTAGGGTAAACACAAGGTGTAAGATAAACTCTCAAAAGCTGTAATTAAAACTCCATATAAATGAAACATATCTAAAATAAACCGCCACCGTTGATGGTAAGTCCTCAAAACAAAAACACAGAACATAAACAATCGTATAACTCCTAACACCATTGAAATTTTTGAAAGGAACTTTTGTTATTGCGCATTAAAAATAATCCAGTGTAATGAAAAGTACAAAGTTTACACAACTTGAAAGAACTCCTGTGCAGAGGAAATATATATTTAGGGACATATACTATTAAAGAACCGTTTTCTCAAGTATTGATCCCATTGCAGTATTTGTAGCCTCACATAAGAAATTATCAGTTGCAGCTCGTTAATAAATATACAGGAAAATTCTTCAATTGCCAAATTTAAAAATGAAGAAAGTCCATTGCAGTAATCAGCATTGTAAAAGGATTCAGCATACCTCCATGCAAAATCCCAAGTATAGATCGTCTATACTTTTCTTTAATCGTCTTTTACGAGTTCTATTAATAAATCTCTGTAATTATAGAGTTGTACCGCGTCCTCCGACTCGATATCTAAATATTTCTCCCAAAATTCAAAGAATGATAATAACTTTTCTTGTTTCTATATGCCCTCTTATGGTTTTCAAAATTTTGAAATGTATAATGCTAATTTAAGTACTTCTATATTATTGTCTCTATCTCTCTCTCTCGAGTTTTGCATCATTTCCTGTGATATTTATCCGCTCCTATTTCTTCATCAGAACCTTCAATCACATCTAGTGACCTTTCTTCATCATTGAAACCTCTATTTTTCTTCCTCTTATAATATTGTTTCCACACCTCAGTATAATATTTATCCAAAATCAAGTTTGCTGTGTCTCACTTCATCTGTTAAAAATTTAGGCTATTATATTGTCCTTTCACTGTGTAGTAACACAAATATGGAGACATTTTCCTGATCTTCATGCCACTGCAAGAGTCCATTTTAAATTTATTGTAGATCTCGTTTCTAAGTGAATATTCTATATCATCACCTTTTAAGAAAAACGGTGACGAAGTCCTCTACATTATTCACCGAAAAACAGCATCACCACGTGCAGACATATTTTGAGCCAATTTTTCTTCATTTTCATTAATCAGAATTTCTTTTCTCATCAGTTAAGTCTCTATTATTACTTCCTACACTCATATTACAAAATTTTTCCATATTCTGAAACTTTTCATGTATTGAATTGAAGGTTTTCTCTTTTATAAAGCATACTTCCACAATGAAAATACTCCTTATATTCTTCTTTTAATAATGTCGCTGCATCCTGCTAATCTTTCTAGAATGCTTTCTTCTATTTTCATATCACCATCCATCAGCAGAATATTTGTGAGCAGCTCATCTTTAACAGTATCTAATAATTCCTCTCTGATACCTCCAGCTCCCCCATAATTTTAGATTTTCGCATATATATTCTCTTGAATCTTTTATTTTCTAACGTGCCCGCATTATCAATCAATTATATAAGCTTTTATACTTTCTTTCATTTCCTTTTCTTTTTAAAACTCGAAATGAATTTAAAAGAATGATTGTACATATTTCTCTTTTATAAGTACACATTACTATTGCTAATTTTTATTTCACTTTTCATTAATTTCTTCTGTAAGATACCGTATTTCCTGAATATTTTTCCATATCTTTCTCATTCAGTTCAAAAGATCAATCCTTTTATTAATCAGAAAAACTATTTGATACTTATCTGTTATTATAGGGATTATTTCTATATATATCTGATTATTCACTAATCTTTTATTGTAAAATTTAACTTTCAAACCTTTTTCATGATTTTTAGAAATTATTTCCAACGTAACTTTGTTCAGACTAGTATACTTTTTTCCATTTTTCAACAGAAAAAGCATTAAAAATGTATCAAAACTTATTATCTCCTTTTCCCAAAATATAATTTTTCAGGCTTATTTTTTGAAGGAAAAATTACCTTTTGCCACTACCATTTATATCTCCCGCTAGTTTTCATTCTCTTTTTATAATATATATTCCATGCAAAGACCAGTATAAAAGATAGTATAATGACTTCATAAGTCCCAATTTCTCAATATTATAATATACTTTAAAACTGAGGCAAAAATCATTTTATATCCTGTTACGCTTTTTGCATGAATTCTATATTTTGCTAATATTTTGAATTAGCATATGCAAAATCAAGTTTCTTTAAAATTTTAAGCCAGTATACATAATCATCCATATACTTCCTAAAGATTCATCAAAATAATATTTCCTATTTTCTTTCAGTATCATAAATAGATGTCAGCATTCCTATTGGTAAAAATTTCAATATATCCTTATAGCCAACTTTATTTTTCACAACATAAGGATTCAGTATTTCTTCACTATTTTCATCTATTATGTAATAGGACGAATAAACTAGGAAACTTCATTTTCTTTTTAAAAATCTTACCTGTTTTTCAAGAAATTCGTCTAACCATAAATCATCACTATCTAAAAATGCAATATACTTTCCTTTTGAGATTTCTAATCCAATATTTCTAGCATGAGATGAACCTTTATTCTCTTTTAGCTCTATTAACTTTATCCTTTGATCGTTATATTTTTCTCTTATTATTTGACACTCCTTATCTCTTTGAACAGTCATCTATAATAACAGCTCCCAATTTTATAAGTCTGATTTAAAACTGTATTCAGGCTTTCTTCTATATATTTTTCACCATTATAATTTGCTACACTATACTTACAGTTCCATTTTTCTCCCTTGATTTTTATTTTCCTCACCAAAGATAACTGTTTTAGCAGTTTTCATTATTGTCAGTACATCCAGTATCAAATCCTGATGTTTTAAATAATACAGGTCATACTCCAGTTTTTCTTTTTTGCATCTTCCACACACTCACCGTAAGGATACATAACTTGTGCCCACCCTGTTATTCCTGGTTTTTATCATATGCCTGAGGTTATAGTAGGGTATTTTTTTTCCTTATACTCCTCCACAAGAAGATCCCATTCAGGTCTTGGACCGACAAAAGCTCATTGTCCTCTTCATGATGCAGAAAAAGCTGAGGAAGTTCATCAATTCTTGTTTTTTTCTCATAAATTTCCCAAATCTTGTTATTCTGTCATCATTGTCTAAAGTGTATTTAGGATATTTTTTTCATCATGAATTTTCATACTCCTGAATTTATATATTTTAAATTTCTTGCCATTTTCTCCTATACGTACCTGTTTAAATATAATAGGACCTTTAGATTCAATTTTTATTATTATTGCGGCAATTAATGCAATAGGACTGGCAATAACCATCAGTATAACTGCAATTATTAAATCAAGTCCCTCTTTTTATATTTCCTCTGGCTTTCATTATTCAGTATATCAAAACCATTTGATTCAAGCAGCCATTCTTCATTAATCTGGTCAATGTCTATTTTTCTGGATACTTTCGTTAAATTCCTTGTAACTTAACACCTTCAATCCATTTATTTTTAAATCAAAAAGTCTTTTTAAATAAATTTTTAAAAGACGGATCTTTTATATCTTTAACTATTACCAGCATATTTACTTTTTTTCTTCTATAATCCTTTTCCATTTCATCATATCTTCCAAGAAGATATTTAGTTGCCCTACTTCTATTGTTGGAAATATATCCGACATAATTATAATCCAGGTCATTAATTAAATCTTCCTGAACATTATTTACAATGTGATTTGAACCAAAAATTAGAACGTTATTTTTTCTTTACATACTTTTCAAAACATGTAAGTCTTCTAAATGTAGTCTGAAATAAAAAGATTACTGAAAAAAATTAAAAAATATATCCCAGTCCTTCAAAAACAGAAATATTATGCTAGAAAAAGACAAAAGTCTACTCCCAAAATTTATAAATACATCTTTTAATCTAAATCTTTCTGCATAAAAATCCAGTTGTCCCAAAAAACAAAAATTTACAAATATAAAAGATTATGAATAAGAAGTTCGTTAAATACTTTTATCGTATAGTCATATTTTTTTAGTAGAAAAACTATACAGTACAAATAAAATCAATATATAGAAATATCTTTTATTCCATTCTTTTTATTTAATCTCATAAACGCCTCTTTTCAAAAAGAAACTATTTTAAATTATAATTGTTTTTATTATACCATTTTTTTATGTTATTTACAACTCTATTGAAAAATCAAAATATTACATTTGTTTTAATAAAGAATATGCCTTCAGATATCACTTCTACATTTTTTTCAATTAATTTTTTTCAAATATTCTTTTCGCTTTTATCCTTTAACTCAGGATGTCTCAGTCCAAATTCCACATTTGCTATAAACATTCCTAATTTATCTCCCTGTATCATATCTCAATCCGTCAAAAATTATATGCATACAGCTTATTCCCCGAATTCTTCATTTTAAGTATTGCATCTGTAAGCTGTATTTCTCCACCTTTTTCCAGGTTTTGTTTCCTTCAGATATTCAAATATTTCAGGTTCCAGCACATATCTTCCAAGGCTGCAAGTCTGCTTGGAGCTTCTTCCAATGATGGTTTTTTTCCACAAAAATTTTCCACTTCTACCGTCTGACTCATCTATTTTCATTTAAAGGATCGATTATTCCGTATTTATCCACATCTCTTTCAGGAACTTCCTGCACTCCCAGTATTGTTCCACCATTCAGTTCATTATATTTATTTGATAAGCTGTTTTGTTACAGGTATTTCACCTTTTGTTTCATCCGTATAGATGATATCATCTCCCTAGAAGCACTACAAAAGGTTCATCCCCTACAAATGCCTCTGCACATCCTATTGCATGACCTAATCCAAGAGGATTTTTTTCTGTCTTACATAATATATATTTGATAATTTAGATATGTTATTTACTACCTTTCAGTAGTTCAGTCTTCCCTTTTTTTCCTCCAAAGTTCTTTTCAAGCTCATATGAGTAATCAAAATGATTTTCTATCGATTCCTTGTTTCTTCCTGTTACAATAAGTATTTCTTCAATTCCAGATTCTACAAGTTCTTCAACCAGATACTGTAATGCAGGCTTGTCTACTATAACAAGCATTTCCTTAGGGCTGCTGCCTTTTGTTGCAGGTAAAACTCTTGTCCCTAATCCCGCCGCTGGAATTACAGCTTTTCTGATTCTTTTTCCTATTCATAGTCTGTCCTCCTGATTTTTACTTTTAATATTTTTTTAAAAATTATTTTTATTTTTCTTCTGTTTTTATACTATATTATACACGATAGATGCATTTTTTACAAATTACATTTTGTTTTTGTACTTGCTTTTTATTTAAATGAGGGTATATTATTCTTGAAGAATCATAATTAAAAAAATTTATTCTTATGGAGGTATTTAACATGAAAAAAATTATTACTGTTAGGAGCTCTATTGAGTACAGTTGCTATGGCACAAGTTGTGGAAGTTAGAGTTGGTGGAGATTTATCAAATAGCGGTAAATTCCATGGAGGATTCTCTGAGTGGGGCAAACCTTGAGAAAAAAGCAATAAAGAAAGGAATTGAACTTTCTGCTGAATACAGAACACCTGTTGCTGAAGGTTTTGAATTAGGAGGAGGAATCTCTTACAAACACAATAAATTGAATGGTAACGGATACTATCAGCACAAAGGATTGAGACTCAGTTCCTGTGTACTTCACTGCAAGATACAACTTTAAAAATGCATCTGAAGTTACACCTTATGTTAAAGCAAACCTTGGATACGCTTTCAACTCAGGAAGCTTAAAAATGGCACAATTCTTCAGCTTTCTATGGAGATGCTAAATTCAAAGGTGGACTTTATTCAGGATTAGGGGCAGGTATACAGTATAAAAACTTCGTAGTTGACCTTTCTTACAACTGGAACAGAATAAGAGTGGACAGAACTGGTTATAAAGCACCTGTCAAATATGAAGATAAATTTACTCTTAACCATGGAACTCTTACTCTTGGTGTAGGGATATTCATTTGGTTTCTAATTGATGTAAAAAAATTTTAGTAGTATAATAAAAACTCCGATACTTTTCCAGATTATTTATATTTTCTGATAAGTACTGGAGTTTTTAGTTTCCATTATATTTGTTTTTTTAATTGGCAAAATGCTATAATATGAAAAAAATTTATTTATGGAGGTGTATTTTGGAACCAGTAGCTGTGAAGTTTTATTATTTTAGCCAAATTCACATACATACTTTTATTGCATCAATATTATTCAGCATTTTATTGCTGTTAATTCCAAAAATTATTTAAGAAAATTAATTTAAGGAATTATGGAACTTTTTAGGATTTTTTTATTTTAGGATTTAAAAATACTTGATTCTGTATACAGGGTTACACAGGAACATGAACCTATGTACAATGTAATTCCGATACATTTATGTAATTTTTGCTGCAATTGCTGCAGGGACTTTACTTAATATTCAAAACCCGTTTTTTTATTTAACCTGACTTATTTTTAAGTTTTGGAGCGGCATTTGCACTTGTTTTTACCTGGAGTCGTTGTTTATTATCATCCGTTTTTATGTATATGTATTCATGATTATGCATGCACTGGAATTTGTAGCAGTTTTTTATGGATTTATTTATTTGAAAGGATAAAATAGATTTTAAAAAAACTATATATTATCCTGCATAACCTTAATTCTGCTGTTTGTCTATGCCGCAATATACAATACAATTTTTTTCCTGTAAATGCAATGTTCCTGAAAGCATACATAGCTGATTTGGTCAGTTTTATAAAGCCGTTTGAACTTTATATTGTCATACTGATATCTTCAATGCTGTTTATAATGTTTCTGATGTATCTGCCATTCAGAAAAACGAAAAAAATATCCTAAAAATTATTACAGATAAGAAGATTATTATAAGTGATTTATAACTAGTTAAATATTTAACAAAAAGGACTATTCCAAATGGATAAATTACTATCTATTATGAAAAGTCCTTTTTTTAAACAGCAAATAAAATTTATTAGATTTTTATTTATTCGGCTACTAACATTTTCTTTTTTTCATATGCTTCCAGTATCTCTTTTGTTAGTTCTGATCTGAGTTCAGGAGTGATCGGATGAGCGATATCTTTAAATTCGCCATTAGGCATTCTTCTTGATGGCATGGCAACAAATAATCCATTTTGTCCTTCAATGACTTTTTAAACCATGAATGACAAAACTGTCATCAAACGTAATGTCTACATATGCTTTTAACTTTCCGCCTTCTTCTGAGCCTTTTTCCGAGTCTTAGTCTAATGTCTGTTATTTTCATACGCTTTCTCCTTACATATATAGTCTACTGTTCTATTATCATTATACCTTATTTATTTTTAAAAAAACAAGAGAAAAAAACGTTTTTCCATTTTTCTCTCTTTATTTATTTAAAACATATTAATTATTTTAAAAAAACATTATACTTAATCGTTTGAAAAAAATAACACCAATTATCTCTTTATGAAAAATTAGCTTCAAATTAAAAAATTTGACTTTTTTTAATTTATAATTTCAATATACTCATCAATAAAATCTTTTTTTAAAGTTTCTGGCGGAAGTTCCTTAACTTTCACCTTTATATTTTAGTTAAAATACTTTATATCCAGAACATCCCCCTTCTTTACACTGTAGGAAGATTTCTTTTCTTCGCCGTTTATTGATATGTTTCCATTATCTGCCAGTTCCTTGGCAACTGTTCTTCTTTTTATTATTCTTGTAATTTTTAAAAATTTGTCAAGTCTCATATTGTAACCTTCTATTTCTTATTATCTTTTTTTATCGAACATTTCCTTTAATTTTCTCTGCTGCATCATTTATAGCATTTTTACCGCTGTCCTGCTGCTGATTATTTGGCTGGGCATTATTGCTGTCACTATTATTATTTGTCTGAGTTCCTGAATTGTTTCCATTTCCCTCATTATTTGCAGGATTAGCCGGATTTACTATGTTTTCTCCAGTGGCATTTCCCGTCTGGGCAGGAACTTCAGGCAGATTTATTATTGTATTCAAGGAAATCATTTCCCTCTGAATCTGATCCAGCTTGCTTTTCTTCTCATAAACTGCTGTTATAAGAGTATCGATGCTTTTTATCTGCTCATCATATTTTGTCATTATTTCCTGATAACGTGTCTGCTGTAAATTATTTATCTTTTCAGTAAGTAAAGTTTTTTCCTCATCTGAAAGAACTGTTTCATTTATATTCTGGAAATTATTATTTTCTGAAGTTAATCTTGAAACTAGTTTTATTACTTTACCTTCAAGTATGTCATCTTTTAGATACTCTATGACAGAAACTATATTTTTACCAAATAATGTCTGCATCGTAAACTTATCACCTTTGTAAATCATATCATAGCCGTCCTGTGCTGATTTTACAGTTACTTTTTCAGGAATACCTTCAAGCTTCATTTCACCTGAAACTGTATCTTTACCATCAAGCCCATTAAATACAAGTGTTCCGTTATTTATATCCACATTTGAAATCTGTAACGGTAAACTTCTTATTTCCTTAATAAGATTAACTGCTTTTAAAGCTTTATTCAGTGATGCTGTTATCTTTTTCCCCTTATCCATGAAAATATATGAATTCATATTTTTTATGTCATTCAGGGAAACTATTTTTTCCAGCTTGTTCAGTTCCTGTGATATATTTTCAAGCATTAAGCTTTTTTCAGTTTCTATTTTGGATATTGAATTTTCAATATCCTGTTTTTCAGTATTTATCATCTTTGTCACAGGTTTTATTTCCTTGTCAAGTTCAGTTATTTTCTGTGCCTTGCTTTTCAAATCTGTAATACTGTTATAATCTGTCTTAATTTTTGTTTGTATTCAGGATATTTTTCCCTGATTTCTGTATTAATGAAGTTATCAATTCCTGTACTTACATTTTCCAGTTCCTTTGTCGTTTCCTTTACAAATTCCTCAGTTGTTTTCTTTATTGCCTCACTGTTTGCAGGGATTTCTATTTTTTCCACAAAGGAATCTATCTGGTTGTCAGGAGTGTCATAAATTTTTTTCAGGTCAACATCTTCAAGTTTCATGTCAGATAGTGCCGATTTTAAATTTAATCCAAGAAAACCGCTTCTTACAAAAGGAAATTTTAGCCTTTCCCTTTTCCCAAGATCCTTTCCATTTAATACAAAATTATCAAATATTATTTCACTGTTCTTTATTGAATATCTCAGATTTTTCAAATTCAGAACTCTTTGTTTTAGTCATATTATAGACTATTTTATTGGAGAAAATTACCCCACCTGTTGCCGCAACAAGCAACAGTAAAAATAAAACCAATAAAAATTTTAAAAACTTCATACAGGCCTCCTGTAACAGTAATTTTATTTATTCCCTTTAATAATTAAAGTTGAATCTTCCGACATTTTTGCTGTATGCCGGCAACAGAAATATGAGGACTGTAATGGGTCCTCATAAATATTAATTATTTTATGTTGTATTTGTCAGCAATTTCCTGAACGTATTTCTGATTTGCTTCCTGTCTTTTCTGTATTTTCAACTGGTTCTTTATCATATCTTTTACTTTGTCATATGCTACAAGTCCTTTAGGTGCCTTGTCAAGAACTTTAACAATATACCATTCATTATTTACTTTTATAACACTGTTTATAACCTGCCCTTTTTGAGCGGCTTTTACTGCTTCAGCTACCGGAGCATGTGTTTTTGCAAGTTCAGTTAAAGGAAGGTCGTTTGTTTCCCCTGTTCCTGCATTCGGTATTTCTGAATATTTTTACAACTTCAGTAAAGTTATTTGGATTTGCTGTAGCTTCCTTCAATGCTGCATCAGCTTTTGCCTGGTCTCCTGAAGTTATTCCAATCAACTGAAGTTTTACAACATCATCTGGTCTTGTAAATGCCGCAGGATTTGCATCATAATATTTTTTAGCTTCTTCATCTGTTACGTTTACTTTGTTTACCTGATCGGCAACATTAAGTGTGGCAAGTATGTTATCTTTTGCCATTTCTATACTTTCTGTATATTTTTTGTCACTGTCAAGTTTTTTTGCCTTACCTTCCAGTGCCATTGCCTTTGTGATAGCTATACTCTGGATTATGTTTTTTCTTGTTGCTTCAAGCTGATCTTTTGGTATGTCTGATTCTTTTAACCCTTGAGAAAACAGATTTTTCTGTATTTCATTGTTTACTTCTGATTCATATACTTTTACTTTCTTATCAGGTGATTCAAAAAGAACCTTTCCTGATGGTTTTGATCCTCCACCACAAGCTAATGCAAGTGTGCACATTACTGCTATTATTCCTAATTTAATTTTTATTTTTTTCATTATATCCTCCATTTTCTTTTTCTGTACATCTGTATTTTATCATATTTTTTTATATTTTAGTAACAGATTTTTCAGATTATTTTTTTAATTATTTCATACATTTTTATAATTTTACCATACTTAACATATATTATTCTTCTATATTTCTAATATATTTCTGTAATTCTTCTTTGGCAAACTTCCTTTTACAGTAAACTGTTCTGAAATCTTTGTCTTTTCCTTAATAAGAAGACTGTCATACTTTTTCTGAAATATCTCTCCATCTGAAAATTTTTAGACATTTCAGATATCAGTTCTCCTGTACCTTCCTTTTCAAAAGTAAACTTCAAATGTTTCTGGTTTTTTTTCCTCTATTTTTATGGATGTGATTAAGTTCAGCAAAGATTTTTGAACTTTACACTGAGGATAAAACTTCAAAGTTTCCTCCGGTATTTTTCCAAATCTGTCCTTCACTTCCTTTACAAGTTCAGACAGTTCAGAATAGGTTTCTGCCATTGCAAACCTTTTTGTAGATATTAAGCCTTTCTCCCTCTGAATATATTTTTCAGGAATATATCCCTTTCTCATCCAGAATAATTTCCACATTTTTCAATTTTTTTCCTTATATTCACCCTTCTGTTTACGTATTTCCTCATTAAGCATTTTTATGTAAAGATCATATCCGAAGGTTTCTATCGTTCCATGCTGTCTATCTCCCAGTATTTCCCCTGCTCCTCTTATTTTTCATGTCCTCCAGTGAAATCTGGAATCCTCCCGACTTGATTCCTTCCACCTTGTACATGCTTTCTTCCTTCTTTTTACCCTTTGCTTGTTATACTTCCTGTCTTTCAGAAGGTAGCAGTATCCCTGCTCTATCACTTCTTCCTACACGTCCCCTCAGCTGGTACACCTGTGAAAGTCCAAGCCCTGTAAAGTTTTCTATCATATCGTGTTGGCATTTGCAACATCAATACCATTTTCAATTATAGTTGAAGCCATAAGAATGTCAAATTCCCCTGCTCAAAACCTCTTTCAGTTTGTCCTTTATTTCCTTTCGAGGCAGCTGGCCATGTATAAATTCCATCTTTACAAAATCAGCAGCATTTTTTTCATTTCTTCCAGCTTATACTTCATATTCTTTACTTCATTGTAAATGTAAAACACCTGGCCATCTCTTGACAGTTCCTTCAGAATGGCTATTTTTTTATTTCATCATCTGTTCCATTTATTACTTCCGTTATAATTGGAAGCCTGTTAACAGGTGGAGTGTCTATTATTGAAATTTCCCTTATTCCAAGCAGTGCAAGATTTAACGTTCTTGGAATAGGAGTTGCTGTAAGTGTCAGAACATCCAGCTTCTGTCTCTTCTTCTTTCAGGTTTCCTTTGCCTTCACACCAAATTTCTGCTCTTCATCTATTATCAGTAACCCAATATTGTTAAATTCCACATCATCGCTTAAACAGCCTGTGTGTACCGATAACCATATCAGCTTGTCCCTTTTTAAGCTTTTTCAGTATTTCCTTTCGATTTTCCCTGAGTCAGCCTTTGAAAGATTTCTCTATTGTTATAGGATATCCTGAAAATCTCTGACAGAACCTCTTATAATGCTGTTCCGCAAGTACTAGTTGTAGGCGCTATAAGTGCCACCTGCTTATTATTTTCTATTGCCTTGAAAGCTGCCCTCATTGCAACTTCAGTTTTTTTCCATATCCTACATCACCGCAGACAATCCTGTCCATAATTCTAGGACTTTCCATATCTTCCTTGACATCCCTGATTGCCTTTTTCTGATCTTCAGTTTCCTCAAATGGAAACAGTGCCTCAAATTCTTCCTGCCACACTGTATCCTTCTGGTATACAAATCCATTTCTGACTCTGTCTCTGAGCCTGTATTTTAATAAGTTCTAGCAGCAAACTTTTTCAATATCTTCAGCCAGTTTCTTTCTTTTCCTTTTAAACCCTCTTGTCCCCGAGTTTATAAAGTTTCAGGCTCCTCACCCATAAGATACATATTTTTTTCAAGCCTGTTCAGCTTTTTCAACAGGAATATAGAGGATATCTTCATCAGCATACTTTATTTTCAGGTAATCTGTTCCGTCCATAGTCTGTATTCCCTTGTAAATTCCCACTCCATACTGGACATGGATAACATAGTCATCTTCAAGTATCTGATTTGGCTTCTTGTATTTTATACCTTTATTTATCTTTTCTTTTCTTCTCATAAATATATCCGTCAAGTTCCCTGTCAGTAAGTACAAAAGGTATCTCTGACGATAAATCCCTTCAAACAGTTCATAATTTATAATATCTATCTGCTTTTTTTATTATATTTCCCTGTAATCTTCCAGTTTTTGAATAAGTTTTTAGTGTAAAGCTGTACTTTTTTTAGTTTTTTTGACAGTTTATTCAGTTTTTCCTTTATCCTTAAAAGGTTTCCATCTGTTCTTCAGTAAAGTTTACAGTTTCAATAATGGAACCTTCTTTTTCAGATTTTTCAAATCTTTTTCTGTATACATCTTTCCTTTTCCCTGTTGATTAAAAATATATTCTTCCATCTTATAGTTGAGAAGTTCCTCATTTTCAAGGACAATAATCACATCATCCCCCTCAGCTCCTCTATAAGTTCAACAAGTTCATAGTTATTTCCTGACAGAATGTTTCCAAAAATCTTTTATTTCCTCAAGTCTGCTTAGCGATCTCTGACTGTCCACATCAAATTTCCCTTTATGCTTTCCAGTTCTTCATCAAAAAAACTCAAATCTTATAGGATTTTTCCATATTTGGAGGAAAATATCAAGAATATCTCCTCTTCTGCTGAATTCATCCCTTCTTTTTCAACCATATAGGACTGTTCATAGCCATTTTCCACTAAAAAATCTATCTATTTCTGAAAATTTATATTCACTTCCTGTTCTAAAATCAAGAAAAATTTCACCTTTTCAAAAATATGTCAAGTGTAATCTGTAAATTCTAGAAATAGAAATGAAAATTAGATCTGTTTTTCAATATATCAAGAATTTCTATGTTTATTCCTGTTAAATCTTCCTTATTTGAAGATGTGTTCTCAAAAATCGAAAGATTTTTTCCATGTCTCCTGAATAGCCTTCCAGCATACTGTAATAATTTTTCAAGGTTTCTGTTGGATGTGGAAACATATACGATTTTTCATCTGAACATAACAAAAAACCAAGGAATTGCTCCCTCGGTATATTTTTGCTTTTCAAGTTTTAAAGCATTTCTGTCTATCTTATCCAAAAAACTTTAAACTTTTGCATTTTTCTCCTTACTTCCTTTTTCTCCCGGCATTCAAAATTTTATGAAAAAAATATGAAATTATGCCTTTATAAAAATGGTTGTCCGAATGAAATGAGTTTACCATTTTTTTATAGGCATAATTTTATTTTTGAATCATAAAAATTTTGTAGCCGAAAAGAGTTTTGAGAGCGACGTCTGAGCTCATCATAAAACTTTCACTTAATCTCTTTTTGATCTTTATTAACATTACTGTTGTATAAATTATATAAATGAAACACAAGATATTTTTACCAGTCCAAAATGATGAATAAGTGAGAACAGTATAGTAACTCCAATTATTGCAAATGCGTATACTACTCCTCTTCCTATCTTTTCTCCCTGAACCTCTTCTGCATCTTCTCCAAACAGTAACGGTGTAAAAGTATCATTTATTATAGGTACAAATCCATTTAGCACAAGTATTGCATATGAAAGGGCTTCATTTCTGATTTTAAATAGCCAGAATACAAAAACTACTATTCCCATCATAATTCCATAATAAATTTTTCCATGTGGAGTTGATGAGCTTGTAGGCATATCTGTTGCCATGTATATTCCGCAAAGCATAAGGCCACCTAATGAAATACCTGCATTTATACCTGTAAATCTTGAAATCATCATTCCTACAAAAACTGTAATAAATAAAGTTACAGGAATGTGCCAGGAAATTCTGTCCCTATAGATAAGGTATACTCCTCCAAGAACTAGAAGAAGGACTGAATATTCCCCAATTGCACCTGATGATTTTAATATAAGCGAATCAAGGTTATTAAAAACTGAAAAATTTCCTAAAAATCCAAACAGCTTTGCTCCTGTTACCTGCATCGCTTCCTCATTATACCAGATTGTACCTGAAGCCATTACTGTACTGAAAAATACAGTCATGAATTCCCTTCCAACTATGGCAGGGTTAAATCTGTTTCTTCCAAGTCCGCTGTATATGAGCTTTCCAAATATTATAGCCATCGCACCACCAAATGCAACCACATAAAGAGGTGTGAAAGGGGCTAGCATCAGTGCAAGCAGTATTCCTGTCACTACTGCCGATAAATTTAATATTGAGTCGTATTTCTTAAAAAATATTGCAGAAAATAGAAACTCTGTTACTACGGCTGAAACTACTGATGTTAAAATAACAAGCAGAGGATAAATCCATAAACTGCCCCACTTGCAAGTATAGCAGGCAGTAATGCTATTACTACATCTCCCATTACTTTAGGAACACTGTCCTTTACCCTGATATGAGGAGTGTAACGTTTTATAATTGTATTCTCCATTGTATTTTTCCATTATTTCATTTCCCCGTTTCTCTAAAGCTTTTCTTTTCCCTTCCTTTATGCTCTTTTATTAAAGGTACTCTTGACGGACAGACATACTCACAGGCACCGCATTCTATACAGTTATCCAGATGATATACAGTAACAAGTTTTTCCATACTGTTCCTTTCTGTAACTTTTCTGCAAATTTCATAGGCATCAGTCCCATTGGACACACATCTACGCAATATCCGCATGAAATACAGTTTTCCCTCTTTTACTGAATCAATATCCTTTAGAAAGAAATAAAATTCCTGATGTTCCCTTTTACAACAGGAGTTGATGTTTCAGTAACTTCTTCCCCATCATCGATCACCAAATACAATTTTTTTGCATTATCTTCAGGGTTTTAGCTGCTCCATTATATGACTTAAAGGCAGTTCCTATCTTTTAAAAAGATAGTTTCCTTTTTGTCTTCACTTTTTCACCTGATACAGTTACAACTCTTTCAACCAGAGGTTTTCCTTCTGTAAAGGCATCATACATTGATTTTCACTGTTCCGACATTGCTTACTATTACTCCATGATTTCCAGGAATTTCACCTTTCTTTATTTCCTTTCCTGTAACACTCTTATAAGCTGAAGCTCACTTCCCTGAGGATAGGCTGTCGGTAATACCTGAATCTTTACATTGAAACAGTCTTCTCTGCTTAATAATACCTTCAATATGTTCTGCAATATCCATATTTTCCTCTTCTATACCCTATTACAACTTCCCTAGGTCTTATAAGCTTTTTCAGCAATCTTTTATTCCTCCCAGCAAATCTTCCATATAATTTGACATTATTGTGTAGTCTGCTGTAAGATATGGCTCACATTCAGCTCCGTTTACTATAAATGTGTCTATTTTTTATATCCTATATCATATTTTTACATAAGTGTGGAAACTGTGCTCCACCTTCACCTACAATACCTGCTTCCTTTATAATTTCAAGTATTTCATCCCTTCTGAAATGTTCCAACTTCTTCTATTCTTCTTTTTTTCAGTTTCAATTTCCTTGTACTTGAAAATCATTTTCTTTATTACTACTGTTTTAACTTTTTCCATTAGCAATAGGATTTTTTTCTATGATTCCTGTAACCTTTTCCCGAAACAGGTGAATGAACCATTGAAGAAACTTTTTCCCTGAAACTTCACCCTATTTTTTTCATAACGGTGTACATAATCACCTACTTTTTACTGTTTCCTTCGCCACCTGTCCCAATATGCTGAGATAACGGAACATAAAAAACTCAGGATCCTTCATTGTTGTGAGACCTGTTTTTTAGTAATATGTTTCATTGATTCGATTTTCATTTTTTTCGCTTATAATATCTTTTTCATTTTACTAATTCCTTTTCTCTCCGTTTTTATATTCTATTATTCTTTTGATAATATTTTCAAAAATCCTTCTGAATAATGAATTTTTTTCCATTTTCATCTATCATGTATCCTTCTACCTTTATTTCCCTGTTTAGTCTGTCCAGTATTTCAAAAAACTTTTTCAGGGACTCTGATTATAAAGTCCTGTAGAAATATATCTCCTGCAAAAGCTTCCTTTCGTAACTATTCCTATCTGTTTATTTTCTCCCTGGATAACCTGTCTTTTGGGACTCAATATATGTCCATATTTCTGATTGTCTATTTCAACAAAGGTATTTCCCTGATTTGAAGTGGAATATGATTCGTCTGAAATTTTTTTATATCAAATAAATCTTCATCATTTTTTCTTTTATAGCTGTCTAATAATATCTGAGTTACATAACCTTCTGTTCATTTTTTTCTGATATTTTTTTCCTTTTCAGGATTTTTCAACGCCAACTATCCATGCATCTTCTTCCAGTCTGATTAACTGCCACTATGCTGCTTCCTCCTGCATTTACTAATTGCATCATCTATTCCTCTTCTTTTCATTTCCTTTACCAGTTTATCCACGGCATAGGATTTGATGAAAAGAGCTGGTTATGATTTCCTGACCGGCATCTATCTTTTCACTCTTTTTCTTTTCCCTGTCAATTACTATTTTTTTATAATCAATCAGTTTTCTGTTTCTTCGATTTCTTCCTTTTCAGGTATTCTAATATCTGATTTCTTATAAAAGTCCCCAAAGTTTTATTAACGGCATTATTGTAATATCATACTCACCATTCATCATATCTGAAAAAAATGAACAACCCTTTTCAAGAATTTCAATCATTTCTTCATTTACTTCTACAAAAATTTACCCGCTATTTTTTATTTATCCTGTCAATAAAAAGAATTTTCAGAGTAGGAATTGTATTTTTTTCATTTACATCTTCAAGTATGCCATACAGCTCATCAAAAACTGTTTCTGAATAATAATCTTCAGGTATTTTTTTATTTTTTTATATTTGTATGAAATAAAAAAATCTTGTCTGAACTTTTGTAATTTCTACTCATTTTCCCTTCACCCTAGTCATTATGACTGCTTGATGAAGATTTTTCTTTTGCCCTTAGGTTCTGATTTTGTTTCAGCCTTTTTAGGAGCTTCCACCTTTTGTTTCTGTCTTAGGTGTTTCCTTTACTACAGGAGCCACTTCTGCAGGAGCATTTCTCCTTTAACCTGAGAATTTGACTGTACTGCTTTCTGAGTCTTTTTACTCTTCTTTTGAGACTGATTGCTGTTATGTGCATTTGATCTACAACAGGCTGTCCCTTGTGCAGTACCTTCAACAGGTGGTGTAACCTCTACAGGCTGAGCTTGTGCTGTATTTTGTGCCTGTCCGTTATTTTTCCACTGCCACTGCCACTGCATCAGCTTTTTTTATTTTTCCTTTTATCAGTTTCTGTTTCCTTTAGCTTTCAGCAACTGTACTTTTTATTTGACTTTATTTCCTATCATGTTAAAACTTCCAAATGCAACCAGTGAGATTGCCCCTAGAAAATAATAATTATCTTTTTTGCATTTTTCATCTATTTTCCTCCTAATTTTTTTAATTTTTGAAAACTTTTTATTGTATAACGATTTGTATATACCATCTTTATCAAGTAACTCTTCGTGAGTTCCCTACTTTCCTTAATTTCCCCTGCTGAATAACAACTATCTTGTCACTGTTTATTATTGTAGAAAGTCTATGTGCAATAACAAAATGTTGTTTTTTTCCTTTCATAAGTTTCTTTCCAGTGCATCCTGAACAAGCTGTTCAGATTCATTATCAAGGGCACTTGTCGCTTCATCCAGAAATAAGTATCTGAGGATTTTCAAGTATTGCTCTTGCTATTGATATTCTCTGTTTCTGTCCACCTGACAGTTTTACTCCTCTTTCACCCAATTTCAGTTTCATATCCCTGTTCCAGCTTTTTCTATGAAATTCATGTGCATTGGCTATTTTCGCAGCTTCTATAACTTCCTCAACAGAAGCCTTCTGATTTCCATATCTTATATTTTCAAGTACTGTTCCTCCAAAAAGGAATGTTTCCTGTGGAACAATTCCTATTTTTTTCCGTAAACTCTTTTATTTTATAATTTTTTACATCTATACCGTCTATTGTTATCTTTTCCCACTGTAACATCAAAAAATCTTGGTATCAGATTTACTAAAGTAGACTTTCCCTCCACCTGAATTTCCAACAAGAGCCACTGTTTCTCCCTTTTTGCAACCAGATTTATATTCTTCAGAACCTTTTTCATCATTGTCCTTTATAACTAAAAATCAGCATTTTCAAATGTTATATCACTTTTAAATTCTTCAAATTTAATACAGTCAGGTGCATCCACTATTTCAGGAACAACATCCAGAATTTCAAATATTCTTCCTATTGAAGGGATGTTTCATGCTATATTTCATATGTATCTGGCTACTTCTTCTTACAGGTGTATACATTGATGCTATTGCACCCTACTATAGTTATCAAAAAATCTCCTGTAGTAAAAATGATTTCCTCTTAATACTCTGATATCCTCCAAACAATAAGTAATATCGCCACCATTATATAATTTAAAGCTTCAGAAACTGAATTTGACTTTTGATGTGTATCTGCAACTGTTTTCAATACAACTTTTTTTAATTCCAGACTTATTTTTCTTAAAATCTATGTATTTCCTCCTTTTCCATTGCAAAATGCCCTTTTATAACTCTTATTCCAGATAGATGTTTCCTGTAATTTTGAATTTAATATGCCTGTTGCTTCCTGTCGTTTGCTCTTTCCTGACTTTTTAATTTTTAGAATATTTTTTACAGTTGTAACCATAAAATAGTGCTACTAACTAAACATCCCAGAGTCACTTTCCAGTCTTATCCAATAGCTATTACTCAAACATGACAATTGCTCTAAAAACATACTTGAAACATGTTAAAGAATTCTATAAATAAAATAATTTACATTACTTGGATCATTTAAGTACCTTTTGTCATCAATTCTCCACTTTTTGTCGTTGAAAAATATTCCATATCCAACGATTGTATTTTTAACATACAAATCATCTAGTAATATTCTTGTAAATTGATGATGATATCATACCTGAAAGTATACTATGTCCAGTAAATTAGAAATGTCCCAAAACAGATAACAGTATCATTCCATCCTGCTGCATAAAGTATATCTTTTTCATCTACTTCCTTGAAATCTCCCTGATCAAACAGTCTCTTTTACAAGAATTAGCTGGAGAAACAGAAACTATCGATGAAACCATTGCTAGAAAGCATATTTAAAGATAATTAGCAAATAGTATTTCTTTATATACTTTTTTTAACTTCTTTACCATTAAGAAATCTTCACTTTTCAGTATTTTCATTATTTTATCCCTTCTCTATTTATTACCCTTTATTGTACACGTATTTCAATTTTTCAAATAAATTATAGTCCTTTATCTTTATCACCATTTATACGGTAAATTTTTTTCAGGATTTATTTTTACATTGTTTGCTTTTTCCTGAAGTCATTACAAAGGATTTTATTCCTAATTTTTTTATTCTTTCCACATTTCCTTTTATAGGTATGTCCCCACGGATATGAAAGAAATTCCGCTTTTTATTTAATTTTTCCTCTATCAGTCTTTTTATTTTCCGTTATTTCAAACTCCACTTTTTTTCAAATTCTTCTTCTGAAACTTTCTTCAAAAACTCTTTTTTTATGTACTTTTAAAAAGTTTATTTAAAAATATTTTTCTTTCCTTGGAAGATTTGCTTATAAACTCTTCATGAATTTACAAGTTTCCTGTACTTATCCATAAATCCTTCTTTCAGTTTCATACCCTTTTATGGAAATCTGACTTCTTATTTTAAATACAGGAAGTCCTGTAAAATCTAAAGTCCCTGAAATCCTTTTATTTTAGCTTTTTTCCTTTATTTTGAAAAGATCCTTCCTGAAAAATAGAGAAAATATTCCCTTTTTACAAAAATCCCCTTCCGTCTTTTTCAAAAAACTCCTTTTATTTCAGCTTTTCTTATTGTCGGATAATGGGAATGTGTATGAAGTTGAAAAATCTATAAGTCCACTCTCATACATTTCCTTTATTTCATTCCAGTTCAGAGTAATCCCTGTCGTTTTCCTATGTAGACTGTATTAAGAAAAATGGTAGCTTTTATATTGTATTTCTTCAAGATGGGAAAAAGCTTTAGTATAGTTATTTTTATATCCATCATCAAAGGTCACAAGTATACTTTTCCTCATCAAGAATATAGTTCATCTTTTCAAGTTCTTCCATTTTATAAGTCTTTCATGTCCTTTTATGTATTCCATATGCTTTTCAAATTCTTCTTCCGATATTATTCCTTCAGTTTTTCAGTGAAAAACATTATGATACATAAGACAGGCTACTGATTTTTCTATATTTATATGAAATATGAAAAAATCAGAATTACGAGCTAATCCAGCTAACAGTAAGTACATTCTATTTTACCTTTTCCAAATAATTTTAAAAATGTATATCTTATTTTTCTTTATCATCCTGTCTATCTTAAAAGTCGAGAACGCTGTTTTTTTCCCTTTTTCTGCTGAAAAGTGCACATGTCTCTTATCCCCAATATGTTCCACATACTTTTTCTTTTAAAAATAGATAGTTCTGTAATTTCTGTCCTTATAAAAATTTTTGACAGCTCTATTTCATAAAAGCTTTATCCTTCAGTTTTTTTCATGAGATCCGAAACAGAGTCATTGTCGGATTTTTCTCCTGAGTCCCGGATTATAAGTAAAAGATTTCATCCTTTACTTCATAAAAATTTTTCTCCATCTTTTGAAACATATTCTTCCTTTCTGAAAAAGCCTTTCCTTAAAATCCTTTTCTGCTTCGTAATCCCACAGTAAGCAGAGTCCTGTCTTCCTTAAGAAGTTTCAGTGATTTTTCTATAAACCTTTTTTCAGAAATATCCAGTCATCCTCGCAATGAAATATATATTCGGTATCTACTTCATTATAGGCCTTATCTATTGATCTTTAACTGACCCTTCTCTTGTCTCATTTATTATCAGGCAGAAATTATGCTTATTTTTCTCATTCTCATATTGAGAAATCAGATTTTTCCAGTTTTTTCCTTCTGTACTGTCTTCTGTTATTATTATCTTTTTATCGGATAAGTATTTTTCAAAGAAACTGTCCAGAGTTCTCTTAAGCAAATCGAATCTTCCGCAGCTTGTTATTACCAGAGTAACTTCCTCCATAATTTTTATCCTTTCCCAGCAGTTTATTTTACCTTTCCGAATAATTTCAAAAACGTATATCTTATCTTTTTATCATTCTGTCTATTTTAAAAATCCAGAACACTGTTTTTTTCCTCTTTTTGCTGAAGTGTACGTGTCTTTTGTTGCCTATATGTTCCATTAAACGGATTTACAAAGGAAATCATCTTGTATCCTCTTTCCTTGTAAAATTTTTGACAGTTCAGCTTCCCAAAGTTTTCCCTCAAGTTTTTCATGGAACCGAACAGGTCACATACATCCTTTCTTCTAAGTCCTGGGGTTGTATGTAAACACATCTTCCAATATTTCAAAAGTATTCCTCTCCGTTAGAAGCCATGTAGTTTTCCTTGAAATAGGAATCCCTGAGCAGTCTCCCCTTGATCTTAAACCGACTACTGCTATTTTAGGATTTTCTATAAGCATATCCATGGATTTTTTCTATAAATCCTTCCCTTAAAAATTCCCAGTCATCTTCACAATGGAATACATATTCCGTATCCACTTCCTTATAAGCTTTTGTCTATGGACTTTATCTGTCCTATTCTTGTTTCATTCACTATTAATTTAAAAATTTCTGATTCTTATATTTAGAGACCAGTTTTTCCAGCTTTCTTTCCCCTCAGTACTGTCTTCCGTTATTATCACTTCTTTATCGGATAAGTGTTATATTTGAAAAAAACTGTCAAGTGTTCTTTCCAGTAAATCAAATCTTCCCGCAGCTTGTCACTACCAAACTGACATCCTTCATGATTATCCAGTCCTTTCTGCTTTTTTCTTCCCCTGTTTTATTACTGCAGCCAGAAATTCATCATTTTCAGCTAACCCGCTCCTATCATTTTCCTTATGATAGATATGATAAGTCAGCCCATTGAATTTCAGCCTTTTTCTTCCCTATTCCGCTATTGAAAAAGTCTGACTGCGATTTCGCTGTCTTCACGCCCCCAGCCCTGAATTTTTTTCTTCAAAGCCATTTACCTTTTTACTAAATCTTCCCTGAAGAAGGACATATTACATCCTCTTATTCCTGAAAGTTTTTATCCTTTTTAGTAAAAATTTTTGAAAGCAGCCTGTTTCTTACTGTATTCGCTCTTGTTTTTTATATCCCTTTTCAAATAGCACTTTCTAGAAATACAGGTAATTTTTCCCTTCAGTATTTCTTTAGATTTTTCTTCAGATATTATTACTCTTGATCCCTGGATAAAGTATCCTTTTTCCATATTTTCAATATGATCCTGTATAAAAGTGTCTTTCTAAAATCAGATCCCCGTCTATTATTATGACATATTTCCCTGATGCTTTTACTATAGCTTTGTTTCTTGACATTGAAAGCCTGAATCCGTCGTCTTCCTGCCATGAATGTTCTATTTTAACATTCGGATTACTTTCCTTTATTTTCTTCACAAGACCGGCAGTATCCTCACGCGACCCATCATCAGCAACTATTATTTCTTTTTGGAAGGACAGTCTGTCTTAACACGCTGTTCAGACATATTTCCAGAGCCTGTGACCAGTTGTATGTTGTAACAATGAGGGAAAGTGTCCTTTCCCAGTGTTCTGAAAATACTGCTCCCTTAATTTTGTATACTTTGTCATGGTGTAGATGGAACTGTACTTTGCAAGAAGATATCCTTCATATCCGTCAAGAAATCCCTAACTGTAAAATATACATTCTTATAAATCTGAAAAGCATTTTTGAGTAAATCTTTACAATTCCTGATTTCTTATGCTCCTTCATATACTGTGTGGCACTCTCGGAAGTATATCTGTTAAGCTTTTCCAGAAAACTGCTCTATATTGTCATAGGTATAGTGAATTATGAGTTCATTTATTTTTCCTGTTCTGCTGTTTTCAGCTATTTCATATTTTTCATGAACTTCCCTGTCACTTTATCCTGACTTTCCCTTTTTCCAAAGCCTGATTACATAATCATCCCAGCCGCTATATTTTATTTCCCTTCCAAAGCATATGTTTCTCAGTTTTTATTTTATATACATCGGAATCTGAATTCCCATTTATTATATCCTTTATTTTATCCTTGAGTTCTGCAGATACAACTTCATCAGCATCGATTAAAAAGAATCCATTCGCCACTGCATTTTTCAAGTACTGAATTTTTCTGCGGACCGTATCCTTTCCATTTCTCAACAAATACTTGGCTCCCTTAGCCTTTGCAATTTCTGCTGTCCTGTCAGAGCTTTCACTGTCCACCACTATTATTTCATCAGCTATTTCCTTTACGGAATCCAGCGTTTTTCCTATTCTGTTTTCCCTCATTATACGTTATTATCCCTACTGATAATTTCATCAGATTTCTCCTTAATTCTAATTTTTACCTTCTGGTTTCTAAAAATCATCTCTTATTATCTGAAAAATATATCCCAATTTCTTTATATATTTCTTTATTCCTTTGAGATGTTTTGTTTTCAGAAATAAAAAGGTCTGCTTCCCTTCCATGAATGATGCCACCAGTGAATTGCATATGTATTACCGGTTAACATGCTTTTCACTGAATTTCTGTTTTGGCAGGAAAGGATAGAAGTATTCCTTTCTATACACGTATATTCCCATTTTTCTCATCTTTTATTTCATCTTTTGAAAAATCACACATAAAATAATTTTTTTAAGTATGTACTTTTGTTATTTGCGGCAAAGTAAATAAAGGACTTGAATATATTTCCTTATCATAAAAATTTATCATTTTTTAGAAATTCGCTTTTAGCGGCAACTCCAAAAAGTCCCATTCCTATTCCGTCATCACTTTCATATCCTGTAAAAATTCTATATTTTCATTGTCAAACAGCGAAGAAAAAAATCCTTTAGTATTTCCATATCCGTATCCAGATATATCCCACCATTTTCATATAAATAATGAATTTCTCACATAATCGGCAATATATGCCCAGAGTTTTTCTTTTATAGCATTCCCTTAAAAACTGTTTTCTTTCATATGATTTTTAAATCAAAATTTTTTTCTCATTTATTTTCAACAATTTCATAATCCGGCATTTTTCCTGCCAGGATTTCAGACATAGTGAAAAATCTCAGGCTTTTTCATCATTCCCTATCCAGACATAATGAAGCCTTTTTCGGTATCTGTGCCATCATTTATCCTCTTTTCCCTTTAAACTTATTCCTACATTTTTCAGGAAATTTCTCCTGTATAATACACTCCTCCTGTATAGTACAGTATATACAGCTCCACATTTTCAAACTTTTTGATTTTATCTTGAAAAGATAATCTTGCAGTCTTTCCTGAACTGCTCTGTATATTTTTCTTAAATACATCGTTTTCTTCCACACTGTACAGCTTTTTTTCATTGAACTTTTATAGTATCTCTTTATCATGTAGAATATTATCTCTTTTTGTTTCAGGATCTTTTTTTCATCCTGTATCTTTCAAGAAGCTCCTTTGCATTTTTCAAAAATATCTTCTGCATGGGTTATGTTCAGAACTGACATTATGCTTCCACTTCTGGCCCTGTAATTTCCAAATATTTCATCTGTTATTTTTAAAGCTTTCTTTCGCATGATAGAACACATCGATTGAAAAACACTTCATCTTCATTGGACCTTCTTCCTGCCGGAAAAATAAAATATCGTTATCCATAAGCAGCTTTCTGCTGTACAGGTATATCGGAAGTCTTACATTCCAGAATTTTTTTCCTTTTATTGATTTTTATCATATATTGTTTTCCTGAAACTGTTTTACCGATAAGCTCCCTCGGAATCCTCTCATCCAGAACTTCTTCCTTTGTGAATTCACTGTAGGCTTTTTCCTTTCCTACTACGATATCTGTTTTTTCTCCGCTTTTATAGTCATCTTCAAGCTGTCTTATTATTTTCTCAAATGAAACTGTATCAACTCCAGTCATCACTGTCGAGAAAATATATGTAGTCCCCTGTACTCGCTTTGATTCCTGTATTTCTGGCTGCACTTGCACCCTGATTTTCCTGCGTTATGACTTTTATTCTATCATCATTTTCAGTATATTCTTCAAGTATATCCTTTGTCCTGTCAGTAGAACCATCGTTTACTGCTATTATTTCAGTTTCAATGTTCTTTATGTTTATTACACTGTCAATACATTGTCTTATATATTTTTCTGTATTATATACAGGTATTACAATACTTAACTTCATTTGAAAACTCCTTTTAGAAAAATATTTACTGTAAAGATTTCACTTTTTAATCTTCTTTTAGTTCTATGCTTTTTTCTTTATTCTCGTCATTATTTTTCTGTAATTTATTTTTCACCATGTCCAGCCAGAAATTTTTCTGTAATTTTTTCTAAAAACGGTATTTTCCTTTTTATATCTCTTTGAATGCTTTTATTATGATCTTATACAGCCTGTGAATTTCATCTTCCAGAAGCTTCTTTGTCCTGCTGTCTGTTTCTGGCAATCATGAAAATCATAAATCTCATTTATATTTTTTTCCATATCCTGATAGTTTTTCAGGGATTTTGTCGACATGATGCTTTTTCACGCTGCAGGTAATTATAGTAATAAATTCCATAAAACCTTACCTTTGATGCTTTCAAAAGCGTTTCAGCAGTCAAAGATCTCATCTTCATGCATTCTTCCTTTTTAAAAAATATGCCGTTATCCAGTAAAAATTCCTTCTGAATAAATCATCCCAGACTTCAGGGCCATGCATGTCATTTCTATACATTATATCAAAATATTCTTTCCTGTTCTTTATTTCTCCCTTATCATAATTTCTTATTTCTGTCACGCATTCCAGTTCTGTTTCATTGCTGTGATTTTTCTCGATGATTTTTATATCTTCCTATTCCAATGTCTACCTTTGTCCTTTATGGTTTCATTTATAAATTTTTCATAATTTTTCCGTATCTACAAAATCATCACTGTCTATAAAGGAAATATACTCTCCTTTTGCCACTTTTTAAGACTGTTATTTCTTGCTTCGCTAAGTCCCTGATTTTTCCTGGGAAATAATTATTATGTTTTTCATTTTTATGATTTTCCCTGAAATCTTCCGCTATTTCGAAGCGAACCGTCCTTAGTTCCGGTCATTTATTATTATAATTTCGTTTTCTATCTTCAGTCCGCACAATGACTTCGTAGCACTTTTCCAGATACCTTTCCACGTTATATACAGGTACGATTATACTTAATTTTAAAGCTGACATTTTTATCCTCTTCATTTTTCTTCAAATTGTTTTTATATTATTATATCATAAAATTAAATAAATGTTCCAAAAAATATCTTTATATGTTAAAATTTATAAAATAAAGCTCAAAACTATAAAATTAGGAGTCTATATATGAAAAATTGAATTTGACAGGATATTTCCTTACGATTCTGTTTCCATTATGTTATTTTTTTGTCATACAAGGGGAACAGACTCTCAGCTATTTGATAATGTTATTTTTTACTTAGCATGTTATTTATAGGAAAGATTTAAACTCCCTGATTGATGACAGTATTGCATCAGGACTACTGTTTTTATTGTTTTCCTTTCATCATTTCTGTCTTCAGTGGCGGAATAGTTTCAAGGGTGGACAGTATACATTACTTATACTGGCTGATATTTTTCCGTTAGTCTTTATATAAATACTGAAACTGTGGACTTTTATAAAATCCTTCCTTATCGGATGAACAGTTTCCTGATTATAACATCTGGGTCATTTTTATAAAAATTATGATGAATGGGCACATCCTCAAGGTCTTGTTTTTCCAAGAATATATTTTGAACTCAGACACAGGATTTTTGCAACATTATGTCCATTCTGCTTTTTATTCCTGATTTCTTTATTCTGTTCTATAGAAACGAAAACAGGAAAAATATATGGATAAAATTGCTTCTTTCTGCAATTTTCGTGCTTGATTTATTGATAATCATAGTAAACAGGTCAAAAATGGTCATATATCACTTTTTTACCTGTAATATATATTCTGTATAAAAAGAACAAGGCTTTACATTCTAGGATTTATTGCGACATGTATCGGCGGATTTTTTTCCTTCCGCCAAAATCAATTACTGATAGACTGCAGTACATTGTCAAACACAGCAGGATCCTTCAAGCTATCTTCGTGTAATGTCTGGGATGCGGCTGTTTCTTCCTTCAGAAAAAGTCCGATTTTCGGTATGTCCACAAATGAAAGGATTGCCTTTAACATGAGCTCACTTTAAGAAAAAGTGAATGTTAAACTATATTGAGACAAAACTACTTGTCTTGACCCTGTAGGAATTACAAACACACACAATATGTATCTACATCATCTTGCAAATCTATGGAATTAGTAGGAATTATCCCATTGGTTTTACTTTTCTATTTGTTGTTATTCCTTCAAAGACTTGTAAGGCTCAACTCTCTATAGAAACAAAGATACTGTACATTCTGCACATATTGCAAAATCTGAAATAGGGATAAAGCCTTCCTATATCGCTTATCTGATCTAGGACTGACAGAGTTTAACCTTAACAAGAAGCTGATGATTTTCACCCTTGCAATAATGCTGGCAATACTGAATTTTATGTATAAAAAGCTGAAAAATATATGTAAAAGCACACATCTGACGTGAACTCTATCCTGAAACAGATGTGTGTACTATTCCTTTAATTTATATGAATTTTATATACTCTCTTTTACGGGAAGCAGAAACTCCATCACCATAGGTATTTTTCATATATTCTTTTCATTTTATTCAATTCTATATTATTTATTTTTCCGCCAGTTTTCATTGTTTTTACTATAAAACCATATTAGAAAAGAGATAAAAATATTTATTTTTATAGTTACTCTCTATCATTTTCACTCCTGTTATCCCTTTCTTTTTAATAGTATGGCACCTCTATTAAAATAATTATTAAAAAATATTCTTAAATAAAATAAAATTATATTTATAGCACTTTCAGTAACAACTCCTGTCCTTATTTTTCCTTCCAGAGATCAGATACTGTAAAAATATTATAATTATAGAGTATAATCAGAATTATAAACCATTTTTGACTCCGTAGCTTATAATAGCATAGTATCTTTCCATTAATATCCAGCTCTTCTGTAGAAACTTAAAAATATTCCTATACCATATAGGAAAATATTTCAGTTATATAAAAAGTCTCAGCTATTTTGCTTTCTGTTTCCTTTTGTCTGCGAATAACTCTCATGCAGAATACATTCAGCCATCTCTTTATACCTTAATTTTTAGGTTTATAACATGGATGTATAACAGCAGTACTGTAATATATGTTATCGATATTCCTGCCAATGACAGTTACTATTACAATCTTATGATTAATTTTCATTGATAATACAATCAATCCCATAATATTAAACTATAAAATATATCCACCAGCTGACCAGATTATTTTAAGACTTTTCTTCTTATACAAGAAATTAAATATTTTCTTTATTATTTTTGACATTTCTGCTCCTGGTCCATCTCACTAAACTCTATGTTTTTCTAACTTGTCGAAAACAGGGATTCTACCTGCAACAGTGCATCCTCAGCCATCATAATATCCATTTAGATTCAGTACTTGACAAGTTCCCATACAACTCATTTATATGATTGAATAACATTATCCATTCTTAAAATATTAATCTGATAAGAATCTTCTGTTTCATTTTCCATTTTTGCTTGAAAGAACATATATAGCCCAGTTCTTCTAATTTTTGTAGAAGCCAAATTTAGTTTTCTTCTGAATATAAAGCCAATGGTCTACTCTTCTACGTTCTTTTTCGAGATTGTCTCCTGTTTTCATTAAATTTTCTATAACACTTCTATTCATCATCGCTCTATGACATAAATATCAGGATAAAGAAAAATTATACAATGTCCCATTTATACATCTATCAGCTGCTGAACAGTTCCACTGATAATCCGAATTTTAATACTGCTTCTCTTACAAAGTTTTCACTAGATCTTTGCGGAAACGTGTAAAGTTCCAGTCTTCCCCTGTGGATTTTATGCAGTTCCTGCAAATATATCTTTCAAAGTTTCAGTTCTATTTATTACTTCACCCCACATCAGTCACATAAATCGGTGGCCCTCTCATTAGATGAAAAGTCCGTTTTCAGTAGGATTATTCCATCTTTATAAATATATACTGACTTCTATGATTAGTAATCTTCAACAGAGCAGTAGCTGTGATCAGATAGCCAAGTTAAGACGTGCATAGAGGCGGGCTGATCTATCATCTACACGGCACATATATAAAAGTTCCAGTTTTGTCTTCTATTTCATTGGAAATCTTTGTTTCAATCTTTTCACTCCTTTCTTAGAGCCAATCTAACTCGATATTTCTGTGTTCTTCCAAATATAGCATCGTACCTATAATGTGCTAAATATATATTTATCTCGTGCCATAACAGACTTGGATACTTTCTAGCATGGGAAAAAGATTTCGATTTATGTTACTATGTGGCATAAGAGAAGGATGCGCTCGGAAATCTCCTTGAAGGGAATGAGGGAGATTTTACAAAATCCAAGACAGAACAGAGTACTAAGAGTTTCAGCGAAAGATCTTTTCTATCTGCGTGTTTGAAACTGGAAAAGGAATTAGAAGAAGAAGATTATATCTCTGATGCTGAAAATATAACAATAGAAAGCTCCAATGAATCTCTGAAAGATTTTTACAAATGAACTAGTAGAATTTCAGGGTCGACATCTCCATCTTTTAATTGAGTGAATCCTATTATACACCATTGAATGAAACGTTTATTAAAATAATATAGCAGTTACTATGAGCAGACTTTTAATAATATACCTGTAACAGACCTTTTAGGTATGATAAGATAAAAGCATTATAGACGACAGGCCAAAATACAGCAAAGACTCCCATTAACGTTAAGTTTTCAACAGTCCTCTTTATCTTTTAAACTACAATATCTATATTACTACTTTTCTGAAAGGAAAAGTGCCAATCTAGTGCTTCTTGGACTGGTATATATTTTATGATAATATGTAAATGGTTTGTAGTTATTATGATAACATTACAGAACTCGAGTAAGATCGATCTTCAGTCTGTCTCTGTATATTTAGGCTCCTATATCATATATATGGTGGAGAATAGCAGCATAGCATAACAACAACCATAGTATTATGGTGTTTTGGCAAAAATAACATTAAGAAAGTGAATCTGTATTTAGAGTGCAAAAATAATTTCCGCCAAGTACATCCAGACCTGGAAATAAAAGATGTAAAATTGGGAAAAGTGGAACTTATCTGGTGACACATCACTATATGTATGGAATAAGAGCTGATATAAGGCAGAACTGCTGTGACAGAGATGAACATACATGTGACTCACAGTGGACTGTTGTCATGCTCAGCTCGCCTTGGCCAGGAAACAGGAAGCTATGTATCAGTATATAGACAGAGGTGCGTCCGGTCCCATGTATGTAGCCAAAGGACAACTTCCTCAATATAGGCATTGCTGTGGACAGGAACCTGAGAAATCCTCAAAATGAAGCCGGAAGGATGTAGATAAGAAGGTGAAGCTTTCTGAGATGAAAGTCAGTTCACAGATAGGAAGAGAAGAAAATACGAGCATGTCAACCGTCGCTGCAGGATATTTCTGACGATATCAGTCTCCTCATCAGAATCCCTGACTCATGAAACCAGTATAGCCTTGGATGTGAATCGGAAGAAACGCAGATAAAAGAAAAGCATTGCTGGCAAATATATGATACAAACCACATCCTGATAGATATTTCCGAAAAGCATGACGTGGAAATCATCAACCATAAGGGAATTCTTTCCGTCAGTAAAAGACAGAAGCAAAAGGTTGGAATGGATACGTTCATGCAGTGTCCAGGAACAGCAGTGTATCCTCTGTTCCTCCACGCGATATTGTTGCAGACAGATCATCATGTCATAAGCAGGCAACCGATGATAAGTGGGATGGTAAGGAGCAAGATTTATTCAATCTCAGACATAAAGCACAGGAATACAAAGAAAATATTGGAAACTGATAGCAAAGAATCCAAATAGCACGTCTCAGTCCTTTACAGAAGAAAAGGCTAAAGAAACTGAAGAACCTTTCAGAGATATTTTCATGGGCTTGGTGATCCGAGGGAGCAAAAATCTTTCTCAGCATATTTGAAAATAAGGATGCTCGCAATATTCAGTTAAGAACTGGAATGACCTGAGCAGGGAGAACTGAAGGAATCCGTGTATACTAAAGGAAACGTATTGCTTGAAAGCATTATTAAACTGAAGGAAGTAGCTAAAGCTAATATGCATATAATATAAATAATGGACGGTTAGGTCGTAAAGCCACAAGATAAGATAGTGCACAAAGAGGTTATCTTATGGATAAAAATTCGATTAACCTGACAGAGCTTTATTCAGCTTAGGACTTTAAGTTGCTGCTCGAACTTCTTTCCACCCCACCTCTTGACGAGAGCCTATGCATTTATTAGCTAGAAAAGTGCAAGCAAGGAATGTTTTCATACAAAAGACGAAATCTTTACATCCGAATTCCTTTTGTTTGCTTGGTTATCTAATCACTTCTGAGTACATTGACTATGTAGAAATCTTGACTATTTGCTGTGTTCGGTTCCAGCTATATGAGACTGCGAGTAAAAATCTGGAAGAAAAATCTGAGAATCAGACGTTGTTTCAGACAAGCCAGGCTACATTTTTGCTACTTGATGGTTTTAAAATGAAATTAAAAATAGCTTGAACTGTTCTAAAATGATACTCCACCCTCTACACTGTCACTAAAATACAGAGATTGGTTGACTACGTGTAACCCTAATGAGAGCACAAAAAGAAATATGCAGCAAACCTAGATTTTACACCATGAAATTACCCTATGGAAGCCATTTTTATCCTAATTCCACCTTTTATAGTCGAACTTTTCTAACTATGATCCACATATCAGCACACGACTGGTCAGCTGTGCCTCTCCTGCGCTAAAATTACATCATTTTAGTCAGCTCTTTTATATTTTCCTGAATATCCCGTTATTTTTCTCATCATTGACAGGATAATAGGTTCATCCCTTCCTTCCATTCTTCAGGGATATTCTTTTGAATGACTGTCTTTGACTGCGTCTCTCCAAATTCAAAATGTTTATGCTCTATTATTCTTGTATATGGATTTCCTGTCATAGTAATTATACTGCATTTCCCTGATAATTATCTGTTTCATGTATTTCTATTTTCAAATTTTAGGCTTTGCTGCTATTCAAGTGACACTATATCTGTAATCAAAAATTGATCTATCATTCCTAAATATAATCAGCTTTTTCATTAACTCTTCCCTGTTTTTCTAAAAGAAATCCGTATTCAGTTTTACGTCTATTCCTTCAAAGCAGCTTGGTCATCACATTATAACCTTTTTCCAGGTATTCCTGGTATCTGTCGTTGAAATAAGCGCTTGTCGTAAGTATATCATACACGAAGTCTTTTTATTATAAAAGAAACGGTAATTCAGTCGCATTTTCTTCCCACTGTTTTTCAGTGTATCCTTTCACTGAAGCTTTCGTATATATCTCTTGCCTACTAATAGAAACGCCTATGTCTCCAGATTTTCTTTCAGGCTCTGTGCCTCCTGATTCCCGGATCTGCTTTTTCTATCTCTGCCTGTTCAGGAGTTACAACTCATAGTTTATTGAAAGTATTCATATTAAAGTTGCAGGTTATATATCTCCCCTTTGTAGTTTGCAACAGGTGAATCGAGAGCAATTATTAAAGTGCAGAACTTGCCCAAGATATTACCCTATATTTCCTTCTTATCCGTATGAAAGATATGCTTACGTCTGCATGGGCATACTTTATTCCTTCCATTTTTCACAGTATGTATTTCCGCCTGTAGACTTTCTTCTGTATCAATATACGAGGGATCCTCTCTCTTTTGCTTCATAGGCCAAATATGGCTCCAAATAGGCTCCTTGCTCCCACTGTTAAATAATCATATTTCATCTTCTTTCTCCTATTATCCTTCAGGTATCCATAATCTCCCTGACAAATGGGAACCTTTCTTTATAATAACATCCGCGGTCAGATTTACTGCGCCTCGTTCCATATTTTCTCTTTTTATAGTCTCTTTTTCAAGATTTCTGTAAGTATTTTGGCACAGCGTCTGTCAGGTCTGTCACATCAAAGTTTTTACTAAGGAGTGACTCTTCCCTCATAATAGCCATGTCCGAAATTATCCTGCCATTATTATGAATTCCCCGTTGTCAGCCTTCATGTACTGATAAGAGTCAAAACAGCTCTGCCTCAGTTTCAGCACTAATCAGATAGTCAGCAGAATTAGACCATCCCATAGGATTTTTGGAAAACCTCTGTCTGTTATCCATCTCGCTTATTTTCGCCATCTCCTATTGATATTACCAGATTTATATCTTTCTCTTTCTCTCTCGCTCTTCTGAAAAGTTTCTAGGAACAATATCAAATCCTTTATCTTTATTTCTTCTTCCGATATACACTCAGATTTATTTTATCTTCAGGAAGTTCATAGCTCAGTTTTTCTCCTGTCATTATTTAGCAATCCTTTGTTTGCGCATCAGAATGTATTTTATTTTACTTCTGTCCGTTATGAGAGTTTCATAAATGGGCACGCATCCTCATTTTGGAAAACTATGATATCTGCCCTTTTAGAGACTTCCTTTTCAGCTTTTTCCCTGAAAGAAATTTCCCTGTATTTAGAAAGGTGCCCAGTTTCTGTACTCACAGATGGAATTTCGGGAGAATGAGGACTGAGTATAATAACCTGGTTTTCTGATATACTCCTGAACCTTTCAAAATGAATAGTTTTCATGAAAGAATATATATTTGTAGTTTTTCGCTTCCAATTTTTCAAAATAATGTTTATATTCTTCTTTCAGTTTTCCTTTATCTTTTTCCTCTGTTTTTCCATAAAAATAAAATTCTTTTTATGATATAATCAATTTTTAGTTATCAGAGTGAGTTTTTATAATATCCTGAGATAATACAAAACAGTCCCTTTGGTTTATCAAGCAGATTATGTGCAAAGAAAACCTGACGGACCTCCATTATTTATATTTATTTCATAAGGAAACAGTATTAAAACTTTGTCTGATATCATTTTCTCTCCTTTAAAAGCAAACCTATACTTAAACTCCTATTTTTCACAAAACTTCTTTTCATAACTTTTTAAATCATCTTTTAAACTATCACATCTTTAATCTCATCCAAAAAACCTCCCTTTGGCAGTTTCATCATATTTTTCTGAAAAGATGGAACCATCTGTCCTTTCAAGATAGTTCAGCTTAAACAGTTCAGGTCTTTTTAAATATGCTTATCATATAGTCCTGATCATCATCAATAACATTTCCTTTCCTAAAACTCATTCTGATTATTTAGCAGCCTGTAAAATTCCTTTCCACTTTCCGAACTACCCACAATCAGGCCTCCTATAATATCACGGCATTGTTAAAAATTGCACTGTATACATCTTCCATACTGTTGAGGGGATGTCCTTATAGTGAATAAATGCATCTTTTCCTTATCAAAGTTATATTTTCCAGCATTTGATACCATTGAAAGCGTCTCCATATCCCATATATATCAAAATCTACCCATGCAATAGCTCTCCTGATACAAGCTTTTTCCTTATTGCATAATTGACTAAAATAGGTTTTTCAGATTATTAATAAGCATATTCCGGAGACCAGTATTCTATATTTATGAGCATATCATATTTTACCCTGCTCCTGAGTTTTTCACTTTTCTGCACTTTTCTATCGCTTCCAGCTGTCTCCCTGAATTTTTCTTAAGATTTACTATAACTACTTTTGTAGGCTTTCCTTCCCTCAGTTCTCATAATCCTGTCCCTATGTTCTCCGAAGTGAATACAACCATTTCATTTTCAGTACAGCAAGCCTTGAAAGAGTGTTCAAAATACGTCATTTGTCCTTCTCAGGTAGTCAGGATATCCTTCCCTATCTCTCTCTGCCTCATATCACATGCAGTAACTATACTTAGTCTGCTATCATTTTTCATTTTTATCCCTCATGTTTTATACATCAAATATTAAAATAATCGTATCTGAATACAATTTTTCCTGCAGTATTCCTTCTGTGTTATTAATTTATGAATAGTTTATGTCTGTAATCCTATTCAGTTCATTTTCAGAGAAATCTGTCATTCCATTTGCTGAAAAGAATATGGGCAGGGTGTCATCCACAATTTCCGCATTTTCTTCAGGCATATATACTTTCCTGCCAGCTCATTATAAAGTATCTGAGAAATAATGTGGAATTTCACTGCTCTACCAGAAAATAACCATTAGCATCCAGCAGTGAATGTATCATCTTTATTATCTCAGATAACGCTGTTCAGAAACTCTGACCGCTAACTTCTGTCATCACATGATAATCACTGTTCGCTCCAGAACTCTTTATTTTCAGTACTTTCCGAACGCTGAAACATAAAATACCCTCTTTTTCAACTATACCGTCAGAGCCGGCCATAATCCGATAATGGAGCCGTCAGTAAAATCCAAAGCATCACGCCAGACACCACCGAAAGCATCTAGCGAGTGCCAGCCTCAGCAAATCGCTGAAATGAGTATATCCCACAACGCTTCCATTATTTATTTTTCCATAACGCAATTCGGAAATTCAATATACTCCTTCAAAATTTTCGTTATCAAGCCTTATAACTTCATAGTTTCCTTTATATTTCTATCAACCGACCTAGCAAAGGATTTCACGATGTCAGAGCAGTTTTCCGTATTCCATCTCTGTCTGACGCCATATTATCTTTTCCTTCAGTCCAGCAGCTTTTCTTTGGAAAAACTTCCAGGACTTTATCAGTCTCTCCATTAAATATGCCTCTATTATTGTGTGTCCCAGCTTTCCTGACCACAGTACTCCTGCTGCAAAAGTCAACTTTTCACTCTGTATACGCTTATAAAGATGTTTTCGGCATCAGTTTCCTTATATATGTACTTCCACGGTTTTTCCATTCAAAGTCATGTTTATTTCGTAAACTTTTTGAATTTGAGCATTTTACTTTATTATTTTCATTTTTCTCTTCCAATCTTTTTATAACTTCTCCTGTACACCTGTCAACTGTTATTTCAGGTATTCCTATAGTAATAATCCTTTGAGTATACGCATGCTGCTTTTCAGGAATGGCAGTAATGCTGTTTTTCATAAAATTCGTTGTCTTCTACGGCATTACTTTTTCTGTCCACAGGATCGGCAGCTCTCTTTACCTGGTCCAAAATTCCCAATAACAAAGGGCTTTTGCACAAAGGCGCTTCCTATGGATGGGGCCGCTGTCATTGCGTTGCCTTATACTCTGATTTTGAAAGGAGTGCCGCAAACTCAAGCAGGATATTTCCCCTCTTAAATCAATAACATTTTCAGTATCAATGATTTTAACTGTAAGCTTTTCTCAGCAGCTTTTCCGCCTGTTGCAGCCAATCCACATTTGATCCTCATCTTTCAGCAAGTCTTTTTATTAATTCATCATATTTTCCCAGTGGCCATATTTTCGGTCTCTGGCTGCAAGCGCAACTGCTTGCTGAGATTTCTATGTTGCTTTCCATAAATTTCCTCTATCTTTTTCATTATCTTCCCTGGAAGGATATATTCCTAAAGGCACTCTCTGCTGATAATCAACAAGGTCCAAGAAGCCTTTCCACTTCATGTCATATCATAATGTCTCACATCAGTCAGAAGGAATGAGCCTGTTGCCACATCAAATCCCACTAATTTTCTTTTTATCCCTGCCATTCTTGCAAAGCGGTATTGATCTTATAAAAATCTGTGGCAATAATTGCTAAATCATATTTATTATTTTCTGCAATTTTCAGCATCCTGAAAAATCCCTTTATTCCCTCTGTCTGCTCCCTTTCTTTATCATAAGTATTATATCTCAGATTTGGATTATTACTTATAATGCTTTCTATTTCCGTACGTGAGATAATCTATCTCTCAGAGTCAGGATAAATATCACTTATTTTTCTGTATTAGCTGGCGTTGAAAGGACTCTGTCCCTATAAAATGCCGTATGGATTACTAATATTTTTCATTCATTTCCTCTACTAGTTTATACTGTCATTTTTGAAACATTATACCATAATTCACATTTTCATAAATGCATAAAGTTCCTTTTCACAACTTCCTTTCGTAAGCTCTCCTTCAAGCCCCATTTTCTCCTGTAAAAATAATTCCCTGAGAAGTCTTTATCATTATTATATTGTATAATCTGACATAATGGTATGAGCGTGTATTTAAGGGAGGAAATATGGAAGAGAATTTTAAATATCGAAAACGTGAAATGTTTCAACACATAAAGACAGACAATGTTTTTGAATGTAAAATTTGTACAAGTTATGGATATGAAAATGCCCTCAACCAACATCAATCTTTCTCTTGGAAGAGGATTATTGGGCTTCTTGGACCTAATGGAAGTGGAAAAACGACTCTTATAAAACTTGCAAACGATTTTGCTAAAACCTTCTTCCAGGATATCTGTTTATAAATGGTAAAAACCGGGGTGGAATCAAAAGAGGCGGTTTTCATATCTGCTGACAAAAGAATTAGCTCTTGATGATTCGCAGAATATTAATTCCAATAGCTGAGACTAAAGTTTCTATGCAGATTTCAATGAAGAGAAAGCTCTTTTTCAATGCTTGCAGACCTAAAATAAGTCTAAAGAATTTAGCACCTTTCAAAGACAAAGAAAGAAGATTTAAAGCACCTTTCAAAAGGAAATAAAAGAAAAGGTTCAGCTTATTCTCGCGTAATGAGCGGGGACGCATGGTCTTTATCTTCTGGATGAACCTATGTGCGGGAGTTGACCCTGTTGCGGGCCTATATGCTTGACACTATAATTAAAAATTATAACAGAAAAGGAACTATGGTTATTTCAACACATTTGATTGCAGATGTTGAAAAGGTTCTGGATGAAAGTTATCTTTGACTAATAAAGGCGATATTCTACTTCACGAAAGTACGGAACATATTACGTCTGTTTCATAATAAAAGCAGGTGATGAATATTTCAGGAGGTTTTCAAATGATGTTGAATTTTTGTGTTTGTGTTGGTTTTTTTTGGGTTTTGTTTTTTTTTTTTTTTTGTTGTGTTTTTATGGACATTTTGGTATTGTTTTATTTGCATTTTTGTTGTTTCTGGTTTTTTGTTGTGTTTTGTTTTGGTTTTTTTTTGTGTTTTTGTTTTGTTGTTTTGTTTTTTTTATGGATATTATAATTTATTTATTATTTGTTCCTGTTTATTATTTTTTGATTTTTTTTGTGTTTTTGGTGTTTTTTGTTTGTGTTTTTGTTTTTTTTTTTTGTTGTTTTTTTTTTTTGTTTTTGTTTTTTTTTGTTTGTTTGTTGTGTTTGGGGGTTTTGTTTTTTTTTTTTTTTTCATTCTTGGGTTCATCTCTTTTTTGTGGTGTGTTTGTTTTGTTTTTTTATAATTTATTAGTATGGAATATATAATAGTATATTCTGGTTTATTTAATACTGTTTTTTTTTTTTTTTTTGGATTTGGTGGTTTATTGGAAAAGTTATTTTTTGAATATTTTTTTTGTTGTTTTGTTTGTTTTTTTGTTTGGTGTTGTTGTGTTGTGGTGGGTTGTTTGGGTGGTGTGTTTTGGGGGTTTTGGGATGATGGTGATTTTGAGTGAATGTTTTAGAATAGCTTCTTTTTATTTTATGTTTAGTGCTTTTATTTGTTTTAATTTTTAGAGATATTCTATTCTAAATAAGATTTTATGTAATTCTGGTTAGTCTTCAATATTTTCACATGCAGAATTAGGTAGCAAAATAATTTGGAAATAAATATGTCCTATTACCAAGACATTTATTAATATATTTTCATATGTGGCTGGGCTGATGGTTCGAACCATTGCAGCATGCTGGAGTCGAAAGTCAGTGCCTTACCGACTTGGCGACAGCGATCTAAATCTTAATTATTACTTCGAACAGACAGTAAACATTATATATAATGCATATTTGTCCAACACCTTTTATAATATACTTTTCTTTCTGATACCATTTTTCTAGCATTTTCCTGACAATCTGATGCTTTTCAATAACAACTCTATTTGAGACTTTACTACTCTTTTCAAAATATCTATTTCAGTATTATATTTATTCATTAATCTTGAAATATCCATATGTCATATATATCATCTGTCAGATTCTGACGTCACGTGATTTCCTTTATGATTTCCCTTTTCTTCAGAGAAAATTTTTCCAGGACATGTCCTATCTCGTTTCTTCCTACTGACTGTGCCTTTCCTCTTCCGTATTTTATCACCCACAAATTCTTCTCATGCATGTATCCATTAATGGACTTTAACACCATTGTACTGCCCACCTTCCATCTTTCTCAGTTTTTCATTTTTCCAAATTTGCATATCCATATCATCATCTCTTACAAACAGTTCGTGGCAGGATCCATCTGCAAAAATGCATGACTGCCTGTCCTACTGCTTCACCGCTTCAGATTCGCAGAAAGTCAGGGTTTCTGGTAAAACACCTTTTTCACTGTAATCAGTCTGGACAAACTCGCAGTTTATACTTTTCCCTTATATCAGTTATATTATCTGAGATTACTCATCTATAAATATAAAAGCTATCATTATGTCTTGTAAGCTTATACTGTTCTCCCGGATTTCCAAGTCCTGCGATGACTGTCATCTGCTTCCTTCTTTGCCCTTCCCTATAAATACTCTAGTGACCACTTTCATTTTCCCGTATCACTGCTATAGCAGGGCAATATCATTATAAGTAACTCCGCTTATTCTGCGCTTGCCCCTATTGCTGCAGGCTTGCGTACATAAGGCCTGAAATGCTACATACTCAGCCCTGTATTTTCATAGTCAATGTTCTCAGGTATTTCCATTTTCAAGCTTTTCAAATTTTTCAAGTCTATTGCCTTCTCCCTTTCAATCAGCCGGCGACTATGTTTGCATTTTATTTCCATACCTGCTCCTTTGCAGGGGGAGAAAGGTTCAAGTTTCTACAAACTCCTGAAAGGTTTGTCGTGAGCTTATCTCTTTTCTTGCATAGAAATTCAAAAGCGCTGCAAACAGGGCTGTTTGCACTTTTTGTGGACATATCCCTCCTCTTCCATTTTCATATTAAATTCTTTTCCAATTATTTCAAGCTTTTCATTTGTTTCCTTTGTGCGGATATACAGTTTATTCCTTTAAGTCTTTCTATTTCCCATGCTATGTTCGGCTTTCTGACATTTTCCAGTTCCTGAAGCTTTTCACCATGTTTAAAGACCTATCTCCTTCTGATTTTTCAAAGCAGCCTTATAAAGATGTTGTCCTGTCTGAGTCAGCCTGTATTTCAACGCCTTGTAGTGGTAATACCCTCGTATGGCTCAGGTGTCTTCTTGTGTATTATGTCATCTATCAGCTCCTATGTATCCTTCACTTCTTTCAGTGACAATTTCCCTGCCAAGTATTTTTCCTTTGCAGCATTTACTCCCGCACATGAACCCCTGACCTGCGACCTCCTACATAACTTCACTCTGTTACCATTTATTGGCACACTGCTGTATAAAAGACCTTTAACTACTTTTTGTTTCAGAGGTCAGGTTCAGCTGATGTGCGGAATAAGTCATATTCCACAGCATATCCGTATCAGCCTATTTTAGCATTTTCAAGCCCGCAATTGTTTTAGACATTGCTTCCTATGTGCGAGGACAGGCGACTGCTGTTGTAGATATATATTTCATGCAGTTCAACCGATTCCTGCTCAAGAAAAATCTGATGATTTGTCCGGAAAGTTCATTATCTATCACAGCGAAAGGACAGTGTCTCCGACTTTCATTTGCGCAATTCCTGGCAACAATCGGAGAATATTTAAGCATCTCCTTTCACTGTTTCTATCGTTTTCAGTTGTAAATGTAAGACCATGTCCAGGTGCTGAAAGTTATATTCCTTTTTCTGTTTCATGAAAAATACCTTGGTTTATCTTCCCCTTCGGTTCTCCATTTTGACGAAATCAATGCTGTTCCTGTCCACTCTCGGAGGTGTCGCAGTCTGATATCTGTCAGGAGTTCAAATCCATATTTTTATGAGGTTGTCAGGCCAGTTTCATCACTCCGCAGGTTCTCCCTGCCTGCCAGCAATATTTTACATCCCAGTATAAAGCGCTGTCCCTTTAAAAATGTACCTGTACAGAGTACGACAGCCTTTGCGCGAATATTTCCACTCCCAGATTATCTAATACACCTTTTACGCTTCCGTTTTCAACAGCCAGATCGTTTACAGTTCCTGTACCAGATAAGATTTTCTTCATTTTCCACTATCTTCCTCATTTTTACCCTGTACCAGTATTTGTCAGCCTGTGCTCTTGTTATTCTCTGCAAGCCAGTCCCTTTGTATGATTCAGATTTTTCAGCTGAAGGTTGTAGCTGTCTATATGTCTTGCCATTTCTCACCAAGCATTCCAAGCTCTGATACAAGATGGCTTTTTCCGGTCATCCACTGAAGGATTACAGGACATCATGGCAATGCTGTCTAAATATATTGTAAACAGTGCCGTTTTCAGTCCCATTCTTGCTGATGCAAGGGCGGCTTCCACTCCTGCATGCCCTGCTCCTACAACAATTATATCATAATTTCTATTCATTTCCTGTTATCCCTTTCATTTCCCTTTATTCCAGATTATCTCTCTCTCTTAAAAGAAATATCTGAAGGTTCTCGTGTTATCCTTTACTGCAACATAAATTTTATGTCTGTTTTATATAACCGTGAAAGTTTGTCATATACTTCATTATAAGTATAAAGCTCGGAATAATATTTTGAAAATATTTTCAACATATTCCCTATCTTCGAGCATTCTAGATACATTCTGCATTCTTGCATGTAAATCAAGCTTCTTACGGAATTTCATTCTGTTCAGATCTATCAGATAAAACCCATATTTTTCAGAATCTTCTTTACATATAAGAACATTTCCAGGCGAATAGTCATCAAAATTCAACACCCTTTTTCATGCAGATTAAAAGTAAAAAGCGGCAAACTAGTCCTATTATTTTTCCCTGTCCCTGTCTAGTATTTCACTTCACTTCAGGTTTTAATTTTTCACGCTCCTCAAAAGCTCCCTGCATGTAAACTGGTATTTTCAAATCTTCACTTATAAAAAGTTCTTTTTCTTTTCGCAGCTTCATCATAATATTCATCAAAAATATACTATAGGTTCAGATTATTTATTCCAAGTTTCACAAGCCTTCTTCCATACAGATATGACCTTTTTCCTTTCGATCCCTTAAAATATTTGTATATAAGCTGTATAAACGGACTTTTTACTGAAGCATTTTTACATTTATTTCCTTTTTCTTTTCCGTTATGTTCTATTTTAAATCTTTTTATCATGTTTCTTTCTTCATTTTACTGATTCTCCTGATTATCAAAGTTTCTTAAAACTTCCAGAAGAACTTCCTGTCATAACCTTCCGTTATTTTCATAATTAGTTTTTCAGACATACAATCCTCTTTATTTTTCTTTATAAAATTCAGTTCATAGATTTTTATCATAATTTTTCCTCGTTTATCAAACATAATCAGTAATTTGAATACATTAACGGATTATTTACCGTTGCTTTTTAATGTATGTTTTCCTTTTGCCTTTTATCCTTTTCTGCATCCTTCAGAAGCTCCTTGTCATTTACATATTTCTTTCAGATTTATCTATAAATTCAAGCGCCTCATCAAACTTGTTTCGCATTTCGGCAACATATGCGGAATTAAAAATAATGTAAAAGGGTCAGGTTCCAGCATGAGCAGCTTGTCGCATACTTTCTTTGCCCTCTCAAAATCCTTTGTCGAGGAAGCGTACCTTCCTTCCAGATTCAGTACCTTTTTCCTTTGCAATTCCGCTATTCGCATAGTTTGTAAGAAGCAGTTCTATCTCCTCATATTTTTCAGCCTTAATGAGCATTTTCATAAAGTTTTTCAAATACAAAATCCTCAGCATTGCTGAAATTTATAGTAATATTATAATATTTTATTCCTTCTTCAATATTTCCTGCAGTATTTTTCAGTTCTCCCATTTTTCATGTAGATATAATATTCCTCTGCATTATTTTCCCTTATCTGCAAAGTCTTTCCTTATATATATCCATTGCCCTGTCAAACTGATTCATTCTTATAAGGCATTCAGCCTTGTCCATATATCCTTCAGTATTTGAAGGCTCCCTTTCTATAGCTCTGTCCAGTGTTTTCCAGCGCTTTCCTGTAATATTTCAGTTCCATATAGCAGAGTCCCATATTAAGCATTACATGGTAATTGCTTTCAGATTCAGAATATTTCTCATAATAGGAAAGTGCCTTTTTATACTTTCCTGTGGCCTGACTGAGATATCCCATATTAAATATTACTTCAAGATTATCACTATACTTTTTATATGCTGTTTCGCTGTATTTCATGGCTTCCTTGTAAAAATCCTGTATCTGAATATATTTTTGAAAGCATTGTCAATGCCTGATAATTTCCTTCTTCCATTTCAAGCACTGTTTCCAAAATATATTACGGCGTCATAAATTTTACCTTCTGTATATAGAATCCAGGGCTTCCTTTAATAATTATCCACATTCATTTTCTAAATCTCCTGTCATTATTCAGCTTTCTTATTACTTTTTCCCCTTTCCTTTGAAAAATTTCCATATTGTCTGTCCCTATTTTAAAATCTATATAATTCTTTACGTAAATTTCAAAATCTGCAATTGTTTCCTTCTTATTTCATCGCTCCATTCTTCATTACCCTTTATCTGGAGATTCTTCTCAATGCAGAAATAGAGAAGATCGATAAACCCTCTGTGCAAGCATGTCCCTGACCTTATAATGAGGTATATGCATCGGTTTCTGTCATTCTTACGGCATCCCTTTCCCCGATGAGGAGGCATTTCAGTTAACAGTCTTGCCATTCCGTCTATTTTTCCTGCTTTCTTTCCTGTCGTAGCAGTTAAAGCATATTTTTCATTTTCTCCTGGATAAAAATATTTTACCGCATTCACTGCACTCGATAAAAGCCGTTTTTAAAAGGTATTTTTCCTTTTTCTGTTATTTTCTGCGATTTCTTTTTAGCCTTATGGCAAAATTTTCATATTTTTATCTATTTTTCAATATTTTCCCTTATTTTTCTCTTTTCTTCAAAGGACAGTTCTGTTCCTCCTCCTGAAAAAGATCCTGTTTTTCATTTATTTCCGATATTTTTCAGATTTTTCCTTCTGACTGAAATCCAGCACATCGTAGATTTTTATTTATTTACATCTTCAACTTTTTCCCACAACATTTCCTGAAAACTCATTTATTTTTCATTATTATGAAAGAGTATGAAACAATACTGTGATGAATCACGGATCATATATATACTGTAAGTTCCCTCATATATAAATTTCTCGGCTCAGATTTTTCCAGCTATTATATCTCCGGCAATAAGTTCCCAGTTTTTCTAAGCTTCCAGAGAGTATATCCTTCACCTTTTAAAAACCGAATTTCATTTTCAGCTCAAATATATTTTTATCCAGTTTTTATTTCCCTAGTCATAAACCTTCACTTTCCCTTTATCCACTATGAATCTTTTTCCCTTTATTTTAAGGTCTTCCGTTGAAGTTATGAAACATTGTATTTTTCTTGTTTATAAAATAATCAGTATGCTTTTCTTATTTTCATCAAAGTGGGATGCAATGTCGTCCATTATAAATACAGGGATATTCATTTTTCCTTTACAAGCATGTCTATTTCAGAAATTTTTAAGGAAAATATGATTGATTTCTTTTTCCCCTGCGAAGAAAAGTTTTGCATTTTTCCATTCAGTTCAAATACAAGTCATCCTTCTGCGGTCCGATAAGACTGTATCCAAGAAATCTCTTTCCTTTCAGCCTTCCTTTATGCACTAGTTCCTCGAACTCTCCTTCAGTTCTTCCCTCGATCAGCTTCCCTAAAAACATTCTCTTCAGCTTCAGTTCGGGATTTTTCATCGAAAAAGTTTTCTATAGTTGAGATTCAGTAGAATCGAAATGTTCCTTATGAATTCCCTTCTGTAGATTATAATGTTCCTCCCTCTTCCACAAACTTTTCATTTATGTTACTATATTTCTTCTCCCGTCTTCTTTTCCTGAGTTAATTTATTACGTATCTTAAGTATTTTTCAAAATCCACAATTGACCTCAGATAATCCTTTCTTGCCTGGGATATTTCATAATTGAAAAATTTCTTCTTACTCTGGGATTCCCAATAATTATTTCTATATCTTCAGGTATGAAGGAAATTATATTCAAAAAGTCCCACATAGTCTATATATATTTATTTTTGTTCCTGTTGATGTAGAAATCCTTCCTGTCTTCATTCCATCAATTGCCATTGTATTTTTCTTCGTTATTTTTCCGGTGTATTTTTCCGAATACTATTACCCTGTTCCTGTTGTATCTGAAAAAGTTCCTTCAGTTTCTTTTGTCCTGAAGCTTTTTCCCTGTTGCTAAAAAATGACAGCCTCTATAAAAGAAGTTTTTCCTGTCCATTTTTTCCATATATTAAGTTGAAATTTCTGTCCAGGTCTATTTTTCCATCTTCAAGACAGCGAAAAGTGCTATAGCTTATCTGGTTCAGATACATATATTTTTCCCCTCTGTATTTTTCTATATTTTTTAGACAGCTATTCTGTAGGGCCTTAACTTTTATCTTTTCTCCGTTAAACTCCACAATGTATCCGTCTATATTTTCTTTCCTCTTCTTGTTTCAGCTTCTCCGTTTACTTTCACTTCCCCGTTCAGTATGAACATCTTGGATTCCACTCCGAAGCTGTAAAATTTGCCCATTTTAAAAAGCTGATCCAGTTTTATAAATTCTGTATTTATTTCAACAATTTCGATTTCATCATCTCTCATTTTTCCTTTCCGGGATAACCTTTTATATTCTTCAGCCTTTTTACATCCCTTATTTTGAGATGCTCTGTTTCAGCCTGTCCATTTCCCCTTTAAATATCTTACTTTCTTCCATCTTACCTTCAATTTTTCTTATACTGCTTATAACAGTGCTATGATCCTTTCCGCCAAAAAGTCTCAATTGTAGTAAGATTAAGATCCAGCCTGTTTTTCAGAAGAAACATTGCAATCTGCCTTGCATTTACTATTTTCTTCTGTCTTTTTCTTTTCGATTTCATATCAGACACAGGAACTTCATATTCCACCGATACTGTTTCTATTATCTTTTCAGCCGTTATTTCAGCACGCTGCTTTCTTTATCCTGTTAGCCAGCTCATCCTGTACCTGCTGCAATGTTATCTTTTCATTGAGAAGTTTTGATCTGGCACTCATTGAAAGTCAACATCCTTCCATTTCCCTTACATTCGTATCAACAGTGTCTGCTATATATTCAAGTATATTATCATCAATTTCAATATTTCTTACAACCGCATAATTTTTAGAATCACCACCCTTGTTTCAAAGCCCGGCTGCTGCATTTCCACTGAAAGACCCGACAGAAACCTTGATTCCATCCTTTTTGGAAGATTTTTATATCCTTCGGATATCTGTCACTTATCATGTATTATCTGTTTTCCAAGTTCCTGCAGTTTGTTGAATGTGTGAAAAACTCTCTTCAATTGTTCGCTCCACCTTTTCCGAAAAACCTTTTTCAAAAACTGTATATCATCCAGAAGAAGTACATCAAGACTTCTGAAAAGCATCTCTGAACTCCTGTATTTCACCTTTCTGAAGCATCTGGAAGAATGTATTTGAAAATTCTTCGAAGTGGAATAAAACACCTTCTTGTAAGGATATCTCTCAACTACGGCATTTCCCACAGCCTGAAGCAGATGTGTCTTTCAAGTCCTGAACCACCATATATAAGAAGCGGATTATAAACAGGTATTTCATTTTCAACCACAACAAGACATGCATTAAATGCGAGCTTGCTATTTTTCACCTACACAAAATTTTCCAAGCTTATTTTTCTTTCATTCAGACCTGTATTCAGTCTTTCATTCCTGTCAGACCTGTTTTCTGAAAAATCTGTAGCTGCTGTTCTGTACAGTTTCCTGAACCTTCACTTCAAAAAACTGTTTTTATTTCCTCATCAGTCATTATTTCAATTATTTCCTCTATCTGATCCTTATATTTCTCAATGTTCTTTTTACAAGATTTGTGCTGCAAACCAGCTTTAATGTGTCATCTGAAATTTCTTCCGCCTCTACATTCTTAAAAATGTGTTATACTCTACCTCGTTCACTCTCTTTTTATAAGTTTTAAGATTTTTCTCCCATAGTTTTGAGGCACTTAGTTCCATATATTTACAACTCCTTTTATGTTATTTCCATATTGAATATAACATAAAATAATTAATCAAGGAAGCCTCTTTTCAACTTTTTCAACACTAATATCAACATCATAATTCTAAAAGCTTTTTATTTTTCAACATTTTAACATAGTTTTCCACATTATCTTAAAGCTTTGTATTTTTAGAAACTAACTTTTTACACACTGAAAAATATTTTTCAAGATTTTTATGTTAAAAATCATGTTAAAAATTTTATTTACAATCTTTTATCAACAAATTACACTTTTCTTTTTCAACACATTTTCCATTAAAATAAATCCCTATTTTTCCCATATTTAAAACGAAATCCATCATGCTATATATACTAATATAAAATGAATATTTATTTATCAAATATTATATGCAAAGTGGAAAAGAAATTTTTCATAATTCAGGGCATGAAACTAATAAAAACCTCCTATATTATATCAGAAAAATCACTGTTTAATAATAAAAAGAATTTTTATTACAAATATTCCTTGACTTTTTCGTAAAATTTGTTTATCATAGTATGTAAACTACTTGAAAAAGACTTACAATTAAATAACTCAGAAAGGATAAAAAGTGACAAAAAAGAACATACCATCCAAATAAAAGAGATCATGGATTCAGAAAAAGAATGCAGACTAAAAAGCGGTAGAAATGTCTTAAAAGAGAGAAGAAACAAAGGAAGAGTAAGACTATCAGCATAACCCGGTGACTTTAAAAACAACACCGGGTTTTTAACAAAAATATCAGAAAGCTTATAAAGATGATTGAAAAAGTTAAAGAGAAGCAGGACTTCACAACAATCTACAACAAATCAGGAAGGTGTACACTAGGTATGCCATTGTTTTCTGTGTCTGAAAATAAAAATAATATACAGCGTTTTGGATTTGTGGCAAGTACAGGAAATGCAGTTCAGAGAAACAGAATAGACTTTTTAGAGAATTTGTATAACAAGGAAAAATTTAGGAAGGTACGAGACTATATTTTTGTAGGTAAGGCAGTTCTGAAGGAAAAATTGAGAGACTTTAAAAATACGAGGATATTGAAAGGATATGTCAAAGGTGATACTGAAACATGGCTTCATTTTTTTGATAAAATATATCAAGTTCTTTTCAGGTGCATTCGGCAGAAGATGCAGGTTTTATCCAACATGTTCAGGAATATTCAAGACAGGCTGTTATAAAAGTATGGTGCCGTTAAGGGACGTACCTGAGATAAGAAGGATTTTCAAAATGTCACCCCTTCCAACAGGGGCGGATATGATCCGTTAAAAGATAAAAATATGTAATGTGGAGAAAAGATAAATGTTCAGAATAAAGATACTTGAAGATGCAGTCGTTTTCTTTGGAAAAATAGCTGATGCAGTAGGGTCGTCTGGGAATACCAGGTAAATTTGGTATAGCAATAATTATAATAACAATTTTTAATGAGAATAGTTGTTTTCCGCATGACATTGAAACAGGAAAAATCAATGAAAAATGAGGGGAATTACGGCCTGAAATGGACAAATAAAGGAAAAATACAAGGACAATCCGCAGGAATATCAGAAAAAGGGTATCTACAAATATACAAGGAAAACAATGTAAACCCTTTGGGAGATGCCTTCCTCTTTTAATACAGCTGCTGGTATTCGTGGCACTATATTATGCATTTAGTGGAAAGACAATTCCAAATGATGCAACATTTTTATGGTTCAACCTAAAACAGCCTGATAAACTGTTCATGATGGGAAACTTTGCGTTTAACCTGCTCCCAATTTTAAATACAGGAGTAACTTATCTGCAGCAGAAAATGATGTCAGGAGCTACCCAAGGGCAGGAAGGGAAAGCAACCAGCTGAGCAGTCAATGATGTATACAATGCCTCTTATGATGCTGTTCCTTTTCTACAGAATGCCTTCGGGAGTAACATTATATTATTTAGTTTCAGGAGTTCTTTCACTAGCACAACAGTATATCATTATGAAAGGAAGAAGTGATGATGGAAAAAGATAGTATTAAAAGCTAAAAACAGAGAAGAATTAGACAGTATGGTAAAAGAACCTCACACTCTGGGGAAGATGAGAGTTCAGGATAAAAAGTACTGAAAGAGCCTAAAAAATACTCAATATAAATGGGGGAATATGAAAATAGATATTGAAAAAAGGTGAAAAAGGGAAGTTTCAAGAGTAAAGTCTGTTGAAAACAGGAAAGGTTCCGGAAAAATGACGGAAAATATGAAAAATAAAAAGAATGAGGCAAGAAATTCAGGAAATGGTCACAGGAAAATAGAAAAATGACGGACACTAAAGAAAATACAAAACCGGAAGAAAGAACTGGAACGGACTGAGAATACAGAAAATAAGGATCTGGGAAATGATCATTATGAATAGTGATGTACAAAATCCAGAAGGAAGAAAATAGAAAAAGTTGAAATAGAATCTGAAAATTCTAATGATCCTAACTTTGACAGAATAAGAAAGTTTCATGAAGGAATTTATCATGAACTCAAAAACTTAGCCTTAAAATAGTACTATATCCAAAGAAGGTGAAAGATATGTTGTAAATGCTGACGGTATGAGGGCATATAGATATCTTATAGGAGAAAAAGGTAGCTCATTAAATGCAATTGAATATCTTCTTACTTCTGTAAAGACACTAAAAATATAAAAGTAGTCATAGATTCAAATAATTATAAAGAGGGAAGAGGCTTTTAAGGGATCTGGCAAGAAAGAAAGGTAAAAAGGTTCTTGATTCAGGAAGAAATGTAAAGCTAATCCTATGTCCTGCAGGGAAAGAAAAATAATACATGAAGAAATTTCCTTTTATAAAGGGCTTAAGACAGAAAGTGTCGAGTGTGAAGAGCCTAAGAGATATCTTGTTATAAAAAGGATAGACTAGCATACAGGTATAAAAAATGTTATTTGATACAATAGCTGCAATTTCGACTCCAAGAGGTGAAGGCGGAATAGGCATAATATAGAATATCAGGGGGATAAATCATTTGAAATACTGGATAAAATATTTAATACTAAAAACCCAAACAGAGATTTGGGTTTTTATAAGTTTAATTATGGGTTTATCCATGATAATGGAAAAATAGTAGATGAGTAATGGCTGTAAGAATGAAAGCGCCAAAAACATATACATGTGAAGATGTTGTTGAGATAAACTGTCATGGAGACACCTCATACAGTGAAAAAGGTTCTGGAGCTTGTCCTGAAGAATGAGAGCAAGGCATGAACAGGAGAGTACCAAAAGGGGCATTCATGAACGGAAGGATAGACCTTTCGCAGGCAGAGTAGTACATGGACATCATTCAGGAAAGACTGAAAAGAGCATTTCGCTGTCGCTGGAACAGCTCATGGAGACCTGAGGGATAAAAATAGGAAGTTTCAAGAAGGCGTTGCTCGATGTGACAGCACATGTAAATGTGGTACTTGACTATCCTGAAGAGGAATAGATGGTCCTCCTTCAAATCTCAGGAAAATCTCGAAAATGTATATGCTGAGCAGACAGACTTATATCTTCCTATGAAAGGAAAAAACAAAGGAAGGATAAAGACTGTAATTGCAGGAAAGCCCTAATGTAGGAAAATCAACCCTTCTGAATTCACTTCTAAAGGAAGAAAGGTAATAGTTACGCATATTCCGGTACAACAAGGGATGTAATAGAGGGAAATAATTAATATAAAGGGAAATTCGCTATACTGACAGATACTGCAGGAATAAGAAAAACAGAAGATATAGTAGAAAATATCGGGGTGAGAAATCATTTATTGAAAATGCTGATCTTGTACTGCTTGTACTTGATGCTTCAAGGAGCTTGAAAAGCGAGACAGGGAAGTAATCCAGGAAATCAGAACAATAATAAGAAGACGATAGTACTTAAATAAGATGAGACCTTGAAAGAAAAATAGAGCTTGATGAATTCGGACTTGAAAATATACTGAAATATCTGCAAAGGACAATATAGGAATAGAAGACATGGATAAAGAATATACTCGTATATAGTTGAGGGAAAAGGTAGAGGATTCATCTGAAAAAGCTTATAATAACAAATATACGGCATAAGACTGCACTGGAAAAGACAAAGGATGCAATAAGAAATATTTTTGAAACGATAGATGCAGGGAATGCCTATGGATCTGATTTCAGTAGATCTGAAGGAAGCGCTTGACTCACTTTCGGAAATAACAGGAGAAATTTCATCTGAAGATATTTGGATCATGTATTTGGACTCCTGTGTTGGAAAAGTAAAACAAACATTTATAAAAATATAAAATACTAATAATACAAATGCTAAACTAAAAATATATATTGTAAAAATATAAATCGAGGAAAAACGAAATAAAAGAAATAAACGGATAAAAATGTCTAATAGTTATGGAGCTAGAGGATATGGTACTGGAAGGACTGGAAGCTGTAAGGGTAAGACCGGGGAATGTACATAGGATCAACTTCTTCAAAAGGACTTCATCACCTTGCATAGCAGGGAGTAGTGGATAACAGTGTCGATGAGGCTCTGGCTGGAATATGCGACAACATATCTGTAAAAATATTGCCTGATAATGTATGAAGTGGAAGATAACGGAGGAATACCTATAGGAATGCATGAAACAGGAAAATCAACGCTGAGTTGTAATGACGGTACTTCACGCAGGAGGAAAGTTTGACAATGATAACTATAAAGTATCTGGAGCGACTTTCACGGAGTAGGAATTTCGAGTTGTGAATGCCTCTCTGAATGGGTGGAGGCTACAGTTACAAGAGATGGAAAGACAGTAAGACAGACATTTAAAGAGGGATACCCTGTAAGCGATCCTCGTCCAGATGGCTGAAAGCTCCGGAAGATAAGCATGGAACAGTTATAAGATTCAGGGCTGACGATGAAATATTTGAAACGACAGTCTATGATTATTCTGTCTCTTGAATCCAGACTGAAAGAGCTTGCCTATCTAAATAAAAGGGCTTAAAAATAACACTTTCTGACGAAAGAAACAGTGAAAATATAAAAATCTGAGGAATTTCTGTTTGAGGGAGTGATAAAGATTTTCCTGAATAGGAAATAACAGATGAGGATTTCAGATGAAATAATATATATGAGTACATATGAGTTCAGAAGAAGAAGAGCATTGAAAAACAACTGATTCTGAAGGAAATACTGTACATAAATCCGCTAAATTTGTGGAAGTAGAAATTGCGTAGGCATATCAACAGTATCCCAGAAGGAAAATGTATATCCTTTGTAAATACATAAATACATATGAAGGTGGAACTCATGTAAGTGGATTCAGGACAGCACTTACAAGGACAATAAACGACATTGCGAAGAGATGAATGTGCAAAGGAAAAAGATGGATCTTTTTCAGGGTTCTGATGTAAGGGAAGGGCTTTTCTGCGTCATAAGTGTGAAAATACCTGAACCTCAGTTTGAAAGGACAGACAAAGACTAAGCTTGGGAACAGTGAAGTGACTGGAATAGTTTCAAATATTGTGGGGAAATAACCTTAAAGTCTATCTTGAAGACCATCCGAAGGAAGCAGATAATTGATGTCAATGCTCAAAGAGGCGAGGAAGCCTGCAAAAGCAAGGAACTAGTATCAGAAAACAGTCTTGAAGTGGGATCTATTTACCTGAGCTTGCCGACTGTCTCTTCAAAGGATCCTTCCGAGTCAAATATTCATAGTCGAAGGAAACTCTGGTGAGGACTTCGGCAAAGCAGGGAAGGACAGAAGATTTCAGGCAATATTGCTCTGAGAGGGAAAAATACTGAACGTAGAAAAATCAGGAATAAACAGGGCACTGGAAAATGACGAAATAAGAACAATGATAACAGCATTCTAGGCAGGATTCGGAGAAAATGGATCTTTCCAAGCTGAGATATCATAAAATAGTAATAATGACAGATGCCGATGTGGACGGGGCTCATCTGAAGACACTCATGCTGACATTCTTCTACAGACATCTGAGAGAACTTATAAAACGAAGGATATATATATATGCCAGCCGCCTTTATATAAAATTCAGTCAGGAAAAAGCAATGAAAATATGCCAGTATTCTGATGATCAGCTGAAACAGGTTTTGCTAAAACACTGGAAAATGAAAATAGAAAATATACAATTCAGAGATATAAAGGGCTTGGAGAAATGAATCACTTGAACAGCTGTGGAAACTACACTTGATCCTGAGGTAAGATACGCCCTGAAGGTTTCAATGGAAGATGCTTCTGACCGACAAGATGTTCAACATACTTATGGGGACTGAAAGGTGGAACCTAGAAGACAGTTTATTGAGAAAAATGCAGATTATGACAGAAATCTGGATATCTGTAATCAATAAATTTGCATTATATATGTTTAAGTCTTATTATTCTTTGAATTTTATAAAAATGTAAAAATTAAAGTTGTCATAAGAATATAAATTACGAAAAATTTTTTCAGAATGAGAGATTGGAATGGAATTAGTATAAGAAGAGCAATAACACTATATTCAGGATTAAATGAACTTCTGCATCAAGTACACAAAGTACATGCTGATAAGAGACCTGATTTATTTAAGGAAGGAGTATAATGAGCAGAACAGAAAAATTATAAATGATGACAGAGAAACCAGTTTTTGTAGCAGTAGATGATTTACTAGGACATGTGTTTTGTATATTTAGGGAAAATAAAAGGAAAGCCTGACAGATGGGAGTTACGCTATTGAGGATCGTGTGTAAGTGAAAAAGCAAGAGGAAAAGGACTTGGTGCAAAGCTTTATGAATATGTTGTAAATTTTTGCCTTTAAAAATGGATGCTATAATGTGACACTTGATGTGTGGTCTTGTGTGAACAGGCTGTAAAATTTTATGAAAATGCGGAATGAAAGTTCAAAAAGGTTATAATGGATACTGAATTAGAGATTGATAAATTGGAAAATAAAATGAAAGGAAGTATAGCACTGAAAGAAATAATTGCGGAAAAACGTCCATAATTGTGAAGTTAGACGTGAAATGATATAATGTCGGATAATTTTTGATGATGACAAAGAAGATGAAATAGAGAGTCATTGAGAAACAGATGAAAATATGACCAGGAGTTGTTGTAGAAGGAATGACAAAAGGCTGGATCTTTCCAATGAAAGTAATGTATACATAGAAGATGAGATAAAATCAGCATATCTGGATTATTCAATGAGCGTTGTGTGAGCAGGCACTGCCTGATGTACGTGATGGGCTTAAAACCGTACAGAGAATTCTGTCTGCAATGAATGATATGGGAGACGACTCACGAGGCTCCATTTAGAAGTCTGCCAGAATCGTCAGGACGTTCTTGGTAAAATATCACCCTCACGGGACAGTGCCGTATATGGCGCAATGGTAAGAATGGCACAGGTTTTAACATGAGATATGAGCTTGCTGACGGACATAGAAACTTTTGGTTCAGTTGATGGTGATGAAGCCGCGCAATGGATATACCGGAGGCGAGAATGGCAAAAATAACGGAAGAGCTGCGCCGATATAAATAAGGATACAATTGACTACAGAAAGAACTTTTGAGTGAAAGTCTGGATGAGCCCTACGGTTCTTCCTCCAAACTTCCCTAACCTGCTTTTAAAATGGAGCAACAGGAATTGCAGTAGGAATGGCTACAAATATCTATCCACACAACCTGAATGAGTATGTGACGGAATAATTGCGATGGTTGATAATCCGAAATAACAATTGATGAACTGATGGCTCATATAAAAGGTCCGGATTTTCTACAGGAGCAATAATAAATGGAAGACAGGGAATAATAGATACCTACAAAACTGGAAGAGAAAAATAAAGTTGTGGCAAAATTGATGTTGAAACATCAAAAACTGAAAAGAGTGATTATTGTTTTCAGAACTTCCTTATCAGGTAAATAAGGCGAGACTTATCGAAAAGATTGCCGATCTTGTAAGACAGAAAAAACTTACAATTTTATTGTAGGGATGAATCAGATAGGGAAGGAATAAGTAGTTATAGAGCTTAAAAGAGGCGAAAGTGAACTTATACTGAACAGCCTTATAAGTATACTGATTTAAAATACTATTTGGTGTAATATTTGCACTTGTGGATGACACCAAGAATATTAAATTTAAAACTGATTGATATTTTAATGATATTACTGTAGTACAAGAGTCAGTTTGATTCTGGGCAAGGCTGAAGCAGGCATATATTGGAAGGATTTGGGAGACGTGGTGGCTAATATGGATGG
>BNJT01000968.1_pt1 | contig 78241 bp, 122 predicted proteins | sample 8540491 | NCBI WGS metagenome assembly BNJT01 (sample SAMD00202455, study PRJDB9452) | human saliva metagenome | host: Homo sapiens | reverse complement strand
AAAATCGAAAGGATTAAAGTTTCTAAATATTATTTTGGATTTTGTATAATTCTTTGAGCCTGATTTAAGACAGCAGCTAATCAAGTTTCTAACGAGTCTTCCATTCCTGTATCATTTTTCCTTTTTATTTGGTGACGTTCAAATTCATGAATTAATCTTTCTTTACATTCTTCATCTATGTGATATCCTTTTGAATTAACGAGTTATTTTTGCAATTTCATACATTTTCTTCAACTGTGTAGTCCTTAAAGTGTACAATATTAGGAAAATCTTGATTTTTAATCCAGAATTTAATTTTTAAAAATTCATTCATTTCTTTTTGATATCCTGCTAATATAACAACTAAGTTATCTCGATTATCTTCCATTCCTTTGACCAATGCATCTATTGCTTCTAGTCCAAAGAGTATCGTCTTTTATTTCTACAAAGTGAATATGCTTCCATCAATAAATAATACCCCACCTATTGCATCATTTATAAGTTCTGTAGTTTTTATAGCAGTATGGCCTACATATTGCCCAACCAAATCAGCTCTTGTCACTTCACACAAAATGTCCAGAAGACAGTATACCTATAGCTTTCAAATATTTTGCAACAATTCTTGCAATCGTTGTTTTTCCAGTTCCAGGATTTCCGGTAAAAATCATATGCATAGATATATCCGTTGTCTTTAATCTCTCACGTATTTTTGAACTTTTAAAATTAGTTTCTAAATTAAGAACATAATTTTTACTCAGCTAATCCAATTACTTTTTCAAGTTCATTTTTATTTCGTTCAATCCCATTGTATTATAATTTTTAATATATTTAGATATTGTTATTAATTCCTCATTTTTAGATATTATACAATATCCCTCAGTATATGTGAGTTTAATATTTTCATTTCCAAAAGAACTTTTTGAAGTTTCATTTCTGATAAAGGTTCGTATATCTGCTCTTCTATATGTTTTTAAACCTTTCCTCCAATTTTTGAATTATATCTTTGTCCAATTATACTAATAATTAAATCATCAAATTCTAAATTTATATAAATTTTCTTTACATTTTTCTTTAAGATTTATACATAAAAGTATATGCTAAATCATCAATTTGATTTGTCTGTTATTAGGTCTAAAGTAATGATATCTCCAATCTCTTTTATAAATCGATTTCCAAGAATTGATATAATTTTTGATTGAGATAAAATAGAAAGTAAATATAAAAATATTTTCCATTAGACGCAATTTTAGAAACTAAATCGTATTTAAAGTACTGGTGGCATCAACGAGTGTACCATTATTGATCATATATCTTTTTCGTTAATTTATAGGTTCCTTCTGTTAAAAGCTGATATATAATATATCTAGTTGAGAAACTGTAGACTTTTCAACATTTTTCAAAAATAATACTTTTAGTATCTATATTTAATGCTTTATATACATCACTTAAAAAATAGTGTATTTGATGAATCGGAAACATAATCAGACATATTTATTTTTTTATAATTTGATTATATTTAAATATTTTTGCTGTTTTAAAAATTTCACTAATACATCGAATTGCATAAACTTTTTCCTCTACTTTCAGAACCTAACAGAAGAATTGCATTTTTAGGTATTATATTGTTAAATCCTTTAATAAAAGGTCTTTGAAAAGCTCTGCATATCATATCTCTGTCTTTTGTGAACCAACTCAATATTTTTAATTCGTCTGATAAATCATTAAATACATTATTCGATCGATTAATAACTTTTTCGTTTTTCTTTTGTGAAGTATGTGTTTTTCTTTTGCAAATTATTATTTTTGTTTAATCAGAGATAAATCATTTTGATGCTTCCATTTCTGATGTATCAGATGTCATTTATTGAATATTTTCATAGGAATAAGTTTTATAATTTTTCTTAACAAAATTTTTTCTTTTAGGAGAAATTTCAATAAATCCCCGTTCTTTTATACATTCTCTTATTTGATATTCTGGAAATAACAATTTTAGTATATTTTTATTTTTCCTCAAACCTCTCCATAAAAATTAAATTATATATATATACTCCCACTCAATTGTCCCGGTGGCTTAGAAGAAATATCATACACAATTCTGTTTATTCCGTTTACTTTGTTTATAATCTTGTTTGACACTTCCTCAAGGAATTCGTAAGGCAGTTTTGACCATGTGGCAGTCATAAAGTCGATAGTATTTACTGAACGTATTGCAGCCACATATTCGTATGTTCTCTGATCGCCCATCACCCTACAGTTTTCACGGGGAGTAATGTTACAAATGCCTGATCTACCTTTCCATAAAGTCCTTTGGCAATAAGTTCATTGATAAAGATGTCATCGGCTTCCTGAAGTATTTTAACCTTATCAGGCGTAACTTCTCCGATAACTCTTATTCCAAGTCGGTCCCGGGAACGGGTGTCTATTTATAATTGTGTCAGGCAGTCCTAATTCATGTCCCACTTTTCTTACTTCATCCTTAAACAGCTCCTTTAAAGGCTCAAGAAGTTCAAATTTAAGGTCTTCAGGCAGGCCACCTACATTATGGTGAGATTTTATAGTATGTGAAGGGCCTTTTATAGACTGTGATTCAATAACATCAGGGTAGATTGTACCCTGTGCAAGGAATTTTGCACCTTCCTGTCCTTTGAGCTTTCTTATTTCCTCGTTGAATACTTCGATAAACTCATTTCCAATAATCTTTCTCTTGGCTTCAGGCTCATCCACACCTTTAAGCTTATTCAGGAATCTGTCCTTTGCGTCAACAAACACAATATTAAGGTCAAAATGCTCCTTATAGTATTCGAGGACTTTCTTTCCTTCATCCTTTCTCAGAAGCCCTGTATCCACAAACATGCATGTAAGCTGCTTTCCTATTGCATTGTTAATCAGAACGGCAGCCACAGAAGAATCCACCCCTCCTGAAAGTGCAAGAAGCACATGTTCATCTCCTACAGTTTCCTTTATTGTCTTTGTTTTTCCTGTATAAAGTTCTTTATTTTCCAGTTTTTCTCACATTTACATATATTAAATACAAAGTTTGAAAGTATTTCAGTTCCGCATTCAGAATGAACTACTTCCGGGTGAAATGCAGTGCATAAATGCCGTTATTGTTTGTAATGGCCGCGATTGATGAATCTGTTCTGGCAATTATTTCAAAACCGTCAGGCAGTACTGTAATATGGTCATTATAGGCTCATCCATATGCTTTGAAGTTTTGGAATATCTGAAAGAAGTGGATTCTGACCGTCGATTACTTCCAGAATTGCCTTTCCAAATTCCCTTGATTCAGCCTTTTTCAACTTTTTCCACCATTAAGATGTGTGATAAGCTGCATTCCATAACATATTCCCAGTATAGGAATTCCTAAATCAAAAACTGCTTTGTCTGCAGTAGGTGAATCCTTTTCGTAAACTGAGGGCAGGACCTCCTGAAAAGATTATTCCTTTGATTTTATCTTCTCCATTCTTAATCTGTTCAATGTCAACCATTGGAACGATTTCACAGTAAACTTCCATTTCCCTTATTCTTCTGGCAATAAGCTGACTGTACTGCAGAACCGAAGTCGACAATTATGATTTTCTCTTTCACAACTTCACCTCTATCTATAATTTTTATTAATTACTAACAAATTATATATCATTTCATGTGATAAATCAATAATAATAAAAGAAAGGACTGCCCTAAAAATAGAAATTTCTGAGAAATATGTACAAAATGATATTTATGAGATTCTTTAAAATTTTACAATAAAAATATGAAATGAGCTTAGAAAAAAATGATTGTCTGAGCCGTCGGCGAGTTTTCATTTTTCTAAAGCGAATAATTATTTTTATGAGTAAAATTTCCCACATAAATGAATAAATACATTTTTGCTATATGCTTCTGTTTATCTTCTATTTTTATGACAGCCTGTTTTTCTTTTATTATCATTGATTATGTCATTATCTTAGTCTGATCTTTTCCATCATCCTCAAACACAAAATATTCAAGAACTTTCAGTCTTACTTCTTCTCCTACCTTCAGAGGGTATCGTAAGTTGAAGCCCTTGCAGTAACTCTTAAAATGTTTCCGTTTCCAACTTCCACCTCAGGTCATTGCAGTCTCAAGGTAGAATTTTGAAAATACTTTTTCCTGTCAGTTCTCCGTCTATCTGCAAGCATTACATTTTCAGGTCTTATTGCCACTATGACATCCTTTGTGTGAGAGCTTGTATTAGGAAGAGTCTGACCGTTACTGTTATTCAGGAGAATGTTTCCGTTTTCAACTTTCCCTTTCATGAAATCCACTTTTCCTACAAAGTTTGCAACAAACACATTTGCAGGACGTGAGTAAATTTCCTGTGGAGTTCCTACCTGCTGAACTTCACCTTTGTTAATGAGCACTATTCTGTCACTCATTGTCATTGCCTCTATCTGATCGTGAGTTACGTAAATAACCGTAATTTTCAGTTTTTTAGTTATTTCCTTGATTTCATATCTCATTTCTTCCCTAAGTTTTGCATCAAGGTTTGATAAAGGTTCATCCAGAAGAAGTATTTCAGGATGTGCTACAAGAGCCCTTCCTAAAGCCACCCTCTGCTGCTGTCCTCCTGACAGTTCTAGAAGGAATCTGTCCTTGTACTGTTCCAGATGGACAGTTTTAAGAGCCTGATTGACTCTTTCTTCTATTTCTTTTTATCAGTTTAATTTTTAAAGGATACGCAATGTTGTCATAAACATTCATGTGAGGCCATACTGCATATGACTGGAATACCATTCCAATTTCCCTTTTTTCAGGAGATACGAAATTATCTTTTCCTGAAACAGGTCTGTCCCCTATATAAATCTCTCCGCTTGTAGGCTTTTCAAAACCTGCTATCAGTCTTAGCATAGTGGTTTTTTCCACAACCCTGAAGGACCCAGAAGAGTTATAAATTCCCCATCTTCAAATTTCTGGTTAAATTCCTGATAAAAACCTGTACGTCTCCAAATGATTTTGTTACTCCTGTTATTGTTACCGAAGCCATATTTTTTTCCTCCTGCTCTATATTGAAAAATTGCCCTTTTTGTCAATTTATTTAAAAGATAGTTTATTATAATTACGAATAATAAGATAGCCGTTGCAAGGGCACTTGCCACCTGCTGACTATGGTAAGTCTGGTAGATGTACAGTTCATACCCTATTGTCTTTGTATTGGATGAATAAAAGTAACGTTGACATAGTCAGTTCATAGAATGACGGCATAAATATCAGAAAGAATCCCTGCAACGATACTTGCTCAATTAACGGAACAGTTACATCCTTCAGCATACGCAGCCAGTTGGCACCTGAAATCTGTAGCCGCTTCCTCCAGTGAAGGGTGAACCTGGCTCATTGCGGAAACGACTGTTCTCATTCCCATAAGCATGTATTTTATCATGTAAGCTATAATCATTATTGTAAGTGTATTATAAATATTAATCTTGAATTTTTCCGCTCATGGATATTATCAATGCCAGAGCAGATTGTAACACTTGGGTTCCTGAACCTAAAGTTATAAGGAAGTCAGGGAATTCTTTTTCCCTTTTACGTTAGTTCTCTGTAACAGGTATGCCATTATACATGAAATCACAATTCAAAGAATGCCGCCGCAAGTCCGGCAATTATACTGTTTTTAGTTGAACTAAGTATGGAAGCCCTTGAAAATACTTTGTTCCATGCACTCATTGACATATTGGAAGAGACCTATAGGTTTTTCCCATGTTTTACAGTGAAGGAAGTAAGTGCCACTGTAACAAAAGGCAAAATAACTACAAAGAATGAGAAAAATTGAAATAATGACTGTTATCGGCATTCTCCATTTTCCAAGTTCCACTATATTCGGGTCTTGTAGATTTTCCACTCATTGTTATGTACTGTCTTTTCCAATTACGAAAAGTTGTAACGTATAAGACGATGTTTGCTATTGCCATAAGGAATACTGCAGTACCATCGCATCATTCAGCCCTTCCTCGGAACCTATGTGAACGAAGTCGATGATACGTAGTTACAGTATATATTCTGTCCGGTGCTCCGATAATTGAAGGTATACCGAATGCCGATGCAGAAGCAACGAATACAAGAAGTCCTGCCGCTATTATGCTCAGAGTCATCATTGGAATGGTGATGGTCATCAGAGTCTTAATAGGTGAAGCTCCTGATATTTTTTGAAGCCTCACTCCAATGACGGATCCATTTTTCCATTGCCTTGATATTGTTATAAACGCACTAAGGATAGTAGAAACACGTAAGTACCCATACTATTCCCCCACCGTATATATATTGAAGGGAGCCTTCGACAGATTAAAAACCTGCATAAAAATTTATTTAAAACTCCTGCATTTGGATTCAGAAGTCTCAGCCATGCCATTGCACCGACATATGGAGGTACCATATATGTTGTGACAAACAGGGTTCTGAAGAACTTTTTACCGTACATATCTGTTCTTCCCTACCAGAAATGCCAGCGGGAAGGCCAGTATAACTCAAAATAATGTTGTTAATCCTGAAATTACTACTGTATTTATTAATGCTGTCCAGTTCAGATCGTAAGTATAGACTCTTTTAAAAAGGAGTCCAGGGAAAAACTTCCCTTCGGGAACAGTGAACGGATTAATAAATAAGATAAAGGGATAACTTCAAATATTACAAGAAAAAGCTACAACAACAAGTATGACTATCCACTTTATATCTATGTTATATTTTTGCCATTTTTCCCTCTTTTTCAAAATTAAAATTTACAAATTATTTTGCCGCTTTTTGTTATATATTTTTCAAAAATTTGACGTAATTTATCTCTGTCATGGTAAGTTTTATCCCAGTTGATGAGGCATCGCTAGCACAAGTATTTCTGCAGTGGCTTTTCGCATCAAAAAGGAGCTTTTGCAGGATTTTTAAGCACTGAGTGCATCCATCCTTCTACGATAGCTTCCTGTCCTGCAGGAGATAAGAACCAGTCAGTTAAAGCTTCTGCAGCTTTTACGTTTTTATTAGGTGACATTTCTTCCTTTACAGTCATGATTGTACTTGGGATTGCGATAATTCCGTCAGTAGGATAGATTATTTCAAGTTTTGAGTTTTTCTTCCGTCTCTTTTAAGAATTGATTCTTCCAGTATCATAATTTGGGCAGCTTCACCTGTTTCAAGTTTGTAACTGCAGCAGAACCTGATTCTACAACTGCTTTCTGTTTTGAAAGACTTTCAAAGTATCCTTCCCCATATTTATCAGTCAATGCTGATACTGCCGCTAAAGCTGTTCCTGATTTTAATGGATCAGGAATAGAAATTTTTCCTGCTAAATTCGAGTTTTTGCAAATTCATCGAAAGATTGTGCAAGGTCTTCCTTTTTGAATTTGTCAGGGTTATATACTAAAACCATATTTAAGATACGTACAGGATACCAGTATCCTTCCTTGTCATAGTCAGTGCAAGATTTTCAGCATTTTTGAAACATGAGGCGTGTAATACACCTTTTTCCTTTAATTCCAGTGAATATGAAGGCTCAGCAACCATAAGCATGTCTGCCCTTAATTTTTTGCCTGCATTTCTGCAACGATTTTTGATTGAAGTGTTCCTGTTCCACCTTGGAAGAACTCAACTTCCAGATTAGGAAAAATCTTTTTAAGTTTTTCCTTTACATTATCAATAATATCTTCATACATTGAAGTGTAAATAACAATTTTTCCTTTGATTTCAGCATTTTTCATCAGAAGAACCTGATTCTCCTCCCTGCAAGCTGTCAAAGTTAAAAAGTACTAAAGTTACTAATAGTAATAGAATTCTCTTTTCATATTCTCTCCTTCTCTCTAAAAATATCTTTATATTATTTTTACCTTGATAATTTGAAAAGTCAAGATTTTTGGTATACATAATAAGGTATAGAATGTTGATAATATAATAAGTTTAGAGATAAGAATATGGCATGAAAATTTATTTGACATTTTTATGTTTTATATTATACAATTCACAATATATCAGTTATATTTTTAAAATTAAAATTAATTAAATAATCTAGAAAAGAGGATAAATGTTATGATAAAGATAGATCTTGGAAAAAGCAAAAGAATACATTACTTAGCAATTCTTCTGTAAATAGGAATTCTCAAACTCTTTAATAAAGAAGCAATAGAAGCAGGTATAAAAATAAAACTATGAATATAGTAAATATGGGAAATTATATTATGAAATAAAAGAACCAATAACCTTTAAAATTATGGACATGATATAACTGGAAAATTTGCTTTTAACTAAAATTGACAACAACTATAGATTATTTATTGTAAGACCAAAAGAAAAAGCAGTTGCTGTACCTTTTTGGAGAATTTAATAATGAGAAAGGTAAATCTCCTTTTGATTACATAGTTAAAAATGAATAGGAAGTACAGTTTTTACCAGATCATTTTAGAAGTAATGGAGTAAGTTCTTATATGACAAAAATGAGAACTGGCAGAATATTATGCATTCAAACCTAATTCTCAGTAGGAGAAGCTATATTAAATTATCTTAAAGAGGAAAACAAACTTTGGATGAAGTTTCAAATATATGGTCAGGTTCAGGAATGAATAGATATAATTTTGGAGCAGAAATTGAAGCTCATGCTGATTTATTTTTGAATAAAACACTATATACTGAAATTTTGAAAGGGCTAGATATTTATTAAAAATGGAGTTAAAGTTAATGAAAGTTTTGATAAAGAATATTATAATTCACTTGGAATGGCTGATATGGCAAAAGAGTGATAGTGGAAAAAGTGATAAAATTTTAATGGATTTTTATGAGGGACTTCCTACTGATAAGCAAGTAAAGAAATGGAAAAGAATCAAAGAGGAGATATAAAAATGGAAATGGTTTTACAAGATAATATCGAGTAGGGATAAAAATGAAAAATTACTAATATTATTTGTTATATTGTTGGTTATTTCACTGTGAGGCAATCTGAATTTGTGATAAAAGGATTAGAAAAAGTTTATAGTAACAAAAAGCAATACTATTGATAGTTTATGTCGTGATAAATATAGTTATTTTATTATTATAATAAAGGTAATAATAAATATTATCATAACGTTAAATAAAACTATCTCCTGATTTATGGTCTGGAGTTGTGATAAATAATGTTAATGATACTAACCAGAAAGAAGAAAAATTTATTATAAAGATGGTAAATACTATATGTTGACAGCAATAAAGAAAGAAAAGATTTGAGAATATAAGACCTTACTTTCAGAATGATATTTTTAATCACAGTGAATTTGAAATTATACATGAGTAAATGATGAGTTTGGATATCTGATATTCCTTCACTATATGCAAAAATACAAGGATAATCTTTCAATAATTATTTTTCTAAAATAATTGGAAGAATGATTGACAGTGATGATGATATTACTGTTTATGCGAAATATGAAATGATAATAAAGAATATCCTGCTTTTTGAAGGATATTTTTGAGTACATTTTGAGAAGAAATAATGAAAAACTAGGTGAAAGTTTGTTATTTGAATAGATATTAATTTTAAATTTTAATAACTTATAAAATATAAAATTAAAGATTATTAAATATTAGTAAACAGTATTATAGTCTTTGTTGTTAGAAATAAGGTCTATTTTAGATGGTTTCTAACCTGAAAAAATTAAGTATTTAAAACTTGAAAAATACCAAATATTGTATTTATATTTTATAAAATAGAACTATATATGGTGTTCTTGAGAAAAGCTTGGAATACTGAAAAACAGATCATTGTATCAAATAGATTAGGTAATATTGGAGGAAATAACAATGCAAATATCTGAAACTCTGAAACATATAATTGACGGAATAGTTACAGTCGAGAAGAACGACGTAAATAATAGAAAATGTAATATGATCTTCGATGACTCCGGCAGGTCAGATGATGAGGTTTGCAAGTGAAGTGTCGAAGATGTATACCTTGGAAAATCTTGTTTCTCTGAATTCAAGGAAGCGCACAACAATGGTGAAATACATGATTCATGATCTGGATTATTATCCAAGCAAGACAACGACATGTCTTCAGTATGACTGGCAGACATGTTTGAATATCAGTTCAGACAAAACACGGATTCATAAGGAAGCTAAAAGTAACAACTTATGCCACACTGGCCACTATAATATTTCAGACAAACCAGAATGAACAGCACGGCGGACAGTCAATTCCGGCGTTTGATTTTACGTAGCAAAAGGTGTGCTGAAATCATTCCGTAGACATTTCAGATATAGAATAAGTTTTCTCTCATTAGATTATGTTGATGAAACAAACAGGGAAGTAAAATCTTTCATAAATGAGAACATACATACAATATTACCTGTGACAGAACAATTGCAGAAACAGCGGGAGCATTTAAAATACCTGAGGGATCAGATAAAAGACTGATGGAAAGTACCTACGATGACAAGGCTTGAAACATATCAGGCAATGGGAAGGTTTCTTCACAATCTTAACACAATGCATTCACGTGGAGAAATCAGGTTGTATTTTCTTCGATAAACTATGGAACAGACACTTCCGAGAAGGAAGAATGGTAATAAGGGAACTCCTGAAGGCTACCGAGGATGGACTTGGAAAGAAAACTCCTATATTTCCTATTCAGATTTTCAAAGTTAAGGAAGGAGTTAACTATCAGAAGAAGATTACAGATATGCAATGGAAAATTTTGACGAAGTGATGAATCAGACAGCTGAAGAACTGAATGAGGATATTGAAAATCTTGCGGCTGATTTTGGAGGAAACGGATTTAAGGCACCTAATTTTGATCTGCTTCTGTTCGCGTCATACAACGAGCAGACGACTTTTCCCGAACTTTGTATTCCTTGATACGAGTTTAACAGACATGAAAAATGGGATACTCAACATGATCCTTTAAAATACAAATGTGAAGTGGCAACAATGGGATGCAGAACAAGGGTTTTTGAAAATCTGCATGGGAAAAAGACAGAATCTTGGAAGGAAACCTTTCCTTTACAAGTATCAACTTTCAGAATTGCCATTGAAGTAAGAAGAAAAGTTGAAAAGAAATAGAGAAATGAAACAGGCAGGAAGGTTTCTGATGAGCAGGAAGAAATAAATAAAAAGTGTGAACTTCTTGTAAAAGGTTTTCAGGAAAAAGTTAAGGAAATGACATATTTTACTGCAGAAAGCAGCTGTATGAGAATACAGTTTTTCAGAGAACTGCACTGGCAAAACAGTTCCCTTTCATGAGGCAAATAATTTATGGAAAGGAATGGTTGATACAGTTCAAACAGTGAACTTGGGGATGTCCTGCTTTCAGGTACGCTTGGAATAGGGTTGTGGGAGGTTCAAATGCAATGTATGCTCTTTTTGATGTGGATCATGGAGCAGTGATCTGGCGTACAGCACTCTTTGTGATACTGTAAAAATGATGAATGGGATTGCTGATGAACTGAAACTGAAATATGGACTGAACTATTCTATCCTGGCAGCTCCTGCAGAAAGTCTGGCAGGAAGATTTCTAAGACGACAGGGAAAAATTCGGAGAAATAGCAGACGTTACAGACAGGGATTATTATATGAAAACTCCTTTCATATTGATGTAAAAGGAAAAATATAGGAATATGTTGATAAAAATAAGAGAAAAGAGGCGCCGTTTCATAAGCTGACTACAGGAGGACACAGTACATATGTGGAACTTGACGGGGAAAGCAAGAAAAATGTAAGTGTAATACTGAAAATTGTGAGAAGTGATGAAAGATGCAGGTATCAGGATACGGTTCAAACCATCCGATTGATAAATGCAGGGACTGCGGTATGGAAACAATAATAGGAAACAGATATTCTGTATGCGGAAGTCATAGCTGTCAAAATAAGAAGAATAACAGGGTATCTGACTGGAGATCTGGACACGCTGGAACAGTGCAAAAGCTGAAGAAAAAGACAGGTGAAACATGGAATGAAGTGATGCCATGGAAACTGTAGAAGAGATTTGCATTAAGGATACTCGGAATATACAGGAAACGATGGTTGATGGGAGGGACTGAGATATTCCATATATTTTTCAGGATGTCCGCATGCCTGCCCGGATGTCATAATGAGGTCCTGGAATCATGTATATGGGAAAAACTGACATATAGGAAACTTGGGAAATTGTGGAAGAAATAAACAGTAATGAGCTGCTCGACGGGATTACAGTAAGCGGAGAGATCCTTGTTAATCCCGTCAGAAATGTTTGAAGTGCTAAAATTTTTAAAGAAAAAGACAGGGGAAAAATATATGGGTCTATACAGGGTATACGATAGAAGATATACTGGAAAACAGGAAGGAAGGCCACTGCCTGAAGTACTGGTGGACTATTTGCTACTGAAAGAACTCTATTCTCCTGCACTTAAATTCAGGGGCACTAACCAGCGGATTATAAAGAAATCAAAGATTTGAAAATTATTATGGAAATGGAATAGGCCAGAATAAACCTTGTATTAAAAATATGGGAGATACACAGAATATAAGATACATGGATTAAAATTTGCAGAAATAAAAATATATAAAACATAAAACGATAAAATCAGATGAAAAATAATGACAGGAAAAGCATTTGTACAGTGAGATTAACACTGTAATTTTTAAGGAAAAGAGTTACAAGATTTACAGTGAGGTTTGAATTTAAAGGGAAGGGAGACTGCCCCATCTTCACGATACAGGAAGACTGAAGAACTCCTTGTTGAGGAGCTGAACTTCTTATAAAAAGGCTGATAAAGAGGAAAGAAAGACAAAATGGGATGTCATCGCTGTAAAGATACATGGTGAAACAGTCCTTATAAATACAGCCTTTCACAGATATACCCAGAATCAGTATTTAATAATGAAAAACTTTCGCCGTTTGGAAAACCTTCATATATAAAGCACAAATGAAATATCATACAGCAAGATGGATTTTACATGGAAACTGAAAAGAAAAATATATATAGAAATAAAGAGGATGTACACTGGTGGAAGAAAACTACCAAAATTTCCGGGAGCACCTTCAGTAAGGGCTGTAAAACATCTCCGTGAACTTATGGAACTTAAGAAGAAGGATTCAGGGGCTGCAGTAATAATCCTCATATTCAGAAGGTCAGGAAATATTTGCTCCTGAATATAACATAGACAGAATTTTCTGAAACTTTTACGAGACACTGGAAAAAGGCGTGAAGTATATCCCATGCTTTTAAAATATGAAGACAGAAAAATATACTTTGATATTGGAATAATGAATAAAATTGCTCTTCTACATAAGTGGAATATAATTATATTGAATAATAGATCTAGGTAAAAAGGAGATTGCATATTATGAGATTTTATTTGTTTAGGGATTGAGGTTTATTTTAAATGTGGAAGTGTGTGCAGGGGCAAGAGCTGTTTCCTAAAGGAAAAATGAGTGGTGAAGTGAAAAGAAATCAGAAGACTTTCTTAATCAAAGGATGCTGAATGATTGAAAGCAAAAATAATATTATAGCTAGCTCAAATCGTCAAATCAGAAGGAAGCAGACAGGCTTTTTAACCAGTATTATAATGAAACATCAGAATATTTTTATGAAAATGGAAATGGAATACTGAATGAAAATATACACTCAACAAATCTTTTTAACAAAAGCTGACTGAATGAAATTAACAGTAAAATTTTAAATAAATATGGATTAATTCTTGAATATGCGGGGAAGGGACATATACTGAGCACGTCCTGATTTTTACTACAATATTTTTAAAGATTTGTAAGTGATGCCTACAAAGGAATATCTGAAAATCACTGCTGATAAAAATGAGAAATTTTGCAGATGATGCAGGAATTACAATTACTTTTAAAGAACTGGGAGATAGAATCATAGTATGGGAATTTTATGATATCCTGATGCTGACGAAGATCTTATGTTAAAGGAAAAGGTTCTTCAGTATGAAATACATATATTCTGGGAATGGATAATACTCAACAATGTCATCAGGTGAAAAATCCGTCTATGCTTGAAAAGAACAACAGGAAATTTGACAGATTTATAAAAAGCTTATCCGAAAAGTCCGACAGTAGAAATTATAAAAGTATTTCATTACAAAACTAAAGGAATCAAAAGGCATAGTTTATACTTGAAGGAATGCTTTATTAATAAGGATGAGCAGCTTTAGTATATAAAAGGCTTAAAGTTTAAAAATTTTAATGAAATATTGACAAAGATTAAAAAGAAGATATAATCAAATAATAATACAAAACTAATAAAGAAAGAAGGTCAAATATGGGTTTAAGAATGTGGGGAAGAACATTTTCAGATACAGACTTGGTCAGAAGACAGTGGCTCTTGTTTTGCTGCTGTAATTTTCAACATATTTTCTGAAATAGTTCCAGATCACTGCAAGTATTGGAACGAAAGTCACACGGACAGCTTCAGGGTGGATCAGATAGACACTTAGCAGGACGATGGGAACAGGAACGAGCTACAACTCCTGAGGGAGCTTTAGGTGGGAGAAAAATAACACAATTATAATAGGTACATATTTATAGGTGGCGATATAGTTGTTTAAAAATTTGATAAGACTACATTTTCTGCACTTAAAAGCAACACAATATATTTGTTCTAGTGAATGGATTTGATATTTCTGTATTAAAAAGTTTAAGTTAGGTAAAATGCATGGAAAAACAACAGTTATTGTAGTTTTTATGACTACACTAAATTACTTTAATCTTTTAGTGAGAGACAATATTTATATCAGAAAATGAAAAGAAAGATAAAAATCAAGGTAAAGAAAATTGGAGTGATTTTGAAAATACGATAAAAAGAAATTATTAAATTCTCACCAATATAATGTCATTAAGCAATTAGAAAATTCTGTAGATGAATTTCAGAGTTATTTTACTAAATTCTTAATGATTTAGTAGATACAGATACATTATTAAAATTGAATGAAGAAGTAAGAAAAAGATAAATTGTCAATTCAATCATTAGGAAATTTCTAAAAGGATTTAGAATAGATTTTAAGTTTAAAGAAGAGTTTGGATCATTATCATTTGATAATTTTGTATTTGCAAACTTTAATTATACTTCGTTATTTGAGATAACTATATCTTTTTAGATAAATTACAATTTGATCCGCACCGACATAGATGGATGAATACAAATTTTATTTTTAGCTATAAATTACCATATTGTAATGAGACAATTACTCATCATATATTTATTTCAAAACAATTCATCGCATGGAATTCAAGATATTCCTAGGGTCAATATTATTTGGAATTGATTTGGAAGAATATGATAAAGTAAGATATGGAGACTTGTTAGCATACTGGGTCAATATGATTGCAAGGTATAAATCATATTTAGAACAAGCTGATTGTTTATAATATATGGAATATCATTAGGTTTTAACAGATGCTTGAGTGGATGGATAACATATTTGATGAAATACTAAGTGAAGTGGAACTTATTGTATGAGTTTGGAGAATATGAAAAGGTGTAGTGGTAGATATATTTATAAACTGCTGTATTAGACATAAAAATTCAAGTGAAGACAAGAAAAGGTAAAGAATCATATTCATGTAGTACTATTTAATAAGTAATAATACTATTTCTTGGGACTTGATAAATTATTTTGATGATTGAGAGGTCCTTAGAAATGTCGTTTTAGTTCAAAAATCCAAGAAGGTAAATTAAAAACAAAGATTGTTGTGACATCAAATTGAAGCATGAAAGGACTATCTTAGATAGAAGAGAATATCAGAAGCTCTTAAAAGCAATTGGGAATAGTTGAAAAATATGCCTTAACTTAGTATCTAAGATAAAAATCCTAAGACAACTGCTTCAAATGATGTAATTTAGCTATTAATGAAGTGGAGAGTTGAAAGATGGGAACAAAAAGATGATGATGTATTGACCCCAAAGAGTTGGATCAAATTAATTTTAACTAACCGATTGGGATTAATTTCTGTACGAGACGAAGTTAATCCTTTTAAATTTAACATATTCAGAACCAGCGACATTGAAAAAGGGATATGATTGTGGTATAATTTTATAGAAAAATAATAGAATTAAAGATTCAAAGACAGAAGCAATGGGAACATTTCAGTGGATACTAACTATATAGTTTGTGTTTATGGTGGTTTCTATTTTTATAGCGAGATACTAGGAAGAAAAAGAGGAAAAAGCACAAGGTAAACAGACACTGAAAATAGGAGATGAGATAGTTACAATAGGTGGAATACATGGGGAGCATCTGTTTGAGCAATTGTAAATTGTGATAGATAAGATATGAGTGACATATCAAAAAGTGCTGTTTCAAGTTGTAAAATAATAAGGTTTTATTAATTTGAATTTTCATTAATCGTGTATTTTCAACAATTTTAAAACTATATTAGATCAGGAGGAAAAATGATATTTGTACTTCTGCTACTTTTAATGAGTACAGTCGTATTTTCCAAAACTTTGGAAAAATGGATTACAGAGTGGAGTATTCACAGGAACATTAAGAGAAAATAAACAGGTAAGCATAGAAGCAGTAAAAGGTAGAACTAGTACAGGAGCAGTACTGATGTTGAGCATTGCGGATGTCAGAAGGAGTGCGGCGGATCCTGAGTTTTAAATGACCCTTATTTGGGATTCAGTAGGTATATTGGATCCAAAGGTATTAAAATATACTTTTCCTGAAAGATGGAACAGACTATACTGTACTGAACTCAAAAAGAATTTCAGGTAAATTTAACAATCCGAATGCAGTTTTCTTCAGATAGCAAAAAGTAAAACAGGTGACAGAATAACAGGCAGGAGGGAAAAGGAACCTGTAAAGAACTCAGATACCACAGACAGAAGACCTAACTCAAACAGAAAAGGAACATACACAATAGTTGTGGATCCGGGTCATGGAGACATGATTCAGGAGCTGTAGGAAATAGTTACAGGAAAAGACCTACTTGTGCAGATGGTATAAAACTTGAAAGAACTTGGAAAGAGACTACAATGTAATGCAGACAGATGTGTTGAAAACATGCAGGAAAGACACCAAATAGGAAATGTAAGATCAGCAGACCTGTTTTGTAAGTGTTCACCTGAATTCCAGAAAGTGGAAATTCTTCAACAAGTGGAACAGAAAGTCTACTAGTATGCTAAAAGGATGCTGATAATTACAGCAGCAGAGATGTAGCAAAGGTTTTGACAATACAGTGGACAGTGGAGTTGCAATGTCTGATTATGCTAAGGATATTAATTACAGAATGAATCAGACAAGAAGTTCGCACTGGCACAGGATCTGCTGGATGGACTGCTAAATAACTTCAGTAAGAGACCAGAGGAGTACAAAGAATGCAAACTTTGCAGTGCTGAGAGGAAGCAATTCTCCTTCGATACTTATTGAGCTAGGGATTTGTAACTAACTATTCAGACGTGTCACAATTTGTAAATGACTATGATCAGGAAAAGAGCAGCTAAAAGCCACAGCAGATGCAATAAGAAGACATTTTATGAAATAGAATAATAAAAATAATGAAAAATTTGATAGGAGTAAACTATGGAGGAATAAGCAAGGATACAAGAAAAGAAAAGAGCATCAGATGTAGAAAAATACTTTTTAAAGAAATTTTATGTAATATTGCTTGTTCTTTTTATCAGGTGAGTGCAATTACATTAAATGAATATGATAGAAAAATAATGAAACAAGCAAATGTGGTTGTTGATTCAAAAGCTGGCTAACGCCTGCTGAAAATCAGCAGTCACTTGAAAAACTATCCATATTTGTTTATAATCCCCAGACAAAGCAGATTGAAGAAAAGGAAGCAGTCATAGAAAAACGGCAGAATCTTATGAGGAGACTACATAAATGAGTTATAAAAAGCTTCTCCTTTTTCTGACAAAAATGAAGTTTCTGAGTGCATATAATTTAAAACTGACAGTAAAAATATAGTTATATTAAAATTAAATGAAGCATTTTCAGGACTAAGAAAAATAAGAGATCTGTTTGACGGTTTGCAGCAGTCGATAGCAAGAACAATTTCAAAATAATTTTCCCTAGTATGCAGAATAAATATACAGATAGATGGAGGGCAATTATTCAATAATTGCCTGCTTTTCATATAAAGGAGACAGAAATGGACATAGAAAAATTAAAGGCAAATGTAAAGTCATCTTGACGAAGAAAAGATATGCACATGTTGAAAAGAGTTGCCAAATGTGCAAAAAGGCTGCAAAAATTCATGGTGAAAATAAGACGGGATGTGGAAAGTGTCTGCCTATCTGCATGATATAGCAAAGTTTTTGAGCTCACGTATGCTTGATCTGGTAAAGGGAAATATCCTGAAGTTAGGATGAAATGTCATCATTCGACAGCAGTATTACATGGTTTTGCAGGTGCAGAATTTGTAAAAACAACTATGATATTTATGGTGTCGACAATGAGGATATACTTGACGATGAGTATCATACTATAGGAAGCAGTAATATGTCAACTTCAGCTAGATAGGTATATCTTGCAGATGCGATAGAGGACGGAAGAAGCTGGGAAGGTGTAGAAAAGGCAAGGAACTTGCTGAGAAAAATCTGGATGAGGCAATAAAATATGAGATAGATACAAAACTTGAATATCTGATTTCAAGGATAATATCATTCATCCGAACATCATTCTGTTCAGAAAGGTCTTTAATATATAAAAATAAATAAGTTAAATAAGGTGAAAAATGAAAAATTTAGAAAAAGAACTGAAATATCTAGAAACAGGTTCTGGAAGAATATGAATTCACGTTTCAGGAAATTTTTACAGCTGCTGGAGTGTGAGCCAGAGAAAGCTGTATAAACAGGTTATAAACAGCTGGGAAGAAGATGGAGAGAATTTGCATAGAAAGAAAAGCAGTAAATACACACTGCCTGAAAAGGAAGGCTTCCTCAGGGAGAAATTTCAATTGGTACGAAATTTTGAGTTCTTGATATTCAGGAGAGTGTCTTTATACCTGGAAGTATTTAAATACTGCAATGAACGGAGATACGGTTCTTATAAGAATATGGGACAGTAAATCTCCTGATAAAGAGCAGGAAAAGTGAAGTCTATAAGATTGTAAAGGGACAGGGACATTGTTGTAGGAGTATTTGAAAAGAGTATGAGATTTTGGGTTTGTAAGGCCTAAAATACTCAAAGGATATATATATTTCAAAAGAAAAAATACAAAAGAGTGCACAAACAGGAGATCTGGTTGCAGTAAAAATATATTTCTGGAGACGAGCGAAAAAGCCTGAAGGAGAAGTGGTAAGTATGTGTGGAAATCCTCAGGATACAGAAACTTTGATTTCTGCTCTTCTCATAGATAACGGGATACAGGAAAAATTTTTCAAATGAAGGTAATAAAGGAAGTCGACAGGATAGAAGAAGATTTTTCTGCAGAAATTGAGGACAGGAAGGATTTGAGACATCTTAATATTATCACTATTGACGGAGCGGATGCAAAGGATCTGGATGATGCGGTATACGTTGAAAAACGATATTGGATACAAGCTGTATGTAAGTATTGCTGATGTTTCATACTATGTAAGGAAGGAACGGAACTCGATACAGGAAGCTCTGAAAGGAAATTCCATTTACCTTGATTGACGAGGGTAATACCTATGCTTCGAGAAAACTTTCAAACAACCTGTGTTCGTTGAATCCGTATGAGGACAAGCTTACATTTACTGTGAAAATAGATTTTTGATGCAAGAGGAAAGAGTACAGAAAATGATTTTTCAGAGTCGTTAGAAATCAAATACAGAATGAGCCTATACAGATGTAAATAAAATATTTTTCAGGTGATGAGGAGACTGATTGAAAAATATAGCGCCATTCATAAAATGCTTACTGAAATGCTGAACTTTCCATAATAAGATACACGAAAAAGCGTAGAGAGCATAGACTTTGAGTTGCCTGAAATAAAGGTTGTACTTGATGACAGTAAACTTGTCAAGAAAAGTAGAAGTAAGGGAAAGAGGGGAAGCGGAAAAAACATAGAAGATTTTATGGTTGCAGCAAAATGAAGTTGTAGCTGAAAAAGCTGTTCTGGGAAGAAATACCTGCCATATACAGGGGTGCATGAGGATCTGACAAGGCTAAGATAACTGTCCTGAATGAATCTCTGGCAAAAATTTGGATATTATAAAAATCTGGATGACCTTCATCCGGGGAAAATTTCAGACAATTATTGAGAAAACGACAGGACTTCGGAAGGATATCTCACTTACACAAGCTTATTTTTGAAGAGCAATGCAGAGGGCAAGATATGCAAATAAAAATCTAGGACATTTTGGACTGGCTGAAATATTATCTGCATTTTGCTTCGCCTATCAGAAGATATTCGGATCTTGTGGTACATAGAGTGCTGGGAAGATCAATAGAAAGATTTATGAAGGACAAGGGAAAAACGAAATATATGTCCAGCTTTGAAGTGATTTCAGCGAGCTGTTTCAGAACGAGAGAATAATGCACAAGACTGAAGAAGACAGTGTAAAAATAAAGCTGATTGAATATATCCAGGACAAGATAGGAAAGACTTATATATGCAAGGTTGAGCGGAATGGATAAAAATAAGATATTCGATGGAGCTTGAAAATCTCTAAGAGTTGTTTATAATGTAAACACTGTAAGGGACAGTTTTGTCTATGATGAAGAAAACTATAAAATTACAGACAGGAAGCATAATGTTTCATACACAATGGGAGATACTCTGAAAGTAATGGTTACAGGAGCTTCCTATGATAGAGATGGAAATAGAAGTTGTACCTTTTCAGTGAAGAGAAATAGATTTGGAAAATACAAGAAACAGAAGATGGGGAATTTAAAAAATGGTGCTGGCTAGAAATAAGAAAGCTTTTCATGATTACTTCAGAAGATAAGCTGGAAGCAGGAATCGAACATGGGGAACGGAAGTAGAGTCTGTGAAGGCAGGAAGAGTGAGCATAAGGAAAGCTTTATAAAGAATTATAAAGATGAAGTATAATGAATATATACTCCTTATGAATTTGAAATATGCATAACAAGACCTGGATCGAGGGGTAAAAACTATCCTGTAACAGGAGAGAAATAGAAAAATGGGCAGCAAGATAAAGGAACAGGGATATGCAATAATTCCTCTGTCAGTTTACTACAAAACAGAGGCTTATAAAAATGGAAATAAGACTTGCAAAAGGTGAAACTGCATGATAGCGGGAAGCCCTTAAAAGAAAAGACCAGGAAAAGATATGAGTTCAGAAAAGATTTTTGGAAGATAGTATCTCGGAAGGATAGTATACGGAAAAAGGTCATCATGAAAGAAAAGTAGATTTTCACATGGAAAGTCATAAAAGCAGGTTCAAAAAATTTTAGCTTTTATATCAGTGTTTTTGAGAATATCCTTTCTTTTTACGAAGATGGGTTTTAAATAATGAGGATCCTGTCACATTGGCAGTTCTGAGGTATGTTTTCCTTTTTACTTTAATTGTGTTTATTTTATAAAAAGATAGTTTCCTCATGTGAAAGAACAACTGATATTTTATGTCGGGATTTTCAGGATTTACAGTATATGATAGCCTGTAATAAGGCTGTAACGTACATTAGAGCTCAGGTATACTTCTGGCATGTGGTCCGATTATTACAGCTGCTATCATGGATGTTTCTGGAAGGAAAGATTAATATCTACTGCTGGATTTCAATTTTTATTTCTTTTACAGGATTCTGAGTGCTGACCCTGTGGGAGGAGTTCTTTCATTTAATGCAGGAGTATTTTGGATGCTTTTTAGCATCAACGAGCTGTCTACTATGTAATATTATACAGAAGAGATTCGTTGAAGGTGTTCAACTTCAGAGCTACGACTTTCAGTCTTTGGCAGGGACAATACTTATAGTATTGTATTCTCCGAAAGTCACTGCTGAAATTCCTAAAATGAATTTGTGAGAGTTTTCGCAATTCTTTGCCTGTCGCTGATGGCAAGCGTTCTTGCTTCGCTCTGGACAAAGTCTTTCACTGCTGAAACAACAAGTGAAATTGTGAATTTTTATGTTTCTTATGCCTTTTATTGCGGCAATTGCGGGAATGGATTTTTCTGGATGGGAAGCTGACACGGCTACAGTGATGGAGGAATAATAATTCTTGCAGGAGTGTATGGGATTTAACAGGTTCAAGGATATGAAGAGAAATAAAACATATAAAAGTCAGATGAAAGTATATCAGACGGGTCTTGACATCAGTCAGGCTAAATCAGAAAATAAAGAAGGAAAATCCTTGATTCTAGATATTGTAAAAAGTAGTATTGCTGAGCCTTGTGGAAGAGGCTGCCAGAATTTATCCCTGTAAAGCAGTACAGGACATATGATAATAATTGGACAGTAAAGCTGTCAGAAAATAAACAGTTTGTAAATGCTTTTGAAAGTAATAATCAGCTTGGAGGCAGTATTATCAGTTGTTGTGTATTACTGGAATAAAATGTGGCCTTTTCCTCAGAAGTTCCTCTGAAAAGAAAGAAATAACGCTCATGTGGATAAAATTATCGCTGCAGTGTTGCCTGCAGTAGTTTTAAGGTTACTTTTTGATGATGTTATAGATGAGCATCTTTTTAGTCAATGACAGTTTCAGTAATGCTTGTGTTTATGGATTTTACTTATGTAGCTGGAATCAGGCAAGAAGAAAAATGGAAACTAGCTGAACTTTCACTATTATAACAGCTCTGGGAAATAGGTGTTTTCAGTGTCTGGCAATGATACCGGGACTCGAGGTCAGCCGCCACTAGTGTTGGTGGAGTTCTTCTGGGGCTTAACAGAGTTCTTGCAACTGAATTTTCTTTTACCATGGCAATTCCTACAATGCTGGGTTGCAGCTCTTCTGAAAATAATTAAAATCGGTTCAGGACTGGGAGTTACGAATGGTTCCTCATAGCTGGGGATTTTGTCCTTTCATTTATATTTGCCTATGGAGTGATAAAAGTATTTATAGATTATATTAAAAAGCATGATTTTAAAAATATTTGGATATTACCGTATCATAGTAGGAATAATTATTTTAATTTTGTTTCTTACGGGGTTGTAGAAAAGTAACAGATGATAATTTTCAAACATAGATATAAATAAGAACAAGCTGGAAGAATTTATAAGAGTTCTTCTTCCTGAATACTATGATTTTATCTGAAAATGCAGATAAAAAATATGTATAGATGTAAATGAAAGTTTACAGCTGATAACAGTGAAATCTTCTGTTATTATGGGGATAGAGACTGTAAGGAAATTGAAATTTCCTATGGAAAAATAGGGCATGATTATTTTTGATCAGGCTGAAGTTATGGCAAAAACTTCCTTTTGAAGCTTTCTGGAAAAAGAAAGGGAATATAAATGGGGAGCACTTATTGGTGTACGTCCTGCAAAGATGCAGGGAAGATTTTTAAATATGGGACTTTCCTACGAAAAATAGCAGATATATTGAAAAGATATATATTTTGCAGTGAAGAAAGAGATAAAAGCTTCTTCTTGATATAGTAAAAAGGCGGAAAAGTTTCTCGACAGGGAACTGTAGAGTCTATATGGGTGTGGCTTTCTGCCCTACAAAAGATGTACTTACTGTTCATTTCCTGCGTATCTTCTGAAGGGAGAGTATGCAGAAAGATATGATGAATATATTGAGTCCTTTACGTGAAACAGCTGAAATAGGAAAAGATTTGCACAGAACAGAAATTAAAGATAAATACAATATACATTGGTGGGGGACACCGTCAATACTTTCGGCTGAAGAGATTGAAAAACTTCTTCTGACTGTAAGATAACTATGATTTGCAAAATCTTAAGGAGTTCACTTTTGAAGCTGGAAGGATAGACACTTTAGACAGGGAAAGAAACTTCAAATACTGAAAAACATGGTGTAGATAAAATAAGCATAAATCCGCAAAGTTTTTAATGAAAAGACATAAAGCTTGTGAACAGGTATCATAACAGGGAAGAGTTTGACAATGTTTACAGTATGTCTAAAGAAACAGGACTGAGAAATTAATATGGATCTGATTCTGGGAGACTTCCGGAGAGCGACAGAAGATATTTTACACACGTTGGAAGAACTGGAAAAATATAATCCTGAAAACCCTTACAATTCATAATCTTGCCATAAAAATGCGAGCAGGCTGGAATAAGGAAAAACTACAGGCATATATGTGAGCTTGATTATGAAAGAATTTTTGATAAAATAGATAAAGTGACAGAAAAATAAGAAACTGAATCCTTATACATGTACAGACAGAAGAACAGTTTCCAGTGGGGAGAAAAACCTTGGATATTCTGTGGAAGGTGAAGAATCTGTCTAGATATTGAAATGATAGAGGAAAACAAGACTGTTATCGGAATCGGTGCAGGAGCAATAACAAAACTCATACATTATAATGAAGGAAAGAAAGAAATAGTATAAAAAGAGCATGTAAATCCAAAGGGATCCGTTGGTGTGGGGTAAATGAACTGCTGTAAAAGGCTGGAGGAGCAGGCTTTGAAATCTGTTTGAAAGTAAAGATGGAAAAAGTGAGTAATAGTAATAATTAAAAGGGGCTGGTAAAAATTAAAATAAAAGGGAAGATGTAATTGAGGGGTAGAAGGACATGAAAATAAAACATGTTGCTATTTTTGCAATACTCTTTTAACTGCAGGGAGCTTTTTAAGGCTCTATATTGAGGATAAGCGTATTCCTGATATAGAAATTAGTGAAGAAGCTTCCTATAAGAAGGAGAAAGCCAAGAAGGAGAAATGATCTGTCAAGACGGATAAAAAGTTTGATGTGAACAGTGTCAGCTATGATGAGCTCCTGAAACTGGGATTTCGAAATCAAAAGCTGAAAAGATAATTGAATTTCGGGATGAAGTGGGGATTATTTCACAGATAATGGAAATGAAAAATATTCCACGTTTTGGTGATGCAGGAATGAAACAGGCAAAAATATCTTTGCGTCAATGAGAGAAAATAAAAATCCTACTGAAAACTATAATGGTGTGACTACAACATTAACAGTGCTGATGAAGATACATTGAAAATGCTGGGGATTTACAAAAAGGAAATAAATAGGATTATGCCTGAGAAATGAAGAAAGGAATATCCGTTTCAATATTGACCTTGAAAAAGCTTATTGAAGTGGAAGATGCGAGGAAGTTGAAAAACGGATAAAAATATGAGTGAGTAGTAATATAAAGTATTGACTGCATTTTAAAGTGTTACTATATTTTTATATACAAATATAGTATATGATAAAAGTATTATTTTCTAAAAATGGAGAGTGAATACTATGAGCAGCAAAAGATATGGATTAAATTTTGATTTTTATAATCTAAGGGTAAAAGATATCGAAAAAGATGAAGGATTTCTATATTAAGCTATTAAAGATGACAGTTCTAAGGGATGATGCTGATAAAAGGGAAATTTCGCTAGGGAACTGAAACAGAAAGAAATTATAAGACTTATTTCCTATGGAGAATGAAGAAATAAAGGACATGATGAGACAAATGTGTATCATATCAGCGTATTTATTACCTGAAAGGAAAGATTTAGGAAACTTTTTAGAAAACTGTGTAAGGAGCAGATAAAGCTTGACGGAGACAGGGGACTCATGATGTAAGTGAAGCTATTTATCTGACAGATCCCAGAAGGAAATGGGATTGAGAGTTTATGCTGACAGGGATTATCATAACTGGAAATGGGAAAATGGTCATGTTGTCATGGGAACGGAACAGGTTGATGTCGAGGACTTGCTTGAAATTTCCGACGGCATGCCTGGATTTTCAGTTTCTGAGGGAACAAAAATAGGTCATATTCACATGGAATCTTCAGATATTGAAAATGATAAAGAGTTTTCTATGTTAAGAAATTAGGGTCTTGATGTGGTTTCAGAAATATCGAAGGCATATTTTTCTTTCAATAGACGGATATCATCATCATTTTTGGAATGAATCAGTGGAATGGTATGGGGAAAATTCCTAAAAATGCAAACTCTACAGGTGTTGAAGAAATTTATGCAACAATGGATAAAGAAAAATTTGAGGAAATTTTTCAATAGAAAGGTGGGAATAAAGCAGTTGTTCAGCTTCAAAATGGTATAAAATTGATTGTAAATGCTGAATAGAAAAATAAAATATATGGAAAATAAAAATTTTGGGAGATATGAAAAAGAAACAGAGTGTAAGGTATAATTAGCCTACTGTTGCTAGAAATTATGAAATAGTTGACATATCTCTCAAAATCTATTAAATATATAAGTGTTAAAAATATTAGATAATGGTGTTATGCCCGAGGTGGGTGAGATTGGTAGACGCACGGACTCAAAATCCGTCGATGAGTGATATCGTGCCGGTTCGACTCCGGCCTCGGGCACCATTTTTATAAAAAGGAAAGAGTTATAAAAATAGTGAGGTGTAAAATTATCAATTTTATTTTTCTATTCATTTTAAATTCATATAGTCATTCTATAATACATTTAGATAAAAACATAATAAGGAGATAGATTGCTTATGAAAAGAAAATGTTGAATGTATATTATTAGGGATAATGATACTGGGAATTGGAGTTACAGCAAATGCTGCAGGAAAAATCAAGAAAAATAATAGGGCATCATCAGTGAGAAGAAGTAACAGAAATGGTAACTACATAGGAGCAAACAGAGCGAGGAGCTATTGCTTTATCAAGAGTTCCAGAGCAAACAGTTCACATGTGAAATCTTCATCTGGACTGGGAAGACGGAAGAATGGTATATGAAGGAAAAATATACTTTAGGAGGTCTTGAATATGAATTTGATATAGATGCAGTAAGCGGAAGAATTGTAAAATGGGATGTAGACAATGATTAATCTACGATAAACTTAAGATAAATAAATTATATAAAGATATGCTTTATAATTAAAAATAGAGCATATCTTTTTAGTATTCAAAGGATAATATTGTGTTATAGTAACTTTTAGTATACTAATGAAAAATATATAGGATATATCAATGAATCAAAAACATATTCAAAAAGAATTTAAAAGGGCTATTGAGCTTTTTGAAAAAACAAGGTATAACATTGTTAACAAATAATGAACAGACAAAAATAGATTACTAACAAAAATGCTAATAAAATTATTTTTAGGAGGAAAAAAGTGGCTAAATTAGACGAAATTACGAGAGAATCTTGATTTTAAGTACTTTTCCCGAGATGGGAGAACTTGGTTAAATGAAGAAATTGAAGAAATAAAAAGGTTGAGCCTGGAAAAGTTGCAATGTGGTGGCTTGGAAATATGGGACTCTGGGTAAAGACTGAAGGAAATGCAAATATCTGTATGGATCTTTGGGTTTGCAACAGGAAAGAGAACAGGAAAAACAAGCTTATGAAACCCTAAGCATCAGCATCAGAGAGCGGTAGGATGTGTTTGCATACAGCCCAACCTTAGAACTACTCTTGCGTTATAGATCCTTTTGCAATAAAAAGAACTTGACGCTCTTATGGCTACTCACTCACACAGTGATCACATAGATCAGAATGTAGCGGCAGCAGTTCTTAAAAATTGCCCTGAGGCCAAAATTTATAGGTCCTAAGACTTGTACAGACATATGGAGAAAATGGGGTGTGCCTGAAGACAGACTTGTAACTGTAAGACCTCGGGGATGTAGTAACTGTCAAGGATGCAAAAATAAAAAGCTCTTGAATCATTTGACAGAACAATGCTGCTTACAGTGGCTGAAGATGTTGTTTTAAGACAAGCTTCCACGTGATATGGATGACATGGCAGTTAACTATCTAGATAGAAACAAAAAGGCAGGTAATGTGTATAATGCAGGAGATTCACATCATTCAAACTATTTTGTAAAAGCATGGAAATGAAAACAAGGGTTGATGTTGCCTTTGTAGGATTTGGAGAAAATCCAAGAGAATGACTGATAAATTAACTTCTTCAGATGTACTGAGGTGGCTGAGGGAACTGAAAACACAAGTTGTAATACCGATACATCACGATATATGGTCTAACTTTATGGCTGATCCAAAAGAAATTACTTTATTATGGAATTACAGAAAAGACAGAATGAAATAAATTTAAACCATATATATGGCAGCCTGGAGGAAAAATTTGTGTATCCCTGATAACAAGGATGACATGGAATATATGTACCCAAGAGGATTTGAAGATGCGTTCACTATAGAGACCTGAGTTTACCGTTCAAATCATTCTTATAAAATAAATTTTTGAGGGATAAAAAGTATATTAAAAAGTAAGTATTAAATAAAATAATTTAAAGGAGAAAGAAATGAATTTTTTAATGGCAATAGGAACATGGTTTTTGGACAGAATATATTAACTAAAACAGAATTTTGTAGGTCTTTTAGTTTTTCGTAGGGTTATCTATTTTTTAGAGTAAGAAAATAGTAGGAAGCAGTTGGTGGTTTATTAAAGGCGACTGTGGGATATATGATATTAAACGTAGGTGCAGGTGGACTGGTAACAACATTCAGACCAATTCTGGCAGCATTAAAGACTAAATTTGAATTGAATGCGGCAGTTATAGATCCATATTTTGGACTGCAGGCTGTTGATGAAGCAATTAAAGGAATGATAGAACAGGATCCTTCAAAAGCAAGTCTGGCTGCATCGGTTATGATGGCATTGTTAATCGGATTTATTGTAAATATAGTATTAGTTTTTATTCAGAAAAATTACTAAAGTAAGAACATTGTTCATAACAGGACACATTATGCAGCAGCAGGCTTCAACAGCTTCATGGATGATTTTCTTCCTGTTCCCTCAGTTCCGTAACATATGGGGAATCGTTCTTATAGGTTTATTTTCAGGAATATACTGGGCAGTAGGATCAAACCTTTCAGTTGAACCAACTCAAAGATTGACTGAAAATGCAGGATTTGCTATAGGACATCAACAGATGTTTGCAATCTGGAGCTGCTGATAAGCTGGCTCCTAAAATAGGAAATCCTAAGAAGAGACTGGATGACCTGAAACTGCCTAAATGGCTGACAATGTTACATGATGACATTATTGCGTACAGGACTTAGTGATAATATTCTTTTGGAGCAATAATGCTAGTATTAGGACCTGAATTCTTCACTGCAAAATTTGGAAAAGTGTACAATTGCAAATGGAGTACAGACTTGTCCGGTTATAAATCCTAATGGAGTGGCTGCAGGAGCATTCGATCCTAAAAAACTTTCATTCGGAACTTATGTTGTATCAACAACATTATTGTTCGCAGTATATTTGACAATATTAAAAACTGGTGTTAGAATGTTCGTGTCTGAACTGACATTATCATTCAGGGAATTTCAAATAAAATATTGCCAGGATCTTTACCGGCGGTTGACTGTGCGGCTTCCTGGATTTGGATCTCAAGTGCAGTATTATTCGGATTCCTAGTGGGAACAATAGCTCAGTTTATATCAATAGCAGGATTACTGATATTCAAATCTCCTGTATTCATAATAACAGGATTCGTTCGAGTATTCTTTGACAATGCCACTATTGCAGTGTATGCTGATAAACATTGGTGGAGCAAAGGGACTGCATTAATACTGTCGGCACTGTCAGGAGTACTACAGGTATTATGTGGAGCAGTTGCCGTGACTTTATTCAGTTAAAAAGGTGGATGGTCGTGGAAATATTGACCAGAGTACAGTATGAAGCTGCTCAGGGATTCGTAATGAAGTACTTAGGAGTAATAGGATATGTACTGGTAATTGCAGCTATGCTGTTAATTCCTCGAGTTACAGTATATGAAATCCAAAAATAAGGAACAGTATTTTTGAAGGGAACAGTAGAGTTTGGAAGAGCTAAAATAATAGAAAAGAAAGGGAGAAGTGGTATATAATGGTGAAAGTACTTGCAGTATGCGGAGTGGAATAGGAACAAGTATGATTATGAAAATGAAAGTGGCTCAGGTGTTGAAAAACTGAATGTAGATGCAGATGTAAATTCTTGCAGTCTGGGTGAAGCAAAATCAGGACTTACAAACTATGATTTAGTTTTTAGCTAACACACATAATAAATGATTTAAAAGGTGGACCAAATACTAAAATGATAGGGACTTTTAAACTTGCTTGACGCTAATGAACTTGAAACAAAATTGAGAAGTAGGAATCAGTTAACATCAGTAAAATTACAACAAATTACAGATTGAATTTGGGAGGATATAGGATGAATTTAATGGATTCGTTAAAGGAAAATAATTCTGTAGTGTTGAAACAGCATGCCTCAACATGGGAGCAATAGAAGTATGCATGGAAAACCTTTGCTGGAAAAATGCTGTGGAAAGAAGCTATGTTGATGCAATAATTGAAAAGAACTAAGGAATTGGGACCGTTTTGTGTAATGGCTCCAGGACTTGCAATGCCTCATGAAAGACCTGAAAAAGGTGTAAATAGAAATTCCTTCAGTGTTTTTGTAACGCTAGATCAGCCTGTTGCTTTTTCCTGACGGGCAGGAAGTTGACATACTGATAGGGTCTTGCGGCAGTTAATGCAGATGTGACACAATGGGGAAGCTATCCCTCAGATAGTAATGCTTTTTGAAGATGAAGACGTATTTGAAAAATAAGAGCGGGCTGCAGTTCCGGAAGATATTTATAAAATAATTAGTGACGCAGTTGCGGGATAAATTAAATTAAAAATTGCAATCAGAAATATGCCGGCAACTTAAAAGTCGGCATAGTTTTACTAATAAAATTAGGAGGATATATATATGGCAAGACCTTTATTACAGGTAGCATTGGATCATTCAGATTTACAGGGGGCAATAAAAAGCCACAGTGTCAGTAGGACATGAAGTTGACGTTATAGAAGCAGGAACAGTTTGTCTGCTGCAGGTGGGGAGTGAACTTGTAGAAGTTTTAAGAAGCCTTTTTCCTGAAAAGACAATAGTAGCTGATACTAAATGTGCGGATGCAGGTGGAACAGTGGCAAAAATAATGCAGTAAGGGGTGCTGACTGGATGACATGTATCTGTTCGGCAACTATTCCAACAATGAAAGCAGCTTTAAAGGCAATAAAGGAAGTACGTGGAGATAAAGGGGAAATACAGGTGGAACTTTATGGTGACTGGACTTATGAACAGGCTCAGCAATGGCTGGATGCAGGAATAGAGTCAGGCTATATATCATCAGAGCCGTGATGCACTGCTCGTCCCGGTGAAACTTGGGGTGAAAAGGACTTAAACAAAAGTTAGGAAACTTATTGAGAATGGGATTCAGAGTATCAGTAACAGGTGGATTGAGCACTGAAACACTAAACTGTTTAAAAGGTGTAGATGTGTTTACATTTATTGCAGGACGTGGAATTACTGAGGGCTGCAAATCCTGCACAGGCTGCAAAAGGGAATTTAAGGAAGAAATAGCTAAATACTGGTCTGAATAGTAAATTTCCTGACTGGAAATAAGTTATCTAGAAATTTTTAAATTTTTCATAGTAAAAACTGTTCAGAATAAATTTTTAATAGAAGAGGTTAGTAATGAAAGATTTAAATAAACTTAATTTGAGGGATATATGAAAAGGCTCTTCCTAAGGATATTGACTGGATTGAAAGAATACGTCTTGTAAAGGAATGCGGATATGATTTTGTTGAAATATCAGTAGATGAAACTGATGAAAGACTTGCAAGGCTTGACTGGTCTGATGAAGAAATTAACAGAATACATACTGAGCTTGTAAATACAGGAGTCAGAATTCCGTCAATGTGTTTTAGCGGACATAGAAGATTTCCGATGGGAAGCATGGATGAAAAGACGAGAAAAAGCAATGGAATTAATGCGGAAAGCTATAATCTTTGCTGATAAGATGGGAATCAGAACAATTCAGATGGCAGGATATGATGTGTATTATGAAGATGGCAGTGAACAGACAAAGAAATATTTTACAGAAAATCTGAAAAAGCTGTAGAATGGGCATCTTCATATAATATTACACTGTCGATAGAAATAATGGATCATCCTTTTATAAACTCAATTACAAAATATATGGAATATGCAGAAATAATAAAGTCGCCATGGCTGAAAGTCTATCCTGATGTGGGAAATCTTACTGCATGGCCTGAAAATGACACATTAAAGGAACTGGAACTTGGAATAAAGAATGGTGAAATAACAGGAATTCACCTGAAGGATACACTTGCAGTAACAGACAGTTTTTCCGGGAAAATTTAAGGAAGTTCCTTTTGGAGAAGGATGTGTGGATTTTCAAGAGTATTTGCTAAACTGAAGGAGCTGAATTATAAAGGTCCGTTCCTTATAGAAATGTGGACTGAAAAATCTGACAATCCAATTGAGGAAGTGAAAGAAGGCCAAAGGAATGGATGCTTGGAAAAATGAGAGAAGGAGGATTTATCTAATGCTTGAAAAAACTAAAAGAGGAAGTATATAAGGCAAATCTCGAATTACCTGCAAAGGGACTTTGTGCTTTTTACATGGGGAAATGTAAGTGCCATAGACAGGGAAAAAGGACTGTAGTTATAAAACCAAGTGGGTGGAATATGACAAACTGAAGGCAGAAGATATGGTAGTTGTTGATCTGGATGGAAAAAGTAGTGGAAGGAAACCTGGAATCCTTCTCTGATACACCTACACATGTTGAATTATATAAAAATTTCCTGAAATAGGGCGGAATGGTTCATACACATTCAACAAATGCAACAATATGGGCACAAAGTGGAAGAGATATTCCTGCTTACGGAACAACACATGGAGATTATTTTTTACGGACCTGTTCCATGTACAAGAAAAATGACTCCTGAAGAAAGTGCGGGGAATATGAAAAAGGAAACAGGAACAGTAATAATAGAAACTTTTGAAAAAGAAATATAAATCCTAAATTTGTTCCTGCGGTAATGAGTTAATAGCCACGGACCGTTCACATGGGGATGCGGCTGAAGCAGTGTATAATTCAGTTGTGCTTGAAGAACTTGCAAAAATGGCAACCTTTACAGAACAGGTAAATAAAGATGTAAAGCCTATGCAGCAGGAACTGCTGATAAGCATTTTTAAGAAAACATGGGGAAAATGCCTATTACGGACAGAAGAAAAGTAAATAAAGTTATTATGATGATTTTCAGTAGTAAAATAAATTAAAAATGGTAAAAATAGATTTTGGCAAAATTTTTGTAAGTTACATGGCATTGGATTGCTACAATGCTGAAAGGTGGATAGAATGGATGAAAAGCAAGATATAAAAGCAAATCCCAACCTTGTGCTATAGCCTTGGGTTACTACATTAGAAATAAGCGTCTGCAAAAGAATATGGGGCTAAGGGAAATGGCGGAGCTGCTAAGATTAGTCCTGCTTATTTATCTAATTTGGAATCAGGGAAGCACAGTATGAGCAAATCCTCTTTTTACTCAAGAAGATTTCTAAAAATCTTAAATGTTGATCATCTGAAACTTTTTAAGATAATAGGATATACAGATAAGGGATATGTCAGATTTAAAGAAGGAAATAATGTCTGAACTGATGAGAAATTTCAGATATAGAAATAGGAAAGATAATAGAAGAGCTTATGAAAATGGAGCCGGGAAAAAGGTCTTTCTAGTGAAGGAATACATAGGTCTTTTAAACAAGGGATAAAATTTTATAAAAATAGAATGGAGTGATTTCTTATTAATTTAAGTATTCATTCCATTTTTATAAAATATGTTTGAAAATAGAAAAATATGTTAAAAATATAGTACAAATATTTAAAAATGGAGGAGCAGATTTTATGAAAAATTACTTTTTAATAGTTTTAATGGCATTATCTCTACAACTGTTTTTCAGAAGATTACAAAGTAGTTCTTAAAAGGGGTTACACTGTCACAGCAGGAGATAAATAAGAATAACAAGGAAATAGAAGTAGCCTTCAAAAGAGATTATGGAGGCTTATTACAGAGCAACATTTGGAAGAGTGAAAGCAATGGCTTCCAGAATGATAGAAAGTCAGATGGACTTACCAGCAATGGATAAAAACTTTCTCAGAAAGTAATGAAAAACGGAAGAATATACCGTAGATTTGATTAGATGATATATTAAGTAAATATAAAACAAAAGTTATAAAAAAATAAGATATGCGGCAAACGACATTGTAGAAGTGACAGCAGAAATATCAGTTCCTGATATAACGAAAAGTTTTGATAATTATATGCGGCTAATGTCTGAAGATGATATTTTTAATGAAAAGAAAAACTTGCAGAAATGTCAAAATTACCTAAAGAAGAATTTGAGGATATAATAATAGAAAAAATGTTTGATAATATGACAAAAATCCTTTAAAAATATAGAAGGTTATACTTCCATAAAAAGGAACAATTTATCTTGAAAAAGGATAATGGAAGATGGGGAGTGGCTGAACTGGATGAAAAAGGTAAGAAATTTCAGGGAAATGTATAAAATCAAAATAGAATTTATACAAATATTATCATAGAAGATTTTTATGTAAAATAATATGAAAGACTGGACTTGTTTCAGTCTTTTTGATATAATGTGTTAAGATTTAAGAAATATTAGAAAAATAAAAAGTAATAAGGAGAAACTGAATGAAAAATATTTTTAGTATTGTGTTTGGGAATGATAGGATTTAGCAGAATTTCATCAGCAGCAAGAAAAACAGGAGAAGACAGAGATGTTAAATTTCCGACAGAAATGAAAGTTGACTATGTAAGAGTTTATAAAAAGAAATAAATATAAAGAAGATTTTTCAGGAGTTCCATATGAAAAGCATATTTAGTAACGGGTGCCGCAGGATTTATTGGTGCAAATTATCTGAAGTATATCTTAAAAATATGATGGTAAAGAAGATATTAAAGTAATAGTTGCAGATGCTTTAACTTATGCAGGAATTTAGGAACTATAAGGGAAGAATTAAAAATCCGGGTGTAAAATTTGAAAAAGTGGATATCAGGGACAGAAAAGAAATTGAAAAGAGTCTTTTCTGAAAATAATGTTGACTATGTGGTGAATTTTGCTGCGGAATCACATGTAGACAGATCTATTGAAAATCCTCAGATATTTCTTGAGACAAATATCCTTGGAACACAGAATCTGCTTGAAAATGCAAAAAGCATGGACAGTTTCAAAAAGGTGAAAATGGATACCCTGTTTATAAAGACGGTGTAAAAATATTTGCAGGTTTCCACAGATGAAGTTTATGGAAGTCTGTCAAAAGATTATGAAAAAGCCATAGAACTTGTAATAGAAGATGAAAAAGTTAAAAATGTTGTAAAAACAGAACAGACTTAAAGACATATGGAGATAAATTTTTACAGAGAAAACACCTTTAGATCCGAGAAGTCCGTATTCAGCTTCAAAGGCAGGGGCAGATCACATAGTTCTTGCATATGGAGAAACTATAAAAATGCCAATAACGATAACAAGATGTTCAAATAACTATGGACCTTATCATTTTCCTGAAAAACTGATACCTCTTATGATAAAAATGTCCTTGAAGGAAAAACTTCCTGTTTATGGAAAGGGAAACAATGTCAGGGACTGGATATGTGGAAGATCATTGTAAAGGAATTGACCTTGTATTAAGGGAAGGAAAAGAAGGGAAATCTACAATATAGGTGGATTTAATGAAGAACAGAATATAAATATTGTAAAACTTGTAATAGACATATTAAAAGAGGAAATTACAAATAATGATGAATATAGGAAAGTTCTGAAAACAGACCTTGACAATATAAACTATAATCTGATAACTTACGTTCAGGACAGGCTGGGACATGATATGAGATATGCAATAAATCCTTCAAAAAATAGCAACAGATCTCGGATGGTACCCTGAAACTGATTTTGAAACTGGAATAAGAAAAACTGTAAAATGGTATCTTGAAAAATCAGGAATGGGTAAATGAAGTTATTTCAGGAGATTACCAAAAAATATATACGCAAGCATTTATTTTTGTAAAAAGGGAGATTTATGAGAAAAATTGGTCTATTTATTTGAATTAGATTCAGCATGTAATTCAAAAAGGAAATAATTAATGCACAGTATATTTTATTTAAAGAGATTTTATTTAAGGGGAATAAAGTTGTATTGTCATATAATCAGTTGAGTGATTCAAAAGTTTTTAAAAAATGATAGAAAATGATAAGATTTATGAACATTTGTTGGAGTTATTTAGATTAGGATATATAAAGATATCTCAGTATAAAAAGAAGTGATAATGAAGAGGTAAGAACTGCTTCACAATATATTCAATCTGCTATAAAAATGCAAAAAGAAAAATAATGAAGATGCATATATTTTTCTCTATATGTCCATTTCTAAACAAAAAGAAGAATTAGATAAAATAGAAAAATCATTACAATATAGTGATATAACTATTTTTAGAAGATGAATTAAAAATTGAAAATAAAATTACAGCAAAAAGAAATTGAAACTGATGAAAGTCACATGGAAAAAGAAAAATTAAGATGGAAAAAATATTATTAAATACATAAAAATGATTTTTGTTAAGCACAGAAAAATTTAGACAAAAATAGCAGTGTAACTTATGAAACACCTAAAATATTTGAAATTGTTGAAAAAATAATTAGTTTTTACTATGGAAAGGAAACGAAATTAAAAAGGATATACAAATAGAGAAATTGAAACAATTAACTTGTTGAATACAAATAATAATAAAGGGTTTAATCAATTAAATCAGGCAACAAAAAATATTATCGGAGATTTATGATTCTATAAAAAATGAAGATGGAAAAAAATAATAGATCATTTTGGATAAAAGATAGAAGAGGATAAAAAGAAGAATATTGAGATTGAAAAACTTATTTATTAGCTGAACTGATTATAGATTTATGCTATAACTATACTGTAGAAATGAGTATATCTGGAGTACATACAGAATATATTTTAAATACTAATGTAAAAAGCTATACATGATTTAGAATTTAAAAACTTTCGAGAAAAATTAATACAATGTTATATATCTTATGAAGAAAAATGAACATGTTTATAATCAGAATAAAAATAATTTAGGAATAGAATTAGAAGAAGTTCATTTTAAAAAATGATAAGGAGATATTAGAGTCAGAATGGCATACTGCAATAAGAATACTGAAGGAAGTAAAAATTTAAAAATAAATGAAGAAATAGAGAAAAATTATAGAAAATACATGGCTAAAAATTTTAATCAGATATTTTGTTGTAATGTTTTTCTACAACTTTTCATCTATATTTTTGTTATATTTTTACAGAGGTATCATAAATAAGTTTCAAGATATTTTTACAAACTGTAAATTTTACTAGTATATTTTTAGAATTTGGAATAAAAAAACGATATTTTCAATTTTTAGTATTTGGGATATTTGGCTCGTTAATATCCAAATTTTTAAAATTACCTGATATTTTAGAAAGTATTCAAAATATATGGTACGGATTTAAGGATTTAAAAGGTAATGTATAAATTTTATAAGAATTTTAAAAAGAAAGGAATCAAAAATGAATTCTTTATTAGAATATAAGAAATTAATGTCGAAAAAGACCCGAATTATTTAAAAATAACGATGATCATCTTATAATAGTTAAGGATTTTTAATATTTTTAGAAAAATATTCGAAAGAGAATAAGAAAAATAGGAGTAATCTATTCAAGTGAGTTTTCATTTTGTAGTAGATTTAGTTCATAAGGGAGATAAAAAATTATTTTTATATGAAAGGCTTATTTCAAAGGACAAAGGTATAGGAACAGCTATGTTAACAATATATAAAGATAAATTTATTTTACTTAAACAATTTCGACATTCAATGAGAGATTTTCAATATGCTATACCAAGAGGATTTGGAACGGAAGGGCTATCTGGAGAAGAAAAATGCAAAAAAGGAGTTATTTGAGGAATTAGGAACGGTTTCAAATTCTATAACTTATTTGGGAAAAATGACAGTTGATAGTGGAATTTCAAATAAGGAAGTTTTTATATAAATGTCTAATTGATAATATTCGCTTAAAAAGGTTATGAAGGTATAGATAATATTTATTATCTATCTCATGGAAAAATGGATTTTCTGAAGGAAAAATTACAGATAGTTTTACCATAATTGCTTATAATTTTTATAAAAATTTGTTATAATCCTTTATTTGTGAATGATTTATGAATAGAATAGAAAATTTTTCTAAAAGTATTGTGGTATAATAGATGTAATAAATTTAAAAAGGATAATCAATCGTGAGAAAGGAAAATATTAGATGCTAGTTTTAAGCGAGGAAGAAAAGAAGAAAATTAAGATTTTTGCAGGACCTTCAAGCCAGGATTTGGCAAAAAGTGTCAGAAGATCTTGAAAATGGACTTAAACTTAGTAAAAATGAACAGATTTTTCAGATGGTGAAGTTTTTATAAAACCTGAAGAAAGCGTAAGAGGATGTAAAGTGTTTGTTATTCAGTCCACTCAAATCCAGTAAATGAAAGTATTATGGAACTTCTAGTTTTATTGATGCTTTTAAGAAGGGCTTCTGCGGAAGAAATAATAGCCATAATTCCTTACTATGGTTATGCAAGACAGGACAGGACTGCAAGCCAAGAGAACCAATAACTGCAAAATTAGTTGCAAATCTTCTGGCAGAGGCAGGAGCTACAAGAGTGGTGACTATGGATTTACATGCAAGGCAGACGCAGGAGTTCTTTGATATTCCTGTTGATCATATGGAAGCATTGCCTATTCTGGCAAAGCATTTCATAAAAATATGACTTTGGACCTGAAAATACTGTTGTGGTATCTCCTGATGTAGGAGGAGTTAAGAGAGCAGAGGATTGGCAAAATGGCTACATACACCTTTAGCAATAATAGATAAGAGAAGACAGAAGGCAAATGAGTGTGAAGTAATGAACATAATTGGAGATGTGGAAGGAAAAAGTAATTCTAGTAGATGATATGATCGACTGCAGGGGACTATATGTAATGCCGCCAAAGTCCTTATAGAAAGAGGCAGTCAGAAAGTATATGCATGTGCAACACATGCTGTATTTTCAGGACCTGCAATAGAAAGGTTGAAGGAATCCGTATTTACAAAAATTGTTGTGACAGATAGTATTTATTTGTCAGAAGAACAGAGATTTGATAAGCTTAGAATATTGTCAGCAAGTGAAATATTTGCTGAAACAATAAAAAGGATAGCAAAAGATGAACCGATAAGTGATCTTTTTGAGCTGCCTTCAGAACAATGTTGAAAATAAAAATTAACATTTAAAAACATAAAATCAATAAAAATGTCTTGATTTTTTTAATATTTTTTTATTATAATTGTAATGTAAAGAATTAAATAGATTAGAAATATAACTGGATATAGCAGATAATTTGGGGCAGGCTCTGATTTTTATATAAAAAATATATAAATAATTTATTTTTGAAGGAGTTGGTAGTATGACCTTTTCAGAAGCATTTACAGTAATAAGAGAAGATGGTGCAAAAAGCAATGAGATTACCTAAATGGAACAACGATGTCAGAGTAAAAGTTCAAAATCTTGACGGGACTCTATGTAACACACACCCTTACTTATACGTAGAAAGCAGATTCGGCAGAGTACCTTGGATTCCAAATTATGTTGAACTGTTTGCCAAAGAATGGGGAAATAGTTTAAAAAGATTTATGGAAGTCACTATCAGAATTATGACTGAAGCAGAATAATTCTGAAATGTGACTTTATTTATTGCCTATCTTGAAAAACTGTACTTTTTTGTTATACTTTATGAAAAGAAAAATAAATATAATATAAAACTTTTGTTCATAATATTTTCTAAAATTTTATGAAAGTAAATAAAACTTATACAAAAAGTAAAATATAATTATATTTAAAAATATGGAAAGGATGTAAAAAGATGAAATTGAATTTTTAGTTATCAATTTGCAAGAAATTTTATAAGTGATGAAGAAATAAAGCAGATAAAACCGTATGTTGAACTGGCAAATGAGGTTCTGGTATCAAAAATGGGGCAGGAAATGATTATCTTGGATGGCTGACATTGCCGGGGATTATGATAAGGAAGAATTTACGAGAATAAAAAGGCTGCGGAAAAATAAAAAATCTGATTCGGAAGTTCTTATTGTAATAGGAATAGGTGGTTCATACCTTGGAGCAAGCGGCAATTGAATTTTTATCACACAGCTTTTACAACAATCTGCCTAAGGAAAAAGAAAAGGGCCTGAAATTTATTTTGCAGGAACAAATATGAGCGGTGTTTATTTAAATCACCTGATAGATTTAGTAGGAGACAGGGATTTTTCCGTAAATGTGATTTCAAAATCCGGAACTACAACTGAACCTGCAATAGCATTCAGAGTATTTAAGAAAATGCTTGAAGATAAATATGGCAAGGAAGAAGCAGGAAAAAGAATATACGCCACAACGGATAAGGCTAGGGGAGCGTTGAAAACACTTGCAGATGCAGAAGGATATGAAACATTTGTCGTACCTGACAATGTTGGGAGAAGATTTTCAGTCCTGACAGCAGTTGGACTGCTTTCAATTGCAGCTGCCGGAATAGATATTGATGACCTGATGAAGGGCAGCAGATGCTGTAAAGATTATAACGGAAAAACACTTGAAAAATAACCAGACTTTACAGTATGCGACAGTAAGAAACATTCTTCTTAGAAAAGGAAAAAATATAGAAATAATGGTAAATTATGAGCCTAGACTTCATTATTTTGCTGAATGGTGGAAACAGCTGTTTGGAGAGTCTGAAGGAAAAGACGGAAAAGGCCTTTATCCATCTTCTGTAGATTTTTCAGCTGACCTGCATTCTTTAGGTCAATACATTCAGGAAGGTCAGAGAATGTTCTTTGAAACAGTGGTTTCAATAGAAAATCCTGAATCAGAATATGTAATCGAAAAAAAGATGCGGAAAATCTTGACGGGCTTAACTTCATAGCTGGAAAAACTTTGGATTATGTAAATAAAAAAAGCTACTGACGGAGTTATATTGGCGCATATTGACGGAGGAGTTCCAAATCTTGGTGTAAATATACCTGAAGTTACTCCTTATCATTTAGGGTATGCTTTCTACTTCTTTGAAAAAGCATGCGGGTGAGCGGATATCTTCTTGGAGTGAACCCGTTTGATCAGCCGGGAGTTGAAGCGTATAAGAAAAATATGTTTGCACTGCTTGGAAAACCTGGATATGAAGAAGAGGGTAAAAACTTGAAGCAAAATTAAGCGAAATGAAATAAAAACTGAAAAATAAATTATTTGAGGGACTGCCTCAGAAAAATTGAAAAATAATGTAAAAATTATATTTATGAATTGTGAAATTTTAGCAGATGAATAAATATGGTTTTCCTGTTTTTAAATTTTGAGTCAGTCTCCTTTGTTAGCAAAACTATTTGATTTTCAAATGAAAAATAATCTTTTAAATTCATTGACTTAGATAATTTTTAAAGATATAATAAAATTAAAGAGGAAAAATATTATTTTCTAAAATCTGTTTTGAAAGGGATGATATTATGAAAAAGAATAGCGGTAATAAGCGTTATGATGGAAAATGCCAAAAAGAACATCAGGTTGAATTCAATAATATTGTGGCAAACTTTCAGCAGTATATTTATGGCAGAATGGGACTTCTTTTTCATAATGAAGGTGTATCAGTAGTTTCAATAATAATGCTTGGAACAATGGATGAAAATAAATTCATTTACAGGAAAATTAGGGAGCATTCCGGAAATACAGGTAAAAACAACAGTTTCTAAAAAGGAAATGGATTAAAATATTGAAATGCACTGATAATTTGTAGGAAATTTATTTTTAAAAGAGGTTATGAGGGCAGGAAGATCATGGAGATTTAATTTATAAACTAATGGAAAAAGATACTTTGAAATATAAGTTTTCAAGTGTATCTAATCCAAAAGGAGATGAAATTTATGGAAGATTCAAGGAACATGTGAAAATTGACAGGAGAAAATTTTTCAATTATTAGAAGAAGGAAAAATGCAACAAGGGAAGATATACTGGAAGTACTTAGAAAGGCAGAAAATAAAGAAAAAATAACACATCTGGACATAGCGAAACTTTTTGCATATCAAGGATGACGACCCTGATTGAAAAATGTTTCAGATAGCCGGAAAAATAAAAAGATGTATATGGTAACAGGATAGTCCTGTTTGCCCCACTCTATATAAGTGATTTCTGTGTAAATAACTGTGTTTACTGTGGATACAAGAAGGAAAACAAATTTCATCGTAGAAGACTGTCAATGGAAGAAATAAAAAGGAAGTTATGATACTGGAAGAAATGGGACATAAAAAGACTTGCACTGGAAGCAGGGGAAGACCCTGTAAACTGTGACATAGAATATATACTTGAGGCAATAGATACAATTTATGATACTTATAATAAAAATGGTAAAATAAGAAGAATAAATGTAAATATAGCTGCAACAACAGTTGAAAATTATAGAAGATTGAATGAAAAGGGAATAGGAACTTATATACTGTTTCAGGAAACTTATGATGAAGAAGTCTATAAAAAAGTTCACCCGAAATGCTTAAAAGGGAACTATGACTATCATACAACATCTTTTGACAGGGCAATGGAAGCAGGAATAGAAGATGTGGGTGCAGGAGTGCTGTTTGGTCTTGCAGATCCCTAAGTTTGAAGTACTGGGACTTATGATGCATAACGAACATCTGGAGAAAAGGTTTGGAGTAGGATTTCATACAATTTCAGTTCCAAGGTTAAGACCTGCAGAAGGAGTAAATCTGGAAACATTTCCTTATTTGTTAGATGATGAGACATTTAAGAAAATAGTTACAATTATAAGAATAGCAGTTCCGTATACAGGTATGATCCTGTCAACAAGGGAAACTGCAGAAATGAGGGAAATACTTATACAACATGGAATTTCTCAGGTAAGTGCAGGTTCATGTACTGGTGTTGGAGGATATGAAGAGCATATAAAAGGAAGAAATGTAAGCCAGTTTGCTACTGCAGATGAAAGAAGTCCGAAACAGGTAATAGAAGATCTTATGGCGGCAGGATATATTCCTAGTTACTGTACTTCATGCTACAGAACAGGAAGAGTCGGAGAAAAATTCATGGAAATAGCAAAATCTGAAATGATTCATAACCTGTGTAAGCCTAATGCCCTGACAACGCTTGTGGAATATGCGGTAGATTATGGAGATAAAGAATTACTGGCAAAAGTAGAAAAATTTGTAAGAGAACAGGCGGCAACAATTGAAAATAAGAGACTGGAACAGTTTGTTCTGAAAAATATAGATAAACTGAAGGCAGGAGAAAGGGATCTGTATCTATGATGGAGAGATTGAATACGCCTGACTCAAACAGAAAGCACATAGCATTTTTTGGAAGAAGGAATGCCGGAAAGTCAAGTATTTTTAATCTCCTGTTAAATCAGGAAATTTCACTGGTTTCAGATATTCCCGGAACGACAACGGATCCTGTCTACAAGTCTATGGAGCTGATAGGCTACGGACCTGTCAGAATTATAGATACGGCAGGACTGGATGATATTGGAAGTTTAGGTAAAAATGAGAGTTGAAAAACGGAAGAAATTTTGCAGAAGACTGATTTGGCAATATATGTCCTGAATGCGGACAAAATAGACATGGAAGAAAAAGAAAGAAGCAAAGCTGTTTTTCAGAGATTCAGGATACCTCATGTTTTTGTATGGAATAAACTTGATCTGCTGAAGAACGAAGAAAGAAAAATTAAGGAAAGAAAATTCAGGGAGACAGCTTTTTAGATGAAAATGTTCATCTGAAAAGAGAGAATTTGTTAGAGATAATAATGAAAATCTGAAAAATCAGGAAGAAGATCATCGCTAATAGGAGATCTGGTTACATATGGTTCGACAGTAGTACTTGTAGTTCCCATTGATTCAGAAGCTCAAAAGGAAGACTTATACTGCCACAGGTTCAGGTAATAAGAGAATGTCTGGATAATGGAATAAAAAAACAATAGTGGTGAGGGGAAACTGAACTTGAGGAAACAATAAGGGAAATTCAGAATATTGATCTTGTAATTACAGATTCACAGGTATTTAAAACAGTGGATAAAAATAGTTCCTGAGGACATACCAGCTGACAAGTTTTTCGATGCTGTTTGCCAGACAGAAGGGGATATAAAAAAGTTCATTGAAGGAATCAGGGCATTGGAAGGACTGAAAAATAAGAAGGAAGGAACAGTCCTGATTGCAGAAAGCTGTACTCATACAACATCCCATGAGGATATAGGAACTGTAAAAATACCTAACCTTCTAAAAGAAAAATAAATCCTAATCTGAATATTATTTTTTTCAGAATGGAGCAACTTTTAAGGAAAAAGAGTTCCACATGGAAAATGTAGATTTAATTATTCATTGCGGCTCATGTATGATAACAAGGAAGAATATGGTGAACCGTATCCAGATGGTAGAAGAAAGGGGAATTCCTATAACAAATTATGGAGTAACGCTTGCCTATCTGACAGGTATACTGGACAGAGCTATAAAAGGGCACTATGCCGGAATAATAATAAATTATTATTTATTTATAGAATTTAATTATATAAAAACGGATATTTATTGAAAATAGGCGAACTTATTCATTGGTTCAGATATTATTTTTCAAAATGTCCGTTTTACTGTAAAATATTTAAATAAATTTATATATTGCTGTCTGTTTTGTTGTACCTGAAAATTTGGTATAGACTAAAAATCTATAAAAATGATACAATTTACTACTACAAAAACAGGAATGTAAAAGTTAAGACAGGAGAGTATATATATGAACAGGGAAAATTTATGGAAAAAGCTATACTGAAGAGGAAAAAGAGAATTTTTGAATTTTTCGGAAGAATATAAGGCATACCTTGATTCTGCAAAAGACAGAAAGGGAATTTGTAACTATTACCGAAGAAGAACTTAAGAAAAATGGATTTGTTAACATAAATGAAAAACAGAATTAAAAAGGGAGACAAAGTTTATTTTTAATAACAGGGACAAAAACCTTATTGCAGTAATAGTGGGTAAAGATATTAAAAAGTGGAATTAATATGATAGTTTCACATTGATTCTCAAGGCTTGATTTAAAACCAAATCCAATAAAGGAAGAAGAGGAGTTTGCTCTTTTAAATACCCATTATTATGGAGGAATAAAAGAAATATCAATGGGCAGCGACGCCTTTTAGCTCTACATGGAGTGGTATTTCTGGCTAATGGAAAAAGCTACACTTTCAATAGGAGAAAAAGGATACAGATCCTGTATTCAGTGTTCCTGACATACTTCCACATCTGTCCCTATAAGGTTCAGGATGAGAGAAATACCAGGGAAGTCATCAAAGGTGAGGAACTGAAGCTTTTATTTGGAAATATGCCGTGAACGATGAAAATGTCAAAAACAGACAAAAGCAGCTTGTGCTTAATAAACTTAAGGAAGAATACGGAATAGAAGAAGATGACTTTATTACTGCAGAGCTTGAAGTAGTTCCTGCAGAAAGCTGAGGGATGTAGGAATTGATCAGAGCATGATAGGAGGATATGGGCAGGATGACAGAATATGTGCATATACTTCGTTAAGAGCCCTTTATGAAGTGAAAAATCCTGAAAAAGACTGTAATGGTATATCTGACAGACAAGGAAGAAATAGGAAGTGAAGGTTCTACAAGCTTTAAAGACAACACTGCCTGAACTGATTGTAGGGAAAACTGCTTTTCCATAACAGAAGAAAACTATAATGATCAGATTCTGAGGGAAAACTCTATGGAATTCAAAGGCTTTGTCATCAGATGTTACAGCGGCAATGAATCCTGTATTTAAAAGTGTTCATGACCCTGAAAATGTTGCGAGACTTTCCTACGGACTGGCATTTGCAAAATATACAGGAAGCAGGGGAAAGGTAGCCGCAAACGATGCAGATGCTGAATTTATTCATGAAATAAGGCAGATATTTAATAAGAATGATATAAAAATATCAATTTGGAGGATTTGGAAAAGTTGGATGAAGGTGGATGGCGAACTGTTGCAAAATTTCTTGCCTATTACGGAATAAGAACAATAGATGCAGGGTCGGCGCTTTTTATCAATGCATTCGCTGTTTGAAATATCACTCCAAAGGCTGACTTGTATGAAACATACAGGGGCGTATAAAGTATTTTTGAAATATAGATTTTCTCATCTGAAAAATCAGAGGATAAGAAGTGTAATAAAAGGAATTGGGAGAAAAATGAAAAACATACTGTTAATATTTAGAAACAATGAGTTATATAAAAATAGATTTTTAAACAAAGAAATGACGGACTGTATGTCTGCAAATGGTCAAATATAGAATCAGGAAGCTATTCTTTTTCGTTAGAGGATGAAAATGGAAATCTGAAGGAGTTACTTATAATCATACTGCTCCTTTTCGCAACTGATTTTGAAGCAAAAAAACAGAAGAAAACATAATTCCAAAAACCGATAACGGGATTTCAGAAGGGACTGGACATACTGGTAATTTATGATTCTGAAAAGAATAAGGTTCTGTTTTCGAAAACAAAATTTTATAGAATGAAATTGGATATAAAGGATTTTAATCTGGAAAAAGCTGATGAAATGAAAATATCCGGTGTTTTTAACGGATGGATTGGAGACAGTGAGCCTATTCATCATATAGAAGGTACGCTTTATGAAATTGAGCTGGCATTATCTGAAGGAACTTATGAATACAAATATTTAATTGACAACGAATGGTATCCAAAAATGAAAAATCTGAAACTTATAATCGGAGAAAACGGAGCGCTGTTTCCGCAGGGAGATATTGGAACAGGAAAATTTGTCTTTGAAGCTATAGACAGGAAGACTAACCTTAAGGCAATAGTTCATAATTATGAAAGCCTGAAGTATTTTAATAAGCTTTCAGACAGGGAATATGAGTTTAAAATAAGAACACAGATGAATGATGTTGAAAGAGCTTATATAAGTGTAGTCCTGAATGAGGAAGACAATTATGAAATGATTTATGAGCTTGAAAGATTTAGAGACAGAACAAATGGATTTGATTATTTTGGAAGAATAATCGACTTTGGAAAGGAAGTCGAAAAGCTTTTTATTTCTTTGTTTTGGAAGATGGAGGAGTCAAGGCGTATTTTGATGGAAAAGATTTGACATTTGATAAGAAGCCGAAAAGACTTTCTGTGAAAACAACTGAGGAAGACATTCAAATATTTAAAATACCAAACTGGTCCAAGGAAGCAGTCTGGTACAATATATTTCCCTGACAGATTTTTATAACGGAAATAACTATAATGATCCGATTTTTAATGAATTTGGACCGGAAGCATTTAAAAGTAAACGAACTTCATGAGCAGAACTTTATAGAGAAATATAAATGGTCTAAAAATGAAAATGAGGAGCAGTTTGACAGAAATAGATGGACTTCTGATTTTAGCCATCAGGTTTCATGGAGAAAGAAAAGGAAAAATATAAATTACAGTTTGAAATACGCCAGAATGTATGGTGGAGATCTGAAAGGAATTAAGGAAAAGATTCCTTACATGAGGGAACTGGGGAATAAATGCAGTATGGCTGAATCCTGTGTTTTTCCTATCAGAACCATAAATATGGAGCTGATGATTTCAGGCATATTTCAATCGGATTTTGGAACAATTAGGACAAGCGGGAGAAAACATGGAGTTGAAATATCTGAAAACAACAGATATGGAAATAAGTCATACATTGATGTTCTTGGGAAAAATGCAGTCAATAACAGTGAACTGAAATTACTGGAAGTAAACCTGAAGGGGTGAAAAATAAGGGGAAAAATGGATACGGAGAAACAGAAAATCCCGCTACATGGGTATGGACAGAATCAGATCTTATTATGGCTGATTTAATAAAGGAATTTCATAAGAACGGAATAAAAGTCATATTTGACGGAGTGTTTAACCATAGCAGTGACAGGCACTGGACATTTAATATGGTGATGGCTGATGGTGAAAAATCCGAATATAAGGACTGGTACAAGTTTACGGATTTTTAAGGAACACGTTCCGGTGGAGTAACATTTTTCCGATGAGGATGCCTACCTGACTGTAAGTGCGAATAAAAACAGGGTAATTTACAATGCATGGGCAGGTTTTAATTCACTGCCTGAATTCAACACGTTCAATGAACAGTATAAGGAATATATTTTCAATATTACGAGAAAATGGATGTATGGGCCTGACGGAAGAGTTTCAGCTAACTGGCAGGATGATGACGGGATAGACGGATGGAGTACTTTGATGTGCCGAACTGTCTGGAAAATCAGAAATTCTGGCATGAATGGCGGGAAGTTGTGAAGGATGTAAAGGCGGAATCTATATAACTGCCGAACTGTGGGGAAATGCTTCAGGAGATATAAACGACGGTAATAAATTTGATACTGTAATGAATTATGAATGGCTGAAAAACAGTGATAGGATATTTTTATAAATCAGGGAAAAGAAGGCGGAGATACCTACAAGCTTAAAGCTCAGGATTTTTCAATGAACTGAGGGAAAAAGAGGACATGGTATCCGTTTCAGGCATTGCAGGCTTCCCAGAATTTAAAACGGTTCACACGATACAGACAGACTTTATTCCAGAATTGTGAACGATAAGGTAGGAAGAAATCTGGAAGAAGGAAAGCAGCTTGAAAAGGGATATAATGGAATAAGACCTGATTTGGCTTCAAATTATCATCCAAATACTAACAATAGACTGGATTAGTAGTAATATTAAGCCAAAGGATATATTAAAACTTATATCAATTTTCAGATGACATATAGGCGCTCCAATGTTATTTTACGGAGATGAGGCAGGTATGTAGGGGAGCTACGGATCCATACTGCAGAAAGCCTATGCTCTGGGGATGAGTTTATCTATGACATGGAAAAATCCTTCTAGGATAAACAGAAATGAAGAATATGAACAGTATCTTGATAAGGATTTATTTCAGTGGTATAAAAAACTTATAAAAATAAGAAGAGAAAACAGGGTTCTTGTGTATGGAAAATTCAAGGAACTGCTTGCTGATAATGAAAATGACGTAATAGCTATGAGCGTTCAAATGAAGGGCGTTCCATTATTACTGTTATAAATAATTCCTTTTAAAGATGTGGAAAAATATAGAATTTATTACTGGTCATCCTAATGAAAAGTATCTGGATCTAATAAAGGGAAATAGTTAAAATAGATGGGAAAAGGAAAAATAAAACTATCCCTGAAGGCAAAAGCAGGGAATGATATTAAAACGTTGGGTAAATGAAAAAGTACCGGATAATGTGAGAATGTTCAGATATTAATAAAGGAAATATATCTGAAAAATTTATAATCTTAATAAAAGAGGATGTCTCAAAATAGAAAAAATTTTAAATAATTCAAAAACATAGTTTCCACATTATTTTTAGATTTTCTTTTGATACATCCTTTTTAGTCTTTCAGATATGTCTTATTTCTTCCATATGACATTTATAAGCTGTAATATACAGTATGTGATTCCACTTGCAATAACAGGGCCTGCCGCAATTCCTTTCATGAAAAACAACACCAATTATTGTTCCAAAAACAAGCGCAACAGTTATTTCGGGCTGCCCTGAAAGTAGATTTACACCTTTTGCCGAAAGCAGGAAACTCCTATTCCGCTTAATATTGCAACCCAGCCTATAGGAGATTTAAAGGCATTCAGAAGATCAAGAAAACCAATTTCCTTAGTTGCTATAGGAATTAAAATTGCGATTGTAATAACTAATACACCCCAGTTTATTCCCTTTTTCCTGAATTCAGTCATTATATTATCCGTAAATGGTAAAAATTTTAATATCATTACAAAAATTGTCGCTATTATTATGGACTGATTTTTGATACAGTTCCAATAAACAGTATTAATCCTAGAAATAACCAGCTTTCCATTTATCACTCCTTAAAAATGTTAAAATTTGATGTTATAACTTATGTAAATTAAAAGATATTTCTCAAAACTCGTATATTGGACAACATTTTTAAAAATATATTCCTTCAACAAGATAAATTTTTCTTCATTATATAATTTTCAGCATATAATAACAATATAGTTACAGTCAGTGAACTGAAAAAAATATAAAAAAAGACATAATACATAACTCTATATCCTTCAGTAAAACTTACTTTCACAACTCCCATAAGAATAAAAAAAGAAAAATTGAAATAAAGGAGAGACAGCCCCCGTAAAGTCTCTTTGTCATTTGCAGCAGCTTTTTGCATCAATTATAGTCAGGAATATAAGAATTGCAATTATTCCAAATTGTATGATGTTATCATGACCTGTTTTTCACTATTGAAAAAATGTATATATAAGAAAAAGTATAATTTTAAAAAATTTTCAAATAATAACAATATATTTGTGAAAAAGCCGGGTCTGCATTTCTCATAGTTTTTCAATTTCAAGTAAATCAAGAAGTTTAGTAAATTTCTTGATATTTTTTTATAATTTTCATAAAGACAAGAGGATTTGTAGCAGGGTTTTCAAGCTTTCCGTTAGAAAGTTTGAAACTTAAAAAAATTAGACTTTGTTTCTATTCCGATATATTTTTCTTGAAAAAAATTTTCAGCTATTTCATCCTTATCTTTATCATAATAAATCATATTCTTAATTTCATTAATCTTTTTCTTTATCAAGCAGATGATAGAGAAGAAAATCTTTTTCATACTGGCTTATATTGAGAAATTTAAGATTTTTTTCCAAAAATTATCTCCATATAGCCTTTTTATTTTTTTCCCTGTTCCTGTTACTGTACTCCTGCATATTTTTCTATAATTTTTCCATTCTTCCAGATTTCTTTTTCGTTAAGCTGAAAGAACTGTAAAATATCCATATCCTTATGTCCGTTTATTTTCTTTAATACTTCATTGCAGAAGTTTTCATTTCCGCTAAGAAAAATAGCATATTTCCCATACTATCTGTAAATTTTTGTCAGGAATTTTAGACAATTCATAAAGTTTCAGTAAACTCATCTCCTTTCTAAGTAGTTCATGTTAATTATATCGGATAACAGGAGAAATTACAATAACCTTTCTATTTAAAAATTTATATTTAATAAAAATTGATTTTTGTTCAAATAAGGTATAATTTACTAAAAATTAAAAGAAAGGAGCTGATAATGAAGATACATAAAAATAAATATAAATAAACGGTTTCTACTTATTACTGTACTCCTTTTCACTTTTTGCAGTTCTATTGCAATGGCTGATGTTAATTCTGATGCATTTGCTAATGTGTTCAGGCAGGCAAAAGAGGTGGCGGGAGTGTAATAGAGCGTATGGTGGATGCTCTCTATTACGGACTGCTTCTAATCTACAGGGGAGTGTCGGTGAAGATAAGCAGATTATGTGGATTAGTACTTATTTTTCATGACACTTGAGATATTGACAGCCATACTAAAAAAATATAGCACAAGTTGACCTTTACTCGGTGTTCAGGATGATAATACCAAAGTTTGTAAAAAAATCTTGTGATAGCTTTTATTCTTATAACGCCAACTTCATATCCTTTGAGACTGGGTACAGGAAATAATATAAATGCGCTCAAGGTAGAAGGGACACTTGTTACTCGGATAACGGAACTATTTTTTTACCATGTTCTATAAGCTTGGAATGCTGTTCTTTAATGAGCCTTCCATGATGAATGCCACGCCAGGTAGAATAGCTATGGCTTTCTTCAATAAACCTTTGAGCATGTTAAAAGACGTATTCGGTTTTATGACTTTCTTTGCTATCTTTACCAACCTTGCTAAAGTTATATTACTGCTTTTCTGTGTATGGTTAAGTGGTAAAAATAATCGCCGTTTATGTCTCTAATATCTTTACTGCCCCTCATGCTTACTACTTTCTCCGTGTTCTACCTCATGTTCCTGACAATGGAGAGCACTGCACAGATAGGTCAGAAAGGTATACAGATGATAGTTCAGCAAAGTGTTACTCTTTTTATGACCGTCGCTATGATGGGTATCTCATATCAGGTCATGAACTTGGTCGCTGCAGGTAAGAGCATACAGGCTATTGCCGCACTTGCCGTCGTACTGCTTATGCTTTCTCAGGTCATGGAGAACATAGGAATGATGGCTATAGCGGTTACAACAGGGTCTGGACTTGGTATTTCAAGTGATAGTGCCTTCATGGGTCTTGCACAGGCTGCAGGAATGGCAGTATCGGGTCTTGCCATGTTTGGTGGAGCGAAGCTTGATGAAGCTGTTGCAAACAGACAGAACGGAGGGCATGGAAAAGGAAGCGGTAATGCAAACGGAGGCAGAAGTTCAAGGGATGATACCTATGAAAGGGCAATGAATAATGTCGGAAGACCTGAGACAGGTTCAGGGAAGTATTTCAGGGAAAGCAAAAGTCGCATGGTGTTGCCTACAGAAAGAATGCAGGTTATGGACATAATATGACAGATGCAGATAGAGCAATGAAAGCTAATTTAGGAAGAAGGCATGGTATGGGTGTCATGTCTGCTAAATTTTTCTCTGCAATGGTAAGGGGAATGAGTGCTGACCTGACTAATTTTTCTGATCTTAAAGGTATTGGCTCAGGTTTCAAAGATGTGTTTTCTGACAAGGATTTTGAAGGTGAGGATAGTGGTTATCCTTATAGTGCTGAATATTTTAAGGAGAAAGAAAGATTAGATGCTCGAGGATATGCTTGAAACTGCATGGAATAAAGCTGTTGAAAATATAAGAGGGAGTAGATCTTGGAGGAGCATCAGGGTCTGAGGCTGTAAGACTGGCAAAGAAATGAATGCTAATAGTATGGCTGAAAAAAACCTAATAAAGTTGAAATTCCAAATTATGATAAAAAAATTAACAGGTAATATACATAATATACCAGAAAGGAAAAACGATATATGAAAAATAATTATATTAATAATACTGGCAATGACACTTGTAGGTTGTAGTCTATTTGATGTAGATGAATGGAATGAAGCACGTGAAAGGAGAGCTGAAAGAGGAAGAAAATGTTATGAAACACGTAGTGGATACATATATTGTGAAGATAAGAACGGGAATAGGATACCTTAATATTTACTTATAATAACAACATGAAAGAGGCTGTCTCAAAATGAAAATTTTTGAGAACAGCTTTTTGAATATAAGCAGAGCTTTTAGAGATTAATCTTCATAAATTAAAAACATTACATTTAATACTATAATTAATCCTAAATAATAAATTTAATCAGAAAAAGAAATGAAAAACTATCTTGACATAATGAGATACAAATGTTATATTTGTATATGAAAACATTTTAAAGTTATAATTTACTAACAGAACAGGAGAAGGATATGTCAACATTATTATTTTTCAAGCATATGGATAGGAATATTAATCTTATTATTCTTTTTATTAGTCCATATAAATGTAAATTTAAAGAAGAAATTTAAATTTTCTACAAGAGTTATTATTTCAACAGTCTTGGGGTTTGTTGTAGGAATTGCATTTCAATCAACTTTAGGTATGGTAGGGGCAGAACAGGTACCTGATGTCATAAAAATGTGACAACTGCAGCTTCATTAGTGGGAAGAGGATTTACAAGTCTTCTTAAGATGGTTGTTATCCCACTAGTTGGATTATCAGTTTACAATTCAATAGTAAATTCGAAAAACAATGAAAATTTGAGAAAACTAACAGGAAAAATCAGTAGGTTACTATACAGTAACTGTTGCAATTTCAGCAATTATAGGAATTTCAGTTGCAATGATGTTTAATTTGGGAGTAGAGTATGAAATTGCCTGAAGGAATGGAAGCATAGGACAGGTAAAGGTGAGTATAAAGGGCTTGTTGATGTAGTAGTTTCATTTATTCCGTCAAATATTTTCAAGGCAATGAGTGAAACAAGCGTAATAGAGTAGTAATATTTGCGGCATTCCTAGGATTTGCAACAAATAGGGTAAGCCTGAAAAACCTGAAAAAGTACAGCCATTAAAAGATGTGGCGGCAGCATTGTTTACAGTAATGACAAGTGTTACAACAACTATTATAAAAATAATTCCTTATGGAGTTGCCGCATTAATGTTTGATTTGACAGCTTCTTATGGACTGGAAGTATTTAAAAATCTGGTGACTTATCTGATTGTAATGTTTATATCACTGGCACTGGTAGTTATAATGCAGTCTATAAATCTTGCTATACATGGAGTAAATCTTTTGCATATTATAAGAAGGCAATGGCGCCGCTAATTCTTGCGCTTACAACAACTTCAAGCATGGGAACATTGCCTGTAACTATTGAAACGCTGGAAAAGGAAGTGGGAGTAAGTCCTGCAACTGCAAACTTTACAGCGACACTTGGGACAACTATAGGAATGAACGGATGTGCCGGGTATTCCCTGCAGTTATTGCAATAATGATAGCAAACATGAATGGAATTGCGATTACACCTGTATTCCTTATAAGCCTTATAACAGTAATAGTATTAGGTTCATTTGGAATGGCAGGAGTCCCAGGAACAGCCTATATAGCGGCAACTGTTGTGCTTGGCGGAATGGGACTGCCATTTGATCCTGTCGCAATAGTATTGCCTATAGATTCAATAATAGATATGGGACGTACAGCAGTAAATGTAAATGGAGCAATGACAATTTCAACTGTAGTGGACAGGGAAATAGGGAAGTTTCGATGAAACTGTATTTAAAAAGTGAAAGAGTAATAGAAGCATAATAAAATAATATTGAAATGAAATAAACAAAAATACATTTATTATTTAAAATATATTTAATAACTGAATGAAAATATATTTTTAAATTAATAGATGTATTTTTTTATATTGCTTTATAATATTTTTGAGTTCTTACTCAGATTTTTACTTCCTTTTCATGAAACAGTATGATTTTTGTCCCCATTCACACATCAGTTTTCATAACAGGAAGAAAAAGTCAGTCCCTTTTCGAGATAGTGAATACTCGACTTTAGGAGTAACTTGAGGGTATTCTTTCCTAATAATCATATTGTCCTTTTCAAGACTTTTTTAACTGGGCAGAAAGCATTTTATGTGTAACTGGTGTTAAATTTCTTTTCAGCTCACCATAACGTAAGGTGGTATCACAAGCCAGTTCATAAAGTATTCTGAATTTCCATTTTCCTTCAATAATAGAAAGTGTTTTTAAAAAGGAGCCTGTTTTGTACGGCATATATTTTTCATAATTAATTACTCTCCTTTTTGGTTAGTATCGCACAAAAAGTGCGTACTTTCCTTTATTAATATAATTTATTATAATGAATTATATATAAAAACAAGTATAGGAAGGTGGATAAAATGAAAAACAGATATATGTTATACATGGATATGGAGCTTCTCCTGATAAGCACTGGTTTCCCTGGCTAAAGAGAATATTAGGGAATAAAGGATATGAGATTGAAATATTGAAGATGCCTACCCCTGAAAACTCCAAAAAGTGAATGAGTGGATTGCTACATTAAAAAGACATAGAAATAATAAATGAAAATACTTATTTTGTTGCTCATAGTTTAGGAAATATAACACTTTTGAGATATCTTTCTGAATATGAAAATTTGGATGAGATAGGAGGTTTTATAATGGTTTCAGTATTTGACAGACCTATTAAGGGATTTGAAGAATTGCATCCATTTGTTGAGACAAGTCTAGATTATAAAAATAAGTGAAAAATGTAAATTGAAAGTTGTAATTGCAGCAAAAAGACGATTATTTAGTGCCTTTTGAATTCAGTAAGGAAATATCTGAAAAAGTTAGATGCTGAATTTTATTTAATAGAAAATGCGGACATTTCCTGGATAGGGATGGCATTACTGAATTACCCTTGATAGAGGAGATAATTCAAAAATAATAATATCTAATAAAATTGAAATTTAATTAAAAATCCGAATTAACAAAAAATAGAATGTAAAAGTTGTAAAATAAAGTGTCACTATATGGAAAAATAAGAACCATAAAAGTTTTCATGGTATGATTAATTCACCACAAACAATCAAAGGAGAAAACAGATATGGTTCAAGAACAGTATACAACAAAAAAAGAAGAAAAAGGGCAACACTTAAAAATTAATAGAGAGAGGAAAAATAGAAGCATTTCTTAAAAATAGGAATGTCAAAAAGTGAAAATAGCGGAGGAGCTGGGAATAAGTGTGAGGACCTCCACAGGGAAATTAAAAGGGGGCATGGTGGAGTTTCTGAATACAGATTTATCGACAAGGGAAGTATATTCTGCGGAATTTGCCCAATCAAAGTATGACAAGGCACAGAAGGGGAAAAGAAGGAGAACTTAAGATAGGGAAGAACCTCAAACTGGTAAAAATATCTTGAAGATTCGATGAAACGCGGGAAGAATTCCCCTGTATGCAGCACTGGAGCAAGCAAAAAGGGAAGGACAGGAAGTAAGCATAGGACTGAAGACACTGTATAACTATATACATAGTGGACTGTTTCTGGAATATAGTGAGGATGACATGCCCTACAGGAAGAGGAGAAAGAAGAAGGTTGAGTTAAGGAAACGTATAAGGAAGCAGGAAGGGAGAAGCATAGAGGAAAGAGATGAAAGGATAGGAGAACGGTTAGAGCATGGGCACTGGGAAGTGGATACAGTATTAGGTAAGAAGGGGACATTGGCATGTCTTCTTGTACTGACAGAACGTAAGACAAGGCTTCAGCTGATAAGGAAGCTTGAAAACAGGACAGCATTACATACAGAAGAAAGAATAAAGGGATTAATAGAGGAATATCCAGATTCAATAAAGACACTTACGAGTGACAATGGGAGTGAATTTATGAAGGTTGATGAGATAGAAGGACTGGGAGTAGGATATTTTTATGCACACAGCTTCAGTTCGTGGGAACGAGGGAGTAACGAAAATAATAATAAGCTGATAAGAAGGTTTATACCAAAAAGGACAGATATAACAGATATAATGGAAGAAGAACTAAAAGAGTATAGAGGAATGGATGAATAATTATCCGAGAAAAACTTTTTAATGGAAAAAAAGCTCAAAAAGAAATGTATGATATTGAACTGAAACAGCACATTTCATAATATTTCATAAAAAGTGACATTTACTATTGCAATTTACTAACAAAAATAGAATGGTAGTAAAACATTGAAATTAATTTTTGAATGTGTTAAAATAAATAGCTAAAAATTTTCAAATAATGAAAGGAGGGTAGAAATGAATAAAAAGTAAGATTAACACTATAGTGGGTTCAATAGGGGGCATTTATTGGAGTTTTTCGTTTTTATAGCATATATTCCGCAAATTATGGCGAACCTGTCTGGAACTAAATCACAACCTTGGCAGCCTTTATTTGCATCTTTTTCCTGTCTAATATGGGTTATTTATGGATGGACTAAAGGAACCAAAGAAAGATTTTATACTTATTATTCCAAATACTGCAGGTGTCGTGTTAGGATTCCTGACATTTTATTACTTCATTTTAAGTAATTACACATAAAGAAATAACTCTTGAAAATACAGTTAAACAGTGCTATAATCTAATCAAATAAAGAAAAATAATTTATTATAGGAAAGCAATGCTAAAAAGACATTAAAAAGATTTAGATGTAAAAAGGTAAAAAGTACTGGTAAGAGTGGATTTCAACGTGCCTATAAAAGATGGGGTAATTACTGACGATAACAGAATTATTGCGGCATTACCTACATTAAAGTATATTCTGGAAAATGGTGGGAAAGTTATTGCATTTTCACATTTAGGAAAAAGTTAAGGCAGAAGAAGATAAAACTTCTAAAAACTTTTAGCACCTGTTGCAAAAGATTGGCAGAAGCATTAGAAACCTGTTAAATTTGTTCCGAAACAAGAGGAGCAGAATTAGAAGCTGCAATAGCGGAATTAAAAGATGGGAAATTTTAATGTTTGAAAATACAAGATTTGAAGATTTTAGATGGTAAAAAGAATCTAAAATGACCCTGAATTAGGAAAAATACTGGGCTTCATTAGGAGATGTCTTTGTAAATGATGCGTTTGGAACTGCACACAGAGCACATGCTTCAAATGTTGGAATCGCTTCAAACATTAAAGAATCAGCAGTAGGATTCCTTGTAGAAAAGGAAATAAACTTTATAGGAGGGCAGTAGACAATCCTGCAAGACCTTTAGTTGCTATTTTAGGAGAGCAAAAGTTTCTGACAAAATAGGAGTAATTGAAAATTTATTGGACAAGGCAGATAAAGTAATAATCGGTGGAGGAATGATGTTTACTTTCCTTAAGGCACAAGGAAAAATACAGGTTCTTCACTTCTTGAAGAAGATAAAGTTGAACTGGCTGCTTCATTAATTGCAAAAGCAAAAGAAAAAAGGTGTAGAACTAATCTTACCTGTAGATACAGTAGTAGCTAAAGAATTCAAAAATGATACAGAATTTAAAAACAGTTTCTGTAGACGGTATTGAAGATGGATGGATGGGTCTTGACATAGGTGAAGCATCTATCAAATTATTTGCAGATGCTTTAGTTGGAGCAAAAACAGTAGTATGGAACGGACCAATGGGAGTATTTGAAATGGAAAAACTTCGCAAAAGGAACAATAGGAGTATGTAAAGCAATTGCTGATTTAGCGGAGCTACAACAATTATTGGTGGAGGAGACTCAGCGGCGGCGGCTATTCAGTTAGGATTTGCTGATAAATTTTTCTCATATTTCTACTGGTGGAGGAGCTTCCTTGAATATCTTGAAGGTAAACCATTACCAGGTGTAGAAAGCAATTGCTGAAAAAGAATGTGGATGTGGTTGTTCTCACTAGAATTGATTTAGGTCATATAAATCGATAAATAATAAATATTATTGTGAAATATAGGAAAAATTTATTTTAATAATTAAAGAAGTATACTTATGAACATATTGAATAACTTTCAGAGGAGCAATCGACTCCTCTGCTTTTTGAGTTATCGAAAAAAATTGTATTACAAAAATGGGGATGTCAAAAAGTGAGAATAGAAGTCATAGGAAGATAAAACAACATAAAAAGGAAATGATACTTAGAATGAACAGGAGTATTCAAATTGAAGGAACATTTAGAGCGTTAAAGTACCAACATAAACTTTAACCGCTGTAAATAATGTGAAAAAGCAAAAACTAAAAGTTAAAAATTATACCATCTATCATTGGATATAATTTAAGGAAACGTGTCCATAAAAAGTACAAAGATATGAAAAATATGAAACTTTATAAATTAGCTATTTTTGTAAATTTCTATTTTTAAAAGTACAGTTATAATATAGAATATACTATTAATTAATTATGTTTTTCATGTGAAAAATCTTAAAAATCAAAAATTTATTTGCTTTATGTATTAAAAATGTTATTATTAATTAATTAATAGTCTCAAGGAGAAGTTGTGAATGCTCAATTAGCACCTATGATAAAAGTTTATCATTGTAATTCAGAAGAAAAATGTAATGATTTCATTATTAGAAAAATGTTAGAATCAAATCATCCGTATGATTCTTTTTGGTTAGGTAAAGGCATGTATTTTTTTGGGATAATCTAGGAAATGCAAAAATATTGGAGAAAAAGAAATTAAAAAAATAACAAAAGTGAAAATTTTAAAATAATCTGTTGTTTTGTAAGTTTAGAAAAAGTATTGGATTTAACTGACAGTGAAGAAATAGAAATTATACATAAACTTTGGAAAAGAAATAGATGTAGAATCAAATGTAAATATAGATAAAAAGAAAAACAAAAATAGGAGATAAATTAAATTTTTATATATGATTTTTCCTGAGTTTATTAAAAATTATAATATTATAAAAACAATAGGAGAAAAATTATAAACATAATGATATGATAATAAAAATTTTTAATGGTGTTAAACCTGGAATAAGTTCAAAAGTCATTTATAATGTCAAAAATATAAGTTGTGTAATAAATAGTGGGAGAGTGGTAAAAAGATGAGTAAAAGATCAGTTGAAATTTTGAAATCTATTTTAAAAAAGTTGAAAATATGCCTTTTTGAAGAAAAAGAAAAATAAGTGATAAATTAAATGCTTACGTGGAAGAATTACATTCGTTTGATCAAAAATTTTTGTTTGATTATAGTATTACAAATAATTTAAAAATACCAAGATGAATTGCTGGAATTAGAAGATTATTTCTATTTTGCAGCTTAATTTAGGGAGGATAATGAAATTGAAAGAAAGTAAATTTAAATTTGAAAGACCAATATTGAAAAAGATTTTTCGTTCAATGAAAATGGAAACTTTGAAGAAAGAAAAGAATTAAAAATTGAAATAGAATTAGAAAAAGAATAGAAAAAGAAGAAAAATGGAGAAGTTAGTGTTATTTTTAAAACTGTAAATAGTAATAAAATCCCTTTTTATAGAAATCGAAATGTATTCTAAATTTATATGGGAAGAAGGATTGACCGAACAAGAAATAAAAATGCTTTGGAAATAAATGCTCCTTCATTACTAGTATCATATGTAAGACCTTTAATAGCATTAATTACTGGAAATTCCAAGTATCCTTCTTGGAATATACCATTTTTAGACATGAGAAAAACATCAGAAGAAAAATAAAAAAATGCCTCAAATGAAATAGAAGAGGTGTTTTTATATTACAATCTAAGGAACAAAAAGAAACTGAACTCAAAATTTTTGATCATTTTGAGACAACTTCTTTTTATTTAAGTTCTTTCAGTCTATTCATTTTCACTTAAATATTCTTTTTGCATCAAGAGCGGCAATTGCCCCACTTCCTGCAGCTGTTATTGCCTCGCTGATATTTGCTGTCCTGTACATCACCTGCCGCAAATACCCTGGAATGTTTGTTTTTGAGGATTTTCCTTCTGTTATAATATAACCGCTTGAATCCAGTTCAATTTTTCCGTTTAAAAAAATCAGTATTCGGTTTTATGTCCGATAGCAACAAAAAAATACCGTCAGTATTAATTATTTCAGTTTCATTTGTTTCGTTGTTACGTAATTCTATACCTGAAACTTTTCCTAATTCATTAGTGATAACCTTTAATGGAGTATAGTTCAGCTTCCATTCAATTTTGTCATTTTTACGTGCTCTTTCCTGCATTATGGCAGAAGCTCTAAGTTCATTTCTTCTATGAACCAATGTTACTTTTGCTTTGCCAGTTTTGTAAGAAAATGTAGCTTCTTCCATGGCAGTATCTCCACCACCTATAACAATGACTTCCTTCCCCCTGTAGAAAAAAATCCGTCGTAAGTTGCACATGCACTTACACCGTTTCCTATACTTTCAATTTCATTTTCAATTCCAAGGTATTTTGCAGTTGAACCTGTTGAAAAGAATTATCGATCTTGTTTCAAGTGTACTATTATTTTTCAGATGTATTTTAAAAGGTCTGCTGTCAAAATCAATTGAAGTAACAGTTGTATTCAAAGTTTCCGTACCAAAGTTTGCAGCCTGAAGTGCATATCCTCCATGAGCTGAAAACCTGATATACCTTTAGGAAAACCTGGAAAGTTTTCAATGTCAGTTGTGGACGTAAGCTGTCCTCCCGGCATAGCTCCGCTTTATAATAACATTTTTAATCCTGCCCTGCTTAAGTAAATAGCCGCAGTCAGCCCTGCAGGACCTGATCCTATAATTACTGAATCATACATATGTTTTTACCGTTCTGCCTGTAATTTTTAGGCATTACGCTCCTTTTCTATAATTTAAAAATTAGGAAAAGTTGCTTCCAAAAGAGACTATATCAAAAATAGTAACACTATAAATATAATATAAAAAACTATATTTTTATTCATTTACTAAAATTTTACTCATATAAAACAGTCATTCATTAAGAAAAGTCAAAACTCGCCTTTCGGCTCAAAACAGTTGACATTTCCTAAATTCATTTACTGTTTTACATTGTAAAAATTTTTAAATAATTCAAAAACATAGTTTTTCACAATTTTTTTAAAAATTTTCTTTTTGAGACAACCCCCTTAATTTTTGCAACTTTATTACTTCTGATAATAAAAATTTCAGAAAAATTATTGTTTTTACAGTGCTTTTAGTAATTTTTCCTACAAGAGTTTCTTTATCCTGAACTCCTACCATTATGTCAATAGGCGCCCCATCCTTAAATAAAAATCAGTGTAGGGATGCTTTGTACACCAAACTGCTGAGCAAGTTCAAGTTCTTCATCTACATTAACTTTAGCTACAACTGCCTTAGTTCCAATTTCTTCTGAAACTTCTTCTAAAAATAGGAAGCTGAAATCTACATGGTGAACACCATTCAGCCCAGAAATCTACAAGAGTAACTCCATTAGATATTTGTTTTTCAAAACTATCTTTTGTTTTAAACTTATTGCCATTATATCATCTCTCCTTAAATTTATTATTTTTGTACTAACTAATTGATAATTTGAATATACCATTTTTCAAATAAGTCAATTTTTCATGAATATGATTTTTGCTAATCTATTTTTATAATAAGCTATTTTAAAATTATAAAAATCAGTGTGCATTTTTATCGGGATATAATATTTATTAGAAAAGATATTGAATATAAAATTATTCAAATAAAACAGAAAGGATGGTTTTAAATGATGAAAAATTGCAGTATATTTATTTCTTTTCGTAAGTATGGTTTCTTTAGGTAATGTAAAGGATCCTTTTTAAGGATGAAAAATTTGACTCGCATATAAAAAATATAAAAGAGATATTTCCAGGAGATTTTCGTTGCAGGTTTATCATAAAGCAGGTTCTGTTACGATCATTTCATGAAGATAATAAAAATACAGAGATGATAGACAACTTTGACTCCTCTCTGACTACTTATGGAAGAATAATACAGGAAGAAGGATTGTTTGTAAATGAAAAAGATCCTATAAAAGTTACAATGCAATATTATGCAAAATATTGTACAATTCCGGAGAAAAATGGCTTGATTATTTTTGCTTCTCCGTCATTGACTAAATATTTTTGATTCATTAAAAGGGAAAATAGTCATGTAAATAAACTTGGTACTGGTATTATTGAGATAATATAGTTTTTGATTTTTAGAAAAATCAGGATATAATTATATTGACAATATAAGAAAAATTTAAAAGGAGAAACATGAAAAAAATTAATTTTTATTAGGGTTAGCTGCAGCTTTAAGTATTTCAGCTATGGGAGCTACTAAAAAGAAAGCGCCTTCAAAAAAAGCTCTTTCACCAAAAACATTGGAACTGAATGTTATCCATATCAATGATCACCATTCACATCTTGAAGAAGAAAAATGGAACTGGTTCTTAACGGTAAAAAGTTACTCTTAATGTTGGTGGAATGCCAAGAATGATTCAAAGAATAACTGATTTAAAGAAAACAAATAAGAATAATCTTGTATTACATGCCGGAGATGCTCTTTCAGGTACTCTTTACTATACTTTATTTAAAGGAAAAGCTGATGCCGCTCTTATGAATGTTGGGCATTTTGACTTATTTGCTTTAGGAAACCATGAATTTGATGATGGAAACCTAGTTCTGAAAAACTTCCTTGATGATTTAAAAATACCGGTAGTTTCAGCAAATGTTGTTCCTGATAAAGGAAGCATACTGGAAGGAAAAATGGACTCCTTATATGATAAAAAGAAAAATACAAAGGGCAGGATGTTGCCATTGTAGGACTGGATGTAGTAGGAAAAACAGTTGAATCTTCAAGTCCGGGAAAAGATATAAAATTCTATGATGAAGTTGAAACAGCTAAGAAAATGGTAGAAGAACTTCAGGCAAAAGGAATTAACAAAATAATCTTTCTTTCACACGCAGGATATGAGAAAAACCTTGAAATAGCTGAAAAAGTTTCAGGAATAGACCTTATTATAACAGGGGATACTCACTATCTTCTAGGAGAAGGATTCAAAGAATATGGATTGAAACCGTTGCTGAATATCCTAAGAAAATAATGTCTCCAGCAGGGGAACCTGTATATGTTGCAGAAGCATGGAGCTACTCTCATCTGGTAGGAAATATGAAGGTTAAATTTAATGATAAAGGTGTAATAACTGAATTAAAGGCAGAACCTACAATAGTTCTTGGAGATAGCTTATTTGAAGTGAAAAACGAAAAAGGTGAAAAAGAGTCAGCTTGAAGGAAAGAAAAAGAAGATGTTATTAAATTTATAAATAGCCGTAAAGATTTAAAATTTGTAAAAAGAAAGATCCAACAGCTCAGAAAAATTCTTGAAGGATATAAAAAGGAAAAATGAACTTGGTAAAAAGAAATAGGTAATATAACAGAAGAAATACCAGGTGGATCAGCAAACAGAATACCTAATGAAAAATCCGGAAGGATCGCTAGCTACAACGCTTGTATCTGAAGCAGTTTTACATATGCTTAAAAATATGGGAACAGGTAATGTTGACATGGTAATAATGAACTCAGGAGGAACTAGAATTTCACTTGTGCCTGGAAAAATTTCATATGATGATGCCTATACATTACTTCCATTCACTTCAAATACAATTTATATTTTGAAAATGAATGGTGCAGAAATAAAACAAGTAATAGAAGATGCGTTGAATTTTTGCACTTGATGGAGGATCTTCAGGAGCCTTTCCATATGGAGCAGCAGTAAGATTTGAAGCAACTAAGGCAGGAACTCTCGGAACAAGAGTTAAAAAGTGGAAGTACTTGATGCAAAAACAAATAAATGGGTTCCAATTGGAAGCGGGAAAGAAACTTATACTGTGGGAACAAACTCATACATTGCGGCAGGAAAAGACGGATATGCCACTTTTGGTAAAATTACTTCAACTCCTGGAAGAGAAGGAGTAAATACACATTTAGGTGTTGAAACATCATTTATAAACTATGTTAAAGAGAAAAATCAGTTGGAAGACCTGAATCTTCAAATGTAAAAATTCAAATATTAAAAATGCAAAAGCTTAAGAAAATAAAAAGGCTAGGGTAGTATTGTTATGTATTATTTATTATTTGATAAGGGATGAGTGATTTGACTAAAAATAATAAGGACATGACATTAAAGGAAATACAGTTTCTTATAAGGCATATTGAGAAGGGAAGTCTTGAAAAATACAAGATAACAGAAGCGAAGCGGAAAAGAAGGAAAATTCCCGGAGACTTGTATTGAAACTGATTGAAGAATTTGGAGAGCTGGCTGAAAATATAAGGAAAAACTTGAGATACAACGGTGAAAAATATAAAAGGAACAATAGAGGAGGAACTTTTTGACATATTCTATTATATAATTGCCATTGCAAATGATTATAATATTGACTTGGATAAATATTTCATATTAAGGATAAAATAAATAAAAGAAAAATACGATAGAAGCTTTTCTCTTGAAGAAGCAAGGAAAGAGTATGAGAAAAATACTAAATAAAGTACAGCATTATCCATATAGGGATAGAGGTTTATGGGAAAAATTAGGGAAACCCCATATTTAGACAGAAAAAGGAGAGTTTATAAATGAAAAGAAGAATAAGTATAGTTTTATTATTAACAGTTTTAACAACTGTCGGATTTTTCTGCAAAGACAACAAAATTTCCACCATTGCGGAATTTGGAAAAACAGCTTCAAAACCTGTAAAGGAAGAATATAATGAAAAATGAAATTTTTGAATTATATTAAAAAAAGGAAGGGTATAATCCAAAATCAGAAATAAGAAAAACGACTGATCAGACAATGGAAGAAGATATAAAAGGAAAATTGAAGCTGAAAAACAGAGTCACTTATACTCTGTTTGTGAGAGCAGATGAAGGGAAAAACTGTTGAAATAGTAGATACTCTTATAAAGGAATATTACGATATTTTTAAATGAAGTCAAGAAAAAAATAATCCCAAAATAAAGAATATTGATGCGGCAACATATGCAAAAAGGAACAGATATAATGATTTATACAAAGGAATTTATGACAAGAGATGAATTTAGTGTGATTGCCAGAGATCTTTCGAATAAGGTTAAAAAGGACAATCCTCTTGTAGAAAATATACATGTATTGATATATGAGCCTTATAATACTGAAAAAGCCTTTATATAAAGAAAATTTTTTTAAGAAAGATTTAAAACATAGTAAAATATAAAAACGGTATTTATTAAATTATTTTAAATTTTTAAATATCGTTTTTAAATTAAAAAATTTTGTTATTATAATTCTATTTATTTTTAAAAAGTATTTTGTATAATCAAATGTATAGAGGGATATTAGATATATTTGTTGTATCCTGATAATATACTTATACATATAAAATTAATATGATTAATACTTTATATCTATATTTTTGTATATTTGTAACGCTTGTATTTTTATAGTGTTACAATTTGCAAATAAAAATAGTTCGTAATAAGTTAATATAGATAATAATTTTACTAGGAGGTAATGGAATGATTTACGAAAAACATTTTTAGAATTAATTGGAAATACACCAGTTGTAAAGCTTAATCTTGAAAAGGATGAAAAACATTGCCGATGTGTATGTGAAACTTGAAAAGTACAATCTTGGTGGAAGTGTAAAGGATCGTGCGGCTCTGGGGATGATAGAAGCTGCAGAAAAAGATGGTAAGTTAAAACCTGGAGGACAATAGTTGAACCTACTTCAGGAAATACCGGGATTGCATTGTCATTAATCGGAAAAACTTAAAGGATATAAAAGTTATAATAATAATGCCTGATACAGCGAGTGTTGAGAGAAGGGATTTTATAAAAGCTTTTGGAGCAGAACTTATACTTACTGAAGGGGCAAAAGGAATGAAAGGTTCTATTGCTGAAGCTGAAAAGAATAGTTGCTGAAAAATCCTGGATATTTTCTGCCACAGCAGTTTGAAAAATCCTGCGAACCCTCAGAAACATTATGAAACTACTGCAGTTGAAATACTGAATGATTTTTCCTATTTTTAGATGCTTTTTGTCGCTGGAATCGGTACAGCAGGAACTCTTGTAGGAGTTGGAAGAAAACTTAAGGAAGAAAGACCTGAAACTAAAGTAATTGGAGTTGAACCTGTAAAATCAGCAGTTGTTTCTGGTGGACAACCTGGAAAACATGTTATTCAGGGGAATCGAGCAGGGATTTGTTCCTGGAAACTATGATGGAAATGTTGTTGATGAGATAATTCAGGTTACAGATGAAGATGCGCTGGCTTATGGGTTAAAGGCTTCAAAGGAAAAATGGACTTTTTGTTGGAATTTCTTCAGGAGCGGCTATGCAGCTGCATATCAGGTTGCAAAAAACTTGGAAAAGGTAAAAAGTACTGGCTATAGCTCCGGACGGAGGAGAGAAATATCTTTCAGTAGAAGCTACAAGTAATAAAATTAATATAAAAATAATTACTCTGTTTATTTTAGGATTTGATAAGCAGAGTAAAAATTTTTATTACTGGATATAGTCTCAGGCAGAAAGACTATAAATAATGTTGTTAATAATTTTAATTAAGAGGTGAGTAAAATTTTTAAAATGGCTTAAGGAGGAAATAGATAATATATCTCAAAAAGATCCGGCTGTAGGAAATAAGATTGAAGTTCTTCTTTATCCTTCATTTCATGCGGTTATCAGTCATCGTTTCAATAATTTTTCTATATAAAAGAAAATTCTTCTTTTTAGCCCGTCTCAGCTTTCCGTTTTACAGGTATAGAAATACATCCGGGGGCTACATTGGGGAAAAAGAATTTTTCGATCATGGAATGGGGATTGTAATTGGTGAAACAGCAGTTGTAGGGAATGACTGTATAATCTATCATGGAGTTACATTAGGCGGTGTAACTTCTTCAAAAGGTAAAAGGCATCCAACTTTAAAGGATAATGTTACAGTTGGTGCAGGAGCAAAAAGATTTTAGGGAATATAACAATAGGAAATAATGCAAAAATAGGAGCTAATGCTGTCGTTTTTAAAAGATATTCGGATGATGCGGCTGCGGTAGGAATTCCTGCCAGAATAATAAAGAAAGGTTCGGAAGACTACTTTATGTGGCATATTTAATGTAGAAATATAATTGAAATGTTATAAATGAAGTAATATAAATGAATAATATAGAAGGAAGCCTTTTTCAAAATAATATATCTTTAAACTTTTTAAGTTTTACTGTTCAGTTTACTGATATATATTATTTTCGGGCTTCCATTTTGTTTTACAATTCTATTTTTCTATTTATTACATTTTCATATCGTCAATGCTGTCAAGAAATTCCCTTATTTTTAGGAATAACTGAAGCGATTGTCCCTTCGTTGAAAGGATTTTTTTCAAGTTAGCTGCCTTCATAAGTTCAAAGAAAGGTTTGCTTCTCCAAGTCTGCATAAGTTCAGATATTCTTCCCATGCCTTTTCCCTGTTTTCTCTTGATTTAATCCAGAATTGGAAAGCACATACCTGAGCTAACGTATAGTCTATATAATAGAATGGAGTTCCAAAAATATGTCCCTGTCTGAACCAGAAAAATTCCTTCCTTCAGTTCATCAATTTCTCCGTAATCTCTGTAGGTAAATATTTTTCTCTGTTTCAAGCCATTTGTTTCTTCTTTCTTCAGGAGTTGCTTCAGGATTTTTCATAAACCCAGTGCTGAAATTCATCAACTGTAACTCCGTAAGGAATGAATAAAAAGTGCTTCAGAAAGATGAATGAATTTGTATTTATCTTCATCATTCTCAAAATACAGTCCCATCCATGGCCATGTTAAAAATTCCATACTCATTGAGTGAATTTCACATGCTTCATAGCTAGAGCCATAAATATTCGGGTACTTCATATCCTCTGCTTTCATAAACCTGGAAAGCGTGTCCTGCTTCGTGAGTAAGTACATCTACATCATGTGCAGTACCGTTGAAGTTGGCAAAAATGAAAGGAGACTTGTAATCAGGAATGCAAAGTACAGTATCCGCCACTATTTTTCCTTTTTGAAAGAAGGTCAAGCAGGTTGTTCTCAGTCATGAATGTGAAAAATTCATCAGTTTCCTTTTGAAAGTTACGATACATTGTCTTACCATGATTTAAAATCCATTCAGGATCTCCATGAGGATCAGCATTTCCTGAATTAAATTTTTATAGGTTCATCGTAAAATTTCAGTTTATCAATGCCAAGTCTCTTTTAGCCTGTCTTTTCTCTCAGTTCGGAATGCAGGGGAACGATGTTTTCAAGAACCTGTTTTCTGTAACCTGCCACATCCTGTGCATTATAATCAAGTCTTCTAAGCCTTGCATAAGCTAATTCCACATAGTTTTTAAATCCTAATTTGTGTGCAATTTCAGTTCTTACTTTTACAAGCTTATCATAAATGTCATCAAAAATCATTTTTATGCGCTGAGAAGAATTCAGCAACTTTTTAGCAGCATCTTTTCTTATGTTTCTGTCTTTTGACTGAGTATAAGGAGCCATCTGTGATAAAGTTCTTTTCTTCACCATCAAAAGGTATTTTTGCACTGGCGATTAACTTATCGTATTTACTTGACAGTTTGTTTTCTTCCTGTAATTGAGGATAACTTCCTCGTTGAATGTTTTTAAGGAGCATTCTGCCTGGTCAAAAAGGAATTTTCCATATTTATCTTCCAGTTCTTTTCTGAATTTTGAAGTAACTAAAGCTTCATAGAAATCAGTTGTAAATCCGTAAAAGCAAAGGACTGATTTCATCGCAATAGTCGTTTTCCTTATCGTCAGAAGTCATCAGCAGTATTAATGCTGTGTCTGATAGAAACAAGGGTAATCATAGTGTCGATGTAATTTCTTAAATTGATAACTTTATCCATAATTTCGCACTGTTTTTCAGCACTGTCAGCTTTACTGAAACTCCCAATAAGTTCTTCAAACTGCTTTTTTTACTGCATCAATGTCGATTCTTTCGTATTTGTAATCATTAAAATTCATAGTATAATAGGGACTGTCTTTAAACAGTTCCGTCTCCTTTCTGAGTTTATTTACTTACATTATACATAATTTAAAAGCATATTACAATGTGAAATTTATTATTTCGAAGGGATTTTACTATTTTCATTAATTAAAAAAAGCTATTTCAAAAATATAATAGAAATAAATATGAAAAACTATATTTATTCATTTCTAGAATTTCACTAATGTAAAACAGTCATTCATAAAAGAAAAAAGACAAAAACTCGCCTTAAAAAAAGGCTCGGACAGTTTTCTTTTTCTAAATTCATTTCCTGTTTTAAATTGTGAAATTATAAATAATTCGTAAATACAGTTTTTAGATTAATTTTTAAGTTTTTGAGACAGCCCTTCTATTTAAAAATATAAACTGTAAATAAATAAATATATATATACTTTATTTCTGTTTTCAAAAAGAGTAATATATTGCAAAGGGGCGTATTATAATATAATATAAATATTTGAAATAGGCTAAAAGAAAGGATGCTGAATAAATAATGAAGAATATTCTGAAATTTATATTGAAAAAGAATAGGTCTGGGACTGGTAACCCTCTGGATGGTAGTAACGATTACATTCTTTTTGTTGCATATGCTGCGGAGATCCCTTTCAGGATGAGAAGGAACTGCCACCTCAGATAAAAAGCTAATCTTATGGCAAAATATCATTTGGATAAACCTCTCGGAGTGCAGTACCTGTACTATCTGGGAAAATATTGCAAAAGGGATCTTGGTGAATCGATGAGAGATAGAGGACGAACAGTTAACGATACTATAAAGGAAGGATTTAAAAAGTTCTGCAGATTTAGGTATAAGAGCCATAATATTTGCACTACTGGCAGGAATACCGCTTTGGAATTGTAGCAGCTTTAAAAAGAGGAAAAATATCAGGATAAAAATAGCCATGGTAATAGCAATTATCGGAATATCGGTTCCGAGTTTTGTAATAGCAGGGCTTATGCATAAGTATGTGGTGGACATACATAACGGATTTTTCATAAAACAGCTTTGGGCTTCCAAGAATGTTCAGAATTCGTATATCAGGATGGGATTCGTTTGATAAGAAAAATACTTATCCGATTGCACTGGGACTTTATACAGTGGCACTGATAGCAAGGCTTTTAAGAGGAAAAATGATAGAAGTTATGGGACAGGATTATATAAGACTTGCTGTAGCAAAAGGGGTAAAAGCCGTAAATATCATATGGAAACATGCATTGAAATACAATACTTCAATAGTTACAATTATGGGACCTACTATTGCGGCAGTTTTGACAGGTTCATTTGTAATAGAAAAAGGGCATTTACAATACGGGACTAGGAAAATACTATATTGACAGCATAACAAACAGGGATTATACAATGGTTCTGGGAGTAACAGTCTTTTATGCCATATTTCTTATAGGAATGATGATTGTAATGGATCTGGTTTATGCACTTGTTGATCCGAAGATTAAACTGGGGAAAGGAGATGAAGTGTAGAATGGAGAACACATCAGAAAAAGAAATATTGCATGAGGAAATAGCAGAGAAAGTGGAATCAAAAGAAATAGATAAAAATGTCCAGAGGGAAAGATATACATGATTTTGAATATATTCCTACAGCTGATGAATTTGCAGTAGTAGGACCTGATACAGCTCAAAGCGAAGTAATATACAGACCGAGTCTGACATTCTGGCAGGATGGATGGAGAAGATTCAGGAAAAATAAATTGGCGTTATCTGGGAATACTATGTGTATTTGTATTCCTTTGCGATTTTTGGACAGAGCCTTACAAAGTATTCTTTCAGTGATGTAAATACGAATGGAGAATATCTGAATCCATTAAAAAGGATTTGCAAAAGGACATTATCTTGGAACAGATATACTTGGAAGAGATTTATTTGCAAGACTTTCGCAGGGAATAAGAATATCAATGCAGCTTTCCATAGTGACGGCGGCGGCATGTGTAGTTTTGGTACTGTTTACAGGGGCAGTTTCGGCATATTTTGGTGGAATTATTGATACGGTAATGACAAGAATAGTTGAAATTCTGATGATAATTCCTTCCATGATTTATATCATACTTTTAATGGTAGTCATGGGAAACAGCATAAAAACTATAATTATCGCAATGTCATTGACAAGATGGCTGAATTACTCACTGCTTGTAAGGGGTGAAGTTCTTAAAATAAAGGAAAATGAATTTATACTTGCTTCAAAGTCGCTGGGAGGTAATTTTTCTGGATTACAGTGAAAACATCTGATTCCTAATACGTTAAATGTAATTATAATAAGACTTACAACAGATATACCAAGCATAGTCTTTACAGAAGCCTTTTTACAGTTATATAGGACTTGAGTGCCGCTCTGCAGGCTCTTTTTAGGAAATCTTGTATCTGACGGGCTTGCGAGCATGTCAACATATCCATATCTGTTTATTATACCGGCGACAGTTCTTTCGTTGATAACGCTGGCGTTTAACATAGTAGGGGATGCACTGAATGATGCATTGAATCCTAAACTGAGATCGTAATTATAAAAAGCGGTTGGTATCAGGTGGATGATGAGAATCGTTCCGTATTCAAGCTGAGACTCAAATTCAGCTTATGATAAATGACTAAATCAGGAGATAAATAAATGAATGAAAAATATTGGAAGTAAAGAATTTAAGTGTTTCCTTTTAATACATATGCCGGTGAAGTGAAAGCACTGAGAGATATAAGCTTTCATGTAAACAGGGGAGAAACGCTTGCAATAGTGGGAGAGTCAGGCTCAGGAAAAATCAGTTACAGTTCAGACTGTCATGAAACTGATACCTATGCTCTCTCAGGTGAAAATAAAAGGCGGAGAAATACTGTTTCAGGGAGAAGACCTGATAAAAGGTTTCTGATGAAAGAATGAGACAGCTTAGAGGTGGAAAAATTGGAATGATATTTCAGGATCCGATGACTTCCCTGAACCCTACAATAAAGGTAGGAAAACAGATAATGGAAGGAATTCTGATACATAAAAAAAGTAACTAAGGAAGAAGCAAAAACAGGCTGTTGAAAATGCTGAAAAAAGTAGGAATACCAAAGCCTGAAGAAAGATTTAACCAGTATCCTCATGAATTTTTCAGGAGAATGAGACAGAGGGCAGTTATTGCGATTGCACTGTCGTGCGAGCCTGAACTGCTAATATGTGATGAGCCTACAACAGCACTTGATGTTACAACACAGGCTCAGATACTTGATTTGATAAACAGTCTGAAAAAGAACTTAATATAGGTGTAATACTCATAACACATGATTTGGGGAGTAGTTGCAGAAACAGCTGACAGGGTAATAGTCATGTATGCAGGGGAAAAAGCTTGAAGAAGCTCCCTGTAAGGGAACTGTTTAAGCATCCGAAACATCCGTATACATGGGGGGCTTCTGAAATCATTGCCGAGACTTGACATGTCAAGTGGAGAAAAGCTGAATCAATACCTGGAACGCCACCTGACTTACTGAAACCGCCTGTAGGAGATCCTTTTGCTCCAAGATCTGAATATGCAATGAAAAATTGACTATGAAAAAGCCGCCTATGATAGATTTGGGGAAATGGTCATTTTTGTGAAGTCGTGGCTTTATGTAAAAGGGGCACGGAAGTAAAAATTCTTTTTGAAAGTAATGAGGAAGGGGAGAAAGATAATGTCTGAAACAAACGGGAAGGAAACTGGAAAAGAAAAAGATAATAGAAATGAAAAACCTGAAAAATATTTTCCAATGAAAAGACAGGTTCTGAAGGCTGTAGATAATGTAACGATGGATATTTACAGGGAGAAGTCCTGAGTCTTGTAGGAGAATCAGGGTCAGGAAAGACGACCCTGGGACGTACTGTAAGCAGACTTTATCCAAAGACAGCAGGAGATATTTTAGTTGATGGAAAACCTGCAGAAAGTTACAGTATAAAGGAATTTACCAAGAAAATACAGATGATATTTCAGGATCCCCAGGCTTCATTAAATCCAAGAATGACAGTAGGAGACATTGTTGCGGAAGGGATAGATATCCATAAATTGGCAAGTTCAAAAAGGGAAAGAATGGAAAAAGTGTATAATCTTCTTGAGATTGTAGGACTTAACAGGGAACACGCCAGCAGATTTCCACATGACAATTTTTCAGGAGGTCAGAGACAGAGGATAGGAATAGCGAGGGCTTTGGGAGTAGATCCTGAAATTCTTGTATGTGACGAACCTATTTCTGCCCTTGATGTTTCCATACAGGCACAGGTTGTAAACCTTCTGAAGGATTTACAAAAACAGCGTAATTTGACACTTCTCTTCATTGCCCATGATCTGTCAATGGTAAAATATATTTCAGACAGGGTGGCGGTAATGTACAGGGAAAAAGTTGTAGAGCTTGGAAAACCTGAAGATGTGTATAACAATCCAGTTCACAGTTATACAAAATCACTAATTTCTGCTGTTCCGGGTAGCAGATCCGGATTTTAAGAGGCATGAAAAAGTGGAAATGGAAGAAACGTATCTGAGAAGTCCGGTTGGTAATGTGTCTGAAATAAATTTTGTATCTGAAGAATTGGAACTTACAGAATATAAGCCTGGACACTTTGTAGAAACTTCCTTTCTAGTAGAACATAAACTGATATAAATACAGTAAAAATATTGATTTTGTTATAGAAGAATTTTTAATTTTAAGAATAAAAATAGAGGTAGAAAAATATTAAATTATAATGTATAATAAAAATATTATAAAAATGAAAGTAAAAATTAGGAGAGAACATGATTTTTATTATTACTGTCAATGATGATATTCATGGTAGCCTGTGGAGGAGGTTCCAAAAGGTGGGGAAATTACAATAAATTTGAGAACCGAACCTTCATCAATTGATCCGCAGATAACGACAGATATTCCTGGAGGGACTGTAGATGAACTTGTAATGGAAGGACTTTTAAGAAAAGATAAAAAAATGGAAAGTCGGTTGTCGGACTTGCTGAAAAATGGGAATCTACACCTGATGGACTTAAATGGACATTCCATCTTAGAGATGGACTCAAATGGTCAAACAGGGGATCCTATTACAGCAAAGGATTTTTAGAGCAGGATGGCTGAGAGCACTTGATCCTGCAACAGGGTCAGGAAATGCAAATTTGCTGTTTCCAATAAAAATGGAGAAGCTTTCAACTCCAAGAAAGTTAGTGCAGATGAAGTGGAAATTAAGGTTATAGATGATAAAACACTTGAAGTTACTTTAGAAGCGCCAACTCCGTATTTTTGATGATTTAGTAACATTTAAGGCGTATATGCCGTTAAATGAAAAATACTACGGAGAAGTTAGGACAAGTATTTTATGGAAGCTGATAAGACAATATCTTCAGGACCTTATTTATTAAAAAGAATGGGTTCATAATTCACAGCTTGTTTTTCGAAAAATCCTGACTACTGGGATGCAAAAATGTTAAAAACAGATAAAATTGTATTAAAAGCTTATTGATTCAGAAGTAGCGGCAAGCAACTTTAAAAAACGGTGAGGTTGATGTTACAGCGATAAACTTTGAGCAGTCAAAAAGAATTTAAGGGGAAACCTGAACTGGTACAGGCGAATGACGGAGGAATGTGGTATCTTCTGTTTAATACTAACGTAAAACCCTTTAAATAATGCAAAAAGTAAGAAAAAGCTATATCAATGGCTATAAATAAAAAGAGCTTAGTAGAAAAACACTGGATAATTCAGAAAAGAATGTAAAAATCATTTGTTCCATCAGGAATTGGAATAAAAAGGACTGGAAAAAGACTTTGCTGAAGAAGTACCTACTTCATTACCTGATTACAATCCTGAAGAAGCTAAGAAATTACTTGCTGAAGGGCTTAAAGAAGAAGGGATGCAGCAGTTCCCATCTATAGAATTAGTTTTTGGAGAAGGATCAAATACAAAGGTTATATCTGAATTTGTTCAGGCAAGTCTAAAAAAATAATTTAGGAATTGATTTAAAATTAAGCGTTGTAAAAGGGAAAGAGAGAATTCAGAAAACTAAACAGAGAAACTATCAGGTAACATTACATAACTGGACTGGGGATTTCCTTGATCCTATAACATATCTTGATTTGTTTGACTCTAAAAATGCAAATAACCGTGGAGATTATAAAAATGCGAGATATGATGAACTTGTAAAAACAGCAAAGAGTACAGCAGATCCTAAAGTAAGAGTTCCTGCAATGATAGAAATGGAAAAATCATTTCTGAAGAAGTACCGTAGCAGTGCTGTTCCAAAGACAGAAAAAGATATCTTGTAAATCCTGAAGTAAAGGATATAACATTCCTTTCAATAGGAGGAGAGTATTTCTTAAGAGATATGTACATGGGAAAAATAGGAGTGAGCTTTTTATGAAATCAAAAATCAGGAAATAATAGATGTGTTTAACAGTAGATATGCGTGTAAGAAATTTGATAAAAAATAGAAAAGTCAGTGATGAAGATTTTGATACTATTATTGAGTCAGCAAGGCTTTCATCAAGTTCTTTCGGTCTTGAGCCATGGAAGTTCCTGCTTCTGAAAAATGAAAAAAATGAAGGAAGATTTCAGGGAGTTTGCATGGGGAGCAATAAACAGTCTGAATGGAGCCAGCCATATTGTAATAGTTCTTGCACGAAAAGGAGTTACAGCAGACAGTAAACATGTGGCACATATGCTTGAGGATGTAAAAAAAGTTCCTGAAGAAATGAAAACTGCAATAAAAAGAAAGATTTGGAGGATTTCAGGAAAAAACATTTCAAACTGCTTGAAAGCGAAAGAAGTCTTTTGACTGGGCATCAAAGCAGACATATATCGTTCTCGGAAATATGATGACAACAGCGGCCTTTCTTGGGATAGACAGCTGTGCAATAGAAGGATTTGAAAGGGAAGCGGCTGAAAAATATTTAAGTGATAAAGGAATACTGAATCTTAGTGAATATGGAATTTCATATATGGTAAGTTTTCGGTTACCGCGATGAAGAACAGCCGGTAAAAACAAGACAGAATCTTTCTGAAGTGTTTGAAATAATAGAATAAATTAGTATTCTAGTATAAGTAATAGGATGAGAAAGTACGACTAATATATTGGATAACTTTGGAAAATAGGAGTGAGCTTTTTATGAAATTAAAAAAATCAGGAAATAATAGATGTGTTTAATAGCAGATATGCGTGTAAGAAATTTGATAAAAATAGAAAAGTCAGTGATGAAGATTTTGATACTATTATTGAGTCGGCAAGGCTTTCACCAAGTTCTTTCGGTCTTGAGCCATGGAAGTTTCTGCTTCTGAAAAATGAAAAATGAAGGAAGATTTCAGGGAGTTTGCATGGGGAGCAATAAACAGTCTGAATGGAGCCAGCCATATTGTAATAGTTCTTGCACGAAAAAGGAGTTATAGCAGACAGTAAACATGTGGCACATATGCTTGAGGATGTAAAAGTTCCTGAAGAAATGAAAACTGCAATAAAAAGAAAGATTTGGAGGATTTCAGGAAAAACATTTCAAACTGCTTGAAAGCGAAAGAAGTCTTTTTGACTGGGCATCAAAGCAGACATATCGTTCTCGGAAATATGATGACAACAGCGGCCTTTCTTGGGATAGACAGCTGTGCAATAGAAGGATTTGAAAGGGAAGCGGCTGAGAAATATTTAAGTGATAAAGGAATACTGAATCTTAGTGAATATGGAATTTCATATATGGTAAGTTTCGGTTACCGTGATGAAGAACAGCCTGTCAAAACAAGACAGAATCTTTTCTGAAGTATTTGAAATAATAGAATAAATTAGTATTCTAGTATAAGTAATAGGATGAGAAAGTACGACTAATATATTGGATAACTTTTAGAGGAGCAGAATCGCCTACTCTAAAAAGTTATTTTTAAGTTTTATAATTCAGTAATTATCACTTTTTTTATTTACTTATTTTTAACTCTTCTAATTTTATAAAAAGTCAAAAAATTTTTAATTTGAACTATTTATAAAAATTTTAGATATAAGACTGAAAAATAACTTTTTCATAGGAAAATTGTCTAAATAAGAAAATGTAAATTATCAGAACAACTTATATAATAATATGAAATTAAGAGAATCTAAAAATAGTGATGATTGTCTCTCTATTTCTTCTTCAATTATCTTATTAAGTTTAAAATGTGAAATTTTAGTACAATCAAAACAAATATATACATTTCCTGTCTTAGAATCATAACGACCTGTTATATGAATTTCTCCTTCGTATCCATTTGCTACTAACCATTCTTTGATATCATCAACTGTTTCTTGATATTGAAAGTTACCGCCATATATATGCTCACTTTTCACATACATATCCTTGCTCCTCTAAAAAGTTCTTTTTATTTTTTCATATTCTCTTCAAAAATCTTTATTATTTTTCAAATGATGATCATTAAATATAGTCATTTATTTTCTCCTAATTTATTTTTAAATTACAGTTAAGTGGGATATAAGTATGATACTTTTGACTTGTTATAAACTCCTATTGCTTTGTTTTAAATAATATCACATTAGAATGCAAGTTGGAGATTTTTGATTGTTCAATTTTTCACATCAGCTGTTTATAATGTGAGAAGTTGAAGCCGTTTTACAAAGCTAAGATTGTCTAACTAAGTATGAGATAGTTTTCTTTTTATTTGAAAA
>BNJT01002081.1_pt1 | contig 78449 bp, 132 predicted proteins | sample 8540491 | NCBI WGS metagenome assembly BNJT01 (sample SAMD00202455, study PRJDB9452) | human saliva metagenome | host: Homo sapiens | reverse complement strand
GGAGCCTTCGGGCGGCAGAAGCGCGTGTTCCAGCGCTGCGGGGTTTCCCGGTCAGGCTGCAGCACGGTGCCTTCCAGCGCATCGGCTGCGGCATCGCTTCTGTCGATGCCATCGCCAGCTCGTTGGCGGGAATCAGGCCCAGATGGCGTGCAGGCAAGGCAAAACCGCGTTGCGGAACACGCTGCCAGGAAGTCGGAGCGGGTGCCCTCCCCGGTGCGCCGTGCCCCTCTTCGAGCGTGCCGGACGGCGGCCAGCCGGAGCTGTCGGTGGGCGATGCTCGCCGGCTTCGGATCGTTCCTGAATGGGCGTCCATCGTCCGGCTTAGTCAGCACCGGGACGCTGGCAGGCGCTGGCCAGCAGCTCGGCATAGCGGGAGGCTGGCCACGCGGTTGGCCAGGGCTTTTACCCGCCCAGCGCAGGCCGGGCAGCCAGGTCCGCAGGCCGCGGGCCAGAACACCGAAGGTGCGTCATGCATGGCATCGATGACGGCGGCACCGGGCAGCGCGACGCGTGCCATCCTCGCTGTACACTGGGCTCATCCGATCGTAGAATTCATCACCCCTTCCACGAGGATGAGGTCCGCCTGTCCCCGCCGCGCGTCGTACAGGCGCCTGCGAGATGTCGCCCTCACCGGTCATCCACAGAGTCCAGGTTGTGGACGGTGTGGCCGCTGGCCCGGTTCATGCGGGCGGGATCCAGGAAATCCGGCGGTCTTGAGAGCACGCACGTCCAGCCCGGCACCGGACAGGCGCCACGTGCCAGAGCCGCCGCTACCGTGGTCTTGCCATGGCCGGAGGCCAGCGCGTGACCAGCACCGCCGGCGCAAGGCGGGCGGGCGGCTTGCTGCCGGCAGAACCAGAATGGGAAACGGCCAGTGACATCCCGTGGGATTCCGATCCGCATGCGGGGAAGCACCGCGGACAAGGTGTCAGGAGGAAGAACACAGGTCGGGCATGCCGCCCGATGGCGTGCGGCGAAGTGCCCGTACCGCAGGCGGCACGGACCAGACGCCAGGCGGCTTGCACCTGACATCCGGGGTGTTGGCCGGTGTTATCCGGGCTGACGGCTGGGCCGATGATCGCCTTCGGGCCCGGATAGGACGGACGCGCCCATTGAAAGGACACGACGCCGCATGATACCGGGACGTGTGGCTGCATGGATCATCAGGCTGGACGGGAAAGGCGCCGCGGGCATGCCCGACCAACGCCCGGGCCTGCCCACACGTCCGGGCCGACCCGCGTGGGTGGCGGGACATGATGGGCCTTCCTGCCCGACCGCACGACCGTTGCGGGGCAGCGGGTCGAGGCGGACAAGACTTCGCGCACGGTCACCGTGGCTGCATGCACGCATGCGGACGGCGGACGCCTCCTGCTTCGTTGAACTGCCAAGGCGACGAAAGCGCCCTGCGAGGCTATCCAGCGGGCTGTTCTACGGGGTCCGGAAAGAAATTTTTCCGCGTAGCGGCGCGCCACCGTTGAGCCAGGCCTCTTCAGGCCGACGACCAGCGTACACGGGTCAGGCACTGTCAGCCAGTTCCTGGAGATCGTGCAGGGCCGAGACTGCTCACGGCATGGAGCCCGTGATCGGGACGCGCCGTCCCGCCCAAGCAGCGACCCGAACACTGGGAGATACACGGGTCGCGCCTTCGCGCGTCTGGCGCCGCTCCGGCCACTGCAGGCGGCCTGCGTGGGCGAGGCCGTGCTCCAGGGCCTCGATGTCACGCAGCCCTCGTACAGCTCGAAGGGAAGCTTGGTGCGGATCAGGGGCTGTCGCTCGGGTTGCAGACGCGGTAGTCGGGCGTGTGAGCCGAGACGGCCTTCTTCAGAGCACTGCGGTGCGCGGCTCGGTGATCTCGGGATGGCGGCTGCGCACTGACCGGCTGGCAAGCTTTGCTCCAGCGTGACACCGGTGTCGACCGGATCGTCGGCCAGCGGCACGACACGACCGCGTGACGACCCTCGGCCGCGCTGATGGTGGAGCCGATGCTTCGCTCGCTGTGCACGACGTTGCCGGTGTGTGGCGATAGGAGCTGGTGCGGGCACGCCCGGCGGCTTGTCGAAGATGCGCGCGAGCAGGTCCGCCCGCGAAGACCGCCGCGCTGTCGGCGCGATGACCAGAGTCGAACTGCCAGCCGGAGCGATGGATGGAGGCGCGGCGCTCGATGAGCGATGAGTATTCGGCCCGGTCAACGTACAGATGCTGCGCGATTCACTAACTCCTTCCTGCCAGGGTGCCGCAGCACGATGGTCTCTTCACGGTCAGGACCGGTGGAGATGATGTCAATGCGCCGACAGCTCAGCCGAGACGCTCGACGTGGCGACGTGCGTTCACCGGCAGGTCTTCAGCGGCGTGCACCCAGTGTGTTCTCCTTCGCAGCCGGGCATTTCCTCGTAGACCGCCTGGCGGCGGGCGACGGCACCGGCACCGGTGGGCAGGCGCTCCAGGCGCTTGATGTTGCCCTTGCAGGCGTGGTCATGTCGTAGTGCGTGCAGATGCGCACGGTGTCGAGACCGTCCAGCACGTCCAGCTGTCGGGCACAGGGCGGTGGCGCCAGGTTGAGCTCGATGGAGCGGCGCATGGCCACGGCAGCATCGAGACCAGCCCGCAGCGACGCGGGCGCCCGATGACGCAGCCGAACTCAGTGGCCACGCTCGGCCAGGCGCTTGCCGATGTCGTCATGCAGCTCCGGTGGGGAACGGACCGCTGCCCACGCGGGTGGTGTGGGCGCTTGGCGATGCCCAGCACGAAATGCAGGTTGCGGCCGATGCCGGAGCCGGCTGCCGCTGCGCCCGCCCGCGGTTGCTGCTGGTGACGAACGGATGGGTGCCGTGATCGATGTCGAGCAGCGCGCCTGGGCGCCTTCGAACATCAGCGACTCGCGTGCCAGCTTGCATCGGCCAGCAGGCCGGCCACCACGTCGTGGACCATCGGGCGGATCTCTGCTCGGCCTGGGCGCAGCTCGTCAGCATCTTCGCCACGTCGATGCGCGGAGCGTGGTAGTGGTTCTCGAGCGGGAAGTTGTGCGGCTCGGCGGCCTCGCACGCGCTCGGCCAGCTGGTCGGGGCACGTACGGGTCTTCCAGCCGCAGGCCGCGGCGTGCCACCGTCCTCGTAGGCCGGGGCCGATGCCACGGCCGGTGGTGCCGATGCGGGCGTCACAGGCCTGCTCGCGCCTGGTCAGCGCGATGTGGTGAGGCAGGATGAGCGGCAGGCGTGGCGATGCGCAGACGGTTGCGCACGTCGACGCAGCGGCCTCAGCTCGGCGTCTCGGACAGCAGCGCTGCGGCTTGAGGCACGACGCCATTGCCGATGTAGCGGGTCACGTCATCGCAGGATGCCCGAGGGAATGAGGCGCAGCACCTGCTTGCGCCCTTCGATGACCAGCGTGTGGCCCGCGTTGTGACCGCCACAGGCGCACGACTCCCTTGACTTCGTCGGTCAGCAAGTCGACGACCTTGCCTTGCCTTCAGTCACCCCGCAGGTGCCGACCACCGCAATTCCTGCTCGCGATTCCTTCCTGCAAGCCGCCATTGGCCGTGGATGAAGCCGATCGTCCGATCGGCGGAAACGCTCGGCCAGGCGCTGAGCATCTGGCCGGGCAACAATACACGGTCTCGCCCTGGGCGCGCAGCGTGTCGATGAACGCCAGCAACGCCGGGTCGTCGGACCAGGGGCGACGATGATGGCCGGCGGCGTGTGCCGGTCGCGTCGCAGCTCGACGAGCTCACGCAGGTCGAGCGAAAAGCCGGTGGCCGGGCGGCCGCGCCGAAGGCCGCGCCGATGCCGTCATAGCGTCCGCCGCGGCCCACGGCGGGCATGACCTTCGACGTGAGGCCGCAAAGCCCAGCCCGGTGTGGTAGCGAAAGCCCTGCACGTCAGCCAGATCGATGGCCAGGGGACACCTGCCCGGCATGGCGGGCCAGCCGCAACGAGCCCAGGACGGCATCCGGTGCGTCGACGAGATGAGGGGTGGCCTGCGGCCACGGGGCCAGCACGGTGCGCGACGTGCCGCTGAGCCGGTCCGGCCGGGCCGAAAGCACTCAGGCAGGGCCAGCAGCGCGGCCGCAGCAGGCTGCTGCGACCACAGGGCAAGCGGCTCGCGCAGGCTGGGCGGATCGCGGGCCTGCAGCAGCTGCAGCGCGGCCTCCTCGTCGATCTCCAGCTCGGCCAGCAGCAGGGCTGGCCAGCCCCCAGAATGGTTGATGTCCAGGCGCACCGGACCCCGGTTCGGCCAGTGCCAGCGACTGCGGCAACCAGATCGATGACCTCGATGTCGGCCTCGATGCCGGCATGGCCGTGAGACCTCGGCACCGATCTGGATGGGCTCGCGCGAGCGCTTCCTGGCCCGCTGGGACGGGTGCCGCAGCACCGAGGCGGCATAGCAGGCCGGTTGATGTCACGCTGCTGCAGCAGGTGCGCGTCGATGCGCGCGAGACCTGGGGCGTGATGTCGGCCCGGACCCCAGGCTCTGCCCGGAGGCTGGTCCACCAGCGAAGGTCTTCAGGTCAGGTCGCCGCCGCTTCCGATCAGCCAGCGAGTCAGATATTCGACGAGCGGGGGCGAGTACCAGCTCGAAAGCCGTGGCGACGATGGGTGTCAGAGCAGCGCACGGCGCAGACCTTCGAGATCCTGCGCCGCATCGGGCCAGCAGGTCCGAGATGCCTTCGGGAAGTAGCCAGCGGTTCTTCATGCCAGAAACGAAAAAGCAGGCCGGCAGAGTACCAGCATGAGACCCACGAAACGCAGCTGCCCATCACACAGGGCAGCCATCCTGCACCGCGTTGCGCCAGCCGCCCGGCAGCAACAGGGCATCAGCCCCTCCAGGAGACAGCACGAGGCCCCAGGGCGAGCAACCACGGCAGACGGCGGGATCATCCATGGGGACAGTGAGATGCGGGACCGTGAATCAAAAACACCGCCCTCGTGGCAGGAGACGCATCCGCCCTACCCTGGGGGCTGGCGGGTTGCGCCGTCACTTGCCGACGAAGGCAGGACAGATGGGAAGGAACTTTCCGTCACGCCGTCGAAGGACGGGCGTGGCGAGAACACCCGTTCCTGTGTCTGATTTTAACGGCATTTTCGTCCGGACACCGGTCCGGCGCATTTTCTTTCGGACTCGGTGCGCGCTGCCCGCCGCAGCCGGGGCTGCAGGCGCTGCTGTCTTGAAGGGCGGCGTGGGCTGACGACCCGACGCAGCCAGCGCCGGCTCTGCCCCTGGAGTAGCGGAAGAGTCGGACTGCGGATCCAAGACCCAGCATGTCGGGCGGTCGGCAAACGAGGCGCGATAGGCTTCCAGACTGCGATGAAGCTGGCGAACTCAGGGTTGCGAGCCGAAGGCCATGGCGTAGAGGCGGCTGGCCTCGGCATCCCCGGCACCCCGCTCGTTCTGGGCGTCACGATGAGGCCTTGGCGATCAGCACCTCGCGCTGGCGGTCGGCATCGGCGCGGATGCGCTCACCTTCGGCAGCGCCCTTGGCACGACGCTCGTTGGCCACGGGTACGCTCGGAACGCATCCGCTCATAGACCCGTTTCAGCCACCTCGGGCGCAGAAGTCCACGCGCTGGGAGGCGCACGTCGACGATGGTGACGCCGATCTTTTTCCAGCTCGACCGACATCACCTTCGTGACCTGCTTGACCCAGGGTCTCGCGCGCCGAGGAGATCACGTCGGCCACGGAGGCCGGGCAATCTCGTTGATGAGCGCCGAGCGCAGCTGCGCGGCCGATGCGGTCGTCGGCGGCCAGCGGGCTGTGTGCCAACCGACGCGAAGAACTGGCGCGGATCGGCAATGCGCCACTTCACGAAAAGGTCGACCTGGATGTTGATCTTCTCGGCCGTGATGAGCGGTCGATCTCGTCACTGTCATGGGTGAGCGTGCGCTTGTCGAAGTAGCGCACGTCCTGCAGCGACGACGGCAGCTTCATGTACAGGCCAGGCTCGTTGATGACGCGCATCTCGCCGAGGGCGAACACCACGGCGTACTGGCGCTGGTCGACGACGAACAGGCGGGAAAAGGCGGGGACGATCAGCACGCCCAGCGTGATGATCAGCGCGAGACACACGATTCATCGGAGGCTCCGTCGATGGCGTTGGCGAAATGGGCGTTGTCAGAAAGGGGGCAGATGCGAGGGAGATGGGTTCATCGGACGTAGCTCCGATCGCGGCTGCGCAGCGCGTTGAGCGAGGCACCACGGCTGTCGGCGTCCTGCGCGATGCCGGTGCCACCGGCATTGGCCGGCTGCGGCGTCTGCACGCTGGCCGGTGCCTGCTCGACCGCACGCTCGGCGCGCTCGCCCGTCAGCGACGGCTTGCTGCCCTTGCCCTGGTTGCGGTCCAGGATGCGATCGAGCGGCAGATGCAACAGAGCTGCCGTTCTTCTGCGAATCCAGATACACCTTGGAGGTGTTGGACGGGATCTGCTGCATGGTCTCCAGATACATCCGCTCGCGCGTGACCTGCGGCGCGTTGGCGTACTGGGTGTAGATCTGGTCGAAGCGCAGTGCGTCACCCCTCGGCCTGGGCGATGACGGGCACGGTAGCCCTGGGCCTCAAGCACCATCCGGTCGGCGGTCCCCTTGGCGCGCGGGATCACGTCATTGGCGTAGGCCTGGCCTTCGTTGATGAGGCGCTGGCGGTCCTGATCGGCCTTGTTGGCGTCCTCGAGGCGGCCTGCTACCTGCTCGGGCGGCTGGGCCTGCTGGATGGTGAAGTCGACGATGCCGATGCCGAGCTTGTAGCGATCCAGGATGGCCTGCGTGAGCGTCTGGGCGTCCTCGGCCACCTGCGCCTTGTCCTCGTAGAGCACCTGGTCGGTGGTGCGCTGGCCCACCACCTCGCGCATGGCCGATTCGGCCACCTGGCGGATCAGCTCCTCGGAGCCGGAGGACAGGTTGTTCTGGAAGAAGTCACCCGGGTTGTCGATGCGGTACTGCACGGCGTACTGCAGGTCGACGATGCTCTGGTCGCCCGTGAGGATGAGCGACTCCTTGGGCACCCTATGGTGCGCACCGAGTTGCGGTAGCCCACCTCGATCGGCGCAGACGCGAGACGGTCCGACGATCTCGTGGGTCTCGATGGGGATACGGCAGGTTCCACTGGATGCCGGCCTCGTGCGTGAGGTAGCGGAACTGACCAAAGCGCAGCACGGCGGCCACCTGGCCTTCCTGCACGATGTAGAAGCCGCTGCCCAGCCGGGCCAGGCCGGCCACGACGCCGACGATGGCGACCCGAGCAGGCTGCGCCCGGAGGGGCGGCAGTGCGGCCACCTGCAGCGGGCATGCCGCCGCGACGCCTGGCCGCCACGCGCCCCAACAGGCCGTTGGGCTGCTGCTCGGGTCCTGCCAGAACTCGTCGAGATCGGGCGGGCCGTCGGACGGGCGCTGCGGCTGCCGGGCGCTCGGACTGCCACGGCGAGGCGACGCAGCGACGGCGACGCGCCGAGGGTTGCTCATCCGCGCCACCGGGTGCCACCAGCCTCGGGCGACCGGCCGGAAGGGGTCGGGGATGCGGCGGGAGGCGGGTTCTGGTCCTGGCCGGATCCGGCACTTCGGCCTCAGCCCGATCATCAGGGGGTGAGACATGGTTTGACTGTACCTTGAAAGGGTGGCAGTTGCCCGAAGCAGGAGGGCGGCGTTCAGGAAGACGGATGATCCAGCCCGTCTTCATCCGCGGACGGATCAGCATCATCGGATACATCGGAGGGGTCCGGACACGTCGGCGGCAAGGGCCTCGTCGCCGTACCAGGCGGTCTCGTCGACAGCCTGGGCCCGCGCCCTGGGCACGTTCCCGCAACGGGTCACGCAGTGTACGACCCGGCGCCCGTGCCGGCGCTCAGCGCCAGGCCGGTGATCCTACCATGCGGGGTCGAGTCGCACCTCGGGCACATTTCCGGTCAGATCGATCTTGTTGTAGATCATCAGCTGCTCGACCTCGCCTGCCCCGATCTCGGCGATGACCTGGTTGACGGCCTCGATCTGGCGCTCGCGGTCAGGGCGAGACCCGGCATCGACGACGATGCAGCAGCAGGTCGGCCTCGGCAGTTTCCTCAGCGTGGCGCGGAAGGCCGCCACCAGACCGTGCGGCGGGTTGCGGATGAAAGCCCACCGTGTCGAGGCACCACTTCCAGACCGTTGCCCAGGCCCAGACGGCGGGTGAGCGGATCCAGCGTGGCAAAGAGCTGGTCGGCGCAGTGCCCCGGCCCTTGTGCAGCCGGTTGAACAGCGTGGACTTGCCGGCGTTGGGTGTAGCCGATGAGCGAGACGCGCGGTGCCTCGCGCGCGCTGCCGGGCGCGACGGCGGTGCGCCGCTGGCGGTCGACCTTTCTGCAGGCGCGTGCGCAGCCGGCGGATCTTGTCGTCGAGCATCCGGCGGTCCAGCTCGAGCTGGGTCTCGCCCGGGCCGCCGCGCACGCCGATACCGCCGCGCTGACGCTCCAGGTGCGACACATCCGCACCAGGCGCGAGGCCTGGTGCTGCATGCGTGCCAGTTCCACTGCGGCTTGCCCTCGGTGCTGCGGGCGCGCTGCGAAGATCTCGATGATCAGCTCGGTGCGGTCGGCGACCTGCACCTTCCAGAGGCGCTCGAGGTTGCGCTGCTGGATGGCGCTGATGGGCGTGGTCGAGAGGACCAGGCCGATGCGCTCGGTGCGCAGCTGGTCAGCGATGCGCTCGGCGCGCGCGAGCCCAGGTAGAGCGCGGGGATCGGGGCGATTGCGCCGCAGGACCTCGCGCAGCACCGGCTGCAGCCCGGCCGGGCAGGCAGGGCGTCCAGTTCATCGAGATCGTGAGCCTCAGGCGTTCACCTGGGTGGCCACGGCCAGCAGCGCGGCCCGCTTGGGGTCGGGCGCGTTCGGGTCGTGCTGGCGGGCGACGTACTGGTGCTTCAGTGGGAACGCCTTCCAGACTGGAATTCGATGGCGCGGCTGGGCACGACGGTGGAGATGGCGTGCTTGTAGACCATCTGCGTGACGGTATTGCGCAGCAACACCCACGTACTGGTCGAAGGATTCGATCTGGCCTGCAACTGATGCCGTTGACCCAGATAGATGGACACGGCACATGCTCCTTCGCGCAACTGGTTCGGAAGGGATCTTGTAATTGTTGGCCTTTGTTGCTCATGGTTCTTCTGAGAGATACTGAAATTCAGGGTGCAGTCGGGATGCGGCTGGTCTGGGCCATGCGAGACCACGACACGCCCAGGCCCGGGCACGTGCTGCCCGGGCGCTCCTGATGCGCTCAGCCTATATGGGCGCTTCGCATTTTCCAGCCCTGGGTGACAGCGGCACACGTTCGGGCCGATGAACGGCGAGAAGTTTTCGCCGTTATCTCCTCACTGCCCCGGTTGGCGTAGGGGTTGGCGCCCGTGCGGAACTCGATGCGCAGCGGCGTGCCCTGCGAGCGCCAGACGCTCGCGGAACCAGCCTTCCAGGAAAGCGTCGGTAGCTGTCGCCCACCTTGTCGAGGCGAGCTGCCGTGGATGACGATGACCGGCGGGTTCTGTCCCCCTGGTGCGCATAGCGCAGCAGGCCAGAACAGACCGTTGCGCGGCAGCTGCTGGTGCAGCGCACGGCCGCATGCAGCATGCGGGTGAGCTTGGGGTGGACAGCTTGCGGGTGGCGGCGGCGCGGGCCTCGTCCACGGTCTTCATGAGCTTGTCCGGCGCGCGGTTCTTCAGTGCCGAGATGGTGAGCATCGGCGCCCAGTCCAGGGAAGTACAGGCGTCGCTGGCATTCCTGCACGGGACGTTGCGGCGCTCGTCGGCGCGGCACGGCATCACTTGTTCAGCGCGATGACCAGGGCCCTGCCCGCCTCCAGGATGTAGCCGGCAATGGCGCTGTCACTGCTCGGAGATGCCGTCGGCCGCGTCGATCATCAATACCGCCACATTGCAGTCCTCGATGGCCTGCAGCGTCTTGACCACCGAGAACTTCTCGACGGTCTCATGCACCTTGCCCCGACGGCGCAGGCCGGCGGTGTCGATGAGCTGATAGTCGCGGTTGCGATAGCGGAAATCGACGGTGATCGAATCCCGCGTGGTGCCGGGCTGATTGAAGGCGATGAGGCGTTCCTCGCCCAGCAGCGCGTTGATCAGCGTGGACTTGCCGCCATTGGGGCGACCGACCACGGCCACGCGGACCGGCTTGCGCTCGTCGGCCTCGGCGTCGCCCTTGCCGGCGGCACCTCTCGGCAGCGCTCCGGTCCGTTTCCCGTTGCAGGGCCTCCGTCCTGGCCGGCCTCGCCGTGTGCCCCGCGTCCTCAGCGGCCCCATCACGCAGGGACCTCCAGCCTCATCAGCCGCGCGGCATCGCTTCAGCGGCCTCGGCCAGCAGGCGTTCACGCTCGGCGCGCCAGTCCTCCAGGCATTCTTCCATCAGCGCGTGCACGCCGTCCCCATGGGTGGCGGAAATGGGCATGGGCACGCCCAGCCAGCGCATGGAACTCGGCGGCGCTACCGGGCGCAGATGCCCCTCGCGCTGATGACGGCCAGCACCACCTTGCGGGCCGTGCGGCGCAACTCCTGGGGCGATCTCTCATCACGGGCCAGCAGGCCCTGACGGCCATCGACCACGAAGACGACCACGTCGGCCTCGATGACGAGCCTGGCGGGTCTGGCGGGCCATCTGTTCGGCCACGCCGGTGGCGACCACAGGCTCGAAAGCCGCCGGTGTCGATCAGCACGACACGCTGGCCGTCGAGCGTGGCAGAGCCATAGTGCCGGTCACGGGTGAGGCGGGATGTTGGCCACCAGGGCGTCACGCGAGCGCGTCGAGGCGGTTGAACAGGGTGGACGCCCACGTTGGGCCGCCCACCAGCGCGATAACCGGTACAGATGGATTCATGGTCAGCGCGGCGCGATGGCCGCGATCGTTCCTTCCTGGGTTTGCGCACGAGCCTCGTCGACCCGCCAGCGGCGGCGTGGCCAGGGCGAATCGTCGATCTCGATGCGTGCGAGTGTCTGGCCGTCGTTCATCGACGGCGGCGACAGGTTGCCAGAAGCGGTCGCCAAAACCGAGGCGCTTGTCGGGCACGATGACGGGGCGGAGACCCGCGGCGCCTATAGCCTCCTGCCCCAGACCGTGCCGCCGCCCGGGCGCCAGCGGCTGGATGACCTCCGGGGCATCGACGATCACCAGATCCCGGTCGTCGGCCGCGATGCCGACGGAGGAGCTGAGCGCCGGCTCCAGGCCAGCTCGCCATCGGTCGTGCGCACGCAGGCCACGCGACCCTGATGAGGCCGCGCACACGGGTCGGTGCCCATCAGCACCGGTGCGCCCACGATGTCGATGAGCGCTCCAGCTCAGTGGCCCCCAGCGACGAGGCAATGGCCACATCAGCGAGGGCACGCCAAAGCGCAGATCCAGGGCCACCAGCGGCATTGGGCAGACCCACGTGAGACGGTATCCACGTCCGTCACCATGGGCGAGCTCTGCCAGAGGTTGAGCAGTGCGGTGGAGCGCCTTCCAGCTCCAGCGCGTGGAACCGCTGCTGCGCTCCAGCGCCAGCACGCGCCCTCGATGGTGCGCACCAGCACGGCTGAATCGGCCAGCACGAGCGCCGTGGCCACTTCGCTGTCAGACGTGCTTCCCATCGCTGTTCACCCTTCGAGGGACAGGGCCCTTCACGGTGCCGTCACGGCTGACCAGCACGACCAGCTCGTCATCGGCAGCCAGACCGGCAATGGCCTTGCCGGCCTTGAATTCATGCTCGACCCGACCGTCCTTGCGCGACAGCCGCCGCACGCGGCCTTTCTGATCGACCACCCACAGGCTGTTGCCGCTGATGGCGGGCTGAAAGCCCGCCAGGGGCATCGCTGCCGCCGGTGTTCTTCCACAGCGAGGCGCATGCCCTTCTCGTCGCCCAGTCTGGGCACCGGGTACGGCGGCGGCTCGGCCGCATCATCGCCGAACATCAGGCAGGCCGACAGCGGCAGCAGCGCCGCCCCGCTGGCCAGCAGGCCCAGCAGCCGACGACGCGACGGCTGGATCAGCGGACGCATCGGCGAGACTCGGACGATGCCGAGGCCACTCCTTCAGCGGACATGTCGCTGCGAGCACAGGAAGCCCCGTCCGCATGAGCGGACGGGAACGAAGCAAAACGGGAGACGAAGTGCGTGCGCCCCGCATCAGTCAGTCACCGCGTCGAGCTTGTACTGCCAGCGAGCGCAGCTGGCTGTGCCGGGGCAACAGTTCTCAGCGCCTCTTCCAGGCCGCCTTGGCGTCGGACGCTTTGCCCTGGGCCGCAGGATGTCGCCGCGGCGATCAGCCACGCTGGCCGCCATCTCGCCCGAGACGGGGCCGATGTTGCCGGTGTCGATGGCGCTGGTCGCTTCGTCGTACTTTCTTCTGGTCGAGCAGCCAGACCCGCCAGGCGCACGCCGAGCAATCGGCGAAGCCCGGCTCGGTGCTGTTCTTCATGACGCTTTCCAGCGCAGCCACGGCGGCATCGGGCTGATTGGCCTTGGCGAAAGGCCTCGGCCGCGCAGGCCCGCCATGCCCGGCATAGACGCTGCTGCCATAGCCTTTCTGGATGGCGTCATGGCGCTCGCGGACCTGCTCGATCTTGCCGGAGTCGGCCGCCGACAGCAGGCCAGCGTACTCGCGGGCAGCATCCTGGGCCTGGCTGTCGTGGTACCAGTTCAGGCACGCCAGCCGGCAAAGACCGCCAGCGCGATGACGGCCAGCCACATCAGACGGTTGCCGTTGTTGGCCCAGAACGCCTTCAGTTCGTCGATCTGTTCCTGATCCTGAAGGTTGTATGCCGTGAGATCTTCCTGTTTCTGTTCGATGTAAGGTGGGCGGTGCCGTGCCGCAGCCGCCGCTCAGTCCTCGTCGGTCTGTTAGCAGGGCACGACCCACGGCCTCGGGCGCGTCGTCGAGGCGGATGCGCTGCCGGCCGCCCTGCCGCCTTCGCCCTCGCGCAGCCATTTCAGAGGTTGCCTCGCCGGCCTTCAGCTCGTCTTCGCCGATGACCAGCGCCAGGTGGGCGCCGCTGGCCCCAGCCCGCCCGAACTGCGACTTGAAGCTGCCGCCGCCGGCGTGCAACACCTCGATGCCCCGGGCACGCGCCTCGGCCGTGTGCGGCGCAGCCGCCATCGTGCCGTCGCCACTGCTGATGAGGTGAGACGTCAGGCGCATCGCCCTCGCCCAGGCCACCGGCCTGCTCGACCAGATCCAGCGAGACGCTCGACCCCGATGGCAAAAGCCGCGAGGCGAGGCGCCAAAGCTTGCCGCCCAGCATCTCGATGAGCGCGTCGTAGCGGCGCCGCCGCAGACCGTGGCCTGCGCAGCCGAGTCGGTGACCCACTCGAAGACGGTGCGGTTGTAGTAGTCCATGCCGCGCACGAGACGCGGGTTCAGCGTGGCCTCGATGCCCAGCCGCGCCAGGTAGCCGCGCAGCTGCTCGAAATGCTCGCGCGACGGGCCTTCCAGGTGGTCGATCAGGCGCGGGCCTGCTCGATGATCTCCTGCATGGCCGGGTTCTTGCTGTCGAGAATGCGCAGCGGGTTGGCGTGCAGCCGCCGTTTGGCTTCTTCGTCCAGCAGTTCGGCGTATGCTTCTCGAAGTGGGCGATCGGGTCCTGACGATGGCGGGCGCGCTCAGGCGCATCGCCAATCGAGTTGATCTGCAGCTGCAGCCCTCGATCTCAGGTCATCCCAGAGACGCTGGCCCATGGCGATGACTTCGGCATCGACTTCGGGCCGCCACTAGCCAGCGGCCTCGATCGCCCACCTGATGGAACTGGCGATAGCGAGCCACGCTGAGGACGCTCGTGCCGGAACATGGGCCCCAGGTACCAGAGGCGGCGCGGACCATCGTAGAGCAGGTTGTGCTCGATGACGAGCGCACCACGCCGGCGGTGCCTTCGGGACGACGGGGTGAGTTCACTCACCGTTGAGGGGCGTCGCGGAAGGGTACATCTCCTTCTCGACAGTGTCGGTGACGGTGCCCAGGCCCCGGGCGAACGGGGGTGGGTTCGACGATGGGCGTGCGGATCTGGCTGTAGCCATAGCTGCGCGCCAGGAGGCGACGATTTCCTCGAAGCGCTGCCAGCGCGCCGAGGTCTGCAACGGCAGGTCGTTCATGCCTTTGACGCCGGCGGTTTTTGAGCTGCCATAGGGGTCATGCGGGTTCCTGCGCGCAAGGGTTGCGCGGCTTGTCGGTGTGGAAAATGCAGGGCAAGCTCGACATTCTGGCGGAGAATGCCGAGAAGACGGCTTCGTTGCGGGGGTGTGCTTTTTGCAGGACGGATACGCTGGGACGGCTTTTGCAGGACCCTTCGGCGAGGGCCGTGCTTTTGCAAGACGACTCCGCTGGGGGCGCTCCGGGGCGGGGTGCCTTCCTCGGCTCATGCTGTCCCTTCGCTTCCAGAGCGCGCCTGTGGGCGCCCACCCGAAGCGCTGCGATTGCTGGAGGGCGGCTTCGCGCTGGAGAGCTCCCTGTGACCTCCGAGAGTCTCTGAGAGGAATCCACGATGAATATCCCTTTCCTGGCAGCAGCCCTGCTGCTGCTGACTGTGGCCTTTCTATGGCGCATCTGTTGGTCGGAACACGCAGACCCTGAGTCTCTCCTGACGCGGGAGAAGCAGACCGAACAGAAGAGACGGAACTGGATACAGGCGCTGTGCGCGTTCAGCTGGTCAGTGTGGATCTGCTGCTGCTGGCGATCGTCGCCTATCTGCTTGCGGCGACGCAGATGCGCACCGGAAGCCCGGCGCGAGATCCCCTCGCCTGTTTCGCGGCGACCTATCTGGGCACGTGGGGCGTGGCCTGGCTGGTGCAGCTCAAGGCGGTCGGTGCAGGCAGCAAAAACTACTATTTGCTGGGTCAATGGATCCTGTTCTTCCTATGCGCTGCCCTGATGGCATGGGGTGCCCAGCAGGTCTGACGTCGGCAGGGACGTCAAGGGGTGTCCGCAGAGCCGAGATGGGTAGCAGAAAATCCAGGCGTCATCAGGCCAGCTCCCCCAGCCGGCCTGCGCCACTTCCGAACCCGGAAGACGCCTCACTCCCCGGCGAGGCTGCTGCCTTGGCGCCGTAGCGGCGCTCGACGTAGTTCGACGATGGCCTGGAACTCTTCGGCGATGTGGTCGCCCTTCAGGGTCACGGTGCGCTCGCCGTCGGTGTGAACCGGCGCCACCGGGGACTCGTCGGCGCCAGGCGGCGAGATGCCGATGTCGGCGTGCTTGGACTCGCCGGGCCGTTGACGATGCGGCCCAGGCGGCCACGTTCATGTTCTCCACGCCGGATGCTGCGTGCTCCAGACCGGCATCTGCTCACGCAGAGTAGCGCTGGATGCGGTCGGCCAGTTCCTGGAGAGGTGCTGCTGGGTGCGGCCGCGGCTGGGCAGCCACCCGTGGGGGCAAACGAGCGCAGGCCCAGCGACTGCGGGATCTCTGGGCGACCACCACTTCCTTGCTGCGATCGCCGCCCGGCTCGGGCGTGAGCGAGATGCGGATGGTGTCACCGTGCCCTGCTGCAGCAGCAGCGACAGCGCAGCGGAAGAGCCAGTGCGCACTGCCGCACGCCGGCTTCGGTCAGGCCGACGTGCAGCGGGTAGTCACAGCGGCGGGCCAGTTCGGTATAGACAGCCACCACGTCTGCGTTGGAGACCTTGGCCGAGCACGATGGCGTCGCCGGGAAGGCCGATGCGTTCGGCCTCCTGGAGCGCTCGATGGCGAAGTGACAGGGGCCTCGCGCATGACGGCCTGGGCGTCCGGGGCTGGGCGCGTGCCGAGTTGGCGTCCATCAGCGCGCGCCAGCACGGACTGGTCAAGCAGAGCCCCAGTTGACACCGATGCGCACCGGCTGCCGTAGCGGCGAGCGGTCTCGACCGTGAGCGCGGTAGTTGTCGTCGCGCTTGGCGCTGCTGCCCACGTTGCCCGGATTGATGCGGTACTTGGACGGTGCCTTGGCGCACTCGGGGAAATCGTGCGGCAGCTTGTGGCGCCGTAGTGGAAGTCGCCCACCAGCGGCTGCAGCCCATGCGATCAAGCTGTTCACGAATGGCGGGAACTTCGGCTGCGGCGGCCGGGGTGTTGACGGTGATGCGGACCAGCTCGGAGCCGGCCAGCCAGCGCGCGGGTCTGGATGAGCCGTGGCGATGGCCTCGGCGGTGTCAGTGTTGGTCATCGACTGCACGACCACCGGCCCGTCGCTGCCGATCGGGACCTGGTTGTCATCCCAGCGCACCACGCCTGGCGGGTGCGGCGGCGCTGTCCGGGGCCTACCGGCATGGGATCAGGATGGGTGGTCAGGGCCTTTCTTCGCCTGCGTGTGCGGTCATCTTCCAGTCTGGGTAGCTTCGCTCCGAACCTGCCGCACCAGCGGCGGGTGCCTGCTCTGCGGGCGCCCAGCTCAGGTGACCGGTTCGGTCACCTTGCCGGAGGCGCGACGCACAGAAGGCGATGATTCTACCAGCTTGTCGGCCGACGCTAACCATCAAGCCACTGGCGAAGCTGCCAGTTCCCGTTGTCCATGCTGCCATACCAGCACGCAGGGCCCACCACGGCAGCCAGGCTGGCCATGCCCCAGAACCAGCGGCTGGCGCGGCTGCGGTTGTGAGGCTCGTATTCGGCGCCCATGTCGGCCTGAAGCGCCGCCTCGGAATCGCTGCCAGTCGGACGGTGAGCAGCGCCGGCTCCGCATGCCACCGATGGTGGCCAGCAGCGGCGTGATCCATCTCAGCACGCGGCGTGGTTGCAGCGCTGCGCGCACGAAGGCGCGCCGGGCAACTGGTCGAAATGTCCTTCTTCCAGCGCGGCAATCTGCCGCACCTGGAACTTGGTCAGACGGGCCACGTCAGCCGGCTCCAGCGGCGCGCCTCGCGGGCGACCTGCAGATCGGCGGGGAAGGGTGACGCGGGCAGACCGGCGCTCTCGAGCGCCAGCACGTCGATCCTCGGCTCGGCCGACATGTCACTGCCCGTTCTCCGGGATCATGCGGGCCATTGCTGGACGGTGCCCCCGCCCTGGTAGGTCTGCGGCTCGTTGTCGCCCCCTGACCCCAGACGCGTTGCCTCAGGCGACTGCGGGTAGCGCCGGCGCAGCTGATCGATCAGCTGGTGGGCATGGGCCGTGTTGTTGCCCAGACGGGCCACGCGATGCCCTGCCACAGCGTCTCGGCCGTGGGCTGGTAGGTGGCCAGCAAGCGGTCAGGAATAGAACTTGGCGCGATCGTGGGGTGCCGCGCTTCGGGTACAGCTCGGCCAGGTTGTACATGGCCACGGCGTTGAACGGATCCACCTTGAACGCGCGCAGCGGGATAGCCTTCGGCACGCTCTCGTCACCCATCTGCATCAGGCAGATACCGGCGTTATGCAGCGGCGGCGGGCGTGGTGTAGGCGTGATCGGCCGCCGCCACGTCAGTAGCGGATGGATTCACGCTGGCTTGCGTCTGGCACAGGTACCAGCCGTAGTTGTTGTTCAGCTCGGGATCCTTCGGCGACAGCTTCAGGCCCTGACGGAAGTTGGCGTCGGCCTTCTCGGAATCGTTCGTGGCCGCATAGACCAGACCGCGCATGCCGCGAGGCGGCTGCGTCGTCCGGGTCGATCCGGATGGCCTGGTCGATTTCCTGCAGCGCCAGCGCTATGTTGCCGCCCTGGTAGTGGTTGACGGCCAGCTCCGGGCGGATGCGAGGCGCGCCGGCGCTTCTCTTCGGCCGGCGAGACCGCTGGCTGCTGACCGAGGGAGACGCCTTCGACGCCGTTCCGCCGGCAGGACAGCCACATGTTGTCGACGGTCTCGGTGGTGACGCGTCCGGCCAGACCCAGGCCAGAGCCAGCACCAGGGCCACGCGCGACCCGCCAGGGGCAGTCGAACGCGCATCGTGGTCATCGTGCGGGGCTACCATGCCCGTTCGGCCAGGTTTGTCGAGTTCCGATCGATTGTGCGTTGCTTCATGGTCCTATCCGAGAAAAATTTCGTTGCGTCCTGCCGCTGCACCCTGTGCGCCTGGTCCAGGCCCTCAAGCCGGCCGGCACGACGCGTCCGGACCGTCAGGTGCCGGCCCGACAGCCTGCGCCTGACCCGAACCGCAGTACGACCGCGTTCAGGCCCGTGCCGGCTGCCCGTTTCCGCCAGACCGCCCGCCCTGACGTGCTGCGGGCCGGTGGAACTGACCGTGCGCTCGCGCAGCCGCGTGCGGTCGACCACCTCGCCTGCCAGCTGCCCGCGAGGCGGCATCGATCTCGTCGCCACGCGTGCGTCGCACCGTGGTGACGATCCTCCCTCAGCAGCACATCACCGAACTGGCGGATGGTCCGGTCGGAAGACCGCGACAGCCGGAGTTCGGGAACGGGTTGAACGGAATCAGGTTGAACTTTGCGGGTACATCAGCCACCAGCGCCGCCAGTTCCCGGGCATGCGCCACCGAGATCGTTGATGTCCCGAGCTCACGTATTCGGTGATGAAATCGCAGCGCCACCTTCCAGGTACCGCTGGCGGGCAGCCAGCAATTTCCTTCAGAGGATACTTGCGATTGAGCGGCACAAGCTGGTCGCGCAGCTGTCGTTGCTGGCATGCAGCGAAAACCGCCAGTGCCACCAGGCGATCTTCCGACAGACGGTCGATCAGCGGCACCACACCGAGGTGAAACCGTGACCCGGCGGCGTGAAAGCCCGTAACCGTGGTCGTCCAGCAACGCCCGCAGAGCCCGGCAGCAACGCGTTGTAGTTGAGCAGCGGCTCGCCCATGCCCATGAAGACAATGTTGCTGATGGGGCGCAGCGCGCCGGCATCGTCGACGTCCTCGTCGAGCTGGGCCATGTCGTCGGCGCCACTCCAGCGGGGCTGCGCACCGGGCTGGCGCAAGAGCTGGTTGGCCAGCCAGATCGACCGAGGATCTCGGCCGTGTTGGTGCGCGAGAACCCTGCTTGCCGGTGGAGCAGAAGCTGCAGTTGACGGCACCCGGCCTGCGAGGACACGCAGAGCGTGCCACGACAGGCTTCGGGGATGAAGACGGCCTCGACGGCATTGCCGGCCCCCGTCAAAGAGCCGCTACGCGGCGTGGCATCGGGGCGGTGTGATCATCAGCACCGACGGTGCCTGGATCAGCGCCTTGTCCTGAAGCGCTCACGGAAGCTGCGAGCCAGATCGGTCATGGCCGACCAGTCGGCCACGCCACGCTGGTGCGCACGCGCATGAGCTGAGTGGGCACGGAAGACTTTTCACCCATGCCCCGCAGAAATCCAGGAAGCCCTGGCGATCAAGCCCGAGCAGATTGACAGGCCCGGCGAAAGCGCCTTGGCAGCGGAAGGCTGCGCCGCCGGTGCTGCGGGCTGCCCCTCCCTCGAGCGCGAAGGTCACGGCCGGCTGCGCCCGGCGTGCCGCCCTCCTGTCCGCCCTGCGGCGAAGCAGGGGATCAGGAAGGCAGAAGCGGGTTCGGGCGGGTTTCCCGCTGGGCCAGGGGGCTTGCATGCAGTATCTCCTGACATCAGACCCGGACGCCCGCACCTTGCGCGACGCCGGGAGACCGGGTGACCGGATCACCCGGCAAGGATGATGAAGCGATGTGCTCCGGCGCGAGCGAGATCTGCATCGAGGAAGAAGAAGGCGATTTCGTTGGCAGCCGTTTCCGGAGCGTCCGAACCGTGCACGGCGTTGGCGTCGATGCTGTCGGCGAAATCGGCACGGATCGAGAAACCCTTTCTCGGCTTTCTTCGGATCGGTGGCGCCCATCAGCTCACGGTTGCGCAGGATGGCGTTCTCGCCTTCCAACGCACCATCACGGGACCGGACACCATGAAGGCAGCAGATCCTTGAAGAAGGACGCTCCTTGTGGACGGCGTAGAAGGCCTCGGCTTCGGCCGCTGAAACTGCATCATGCGGGCAGCCACGATCTTCGAGGCCGGCGGACTCAGAAAACGGGCGAGGTCTGGCCGATGACATTCTTGGCCACGGCATCGGGTTTGATGATCGACGGGGTTCTTTCAACAGCCATGGTGAGCTCCGTTGTGCCAGCGCCCGAGCGCGGGCAAATGAGGGTGTGCGAGGGCACAAAGCCATTCGCGAGGGTCAGAACAATCGTCATTATAGCGGATTGGCGGCCGATGGAAGGTGGTTTTCGGGCGAACGCCGGTGCCCTGACCATTCTGGCTGCCACCCGTAAGGCCCGTCCGCACGCTCACACCTGAGCCCTGATGACGGAAGGTCGCCCCGACAGGCTGGAAAGCGCATTCCGTCAACCGAAACAACCACTCGGACGTCTGTAATCCGCAACGGCGTTGTCCGTCCGTGGCCCCTTCCTTTTTCCGGAGACCATTCAATGGCGATCGACCAGCTCTCACCCCAGTACCAGAACACCGCCGTCGGCACCGGGACCCGCAATCGCGTGCTGCGCAACACCTACGACCTGCTCGCCCTGTCGCAGTCCCACCGTCATCGGTGCCTGGATCGGCGTGTCCCGCGCTTCACCTTCTTCTCGGGCAGCCCGTGCCATCAGCTTCATCGCCTTCCTGGCCATTGCCTGGGGGTTCATGTTCGGCATCAGCCCGCTACCGCAACAACAGCGCCGGCGTCCTGCTGCTGCTGGGCTTCCACCTTCTTCATGGGGCTGATGCTCTCGCGCCTGCTGGAGGCTACGTGCTGGGCATGAGCACGGTGCCTCGCTGGTCGCATGATGGCCTTCGCAGCGCGCCGTCATCTTCGGCGCCATAGCCCACCATCGCCACCGTCTCCAAGCGTGACTTCTCCGGCATGGGGCGCTGGCTCTTCGTCGGGCATGATCGTCATCCTGCTGGCCGCGTTCGCCAACATCTTCCTGCAGATCCCGGCGCTGATGCTCACCATCTCGCTGCTGTCCACGGTCGTCTTCTCGCTGTTCATCCTGTTCGACCTGAACCGGGTCGTCACCGGGGGCGAGGACCAGCTACGTCGTAGCCACATGTCGGTCTACATCAACCTGTACAACGTGTTCAGCAACCTGCTGGCCCTCTTCGGGATTGCTGGCGGCAACGGCGACTGATCTCTCTCCGCGGTCTGCCCGCGGGCGAACCCCCTTCAACTCGGCCCGCACCTCTTGCTGGGCCGGTTTTTCATGCCACGCAGGTGCAACCGTGCAGGGACCGCACACAAGGAGACCCATGCGGCCTGCCTCCGTGCACCGACGGTGCACCGCCCGTCATGCCTCCAGCAGCGCGATCGACTCCACATGCGCGGTGTGCGGGAACATGTTGGCCACGCCGGCCATCCGCACCCGCCACTTGCCCTCGTTCTGCCATCAGGCCCAGGTCGCGTGCCAGCGTGGCCGGGTTACATGTACACATAGACCATCCGGGCGGGCGGGCGCTGCTCGGGCGGCAGCGCCACTCCAACACCCGGGCCACAGCCAGAGAGCTCCATCACGCGGGGGATCGATCAGCAGTCGGTCCACGCCCCAGCGCCTGCCAGGCCGCCAGGTCGAACTCGAATAGATTGGCCACGCGGAACTGCACCCCGTCGCTTGCCGGGTGGCGCCAGCGAGAGCATGGCGGTTGGCCAGCGCATTCTGCCAGCCACGCTCACCGGCGCCTTCACCCCTTCCACGCCAATGACCTGGCGTGCGCGCGTGACCAGCGGCGGCGTGAAGTTGCCAGGCCGCAGAGATCCACCACCCGATGCTCGGGCCGAGGGTCCAGCATCTGCACCGCACGACTCAGCAGCTGGCGGTTGATGCCGGCGATTGACCTGGGTGAAATCGGTGAGGGCCAAAAGGAATGCGGATGCCGAACTCCAGGCGGCTCGTGAGGCCAGCGCCGACGTGCCATCGGTGCGCCCCTGGGCATCGGACGGCAGGCGTGCCGTGTCCGGGCCCGCCAGTTGCTGCCAGATCTCGGCGCCATGCTCGCGGCCAAAAGGCGATCAGGCGGTTGCGGTCCTTGCCGGTCAGCGGCAGCAGCGTGCGGTTACCAGCGCCAGCGGATGCCGAGGGGCTGCGAGCGGTCGCCCACCGCCACCTCGATCTGCGGCATGCGGTTGCGGATGAAAGCGACTCGACCAGCGCCTTCAGGGCCGGCAGCAGCACCGAGACCTGCGCCGGCAGCACCGAACACTCGTCCAGATCGGCCACGTAGCTGGATTTCTTCTCGTGAAAAGCCGATCAGCACGCCGCCGCGTGACGGCGCATCGCGCACCGCCAGCCGGGCGCGGAATCAGTAGCCCAGGTGACCTTCGATGGGCGCCAGCATCTGCGCCGGCCGCACCCGCCCCAGTGCCAGAGCGTGTCTTCCAGCACCCGCTGGCGAAGGCCACCTGCGCGCGCAGGTCGGCATGCTGCAGGTTGCAGCCGCCACAGGTGCCGTAATGCGGGCACCGGGGCGCCACACAGTTCCGGATTGGGCCGGCGGATGGCCGCGATCTCGGCACGTCATAGCGCGGCTTGCTGCGCACCAGGCGCGCCTCGATCTCCTCGCCGGGCGGCCACGCCCTGCGACGAGACCACCTTGCCGTCCGGTGCGCGATGCCCTGCTGCCATCCAGGTCGACCGACTCGATGTGACAGCGAGGCCGGCTCGGCCGGGACGGCGCAGCAGACGGTCTGCCAGACGTTTCAGAGGGCGTTACTCAAGGACGATGAATACCCGCGAAGGAGGACATCAACGCGGGCAGCGCCAGCCGGATCCACCGGCACGCCGCCTGACGCACCTCGAAGTGCAGCGCAGGCTGGCCATTGCCGGCATCCGCCGAGCTCGCGCGATCTTCTGGCCGCCGCGTGACCTGCGGCCTTCCTTCACCGCCAGACTGCGGTTGTGGGCATAGACCGACAGCATCTCGTTGCAGCGCTGATGATGATCAGGTTGCCGCCAGCGCGGAGTCGCCGCTGAAGATCACTCGACGCGGCGGCCCGCCAGCGCAACGTCACCCACCTTGCCCGACAGCAGCAGACCCTTGTTGGAGACGCCATCGAAGGCTGCACCCACGGCCACCCACCGGCCAGCTGAAGCGCCGCCGTCAAAATTGCGGGTGGCCGACGGCACGAGGCGGCACCTTGGCAGCCTGCGCATCCTTGCCCGCGTCCTTCACATCCTTTGCGTCCTTCGCGGCGTCGCCTGCATCCTTGGCCGATGCCGCAGCGCCCTTCGCGCCCGCAGCACCAGCCGCACCCGCGGCGGCTGTACCCTGCGCTCAGGCCCGCATCGGCCGGCGCCTGCGCCACCACCGTGGGCCGGCGTCCCGTAGGGACGTTTCATGCCCTGTGCCCCACCTTCAGGTTGGGATCCTGCGGCGCGCCGTACTTGCCCGGGGCATTGATGGCGCCCTGGTGAGATGGGCGTGACCTCTGCAGCGCCCTCGTCAGCCTGCCCCTCGTCGCCGGCCGTGCCGGCATCAGCCCGCTGCCCGGATCAGCGGAATGCCCGTCCATGGCGGGCACCACCGGTGCGGACTGAGGGGCCGTCGCCAGTGCCAGTCCCGGACTGGTGCGGTGAACCACCGGCGCGGGCCGCGTGGCCGCACATCCGCCCAGCAGCAGAGCCACCGAAAAGCACGGCAACAGGTGCGACTGTTTCTTCAGCGCATCGCTTTTCATGCAGAAAAATTCCTCCGTCTTCGCCGCCTACCGGGCAACCCCGGCACGCAGCGGTGCAGATCGTGCCGGATCCAGAACCGTCAGCGACCATTCGTCCGGGCTTCGATCCACCATGCAGGGGTACTGCACGTCGCTGTCGGGTGCTTTCACAGGCGCCACCAGACGCCCGCCACCGCCATCTGCCGCAGCCAGTCGCTTCGAAATCGACTCGCTGGCCGCAGCACTGATCACCACATCATAGGAGCCCCGTGCGTCACGCCCGCAGTACCGTCCCCAATCAGGCGCAGATTGGGCGGCCGGAACGGGCGCACGGATTGACCTTGGCCAGCTCATGCACGCCAGTGTACCGCTCACCGACACCACGTCCGCAAACGGCCGGGCCATCACGGTCGCCTGATAGCCGCAGCCCGTGCCGATCTCCAGCGCCCGCAGCACGCACCTCCTGAGGCGCACCGATTCTGCCAGCAGCCACAGCATCCGTGCCACCGTGGACGGGCGGGAGATGGTCTGCCCGTGCCCGATGGGCAGCGCCACGTCCTCATAGGCCCGGCTGGCCAGCCTGCTCGACGAACAGATGACGCGGCACCTTCTTGCATGGCGCCCAGCACCAGCTCGGAATCGATGCCCTGATGCGCCAGCTGCTCGACCATGCGCAGCGCGCGCACTCGGAAACCAGACCGTCGCTGTCGGAACGCTGGATCCACGCCAACCATTGCCGGGTCTTTTTCAGCTGGGCCGTGGACGTCAGGTCGATCTGCAGCGGGCTGATCGACACCTGCCCTGCGCCGTGGCGTGGAAGTCCGTGCCTTCCCCGTTGTCCGCCACCGGCCCGGCCTTGCCGATCAGTAGACCATCTCGCCGCGCGGGTTCAGCGCCAGGATGACCGGCTCGGTGTGATGCCGCCGTCCCAGCCGCGTCACCTCGTACCTTCAGTTCCTCGCGCGGTACGGACGGAATGTTGACGTTGAGCAGCGCCGAGCTCCGGCGAGATCGGCCAGCTGCCGCACCAGCTCGCGCGCCACGCGCATCGCCGTGTCCGGGTGCGCGCGCCCTCATCCACCAGCGAGAAGGCGATGGAGGGCGCACCAGCAGATAGCCCTCGGTGGCGGCTGCCACCGTGCCGGAATAGATGGTGTCGTCGCCCATGTTGGCGCCGTCGTTGATGCCGGACCACCAGGTCGGGCGGCCCATCCAGCAGGCCGGTGACGGCCACGTGCACGCAGTCGGTGGGCGTGCCGTCGACGAAATGAAAACCGTTGGGTGCCTTGCGCACCGTCAGCGGCTTCAGCTCAGCGTGAGCGAGTTGGACGCGCCCGAACAGTCGCGCTCCGGCGCGAACGACGACTTCTCCCAGATTGGCCAGCGCGCTGGCCATACTGCCCGGCGAAAAATAACCGTCATCGTTACTGATCGGTATCCGCATCGGATCATTCTATCAATGCCCGACCGCCGGCTGCTGACACGCCCCTGCAGCGTCGCATCCTTGCACCGTGCCGGGCGGCCCGGCTGACGCATGCGTCCACCCGTGGTTCCTGATGCCCTCGCGCCAGGCGCTTTGCTTCAGAGCCCGCCGCCCTGGGTGTTGTTCTCATCCTGCGGCCAGTCGCGGATGTAGGCCTTCAGCGTCCTGTTCTCAGCTCTGGGCGCTCCAGCACCGGACGGGCCACATCGTGGAAGGAGGATGCCAGCAGCACGCCGTCGTCCATCACCGGCGCGTGGCGGGCGTGCGATTCCACCATCACCCGGCGCAGCTCGTTTCACCTCGGTCGACGGCGTCACCGCCACCGCAGGTCGGACACCATCACGTCACGCACGCGGATCTCGGCCACCAGCCGGGTAGAACCACTGCGGTGCTCAGCTGGCGGCGCGCCAGCATCCGACCGCCACCTCGCAGGTGAGCATGCCCACCAGCTTGCCGTTTTCCATCACGGCCGCAGAGCCGATATCATGCTCGTCCATGGTCAACACCGCATCGAGACGACATCATGTCCGGGTTGACCGTAAAAGAGCGTGGTGCCCTTCAGGCTCAGAATATCGGCAATCACGACGATTCTCCTTGTCATTGCGTTCCCGGCCCGCCCGCACCTTGCTGCATCCACGGGCCATGGCCGAATAGCACTGCAGCAAATTTCCATCGCGCCCCCGGCCTATGGCAACCCGCCGCGTGCTGCCTTCTGCGCTGGCGCATGGGCCCATGCGCCGAGCCTGCTATCTTCGGGGGTTGGTTTTCCCGCATCACAAAGCGTCAGACGCTGCTTCCAGCCACCGCCTCCGGCACCTTCCTCAACCGCCCTGCCGCTGCCATGCGTTCCCGTCAGCGCCCCTCCGATCCAGCCGCCCTGCGCGCCGCCTGCCGCGCTGGCGCCTGCTGACGGTCGTCAGGTGGCTGCGCTGATCCTGCTGGGCGGCCTGTAGAACTGTGGCTGGCCCCGCTGCGTCCGGGCGGCTCTGATGCTGGCCTGAGAGTGGTGCCGCTCGTCTTCGTGCTGCCTGCCCTGTGGCGCGGCTGGGTGCGCGCCTATCGGCTCTGACCATGCTGATCCTGCTGTACCTGTGTGAAGGCATCGTGCGCGGCATGAGCGACCCGGCCTCGTCACCCTGGGATGGATCGAAACCGCGCTGGCCGCCGGCAGCTCACCACCCTGATGCTCTACGTGCGCAGCTTCGCGCCTGGGCTTCCGGCTCCGTCCGGACAGCGCTGAGACGACGGAGGCTGAAGCCGCACCGGCGGACACGCCGCATGGCCTCAGGCCCGATGCAGCTGTGTCAATCCGCCCGGCCCTGGGCCACCCTGGCGCGTCTCGGCCTCCACCGCCGCGCAGGCCGCGCAGCAAGCGCGATCGCGCTCAGCATCCCGCCGCCACAGCCGCGCCGCCGGCTCGGGCTCAGCCCCAGCACGTGGCGCGCGGTGCCGCCACACCACGCTGCGCCCCGTCCAGATAGCCCGGCGCCTCCACCACCGCGGCCCGGGTCAGCGGCTGGGCACGCGCATCCGTCAACGGCGCTTCTGCCGCACCGGACCCAACCAGCCATCCACCCCGGCCCGGCAGCCAGGGATCGTGGTAAGCGCGACGCCCATACATCGCGCCCACCAGCCGCGTGGCGGGCTGCCGCGTCTGCCCCCGCCGGACACACCGCCGCCAGCCCGTGCGCCCAGGTCTGCAGCCCGCCGTTCAGGTTTCGAAGGCGCAATGCGGAAAATCCCTGCGCCAGCAGTGCACCACCTCATAGCGCAGCGGCGGAATCTCGCGGTTCTGCTCGGGTCCAGCCCGTCAGCCGGGCATTGCGGGCATGCACCACAAAGCGCCGGCGGCCGGCCGCAGCCACCACGTCCTGAGCGATGCGAACTCGTCCTCGCGGTCGATACCGATGCGGTGCTTGTCACCGGCACCTGCACCACCGCACTGCATCGCCGCCACGCAATCAGCCACCCGCTCGGGCTCGGCCATCAGGCGGGGCCAAAGGCCCCCTCGCGCACCCGGTCGCTGGGGCGGCGCAATTCAGGTTGATCTCGTCACTCAGCCCTGGCCTGCCCTCACGCGCAGCCCGCGCCCAGCAACTGCGGATCGTAGCCCAGCTGCAGCACCACGCGGTCGCCCTCCTCGCCCGCCCAGCAGATGGTCAGATCGCCATGCGCAATGGCCTGTGCCGTCACCATCTCGGTATACAGCCAGGCCCGCCGCGACGGCAGCCGGTGAGCTGCGGCGTGGCGGTCGGTCAGTCCATCATCAGCGCCACCGAGACGCGGAAACCGGCAGGAAGGACAAGGGGCGAAAGTGGCAACGGACATCCGGACAGCACCAGACAGGGGAAGCGCATTCTAAAGTGAACCAGCGGCGGCCCGATGTTTCGTTCCCCCATCCCCATCGTTCGTTAACATCCCCGGCAGTCGTTCCAGCGCCCCTGTCACCAGCAGGCCGAGCCCGCCGCGCGAGACCCTCAACGCCGAATTCGTCGATGAGCATGCCCAGGGGCTGGTGCTTCGGCGTGCACGAGGCCTTCCGCGCGCCGCTGGACATCAACCTGGACGCCCGCATGGACCGCGCCGCCAGCCAGGAACTGGCCGAGCGCCTGGGCGCAAGCCTACGGCCGCCAGACGCATCACCCGCACTGTCTACACGCAGGGCAATCCGCCGCCTACGCCTTCTCGCGCGGGCGGCTGATGCATGAACCCGCCATCGTCCACACCCTGCCGTGGCAGGAAGCCCTGCGGCTGCGCCGTTCGGTCATGGTGCTGGACGCCCAGCCCGACGCCGGCGCCTGCCGCAGCGCTGGAAGACGCCAGCCGGACGAAGCCCTGGATGACGAGACCCCGTCGGCCCCGGACGACGGCGCCGATACGGCCTCTGGTACCGCCTCCGGCTGGGTCGACATCGAGCTGTACCACTGCGACCAGGGCCGCATCAGCCGGCGCGAACGCCACCGCCTGAGCCAGGCCGGCTTCGTGCAGCTGCTGAAGGATGAGGGTGCTGCCGGAAGGCCCTGGCCTCCCAGGCCTTATGAACATTCAGGATGCCTGACCCCATGCGCCCTTCCGCCATTCTGGATTGCGAAGCAGTCATCTGATTCCCTGTTTTTGCGTTGCCGCAGATGCTGCCGGGTACGGTGCTGTCGTGGATGGAGAGGATATCGGATCTGGGGAAACAACGCGGTGCAGGTGTGCGGAGTCAGATGGTGGGTTCGACGGGCCAGCGTGTTTTCAGCCCGCTGCGTAGACCCAAAAAGGGAAGAAGCGCTGAAGGGCCAGCGAGCGGAAAGCTGGCAACGTGAACAGCAAAGGGCAACCAGACCCTGCAGGGTGGTCAGGGGACTGCGCCGTAAGGCGAGGACCAAACCAATAAAGCATTTGCCCCGGTCTGCTCAGGTGCAGCCGAGAATAATCAATGATGGGCGCCGATTCAGCTTGCCAGGGGCGTCCGAATGAACCTGCTGGTTTTGCGCCATCCTTCAGAAACAGGCATCGGTGGACCTCATGAGAGAGTCCCCTCTTGCAGCCTTTTCTCCTCGTCTCACTTGAATGAGTGCTGCTTGAACGCGCGCAGAATGGCCTTCCGGGCGCCTGGATCTCCTACTCGGGTTTCAATCTGTCAAGGTAGACATGAGCAAGAAAGACCTGCGTTGTGTGCATCATGTCCATCCGGCCTGCACCTGCTGCCGCAGATCCTCAATCATCTGCTGTTGCTGCTCGCTGACCTGGTTGGCCTGCCTGACGGCCTGGTTCCATCCTGCGTTGCGGCCTTGCTGGTATCCCTCGTCCTGCCGAGGTTGCGGCCACAGGCGACGTAGACCTCAGGAGCCAGTTCCCAGGATTTTTGTTGTTGAGGACAGGGCGTCCGGGAAACATGATGGGACTCCTTGAACCGTGAAACCTGCGATTGAGGCTACAGAACACGTTCAGCCGTGTCAATCCCCGAGGGGAATGGGTTGTGCCTCACTCCCCTGCCCCTCATCCTCCCACCGGCCCGGGGCCGGTGACACCCGCCGCACCGGCTCGGCAAGGTGGGCGGCGGCCGTCCTCGCCGGCGGCTGCCGCCGGAACAGCGCCGCGCGCCAGCAGCACCACCGTACCGGCACCGTGATAGCCATGAACACACCAGCCGGGCCCGCAGCACCAGCGTCTGGTGGGTGAACCAACAGCACAGCACCACGCGCGGCCAGCGAGCGCAGCCAGCGCCGCGGATGCAGCCCCAACGCGGTGCGCCGCGGCCGCTGAGACGCAGCAGCGCGCGATCGGCAGCACGAACGTCGGACACGGCAGCGACACCTCGCCGCGTGCATTCGATCGCCTCACCGCGCAGCCGAACAGCGGCATCAGCAGCTCCACCGACTCGAAGTAGGCATCCGACGCGTAGATGATGCCGCCGGCACACCATCGGCATGCCGTTACGTACATGTGGTCCAGCGCCATGACCGGTCCTGCGCCGTGGGGCCGACAAACAGCCGGAACATGGCGATGGCCGCTAGCCGCCAAGCAACCCAGCGCAAAATGCACGGTACCCGACAGCCACAGGCTCATTCGAAGATCTCCATCAGGACACCTCATAGCGTTCCTTGTACCAGGCCGCAAGGTCTGGCCTTCCGGAACGTGAAAGACGTGGAACAGCAGCGGCTGCGGTCATCGACAGCTCGCTCCAGACCGTGCCGGGCACGATGGCGGCATAGCCGACAGCGCCGCCAGCGCAGCGGGTGTCAGCTGCAGCAGGATCACCACCCACTGCGTGCGCGGCGGATGGCTCGGAAGAACCACGTGCCAGGCCACCTCGAGGGTGGAGCGGATCACGTCCACGAACACCCGACCGATGAGCAGAAGCACTGCCGGGCCGGCGCATGCGCACCCGCGTGGGCCGCAGCGTCTGGGTCATCGGCGGCACTCGCAGATGGCCCACCAGCGCCCAGCATCACCGTACCCAGGTCGACCGACCCTGCAGCATCACCACAGCGCCAGCCAGCGGTGACAGAAGCGGAGCCGGGCAGCTTCAGCGGCGTGTCCTCCCCATCATCCTTCAGAAGCGGAATGCCTGGCGCAGGATGCGCCAGTGGCGACCGACGGCGGCGGCGGCGGCCGCACGCCCTGCACTGCCTGCGTAGCCATGCGGGTCCTTCAGCTCGCTGGCGGCAGCCTGCAAGTAGCGTGCCAGCGGCTCGGCGCGAAGCTGATCAGAAGGCACAGCGTCGGCAACAGGCCGATGGGCAGGCACTCCAGCACCTTGAGCTGCGCAGCCGGCCGGTCGCGCGGCGTCAGGGCATGCGGATGCCCGTGCCGTGAGAGTGCCACCAGTGCGGCGAAAGCCGGACGCGATCACCAACGCCAGCATGACCCCGCAGCCGTGCTGACCGGTTCCTGCAGGGCGCTGCCGCTTCCTCGGTGGACGCGGCCCCGAGGCATCTGAACTTGCCGATGAAGCCCGACGGCGGCGGTGCTGATCAGCAGCAGCGTGCAGGCCGGGAACGAAGCCCAGGAAGGCGGTGGAGGCGGGAATGACGCGCGGTGAGCGCCTCCTGCTGTTCGTCCAGGTTGGTGTCGCGCGGCGGCTCGATCTCGATCCAGAAAGAACGGCACCGGGTCGGGCATCGTCGGGGTTGGGAAACTCGCTTTCCAGCAGCCGGCTGCGGTCGATCAGCTCGATGAGCGGGAACATCGCCCCGGCAGCCATGGTGGAGCTGAGCAGGTAATACAACGCACCGCCCGTGACGGTGGGCTGATTGAAACCGATGGCAGCCAGCAGCGTGCGGAGGTGACCATCACGCCAAAAGCCGGTGACTGCTGGCTGACGCCTGCAAAAGCAGCAGGCGAAAGGCCACCGTGGCCAGACCGCCGGCCCCAGCCAGTCGGCGCCCCAGCGCAGAGTGCCCTCCTCGCCCGAAGCCCAGCGACCACAGCCGCGGGATGGCGTAGATGCCCACCTGGTCATGATGGAAAGAGCGCCGCCACCGGCGCACCCGCCACCGAATAGGCCGGCACCAGCCAAAGCCCATCGGCCAGACGGCCGCCTTGGTGAGAAAGGCCATGCCCAGGATGGCCACGCCGGCATGCAGCATGGCCTGGTCCTGCGCAGCCACCTCGGGATACGCACGGCCAGGTCAGCCATGTTCGGCGTGCCCGTGACGCCATACAGCATGGCCGCGCCCACCAGGAAGAAGGACGGGCCACCAGGTTGATGGCGATGTGGTGCAACGCCCCACCCGCTGGCGCCGGGCCCATGCAGCAGCAGGCCGTAGGAAGCCGCCAGCAACCTCGAAGAACACGAACAGGTTGAAGAGGTCGCCCGTGAGGAAGAGCGCCGTTCAGGCCCATCAGCTGGATCTGGAAGGCGGGTGAAATGCACGCCGATCCGGTCCCAGCGGGCACGGCAAAGATCAGGGGCCCGCCGTGGCCGCGTGACCGAGGTGAGCAGCAGCGCGGCCGACGACAGCCTGTCAGCACCAGCACGATGCCGAAGGCGGCGTGGGCCAGTTGGCCGGCAGATAGATGCCCAGCGTGCCGATGGGCCGGCGTCTGCCCCGGCGAGCCGGTGCGGCGCCATGTTGCACCGACCAGGCCAGCAGGATGGACAGCGCCAGCCCCGCAGGCATGAACCCACGTTCAGCCCGGCCAGGGGTCTCGCGCCGCTGCTCGCCAGCGCCAGCATCAGCGCGGCCGTCAGCACCGGCAGCACCGGGCGATGATCAGATGGGGCGACATCACGCCGATCATGCGTGTCTCCCTATGGGCAGCAGCCGCGCGACCGGACTCGATGCGTTTCGTCTGCGTCATCGTGCTCACCATTCATGTCCGGGTTGCCGTCGACGTGGTCGGTGTCGGACAGCCCGCGCGAGCCAACATCACCACCAGGTACATGGCCGTCATGGCAAAGCCGATGACGATGGCCGTCAGCACCAGAGACTGGGGCATCGGGTCGGCGTGAGTTGTCGAGCTGGGCGCCACGTCCGGCAGCAGCACCGGCGCACTGTCGACCTTCAGCGCGGCTCATGCTGAAGATGAAAGGTTGACCGCATACGAGATGAGCGACAGCCCCATGTCACCTGCAAAGTGCGGGGCCTGGCAGCAGCCAGACGCCCGAGCCGCCCAGCACGCCGATGGCAATGGCAGAATGATTTCCATGTCTACCGTGCTCCTTCAGGAGGAAGTAGATGTCGTCGCGCCCGTGCGGTGCCAGCATCCCTTCGGGCAGACCGGCCTCGCCTTCCTCGCCGGCGATGGGACGACGGGTGCGCCGGATGGACTGGTGCGACGGGGCGGTGAGGATCAGCATGGTGCCGCCACCACCACCGCGAACACGCGGTCGAAGACCGCCGCGCTGAGCAGATGGGTCTCGCCGAAGATGGGCGGATTGAGGTGCCCCGTGTGGTGGTGAGGAACGGATAGCCCGAACAGCCAGGCGCAGAGACCGCAGCCGATGGCGGTCAGCGGGCCATAGGCGATCCAGCGCGGCGGCCGCAGCTTCATGTGCGATTCCACCCACTGCGTGCCGGCCACCATGTACTGCAGGATGAAAGCGATGGAGACCACAGACCGGCAATGAAGCCGCCGCCCGGCTGGTTGTGGCCGCGCAGAGCAGGTAGATGGCCACCACCAGCGCCAGCAGTTGCAACGACGCACCAGCACCGCAGGCACCATCATAGTAGCCAGTGCCGTGTCGGCCCGCCGCCTTGGGGGTTGACAGATCGGTGACGATGTCGGGCGGCAGCCGCTGCTGACGACGCAGCCGGTGCTTTCACGCGGGGGACGGAAGCGGCGCAGCAGACGCGTAGACCGCCAGCGCACTGCCGACAACACGGTGATCTCGCCCATCGTGTCGTAGCCGCGGAAATCCACCAGCATCACGTTGACGACGTTGCTGCCCCGCCCTCGGCGGCGCGGAGCCAGGAAGAACGGCGAGATGCTCTGCGAGAAGGGGCGCGTCATCATGGCCCGACAGCAGCGCCATGCCGCAGCCCACCCCGATGGACAGCACCAGGTCGCGGCCGGCGCATCCGCACCAGCGGCGGCGGCGTGCTGTGCTGGCCGGGCATGTCCTCGATCCGCCGGGGCAGCCAGCGCAGACCCAGCGGGAAGAGCACCGTCGTCACCACTTCCACCGTCAGCTGGGTCGGCCCCAGATCGGGGCCGAGAACAGAGGAAGGTCAGGCGGGTGACGACGCCAGCGCCGCTCATCATCATCAGCGCCGCCAGCCGGTGGTACTTGGCCTGCCAGGCCGCGCCCAGCGCCCACGCAGCCCGCCAATGATCCACATGCCCACGAAGTACGGCGAGACGGCCAGCGGCGGGCGCGTGCCGCCCTGCGGCAGCTCAGCTGCAGGCTGGCGCTGACCAGCAGCGCGCAGACCGCCATGATGAAGAGCTGCTGCTGCAGCCGGCGCGTGCCGGCCACCGCGTCGCAGCTCCCACCAGGCGCAGCAGCACCAGCACACCTGAAAAGCAGCGCCTGGCCGTCGAAGGGTTTGAGCCAGCGCAGCGCAGCGATCGCGGGTGCGGGTGCGACGGCGCAGCAGCACCCACAGCAGCACCCGCACCTGGCCGCCAGGCTCGCAGCCAGCAGCAGGTTCCAGTGCCACAGCGCCAGGCTGCTGGGCCGGCAGCTCACGCCACCACCGGCGGGCGGCCGTGTCCAGGATCGGGCCGATCAGCGTCGCCGGCAGCGTGCCCTACCAGCAGGCAAGCACCACCAGCAGCTCGATCGGCACCCGCATCCAGTGCACCCGGCTCATGCGGTTCACGCGGCAGATCGGTGGCCTTTGGGCCCCCAGAAACACGTCGATCGAGAAGCGCAGCGCATAGGTGACGCTGAACATAGCTGCCACCGTGGCCACGACCGGCGCACCAGGCCCATCAGGTGCGAGGTATCAGGTCGATGGTGGCCGCAAAGAACATCTCCTCGGACGGGAAGCCGTTGAGCAGCGGCACTTCGGCCATGCCGCACTGGCCACAAAGGCCAGCGCCCCTGTGACCGGCATGTAGCGGATCAGGCCGAGCCGGCGGATGTCGCGCGTGCCGCTCGTGGTCGACGATGCCGGCCGCCATGAAGGCGAGGGCCCTTGAAGGTGGCGTGGTTGATGATGTGAAGACCGCAGCCACCGCCGCCGTGGGGACTGATTCATGCCCAGCAGCAGCGTGATCAGCCCCGGTGGCTGATGGACGAATAGGCCAGCAGCCTTCAGATCCGTCTGGAACATGGCCAGGAACGCGCCGAAGAGCAGCGGGCGGCGCCCGCCCGCACGCAGCACGAACCAGTCGTCCGGTGCCCGAGGCTCACCACAGCCGGGCCCAGCAGGAAGACAGCTTCACCATGGTGGCCGAGTGCAGATAGGCCGAGACCGGCGTGGGCGCGGCATGGCGCGCGGCAGCCAGAAAGGAACGGGAACTGGGGCGCTCTTGGTGAGCGCGCCCAGCGCGACCAACACCAGGATGGGACGGTGGAGCGCGTGCTCGCGAGATGATGTTGCCGCTGGACGGGGATGCGTTCAGCTCGTGGCTGCCCACCACGTGGCCGATCATCACACCGCCGGCAAACAGGCTGGGCCGCCCGCCCCGTCACCAGCAGCGCCATCCGCGCGCCGCGCCGGGCGATCGTCACGATGATGCCAGTAGCCGATCAGCAGGAAGGAATAGATGCTGGTGAGTTCCCAGAACAGCACCAGCTGCCAGGTTGCCGAGCAGCCCACGCCCGTCATCGCCCCCATGAACGACATGAGAGGCGGAAGAAGCGCGGCACCGGATCGGCCGGCGACATGTAGTAGCGCGCATAGAGCACCACCAGCGCACCGATGCCCAGCACCAGCATGGTGAGCCACGCCAGCCGTCCATGCGCAGCACCAGATCCAGTCCCAGCGTGGGCAGCCAGGTGATGCGCTGCTCGATGACCTCGCCCGGGCAATGGCCGGAAATAGAGTGCCGCCTGCAGCGCTGCCAGCGAGATCACCCGGCCGCCGTGGATTCCGCATTGCGGGCGTTGGACGGCAGCATGACCGGCGACAAGGCTGCAAAGCCACGGCAGGATGACCAGCAGGACGAGAGGCATGGGGGTATCCGGGCCGAGCGAAAAGGATGTGGCCCGTCAATTATGCGGAGATTCCGATCGATCCGTCGGCTAACGTCAGCTAAAAAGACGTGAAGTGGCCGGCTGTTACTGTTTTCGATCGACGGAGGCCCGCCCGTCGCATGCCCGCGCAACCCGCGTTCGCGGCAGGGGTCGGCGTCAGGCCGGCGCGGCCGGTACCCTCGGCACGCGCTCGGTTGAGTGCGTCCACGGAAAGCTCGACGACGACGCGCCGGCACCGCCTGCTCGTTCTGGGCGTACTCCATGCGGATGGTGGCATGCCCCCAGCCCATGACGGCAGCAAACACCCAGACCTGATAGACGCGACCGTCGATGGTCCGCCGTTCCGGGCCGCTGACGCGGCGCATCTCGGGCGAACTGCGACCGCGCCGATAGATGAGCAGGCTCTCGTCACAGCCAGCCTCAGCTCAGCGCCTGCCCACCACCAGCCGGGTCTCGGTGCCGGCCTGCTGATCGGTCCGGATGATCCGCTCGCGGCGCCAGCCATCATCATCACTATCGTGACCGCAGGCCGCCAGCAGCACGCCTCAGGGCTGCCATGCCCTGCAGAACCCGGCCGGCGCGCCGCTATCCGTTCGGTCATCGTTGTCTGCATGTGCGTGCCTGAGTTCCCATGGACGCCTCCGATTCCTGTGCTTCCGACGCCTGCCGAGGCCTGCCCCGCGCTGGAAGCTCCCCTCGGCCCCAGCGGCTGGCGCCGAAACGGATACCCATGCCATCCCGGACGGGCCGTGTCTGTATCAGCCCCTCCCCAAAGTCCGGGTTGCATCCTGCATCCGTCACAAGATGGAAACAGGATTTACACCGACAGGACCAGCCATCCATACCGGCCGTCATGGGCGCAACGGCAATCCCGAGCACTCGGTGAACTTAGAGGTCTGGACAGCCCGGCGGAACATCCCCTCCGCGTCATGCACACGGTGCGGCGTTCCGCCATATTTCTTGCGATGGACAATCCCTGCCAGTCTGCTTGCCGCCCTGCAGAACCGCCTCTATCAGCAGGCGAGACACGGCATATCGGGTGCCTTTCTCAAGAGCCCTGGCCGTCTTTCGCACCGTCGTGCGCGACCTGGCCTTCGGCCAGCTGATGCTGCGCATGCCACCAGCCTGGTCTACACACGCTGCTGTCCATCGTGCCCGTGCTGGCGCTCACCTTCTCGGTGTCCAAGGCCTTCGGCGTGCACGGCCAGATCGAGCCGGCGCTGCAGCTTCATGCCGCTGGGCCCCAGGGGCGCCGAGATCACCACCAACATCACTGAGCTTCATCGACAACATCAGCGTGGGCGTGCTGGGGTCAGTGGGTCTGGGGATGCTGCTGTTCACGGCCGTCACCATCCTCAAGATCAGCTCCATCAACACCATCTGGCACGTGAAAGACGATGCCCGCTCTCGCAGCGCATCAGCTACTACCTGTGCGTCATGCTGCTGGGCCCCATCCTGGTGGTGTCGGCGCTGGGCGCCAACGCCGTGGCCTCGTCCCACTTGGTGCAGATGATCATCAGCGTCGAGCCTTCGGGCACCTGGCGGTGCTGGCCGAGCCGACTGCTGCCCTACGTGACTGGTCATCGGGCTGTTCCTGTTCCTGACACCTGTTCATGCTTTGCACGCGGGTGCGCCTGCTGCCAGCCCTCACCAGCGCGCTGGTAGCGGCATCTGCTGGCAGAGCGCGGCTCGGCCTTCGCGCCCGCCTCGTGGCCGGTTCCACCCAGTACGCCGCCATCTGTTCAGTCTGGCCATCCTCATCATCTTCATGATCTGCAGCTGGCCGTGAGCTGGATCGTCGTGCAGGTGGAGCGCCGGCGTGAGCTTCACCATGCGGCACGCAGATGCCTGATGGCCCCAGGCGAAGAGCCGCACCTGTCGGCCAGAGCCGGGACCACTGGCCCTGGCCATCGTGCCACGAGCGCTGGGCGAGCGCATATCACCGAGCGGCACGGCCCTGCGCGCGAGAACTGTGCCAGCGCCGACACATGCCTGCGGTGACGGGATCACCGGAAGCCCTGGTGGCACGGCATCGTCGTGCGGGTGGACAGAGCGAGCCGGCCGCCTGGATGCCCGGCGACGACCTGAGCAACATCACGCCTGGCAGGTGCTGGAGGCCGTGCGCCATGCCAGCGACATCCATCCGCGAACCGGACGCCAGACCGGATCATCCAGACCTTCTCTACGCCCAGGACCAGATGTCGGCCGTGCTGTCGACCATCAGTTTTCCGCGACCTGCTCACCCAGCCACCCACGGGAACGTCAGCGTGCGCAGCAACAGCGCATGGCATCGGCGGCGCTGCCGCAGGCGGCGCCGTCGTGACAGGCGCCACCAAGGCAGCACTGCCCTCACCGGACACTGGCGTCAGCCTGGCCGACGAGGTGAGTGGTGTGGGTCTGCGCAGCACGGCCCAGCGCCGGGCCGCACTGCGGCAGCTTGAGCGCCACGCCCAGCGTGATGCCCGACGATGCGGCCCGTCTGTCGCCGATCTTTGCCGACGCGCCCCCGGTGGACCACCCGTTCGACGGCAACCGTCTGGAAGCAGGCTGCGGGCAGCAGGGACGTGCCACGGTCAGGTCAGCGCAGGCGGCAGGTGCGCGCAGCGCCAGCGCCCCGGAAAAACCGGAACACCCTGCAGGGCGCCGTCTCCGGCCTCGTCAGTGCAGCCGACAAGGGCATCGCGTCCCGACAGCTGCGTCAGGAGCCCTCCGCCTGCCGCAGCGTCAGCCGCGGCAAGGCATCCCGCATGTCACCCGGACCTGCCCGCAGCCCGTTTCGGGCCGGCAGCACGCCAAGGGCGCATCCCGGTCCGCGGTACCCTCCACCGGCCATGCCGAGACCTGTTCCCGCGGGTCGCTGGGCAAGGCCCTGAACCCTACTGAGCGCCCGCGCGCACCCGCGATGCGTGCCCCGGCGTGGCCGCTAGTTACAGGCGCCCTCGTCCCCAATAATCAACCAGAACTCTGGTTCACTTCCATTCCGGCCCCGGCCACCCGCTGGCCGGCCACATCGCCACCATCGAGACCTGCCGTGCCCCCATTTGTCCGCGCCGTTCTGCTCATCAACACCATCTTCTACCTGCAGCAGAACTTCTATTAGAGATGATGGCCTGGTTCGCGCTCTGGCCTGGCCTGACCGTGCTGCTGACCCATCCCTGGCAGATCCTCAGCTACAGCGTGCTGCATGGCAATTTCACACCTGCTGTTCAACATGTTCGCCGTCTGGATGTTCGGCTCGCGCATCGAGATGGTCTGAGGGGCCGCCGCACTGCCATCACCTATCATCGGCCATCGTCTTCGGTGCCATTGCCCAGATGCTGGTCGGCGAAATCCTGTCCATCAACGGTGCCCCGATCATCCGGCGCCTCGGCCCGGCGTCTTCGGCATCCTGCTGGCCTATGCCCTGGTCTTCCCGCGCGAGGCGCGTCGCACTGATTCCGCCCATCCCACTGCCAGCCCCGCGTCTTTCGTTGGCCATACGCGGCACTGGAACTCTGGCTCCGGCCTGACCGGCACGCAACGGGACGCGGCCACTTCGCCCACCTGGGCGCCTGCTGGGCGGCTGGATCGGCTATCGCGCTACATCCGGCGGTAAAGAGCGTATTCGGCGGTAGCAGGCACCATCCACGATGCGGGTCTGCTACGGGAAAACCAGCAACGACTGCCAGCAACCCGCAGCACAGGAGACACGCGCTTATGAGCAACGACCACTCCCATGCTGATGGAACGCCTGGGTCCTGACCCTGCCCATCCTGCAAGCCCCCATGGCCGGCGTATTGGCCACGCCGAACTGGCCCGCTATAGCCGTCAGCAACGCCACGAGACTGGGCGGCCTGGGTGCCGCGCCAGGCTCGCACTGAACGACGCGCGCCGGATGATCAGGAGCCACCCGTGCCCTGCCGACCGGCCTTCCAGCGTCAGCGTCTTCTACGCGGCATCGGACTGCCCGCCCCGATCGCGGCCGGCGATGCTGACACAAGCTACGCCATCTGGCGCCGCTCTACCATGCCCGTCTGGGCGCTGAGCGCCACCCACCCGACTTTCGGTCGAGGGTCTGTCAGCTTCATGGACGATGACCGGATGCTGGACGTCCTGCTGAAACCCCGTCCGGCGGTGGTGGGCTTTCGTTTCGGGCTGCCGGCGCCTCACGGCTGCACAGGCCTCGAAGAAAGGCCGGCATCTGCCTGCTGGCCAGCGCCACCAACCTGGATGAGGCCCGTCGGATCGAGAGCTGCCGGACTGGATGCCATCATCGCGCAGGGCATCGGGGCCGGCGGCCGCGAGGGCTGCTTCGATCCCGAGCCTGGTGTACCGCTCCCGCCCGACGAACACCAGAGCGCGGCCGGCTGGTGCTAGCTGGTACTGAACGCGGCACCCCATCATCGCTGCCGGCGGCAGCGTGGATGGCCACGCCATTCGCGCCAATGCGGGAGCTGGGCGCCGCTGCACGCGCAGCTGCACCACTCGCTAAGTAGCTGTCGGAATCCGCCGCCAGCGCTGCCTGCCGGGCACGCCTCAAGAGTGCTGATGCGGCCCGTACCGGCTGACCCGTGGCGCTTTCAGGCCGTCCGGCCCGTGGCATCGTCAGCCCGTTCATCGACTACGGCGAAGCGCCCAGGATGCACCCTCGCTGCCGCCTACCCGCGCGTGACTACGTGCCGCCAAGCGGCTCCATGCCTGCCATGACCGCCAGTAGAGCACACTTATGCCGCTCACTGGGCCGGCCAGGGTGCGCCGATGATCCGCGAGGATGCCCGCTGCGCAACTGGTGGCCACGCTGGCGCGCGCGCGAGACAGCTGAATCGGGCTGCGGGTTCCGCCCAGCCGATGGCGGGACGTAGGCAGCCAGCGGCAACGTCACGCGATCATCACGGAAAGCGGAATCAGGTGGGGCACGATGTCGACAAGCGTGCCCCTCCGGGTACACGCCCGCGCCAGTGGCCACACCAAAGCGCAGCGGATTGGCGTGAGGTGGCCACCTGCAGCACCTCGGGCATGTTGCCGGACCGGCGTGAAGAGCATGCCGGAGAGCATCGTCGGTGGCATGACGCACCGGGAAGAGGAGGTGTAGAGCATGGCCTGCCGCCGAAAGAGTCGTGACCAGCGCCGACAGCGACGGCACATTGCCGACGGCGGCCACCGTGAACACCAGAAGCGGGTGCAGCGTCACGATCGACCCTGCCATCGGGATCTGGGCCAGACGCAGGATGATCAGCAGGATTGATGGTCGACTGCATTCAGCCCACCATCACCGACGGCACCACCGCCTTTGCACTGGGATACTGCATCGGCGTGAGCGGTGTCTGCCAGCAACTGGTGCGCATGTGCCCTGCTCGCTCGCGCGCCGCCGACAGCGCCGCCAGCGGCAGCGTCTGTATCGGGCTCAGCCGGGCGATCAGCGTCGGCATCAGGGACCAGCGCGACACCAGGTTCCGGATTGAGCGGGCACGCCGCTCGATCTGCACGCCGCCCGTGCCGGAAAGCCCCGCCGCCTGCCGCGGCGTCCGGTTGCTTGGCTGCCCACGATGACTGACGTGACGAGGCCAGCCCCGCCGTCACCGAGTTGCGGCCATCAGAGCATGAGCTGCACCGCTGTCGGCTGTCCCTGTGCGAGCCGGGACGCGAATTCGGCGGAATGCTCTGCAACGAACATGGCCCGCCGCCGTCAATCTACCTACGGCGATCTGCCGGGCGTCGGACAGTGTTGCCGCCTGCCGGAACGGCCCGTTGCTCTCGATGCGTGCCCAGCAGCGGGCCGCACACCTCGCTGGAAGCTCCGGTCCAGCACCACGCATGGGGCGTGTCAGTGCGGGTCGTAGGTGCCCACATAACCATGTGAAGCGCACTGCAGCAGCGCACCGGCGCGAACAGGATGGTCGGTTGGCCCGGCTCGCTTGAAAGGCGCCAGCAGCTCGCTTGCGGATCAGCGCGATCTGGCGCAGCAGCGCCGGCGGCCAGCCCGGCACCTCACGGATCGAATCCATCCTCTGCTCCCTCCAGTCCAATCCAGGCGCTTGCACCATTGCGCACCGTGCTGTGGCCCACTGGCAACGAGCACCGCATATATCAGCAGAATGCGGTCCTGCATGATGGTCGGCCAGTGATTGCCCATCAGGAACAGGCTGGCCAGCCCCGCCCGATGAGTGCGGCGCCGGCGGCAGGTGCTCGGTGACCTGCACCAGCGCCGAGAGTACGCGGAGTCGAAAGATGAAGCCCGGGCATCATCGAGGGCGGCGGGCAGAGCGCCACCCTGAGCTGGCCAGGGAACTGGTTGCGCGTGCGCCCGAATGAAGAGCCCCATCAGCGGCGACACTGCCGGGTGCGGCGTGCAGCACCATCATGCCCAGCGATCCGCGCATCGGCACCTCGAGGAAATGCGCGGCCGGCAGGCACGTAGCGATCCACCAGCCCAACCCCCACGTAGGGAATCAACGCGGCCAGCACGATCTCCAGCGGTCGTACCGGTGTCACGAAGAGACGATTCCATCGACCTGACGCTCCCATTCCACGGGCGACCAGACGGCGAGGTCAAAACGCGCCGATCAGCGTGAGCACCAGCACCAGCAGCCCCGGCACCGGGAACCAGGTGCTCTCGCAGCCTCGTTGAACCACAGCCGCCGCTGCTGCACCCTGCACGCTGCCCGCCGCCAGGGTCTGACCAGCCGGGCCAGCCCGATCCGTCTCCTTCTGCGCCCCACAGCGCCAGCCGCCATTCACGTAGGACTCGATGGTGGCGGCTGCGTGCGATTCACTGCCATTGACCACCAGCTGCACCTTCGCATCGCCAGAATCTGCAGCCGCCCGGAAAATCCGGACGGTACCCGTAGGATGGCCTCCACCTCGTGCCGGCGCAACCACTGTTCGGCCTCAGGCATGCTGGCTGCCCAGCGCGGCTCATGTAGGTGGACCCGCATGGCCCGGCCAGCGCCTGCTGCTACCAGGGCGCGACGCATCTTCCAGCTTTACCATCGCCACCCGCACGTCGCGTCGAAGGACATGCCGTAATCGTCAACAGCGGGATCGAGTCACCGGCAGCGCCATGAGCCCCACGGCGGGTTGCTGCGGTCCACGCAGCATCCTGGCGGAACTCCTTCTTCACAAGCGCCGCAGCCGGCGCCAGAAACCCGTCGCCTTCATGAACAGCTCTCCCGCGTCCGCAGGTCAACAACAGGGTACTGAGGGTGAGTGTCAAACAGGATGGTGCGCTTCGCTTGCCCGCAGGCGCACCCAGCCGGATGTCATTCGCCTGACTGAGCAGATTCCACGATAGCGATCCTGGTCATGTCACGGCCTCGGCTGTCGCTCGACGTCGATGAACGCCGCATTCCATGTACGCTACCTGCCTCTCGCCCGCCTGCGTGCGCACGTCGCGCAGCGTGCCAGCGCCGGCATCCGCCCCGCATCCTGGATGGCAATGCGGTCGCGGTATTCGGCCTCTTCCGCATGAAGTGCGTGAGTGATGACGATCACGTCACCGCCCTGCGCCGGCAGTTACCGTGATGGTGCGCGGGAACGCACGCCCGCGCCGGCAGGTCGATGCCGCTGGTAGGGCTCGTCCAGGAACAGGATGTCGGGCGCATAGGATGAGCCCCCGCTGCCGCGCCAGCCGCTGACGATAGCCGGCCCGGCAGCAGACCGCTTTCCGGCCGCCGGGTCGAGATCCGAAGCGCTTTGCGGCGTGGCCTCGATCCCGCTCGGTGAGCTGTCGGCCCGTGCAGGCCGTAAACGGCTCGCCCCGCCGAACACTGAGTTCTCGCGCACGGTCAGCGCTGGCGTAGGCGAGAACTTCTGCGCCCACGTAGCCGATGCGTGCCCGCGCGTGCCGGCTGCCACCCGCGAGGTTCGCGCCCAGCCACCTGCAGCGAGCCGCTGGTGGCCAGCGCGGCTAATCACGCTAGCATCCGGAACGTGGTGGTCTTGCCCGCATTGGTGCAGCAGACCATTGAATCTCGCCCCGCCGCACCTCCAGACGAAATTGCTGGCCTGCCGCCGTGAAGTCGCCGAAGCGCCAGATCGCTTGCGACGACGTAACGGGTACAGCATGGTCTGTCACCGCGGCCGGGGCCGTCGGCTCATCATTCCTCCGCCCCTGCGGGGTTCGGTCGCTCCGGCCGCAGGCAGCCTTCCGAAGACGATTGTCCACGCCGCCTCTGCGTGCTGCCGCAGCATATCAACATGCAAGGCATCTTCAGACTCGGCCCGGTCGAGGGATGCACTCCACGTTCTCTCCAGCATCGGCCGCAATGCCGCTTCGTCAACGTCCGGCCAGCCGACGAATGAGGCGCACCTGTCCACCGCGGGGCACAGCGTCCGCACCGCAGCAGACGCTGCATCCAGCAGCCGCGCCTTGCTGCAGCATGCGCGCCGCCATGCCAACCGGCGGCGTCGTCGCCACGAAGGTAGACGCCCTGCGCGCTGCGCCAACGCCTGCGGCGTGCCGTTGTGCCAGTACGTGACCGGCGTTCATCACGTGAACGTGCGTACCAGCGTTCGGCCTCGTCCATGTAGGCGGTACTCACCACCACGCTCAGCTGCTCGTCCGCACCAGCACTGCAGCGGGATCTCACAGATCACGACGCGACAGCGGATCCACACGCTGGGCTCGTCCAGCAGCAGCAGTTCGGGCGATCGCGCAGGGTACGAGGCCAGGCGTTTCGCGGCTTCATGCCGCCCGGCTTGCCGGCGGGACGCGCCGTGAAACGCGCCGATCGTCATCGCCATCAGCGGGCAAAGCGTTCGCGGCGCACTGCACTGCGCACGCCATGCAGATCAGCGTACGAGGTCAGGTTCTCCTGCACCGCTCAGATCCGCGATACAGGCGAAAAGCGCTGCGGCGCGCGCATGATGCGCCACTGCACGGCCTGGGCGTCTCGGGTGCACGTCCGGGTCAGCACGAGGACTGCCCTCGTCCGGCGCTTGCAGCTGCCATCATCCGCATCAGCGTGGTCTTGCCCGCGCCATCCGGCCCACGGGCCGTGAGCTGCCCAGGGCGCGGCAGCGACGCGATCCAGCGCCACCAGCGGACGCCCATCCGGACCGGTAAGCGCCGGAATCAGGCCCTCTGACGCGAACCACGGATTCATCCGCGCCTCATGGTTCCGGTCACGCCGTGCCTGACCCAGCTCAGCCGCACCGTCACCGGCTGCCCCAGCCGCAACGCAGCATGTCAGGGTCGTCCACCAGCACCCGCACCTCGTGCACCAGGCTGGTGCGCAGCACTCCGGTCTGCACCGACTTGGGCTGTGGGCACTCGGCCACCGACGGGATCTCGCCGATCTTCGGCCAGCGTCCGTTCCGGCATCGAGATCGGCGCTGCACTGCGCCGCCTGCGCGCTTCACCGGGCACGCCCAGGCTGGACTCATCCACGTAGATGCGCCCATTTTGGGACTGGTCACCGCCTGGCGGCGCGCGCCGGGCGCTGCGGCGACGCCATGTCGCCCGGCTCCAGCAGGCGCGAACGCACCACGGCCTTCACTGGCGCCCGCAGATCGCCTGGGCCAGCTGATGGCGCAGCAGCGCCAGCTGGGCGTGCCGCCGCCGCGGGCGTCGGCCGCATCGATTTCCTCGCGGCGTGCGCCCTCCTGCACCAGGTAGTGCATCCTGCCGCTCCTTCCAGCGGCATGCGCGCGCGTACGCGCCGCCCTAGTCACATCCTGCACGCTCACCGCGCCGGAACTGGCCGTTGCAGTCCGCTCAGCCGCGCCTGCTCCACGGCGGGCACGCTGGGCGTCCGCCCGGGCAGCCGCCAGCCGGCTGCGTGCCTGGGCGATCTCGGCCGGCCGCGCACCGTTCTTCAGCCGCCGCAGGTTCTCTCTCCGCTGCGCCCGCAGCTGGGCCGCCGCCTGAGTCGCCTGCAGCGCCAGCGTGCGCGTGTCTGGCACCGCCAGCGCCTGACCCGGCTGCGGTCCTTCCTCCGCGGCCACCTGCGCCCACGCCCCGCTGCCCTCGAGGCCAGCGCACCTACCGCACGTCGATATTTGCCGTGAAAACGCCAGCGTCCTGCCCGTGCGGACGCCAGTGCCTGCCAGCCGTACCAGCATGCCGCCACGGCGGCCAGCACGATCATCACGATGGGTTTTCTTCATGAGCGCATCCCCGGACGGAGGACAGTAGGCCATCTCGTGGAACCCATCTTACCTAAAAATTAAAATTGAATTGAAATTGATCCTATGGAGACGTCAAGTGAATGCTGCCCATGCCATCGAAGGTTCGCTCCTGCGGTCTGGCGCACTCTGGCGTGTGCTCCTGCGCAGCGGTGCTCTAGCGGCTCAGCCGAGTCGAGACTGGGCGCCGCAAGGTACACCCTCAGGCTGCGAGATGATGCGGGATGCCCGGAACCGCTGAACTCGTGGCAAGCACACAGCACCGGTTGGCACACCCGGCATGGCACAGGATGGCCCAGAGCGCCACAAATCAGGAACAATGCGCCCATGATTCCCAACCCCGCCAGTGCCCGCGCCTCCGTACCGACGGCGAAGCCACCCGTGCCCGCATCCTGCAGGCCGCTGGCGAGCTGTTCGGCAAGTCGAGGGCTTTGCCGAGACCACCAGCAAAGCGGTGGCGGCCCACGCGGCGTGGACTTGGCCTCGATCAACTATCACTTCGGCAGCCGCAGCGGCCTCTGCCGAGCCACGCTGATCGCGCCCACCGGCGACTCTTCACCGTCGACGCACTCAGCCAGCTCGTGCATGCACCGCTGCCCGCGCCCGAAGGCTTCGCATCCTGATGACCCAGCTGGTCAGCCAGGCCACCTGCGCGCACAGACCAACTGGCACCTGGGCCTGCTGGCCGCCGAAGTGATGGCCCTTCCTCGCATCTGCGAGGTGCTGTTCCAGACCGAGAGCGCCCCAAAGCTGTCGCTGGTGCGCCAGCTGGTGGCCGAGATCATCGGCATCGACGCCGACGACCCGGTGGTCACACGCTGCATGTTCAGCGTTGGCGCCCCCTGCATCATGATGCTGATCGCCCGGCGAGGCTGCCGGGGCCGCTGCATGAACTGCGACACATGCAGCCGACGTGCTGGTCGACCACCCGCATCGCTTTGCGATGGCCGGATTGGCTGCCATCCGTGCCAGCCTCACGCCGCCAGCTGATCCTCAGCCTGAGGGTTCAAGGGCTTGTCTGCCGACTCAGGATTTGCCTGGCGTCTGCACCGAACATCGATATCAATCCAGCAGCGCCAACCGGCTTCAATCGCAGTTCCACACCCTGATGATGGGCTGCCAATGGATGTGGCGCCCCGCTTCATTGAGCGTCCCAGACCGGCGGCCGGGAAAACAGGTCGGCCAACCCCGGGTTGTCCTGTTCCGGACGGTCCAGCATGTCCAGGATGGCCTGATACTGGCGGCCAGACACCGCTGAGCAGGGCGCTGATCAAGCAGTGCCTGCTCGGCATCGCTGACACGCCGTCAAGCGCCAGCTAGCCCTCACTCCGCCAGCAGCTGCTCGGCCCGGGACCTTGTCGCCGTAGACCGGGCGCAGGGTCTTTTCATCGAGCGGCCTTCAGGCGACCATCCTGCGCGAGCTTGGCCACCTCCTGGTCGATCCAGGCGCGCAGGGCGTCATCACCTTTCTTCACCGCCGGGGCGTGAATTCAGTTCACCCAACTGACCGATGGCGACTTCATAACCCGGATTTTTCCTTTGTAGCCCAGGCCCACAGCAGTGCATTGTCGTGCGCCAGCGCTGCGCCACGACCGTCCTTCAGCGCATCGAAGGTCTCGGTGTTCTGGTCATATTTCAGCGGCGAAATATCCGGGTACTTCTTGCTGAAATACGCATCCGCCGTGGTGCCCTTGTTCACCAGCAGCGTCTTGCCCTCCAGTTCGTTCACCGACTTGATGGGCGCCTTGGTGGGGAGACCACACCCAACGAGCACCTTCATGTAGGGGCGCGGCGAAATCCACCACGCGGGCGCGTTCAGCTTCGTCTGCGTGAAGTTGGCCAGAATGATGTCCACCTTGCCGGTTCAGGTATTCGACCCGGTTGGCCGCCTCGGTGATCAGCGTATTCCACCTTGTCGGGGCTGCCAGCAGGTCGCTAGCGAGTCGCCAGCAATCTCCACATCGAAGCTGGCTCTTTGCCTTCGCTGTCGATGTAGCCAAAAGGCGGCTTGTCAGAACACGCCAATGCGGATGCGGTCGCTGGCCTTGATCCGTAGCCCGTCATCTGCCGCCATCAGCATGGCTGCCACTCACCACACCCTGCCGCCAGCAGGGGCACATCAGTACCGGCAGATGCAAATTTCATGATGTCTTTCCTTTTCAGTTTGATTTGGATGCTGACGCATGCCGCGCACCGTCAGCCATCTATCATCGGCGTCGGCCTTTTTCTTCAATAGTCCAGCCCGTTCACGGGAACACCCGCCCGTTCGGTCTGTGGCCGGGCAAAGAATGCGGCGGGAGCCTTCCTCGATGATCCGTCCTGGTCCGCGAACACGATCCGGTCCGCCACCTTCTCAGCAAAAACCCATCTCGTGGGTGACGATGATCATGCTCATGCCCTCGCGCGCCAACTCCAGCACCACGTCCAGAACCTCGCACCATTTCCGGATCCAGCGCCGCCGTGATCTCGTCCAGCAGGATCACTTCCGGGTTCATGCACATATGCCCGCACGATGGCAATGCTGCTTCTGACCGCCCGACAGCTCGCGGGCGAGGCCTGCTGCGTGCCAGCAGCCCCACCCGCTCCAGCAGCCGGTCCGCTTCGGCCTCGGCTTCGGCACGGTCACGCTTCTGCACCTTCAGCGGCCCCAGCAGGGATATTGTCGATGACGTTCATGCGGGCAAAGAGTTCATAGCTCTGGAACACCATGCCCACCTTCTGGCGCACCTGATCCCACGACACGTCACGGCCAAGACGCCCACCCCCGCCATGCTGATCTCGCCACCTGGATCGGTTCCAGGCCGTTGATGGTGCGCAGCAGCGTGCTCTTGCCGCAGCCGACGGCCCCAGGATCACCACCACTTCGCGGTGCGGCGTCAGATCAATGCCATGCAGCGCACGACCTCACCATAGCGCTTGTGCACGCCATGCAGCGTCAGCGATGCCTCGCGGACTCATCGCCCGCGGACTCATTTGCCCTGCGTGGCGCGATGTGTTTCTTCCTCGTGCCTCATCCTTCAGTTCTCCGTCCCGTTCCTGCGCCCCTTGCCTCACGTTCTCCGGGCCCTGACTTGCGTGCATGCACCGACCGCGCAGCCAGCCCGCGGCGCCGGTGCAGGTGTCGATCCTCGCCCTGTCATGCCGCCCAGCGTCGTTCAGCCGTGCGGCCCACCATGATAGCCAGCACCGCAAATACAGCAGGGAAAGATCAGCCCGCAGGTCAGAACGAGGGCGTCGGCACACCGGCTCGATCATCTGCGAACGTTCAATGATCACTGTCCCGCACCACTTCCATCACGCTGATCAAGCGCGGCCAGCGACGTGGTCTGACCATCCGCGTGAACAGGTTGAGTATTTCGGCGGCACCCGGCACGCAGGGGCCTGCGGTGCCTCCACGTGCGGAACACCTGCCCGCGTGACCCAGGGCCAGTGCCGGGCAGCTGGTGTGGCAGCGCGACGAGGCGCTCCACGCACCAGATCTCCCATCTCGGCTAGCCCTTTGGCGAACACGCCACACGCACCCACAGGGCATCCACGTGCCAGCCCGTCCGGGTGGGCAGCCCGAGTCAGCGCGAACAGCCACACCGGGATCGGCACGAGTCTGATCGTCTCAATACGAGGCGGCAACCGCGCGCACTGCAGCCTCCGCTGCATCAGCAGACGGCCCCGTGCCAGCAGCGCCGATGCCGCCACCGAGATCACCGAGATGTAGAGCGTCAGCCACGGTCCGATGCAGCAGCCGCGGCACGTTCTGCCCCTAGAGCAGCACCTCAAGCGCCGCCATATTCCGCCCTCCGCATCCGTTTCTCCACCATGCCGCCAGCCACGACAGCGGCAGCAGCAGCACTCAGGTACGACACCAGCAGCATGAAGGAAGCGCCTCGTTGGTCGTATAGTCGGTGCCGATGATGTCCTGGTGACGAACAGCAGCTCGGCCACCGACACCGCATTGATCACCGGGGTTTCCCTACCAGGAAGGCGCGTTGGCCGTCGGTGCCGGCAGCGCGATGGCCAGTGCCTGCGGCGCACCATGCCACAGCACCTGGGCACGCTTCAGCCCGATGGCGCGCGCCGATTCCACCTGTCACGCGGGGCACCCGCCTGCGGAGCCGGCCCGCAGTGCCTCGGCAATGGCTGCCGCCCAGGAAGGTGAGCAATCACCCGCAGGTAAAACCATCCCAGTGAATGCCGATCTTGGGGCAGCCCGTAGTACGGAAGAAAAAGCTGGATGAGCAGCGGCGTGTTGCGCGACAGTTCGATGTAGGCGCGCGCCAGCCTACGAAGGACGCGCGGTAGCTGGTGACGAAAGCGCCACGGCCAGAGCCCAGCAGCGACGACAGGCTCACGCCCCAGGCCGAGAGCCTCAGCGTCACCAGTGCCGCCTGGACCAAAGCGCGGAATGATTTCCTGCACGTAGGACCAATCCGTGTGAGCGGATTACAAGCGCATGGATATGCGCAGCGCAGTGAAGCGAGGCCATTCGATCATGAGATTTTCAGATATGCGGCTTTTGACGCCAAGGATCTTTCCTCAACGCGGCGCATGCTTCTCTGCACATGCCCTCTGCGTGCCCTCTGCACATGCCCTCTGCACGTACCCTCTGCATGCCCTCTGCATGCCCTCTGCACATGCCACTCTGCACATGCCCTCTGCACGCTGCCCGTGCCTGGCATGTCCCGCTGACCGGCGACACCGGTCCCTTCGCTCAACAGAAACCACAGCGCTGGTTTTCCGGGTCGACCAGTGAACGTCGGTCCATCATCCCGAGCCAATGATTTCCATCCACCTTTGCAACGAATTCGAGGGTCAAAGCGCACTGCCTTGCCTGCCGTGGAGGAGTTATATTGATGATTGTGTGTCGCAGGCCAGGCAAGCCTGGCGAAAGACCGCCGTCCTCTCGCGGACCCTCCCATGCAGCTGACCGATCAGCGGGCCAGGTCCACCGGCCACCATCGCCACGATCACGGCCGTCTCGATGTACGTCTCCTACCATCCCCCAGATCGCTAAGAACCTGGCGGGACAGAAAGAGCGGCGCCCTGCGGCCGCTGGTGGCCGCCATCAACTGCACCCTGTGGGTGATCCTGCGCGCTGTTCAAGCCGCAGCGCGGTGCGTCCCGGTAGCGCATGGCCAACGCCCGGCATCGTGCTGGGCCTCAGCACCTTCTGGACCACCGCACTCTGAGGGACGGACGCCACCATGGGAAACTCTCTGCAGCCGCCCATCCTGGGCATCATCGCCTGTCACCGCCATCAGCATGTACGCCCAGCCTGCCGCAGATCCAGATGAACCTGGCCAGCCAGAAAAGGCACCCCATCAGCCACGGCAGCCGTACCGTCAGGCGGCTGTCCCGGGTCATCTACACCCTCTTCAAGAAATTGTGGCTGGCCTGTCACCATCCTCCAACGCTCCGGGCTTCATCTGGGCATCACCTTCCTGACAGCCATCTCCTGACGTGCAAAACCTCGCATGCAGGCCCCCTACTGGCCACCCATATGCTACATGACGATAGCCAGCCGGCATATAAATTTGTCATGGCGTTAAACAAGCCGGGCTTAGCGCACTAATATCGCCGGGACGAATCATTTTCCCGGAGAATACGTCCTTTTCCCCGCTTCCGCCGTCTTCGTCGGCGCCGCGCTGTCCGCCGTCATCGCATCAGCCCACCCTGCCGATCAGGCATGCCCAGGCCGCCGACCGCCCACACGCACCTGGTTCCTGGGCGCCCGGCCGGCTAGCACCACGACGTGCTGAAATGGTAGTACCCAGCTCGAAGATGGGCCCGCAGTCGGCGCGGTCAGGTTCGCTGCATCCAGCCCAATCGGCGCTTCATGCGTCGCTTGACGCCAGCTATTCCAGCGCCTGCAAAGCGTTTGCCGGTTGCTGACAGGTTTTCGTGGCGCCATTGCCCGACACCACGGCCCCCATGGGCATCTACTCCAGAAAGGGTGGGCAAGTTTTTCCGATGTCAAGGAAGGGGACAGCGTGACCCTGCCCAACGACCCTGCCAACCTAACGTGCCTGCGGCTTCTGGCCCAGCAGGGAATGTCATCACGCTGAAGGGCGGCATCAAGTCCACCGTGTAGGCGCAGGATGTGGCGGGGAGCCCAGAGCTGCGCTTCGTGCCGGTGGAAATAACCAGCTGCCGCGTACCGTGGGTGATGCCACATGGCCATCGTGCCCGCCGCTACACCACGGCCGCCGGCCTGGACTTCGCCGCCCTGACCCTGGAGGCCCCGGTGGCCTACCAGCAGGTGGTTGCTGGCCGCCAGGCCAACCAGAACGCCCCTGGGCCCAGGACCTAGAGAAGGCCTTCCCGTTCGAGGCCTTCCGCCAGGCCCTGGGCCAGCACTTCAGGCTATGTCCGCCCCGAGGGGCCTCTGACCTTCCTTCAGACTTCTCCGGTCAAGCCCGGAACGGTCGGCCAGTGCCCTCTCCTGGGACCATGGTCTTTCCGTACCGAAATGATCATCCGGCGCACCGTGCCGCGTGCGCAACTCTGGCCTTCATACGTTTTATCGTTGTTTCAATGATTTTCGGAAATTGCGAAAATGCAGATGCGTCAGCGACTGCATGTATGAAATGGAAGCGGAGGCGTCATCACGGCGGATTAACAAGAAGACTGCGTTCGCAAAGTCAGGCTTTAATTCCACTTATGGCGGCCTGCTTTCCGTATCCTCGCGGCCTTATCGCAACTGCACACATGGCTGTATTCCCCGTCACCTTCACCCGCGGGCGCCGCCGGGCGTCGTGCTCACATTTCGTCCTAATCACCCATCGCCCATCAGGTGCCCGGTCGCCTGCGTCTCAAACTCGGCAAGGGCGCCCTCAATGGCGTCAACTTCGAGGCGAAGAGGGCCGGTCGGAAGCCATCACCACGGCCCTGCGCCGCATCCGGGGCGTGAAGAACATCGGCTGGAACCTGCTGGCACGCTCCCTACCATCGAATACGATCCCGCCGTAGTCCCAGTGCCGCGTGGCCCCGATACTGCTGGCCAATGCCGACACGCCGCAGCGCAGACCCTGCGAACCATTCTGGATGAAGCCCGCGGAACAACTTCGCCATGCGCGCCCTGACCTGGCCTACGGTGGCCCCGGCGATTCTCGCTGTCGCCCTGCAGGAACGGCAGGCCTCCTGGGCCTTCTACGTCAGCCGTGGCCGCCGCTAACAGGCGCCGCTGCGGGCCACTCGACTGGCACGCACAGCGCATCGCGCTGCTGAGCGACCTGTACCAGCAGTTCAATTGTTCCGCTCCTATCACTGTCTCCTCCCGCCCACCCCAGGCCCCTGGTCACCGGCTGGCGTGAAAGCCTGGAGCGCGCCATGCAGGGCACGTTCAGCAGCGCCGGCGTCTATCGGCGGCTGGTGCCCTCACCCCCGACCCACGCTGCGCCGCGAGTTCGAACGTCTGCGGTCCGACCTGCCACCCGTGATCTGCCGCGCTGCAACGCGCCTGGCAGGCTGCCGTCGACCGTGAGCGCCTGCGCCGCGGGAACTCGACCCCGGCGCAGGCCCATGTCAGCCATGGCGTCATCAGTGACGCGCCGGAAGCATTACTTGCCTGCTCACCCGTCAGGGCGTTCTGGCTTCACAGGCGCCGTGCTGCGCACGGCCCGCATGCTGGTGGCCGGCGCCGTCGTCAACAGCCTGGCCGTGCGGGGTGGGCGCCACGCCCGCATCCTGCGCGAACAGCGCGCCGCCTGCGCCGCCATGGAAGCTGCAGCAGCCAGGCCGCGCCTTCCGACCATCCGGACAGAGCGGACAATTTACCGAGTACCGCCTGGTCTCCCTCCGGCTGAGAGGAGACTGGGCCGCCCCATCCACCGCACAGTCATCAGCGCGCCGCAGGCTCGCGCCTCACCCGGCTCATGCGCAGGCCCGTTCAACCGAGCCTCAAGAGGCCCGGCAGCCAGATCCGTCAGGCTGGCATTGCGCTGAAACAATAAGCGACGGTCTGGACACCGTGCGCAGGACCAGCGCGCGAAATGCATCGCAAGGTGGCGGCTGCATCGCCGCAGCGCCGCGCGGGCGACGCCGACAGCGCCTATGAAGACGCCAGCGCCCTGCTGCCTTGCCCCGCACGAGGAGGCTCCGGCACCCAAGAAGGCAAGCCGCAGCGCAACGGGCACTCGCAGGCGTGCGGCGCGCAGCGCCAGCACCTCGCAGGCGGGCGGCGCCAGCCGGAAACGCCGTCGCACCACGACGACGCGCGAGGCTTCGAGGAGACGCCAGCACCGCGCCATCGCCCCCTATAAGCGTCCTCAGACCCTCAAGACCAGGCAGGCCGCGGCCTCCGCCAACAGGCGAATCCGGGTCGAATGACTGACACCGGCCAGCACTGACCGCGCCAGCGCGACCTTTCACGAGAACCCCTTCAACCGTTCCGAAATACCTTCGGCGGCATAACCTGCCACCCCGGCCTCGCACGCCCCGGGGTCAGCCCTTGCTGCCAACGTGCCCGCCATTTGCGCAATCTGGGCACAGGCCTTCCCTCGCCGTCGGCAATCCGCCCCTGGCGCTGGGCAGCACCGCCGTGGAAGACTTCTTCAAGGTTGTATCACCACGGGCCTGCTGGTCACGCTGCGGGAGCGCGCCGAGCGTACTTAACGCCGACGGCAAACCCGCTGGCAAGCGTCTTGACCATAACGCCGTGCGCCATGGCCTGCGGGCGGGCCGCGCTCTCGGCCAGTACCGCCGCTGCCCGCGCCCTGCGCCAGTCCCGACCGGGTGCTGGCCCTGCTCGCGGCCATGGCGCAGCCGTCGTGCTGGCCGAACGCTGGCTGGCCGATCGACCGCCCGTCGGCAGTCATCAGGGTGGACAACCTCGTCGACGACGCTCGGAAGCCAGAGACGCGTCCCCGCTACATCAGATGGCACCGCGTGACGGGCCTAGACGGCACGCCCACATGTTCAGGATCCGCCCTCACACCCTTTCCGCTCCGGACCCCAGGTGGTTCTGTTCCCCAGACACACGCTTTGTCATGACGGAGACTGAAATGGCCAAAATCAAGTATCGAACCGCAGCAATCGGTCAATACCTGGAACAACGACAGCCAGGATCAGGATTCAGCGACAGCCAGGCTTACCCCAGCGAGGGCTTCGACAGCGGCTGCGGCAGCGGCGGCTTCGATCAGGCTGCTACGCAGCGCCTTCCAACCCATGAAAGGCTTCGATGGCCAGGGTTTCAACGGTCAAGTTTCAACGGTCAAGGGCTGCATATGCTCAGGTTCAGCGGGCAGGGTTTCAATGGCTACCCGCAGAATGCCGGCACGCCCAACGCCAACTTCAGTGGCGCCTTCCCCAGGTGCCACACCAAGCCAACGGTCACAGCGCCTGGCAAAAGCCTGGGTCTGTCGGGCCTGTTCGGTGGCAACCGTCGAGACGGAACGCAGTTCATCCACCGGGTCTGCTGCTGGGTGGCGCTGCCGCCTAATAACTGGGTGGTCCCGAAGCGCGCCAAGCTCATCCGCGCCGGGCCATGAAGCTCTACGCCGGTGTGGCGCGCGGCGGCGTCGAGGAGTTCAAGGAGCAGATCGCCGACCTACAGAGGCGAGAGTTGCAGCCGAGCAGGAAAAACGCCGAGGACTGATCCGCGGGCCGGCCTGCCCCGCAGCCGGCGCCATGACCCGTCGGATGCACCGGTCCAACCGGTCTTTCAGTTCCCACCACACGCCTTGCCATCCACGCATTCATTGCACGTCATGCCCCTGGACAGCGACCCGGACGCCAGGGGCGCCCTTCTTCCCTCAACGCCGCAGCCCCCTGCTGTTCGAGACGCTCGATGTGGCTCACCAGTCCGCACGGCCGCGTCACTGCTATCGCTACGCTGCCAAAGAGGGCAGCGCCAAGCTAACGCCGCGCACTGGAACGCGTGTACGTGACCAGCCAGCCCGGGTGTTACCGGCGTGCGCCTGAACCCGGCAGCACGTTTCCATCGCCATCAGTTCGACGGCAAGAGAGACCAGCATCCCAAGCTGCAGCGCGTGCTCTCGCACATTCCGGCCTCGTACTGCACTGGCGCCAGCGCCGCCGCCGTCAGAGCTGCCAGCTGCGGAAGCGCAAGGCCGGCGAGAGCGATGCTGTCCACCGGCGGTGACCTGCTGGCCAGCGCGCTGCTGCTGCTGACCACCAACAGGGTGCCCCAGCCGCTGGCAAAAGGCGGCCACGCTGTGCATCTCGCTGCTGCATGTGCAAGGACGCCATCGAGATCTGCTCAAAGGGAAGGCCTCAACAACCACGTGCTGGAAGCGCGCTGGCCGTGGCCATTTCCACCGCCAGCGGCGACCGGTAGCCGCCAACGCCACGCTCTTCATGCACGCGCTGGGCGAGTATCTGGAAGAGTCCATTGCACGCCGCTCCGACGACCTGCTCAAGCATCTGCTGCATCCCGATGCCGGCGACACGGTCTGGGTCACGCGACGGCGAGGAGCTGCAGAATCGACGCCGCTCAGGTGGTGCGGTCGGCTGATCTTTACGGTCATCTGTGCGTGCTGGCGCCGTCATCCCTGTCGAGTGGCACCGTGACTGGGCGGCGAGGGCCACCGTCAACCGAGCCAGCATGACCGGCGAGGAAGCGATGCCGGCGCTGCGCCAGCGGTGACAGCGTGCTCTGCGGCACCGTCATCGAGGAAGGCCACGCATCCCGCATCTACGCCGAGCATGTCGGTACCGGCGCGGCTTCCAGCGCCCGCATCGCCAACTACGTCCAGCACGCCCTGCCGGGTCAAGGTGGCGCAGCTCACCGCTGACCGTCTGGCCGACAAGCTGGTGCCCTGGATCCTGGGCCTGGCCGGCGGCACCTGGCTGGTATCGCAGCGACTGGAAGCGGGCTGCCGCCGTGCTGCAGGCCGACTATGCCTGCGCGCTCAAGCTCTCCACTCGTCGCCAGCTCAAGGTCCGCCATGTGCACGGCCGGCCCGCGACGGCGTGCTGTTCAAGGAGCGGCGACGCTGCGGGCGCCTCTCCCGAGGCCGAGCACCTTCGTCTTCGACAAGACCGGCACCCTCACCACCCGGCACCCTGGTCGTCACCGACGTGCTGGCCTTCGACCCGTTCGCGCCCACCGCAAACGTGCTCGGCCTGGCCGCCTCGGTGGAAGAGCACTGCGCCGCACCGCTGGCTCATGCTGCCGTGGTCGAGAGCGGCCCGCCGGCACGGCAACCGCCGCTTCCCGCACGAGGATGTCTGACTTCATCGCCGCCCACGGCGCGTGGCCAGCGTCATCCAGGGCAAGCGTGTCGCGGTCGCTCGCGCCCACTTCCTCGAAGAGCACGAGTCCGGTGACATGGGTGCCCACGAGGGAGGACATCGAGCGCCTGCAGAGCGAAGAGGCAAGACCCGCTCCTACATCGGCCTGGGCGGCAAGCTGCTGAGCATCGCTCGCCTGAAGGACAGCTTGCGCACCAGCTTTTCCTCCAGCCGAGACGCTCAAGCGTCTGCGTACCCTGGGTGTCAAAGCGCATCCTGGTGCTGACGGATCGACCATGAAGTCCGATGCTGCCGAGCTGGCCCGTGAACTGGGCCTGGATGCCACTCATGCCCAGCTGCTGCGAAGACAAGGCACGCAGCCTGCATGAGCTGACCGAAAGCGGCGCAGGAATCGCCTTCGTGGGCGACAGCATGAACGACGCCGGCCTGGCTGGCGCGCACGTCGGCATCGCCGTGCAGCGGGGCGCCGACCTGGCACGCCTGACCTCCGACATCGCGCTGCTGGAAGACGACGCATCGCCGCGTGGCCCGATGCCAAGGCCATCGCCAACCGCACGATGAAGCAGATCGACACCAGCTTCAAAGCTCATCGTCGGCGCCAATACCGCCATCCTGGCGGGGGCTGCCACCAGCTAGCTCAGCCCCATCGCCACCTCGGTCCTGCACAGCGGCAGCACCAGCGCCATCCTGCTCGTAACGCCCTGCGCGGCAGTCTGCAGGCGGTGCCGGAGTTCCACACGCGGGCAAGAAAGGCGCGCAAGGCATCGCCCAAGGCCTGCTGCCTGCCCCGTGAACCATGCCCGGCCCGGCAAGGCGGCAGGCTGACGCCCCTCCTCGCCTCCGGCAGACAGGCCCGGCACAGGTTCATGCCTGTGCCGGCTTTTTCATGCTTCGAACAGGTGCGCACATCCATTCCGTGCGTGTGCCGGCCTGCGCCTCGGCATCTCCCGATGCGGCCCAAGGAGTCGGGCGATGATCGGCCAGGGCGAGGGATCACAGGCCCCGAATGACATCTGCACCGTCCGCGCCACCGGTGCGCGCGCAGGGAGCTCCTCCCAGTCGAGGCATGTCGGGGTTCGCCTTCGGCTCCAGTTCAGGTCCAGCGACGCGTCGAAATAGCTATGCTCGACCGCGTGGCTGACACATGCAGCCAGCAGTTCCTCCACCAGCAGCGGATTCTCGGCAGAGCTGCGGGAGTACTGCAACAGACCGCCGCGTGTAGTAGGCGTTGCGGTACTCGGCCTTCACGCCTGTCACCCGCTGGAACGTATCCACCATCTCGCGCGGCGAGTCCTCTCGCCACCACCGGCATGGTCCTGCCCTGGTAGTGCTCAGGATTCGACAGGATCTCCCAGAACGGCAGGTCCGGTGGCCGTCAGCGGATCCACGAAGGGCGCCCGGAGTCCTCCGGCAGATAGATCGGCATCAGCAGAGTAGCTCGCCCTCCATCCTTGGCACGTAGTATTCCAGCAGATTGCGTGTAGAAGAGGCCAGCATCACGAAGGTATGCGGAACACCCAGACCGCGGATGTGGTCAGCCACCTCGCCTTGTCGGTGAAGTGCGGCGCGTACTTCGTGCCGCCCGAGCGCTGCTCGACATTTTCCAGGGTGCTGAACACGATGTGCCCCGCCTGCCGCCGCTGCTGCATTGGCCAGCTGGCGGCCCAGCATCCGCTCATCGTCGTGCCCTGGCATCGGTGGCGGCGTCATCAGGAACGCGCCTGCCCGATCCCTCGAACGCCTGCACCAGCGCATCCGGATTCCGATGGGGATCAACCTCCACAGTTCTGCACCGACTTTCTGAAGCTGGATTGCCTGGGGGCGAGTCCTTCCTGCGCGTCAGCGCCCGTACCCGAAACGCCGGCTTTGCATCAGTGAGGTTCACCACGCTGCGCCCCTGCTTGCTGGTGGCACCCACCACGGTGATCAACGGCTTTTTCGGATCCTTTTCCATGCCCGATTCTCCATTCATGCGCCTCTCGGCCGAGTGGCCCTCGGCACCCAGGCCACGATGGGAAGAACAGGGTCATAACAGAAATGAATTCTTGCGATATGCGCCATCGCCAACTTGGCGATATCATGCAGCTGTCACGACTCATTCCACGCGGACCTCGGTCCCCTCTCGACAGGTTTCATCCCCCTGGCAGCGACAGTTCCCGTCCCTCAGGGCGACAGGTCCCATCCCTCGCGCCGCCCATCACGGCAAGCAGCGGGCCCCTGCGGATGTCCCCATTTCTCCGGACCGGAATCGTCCGGACGTCCCGATGCTACCCAGGTTGCGCCCCCACCTGAACCATGAACGCCCCTGGACTCCGGACCTCGCCCCCTTCAGGCATCCTGCGCCGCATCGACCTGAATCTGCTCGTCCGCTCGACACCCTGCCTGGAACGGCATGTCACCCGCACCGCAGGTCCTGAACCTGGCGCAGCCCACCCGTCAGCATGCAGCTGGCCCGCCTGCGCGAGCTGCTGGATGACGCTCCTGCTGCCCCGGGTCCGCAGGGCATGCAGCCCGGCGCGCATGCGCAGCTGCGCATCCCACTGCACGATGCGCTGCATGCTTCTGGGCCAGGGCCGTGCGCCTACCGGGCGCTTCGATCCCGCCACGGCACACACACGTGGCGACTGGTCGCCACCGACCACACGTTGATGACGGTCCTGCAGCCCATCCTGCGGCTTCGAGGCGGGCTCCGGCATGCGCCTGGCCATCCACTGCTCTCGCTCCACTCCTGTCACAGCGCGCTCGGCAGGATGACTTCGATCTGGCTTTCCACATCACGGCCGAAGCGCCGCCTCACCTGAGACGCCGCAGCCTTTTCCGCGAACGCTACGTGCTGGCCGCCCGATGCGGGCACCCGGTCCTGAGCGGCGCCCCACGCTGGCCCGGTTCTGTCGCCTGGAGCACGCCATCGTGTCGCACGATGGTGGGGGTTTTCAGGGTGCCACCGACCCGGGTACTGGCTGGGTCGGCCTGCGGCGCAACGTCGTGCTGTCGGTCACTTCCTGTCGCTTGCTGCATGGACTGGCCAGCACTGACCTAGAAGCGCTATGGTGCGGAAAGCGCCTGGCGGGCAATCACCCCAGTGTCAGGATGGTGTCTCTTTGCCAGAGATCGGCTTCGAGATGCTGATGCTCTGGCCCGGAGCGCCTGCGACAGTGACCCGGCCCACCAGTGGCTGCGCTGCGCGCTGGTGAGCGAACGATTCCGAAGCGGGACGTCAGGTGAATCCTGTGCGTGGCGCTCAATGGGGTTGGCGGACGAGCGCACGATGACGAAGTGCAGGCCGTTGCCGCCCCTGTTTCAGCCACCTTGCGCTGATTGACCACGGTACGAATCCGTGATGTCGGTGATCTTCTGGATGTCGTCCATCAGGTGCGCGAAAGTCGATATCCAGGTCGATGGGCCGGCCATTTTGCGCAGGTTGAACACCCAGCCATGCACGATCGGATAGCCGTCAGCCCGCATGGCGCGCCTGACACAATCATCTCTGTGACGGTGATGCACTGCTCCTGCGTTCAGCTCGACCAGACGGTCCGTAGCGCTGGTGCTCGTCCTCGATGGCATCAAAATCTCGTCCTTGTGCAGCCGGTAGACATCGCGGATGTTGCGCAGCCATGGATTCATCAGCCCATGGTCCTGGGGCGGCATGGCGGCCTGATACTCCACCAGTTATACTGGCCGCAGGATGATGATAGTGTACCTTCAGATGGCTGACCGCATACTCGATGGTCGACGAGACATTGAGATCCATGCCGATGACCAGATTGGCCAGCGTTGCGATGGACGAACACCTCGCCCGGCTCCAGCCCCATCAGCTCCTCGACGGCCACACGGCTGTCCGAACAGCCGATATACAGGTAGGAAGGATTCTGAGAACGCGACAGGCGTCAGAGATCAGGGGTCAAGTTCCTTCTTGTGCTCGGCCCCATTCCGATTGTTCTCGAATATCACCTGGTAGGAATGGCTCATGCGGGTTTCCTAGTTAACGGATGAAGCTCCATGAAACATCTTCATGGACATGGATTCTGCACGACATCGCACCGATGTTGGTTGCATGGCCGTCACACGAGTTCCGCTTCCTGGATGCATTCAATGTCCGGCACTGTCGTCAGGGATCCCGGCGTGATCGTCTGACAGGCCGCACGCCCTGCCTGACGTCCGCATTTACGGTTCTGCACCACACTGTCAACATGGATTACAACTCCCTACTAACAGTATCGTTAATCATCCTCATTCTTAGAAACCATACCACAATCCACCACGTTCCGTAAGACAGTGTCTGGTTTTCCTCCACGGTCAGCGCTTTTGCTGCCCATCCTGCAACCAGGCAGGGGCCTTTACCTACTTCTCTCAAGACGCGCCACCAGACGGCGTGCGTGCAGGGCACCATCCCATCGTGCACGCCACCGTCGGGGCGGCCTCCTGTGTGATTCCCTCGATGATGTCTTGCTCCTTCGTGTATCAGAACTTTAATGAGAAAGTCTTCTATTGATATTCGCTGCAGCACCCGCCTGAAGGCACGGCGCTTGCCGTTGCCTGGCCGCACTGTCGTTCAGCGTCGGCGTGCGGGCGCGCGGCCTTACCCACCGGTCGATCCGGACCTACCAGCGCGTTTCGGTGACGGGCGTTGCCTATCAGGTGAGACCGTGGACGTGACTGGCGGTGGCTTCAAGCCGGGCCAGGACCAGCTGCTGAGTGATGGCGCCACCATCACCACCCAGGCCATCCTGGTGTCGACGCCGAAAGGCCGCATTGCCAGTCAGGTGGAATTCGCCCGAGGTGCCCGGTGGGCATCCCGTGGTGGTGCAGACGGTGAACCCCGGCTATGCCGAGATTCTGGATTTCAAGATCTGCCCTAAGCTGCCGTTCACGGGCGTCAACGCCTCACCATATCGCCCGTGCGCCGCTGAACGGTCTGTACCCAGGGGTGCCTACGGTGCCCGCAGTCATGCCGTGTACGTGACTTCGGCCGTGGGTGTCGCGCCCGTCAAACAGTCCAGCCTGATGAAGGTCAACCCCAGCTCGCTGGCCATCGAACACCAGGTCACGCCGCCGGCCGATTCGACCGGCAAGGGCCTGGAAGCGGTCTACGGCGTGGCCGTGGATGACACCACCGGCACCGTCTGGACGGGGAACACGCGCACAGGCGCGGTGGCCGTGTACAAGCAGGGACGACCTGTCGCTGGTCAGCGGTTCCCGGACAAGCTGGCCCCCGCACAGCCGGCGTGCTGGTCGATGGTCCGCGTCATCGGGCCTGTCGTGGCTGCCCACGTCAAGAACTACGTGAGCGTGTTCGACACCCAGACGCTGGAACACAAGGTCAACCTCACGCTGGAGTCACCGACCCGCACCAAGACTCCGCCGGCCCCGCTGGGCTTTGCGCTGGACCAGGACGGCGGCAAGCTGTTCGTGGTGTCCACCACCGACCAGGTCTACGTGATCGACGAGCCCACCGAGAAGATCGAGAAGGTCTCACAACCTGAAAGGGGCCAAGGCGCCATCAGCATCGCCTATGCACCGGAGAGAAACTGCTGTTCGTCTGTCTCGCAGGGCACCGACAACCCGCAGATTCTGGACGCCAACGATGGCAAGCTGAAGGCTGACGTGAAAGTCGGTGCCGGCCCGCTGGCCGTGGTCTGGGAGCCGGTTCGCAAAACTGGTACGATGGCCCAACCCGCAGCAGCGACTCGGTGGCCGTGGTGGATGCTGAGACGGCAACCTGGCTGGTGCTAACCTGCCCGGTGGTTCGTATGCCAACCACGTCTTCACCGACGGCAAGGCACGGTGTGGGCGTGAACAAGCGCATCGGCCCTGGAAACGATCCGCAAGGCGATCCATCAGCCGCTACGCCGCCATGATCGACCCGTTTCCGGCCGCCCCGTGGGTGCCGGATATCAGATTCACGACGAAGCGCTGCCGCAGGAGTGATTCATCCGGCGGCGGCGCTTCTGGTTGCGGCGTCAGTCCCGGATGGACCAGTTGCGTCTGCGCCGGCATGGCCGTCACGCCGCCGGCAGACTGCGAGATGCTCCGCTGCCGCACCGGCAGGTCAGCCACGCTTCGGACGCATGGAACTTGCGGTCTGCCCCAGCGTCACTTCGATGGTGCCAGCGGTGGCGATGTGAGCTGGTTTCCCTGCCGGGTGGTGGTGTCCGCACGGCCACCCGCAGCACGGCCAGACGCGCCTGGCGACCGGCATTCCGGAAGCGGTTTGCGTCGGTAGTGATCTGATAGGTACCGGCAGTTCGGCCAGTAGAATTTCCACCCGCAGGAGGCTGTCCAGCGTCTCGGTAGCTACCGGCGTAGCACTTAGTCGTGACTGCGGAAGCCGATGCTGCAGCGCCATTCACCAGCGTGGCCAGCGGAATCCGCCCGCGGATCTCGAGCGTCGATTCGACGGTCATTCACGTCCACCGTCGATTATTCGGACTGGCCGCTGCGCTGGAAGATGCGTCCTGCAGCAGTTGCCAGTAACCCACGGCTGCGTTCGTGCAACGTTGTTGCGCATTGCCGCGCTGCTGGCCGAAGGCGCTGCGCCGTTTGATCGCCCGGATGGATGCTCGCTGCCGCAGATGACATGCAGCCAGCGAAAGCCGATGCAAGAATCATTGAAACCGGACGCATGCGCACCATGATCGCTCCTTCGGGAAGAGGCCGATCGTAAGTGCGCACTGCGTGCTGCTCAACGTGACACATGTGCCGCGCAGGCACGCCATTCCCCGGCGGCACCGCAGCGCACCGGACGGACGGACCATCGAGGCCTGCATCAGAAGCTGATGCGTACCGCTTTCCTTTGTCGGTCATCAGTCTTTTCCTTTCGGGCAGCTTCACCGCATCCGTAGATCCGTGCCCGTTTTCCGGTTCAGCGCGAAGCTGTTCAGGTGCATGCGCAGGTCGATGGTCTTGATCTCCTTGCCGGTGCGCGGATCCAGCACCGAGATGTTGCTCGAGACACGGTTGCTCACGTGCAGCGATTGCGCGGTGCGTCAGCAGCGCATGGCCACCGGCTGCGTGCCCACCTTGATGTTCTGCAGCACCTTGCCGCTGGACGGATCCAGGGGCCAGCACCTGGGTTGCCCTGGGTGCGCGTCTGATGAGTGAGGCCGCCCGTTCCTTGCGAGACCACGTCCAGGCGGCGTCAGGCCTGATCCACAGCCAGCAGGCGCTTGTTGTCGTGGTCCACCACCAGGTTCAGGGCTGATCGCCCCTGCGCACCTCCAAGCCGGTCGGTGATGGCTAGCGTGCCAATGTCACGACAAAGAGCTGCCCATCAGGTTGAGGACGTAACAGCTTGCCGGCGCCTGAATCCATCGAGATGCCGGTGGCGCCAAAGTTGAAGCCCGGGATGGTGCGCTCGACCGTCAGGGTCTCAAGGTTGACCACCTGCAGCTTGCTGTCGTGATAGGACATGGCGGGCAGGTACAGCCGGTTGTTGGCCTTTGTCCCACAACGATCTCGCGGTACTCGATCTTCTCCGGGCACCCTGCGCATCCAGCACGGGCGGCGTGGTCACCGAGGACGTGACCCGACGACGGTGGTGTCGAAGACCATCAGCGTGCCGCCACGGGTGTCCACGATATGGGAGGCGATGCGCCCGTCATCCAGCGATCAGGCCATAGCCGGGCTTGGGCGGCTCGATTTCCGCCTTCCGGCCAGCGTCTCGGGATCCAGTTTGAAGGCTTGGACTTCACGCCGGAAGCCGGATCCTTGGGGTTGCCCGCCGCGGCATAGACCACATCCTCGCTGGGCGAATAGGCCACTTCATAGGCGCCAGCGCCACGTCTCTGGCGAACGACCTGGGCTCCGCCCGTGGCCGACTTGACCATGTTCATGGCCGAATGGCCCGGCATCCTGCGTGGCGGCGCAGCCTGCCAGCGCCGCCGCAGCGGCCAGCGCCAGGAGGAAGGGGTACGGAAGACTTGGGAGGACTCGTGACAGGTCTCCTCTGTTTATGTCACAAAGGATTGGGTACCTGGCACGGGAAAATGCCAGTTGCATACTGGCCGGGCTGCAACCTCCGGGGCCTGGAGAGACCGGAAGAATCCCTCTCCGGCTTCCCGGACCGCCCCTGATCCTGCAGGCAGCCCAACCTCATGTTGTCCCGGCCTCATGCCGGGCAGATGGAATCAATACTGGATCCGCGCCACGCTCTCGTTGCTGCCACGCGCGGCGTCACGGGCGCTTCTTGATCGTCACGTATACCTCGCCCGTCTTCGGGTTCCAGCGTCAGGCTGTTGCGTGGCGCTGCGGGTCCACGGACTTGGAGCAGCTGGCCGGTGCGCGCATCGATGATCAGACATTGCCCAATCCACGGTTGGACACGTAGAGGCGGTTGCGCTCGGCATCCGGCAGCAGGGCCACCGGCTGCGTGCCGACGGCAGCAATGTTGCGGGTGAGCCTGCCGTTGGCCGGGTCGATGGCCACCTGGGCTGCCCCTTGCCGCGCGGGCGTGTAGGCAATGCCGTCGCTGGCGCTTCGTCAGACGGGCCATGCCTGATCCACTAGCCAGCACCTGGCCCTGCCGCACGGTCAACCGCCGGTTCAGCGAGCTGGTCGGCGTCACCTCGAACTTGCCGGTGACTGCGGCGTGCCAGTATCCACCACGAAGAGGCTGACCAACCAGGTTGGAGACGTAAAGTTTTGCCGGCCGCCTCATCAGCGCAATGCCGGTAGTTCCAAAGCCCAGGCCCGGCACCACCTTCTGCACCTTCAGCGTATGGGCATCGACCACCTCTGGCACCCGTCGCTGCCCGCCTCAGGCTCATGCCCGGCAGATACAGACGGTTGTGCGTGCCTGGTCCAGCACCACCTCGCGGTACTTGTACATGCCATCCTTGTCCTCACCAGCGAGCTTGCAGCGGTCTTGCCCTGCGGGAGGCCTTGCAGCCCTGGCTGCCTGGGAAATCGCAGGTGTCTGGCTGAAACGGCATCCAGCGCTGATCCAGCGCCATCGTGCCCACCACGGTGTCGCTCGCCACGTCAGAACCGTCGCGAGCCAGCACGGGTATCGGTGGTGCGCGGTGCCGCATCATCCAGCACCAGCCCGAAAGCCATTGACGACGGGGAATCTCGCCCTTCACGTCCAGCGTCTTCGGATCGAGGCGCAATACCTTGGAAGCCAGCATCCGGACCAGAACCACCAGGCCGACTACGTAGACCACGTCCTGGCTGGGCGAATAGGCCGACTTCATACAGCGCCGGCGCCACCGCCTGGCGGGTGACCTGTGCCCTGGCCCGCCAGCGACTTGACACTGCTGACGGCGGACTGGGCGGCATCGTAGCGTGGCGGCACAGCGAGAGGCGCGGCAGCAACAGCCAGCGCAACCATGAAGAAACCCGGAATGCCTTCATGAAAGACCCTGGTAGAAAGACAGGGAAAGGGACGCGGCAGATTCTCGATGATGAGGGCGTTGGCGATCGGGAATCCATACAGTACTACCCGAGGCAGGTTTGCATCCTCAGACCCCTAGTCACGCATGCGCCGCCATCCGCGACACCCGCCTCGCATCTGTCAGGTGCGTGACGTTGATCCGCGTCCAGGCCCGAAATCCTGCAACACGGCAAGGCCAGGCCAGCACGCAGGATCCCCTGACGGGCCAGTGCGGCGATGAAGAGCCGACAGGTCCTCCAGCTGCGGATGGCGGATCCACGGGAACGTACCCCCGTCTGGGCTGCGTGGCGCACTGCAGCCCAGCGCGGCCAGCCGTCGCTGGGCCTGTTTCTAGTGCTTCAGCATGCGGCGCTGCAGCTCCGCGTATATGCCGTGCGTAGGATCCGTCCACCAGGATGGGTGTTGACGAAGCGTTCACAGAAGCCGGGTACCGCCACCGTGGTCATCGAGCTGGCTCAACCGGCCGATGATCTCCGGGCTGGCCACGACATGGCCGATGCGCAGCGACGCCGACAGTGACTTGGAGAAGCTGCCGATGTAGAATGCCGTGCTCCAGCCCCGACAGCTCCGCAGCGTCTGGCGACGCTCCGGATGGAAGTCCCCACAGACATCGTCCTCCACCAGCAGAAGCCGTGCTCGGCCGCCCTTCATCACCCCGAAAGCCGTGCGTGCCGACAGCGTACCTCCGGTGGGTTAGCGAAAAGGTGCTGTTGCGGATGAAGAGCTGGCAGGGGCTGCCCATCCTTCAGCGCCTCATCCAGCCTGCAGGTCCGGCCCCGTCGGCGTTGCGCCGCACCCCCAGGCGTCGGCCAGCCTCACCAGGTGCACCAGGGAACCGTTGCAGAGCTCATCAGCAGCACCGGTCGCCGGGCGCACGAGAGGCGGATCCACCAGATCCAGGGCCTGGGTGGCCCCCACCGTCGTCAGCAGCTGTTCGGGCGGCACGTCGATGCGCGTGGTGCGCGCAGATGTACCGCCAGCTGGTGCGCAGCGGCACATGCCCTGGATGTCCCCATAATCCGTCAGCGTCCGCTGCCCCATCGCGCCGTCTTGCGCACGCCCGCCGCCAGTGCCTCGGTGTCCCGCCATTCGGACGGCAGCCAGCCACAGCCCAGCTTCGATGTTCGGCCCCGCCTGCAGCAACTGGGAACAGGGCCGTCTGCCCGGCTGGCGCGGTGTCCGGCGATACCAAGGGACATGTCCGGCGGTGCGTGACAGGCAGACCTTTCGCCGGGGGCGGCACGATACCCGCGCCCATGCTGCGTCCAGCGGCCCCTCGCGACCAGCTGCGCTGGGCGCTGGCCGCGGCGTGCAGGCTGACCTAGCTGCTCGCGCTGCGCCATCTGCCGCAGCGACGGCGGCCGCTCGCCGCTGGCCCGCTGGCCATCAGCCCAGACGCTGGCGGATCAGTCGACAAATCGCCATGGCTCAGCTCCTTCGCGCAGGCGCTGATTCCGCCACCGGGCTCAGACACTTCCGGCGTTCAGACCCGGCGAGAAGATGCTGCTCATGATGCCTGTTCAGGCGGGAAAGCGGCATCCGTGCCTGTACCAGCATCAGCACCCGCAGACGCGGGCACGACTGTCCGCGAGCTGTCCGGGCACTACTGCAGCTGTTTGGCAAACAGATGACGACTGTCGCGAAATCGCAGAAGAGCAATGAGTAGCATCCCCCATCCATCAGGGACGCCAGACCTACAGTCAGCGCGATTTCGCGGTCAGCCCGACTGTACAGGTCAGCCGTTTCCGCTTTCAGCCCGCTTCACTGTCAGCCCGTCATCGACCGCACGTCCCATCGAGAAGCCTTCATCCTGAAGCACCTCATGTCGCTCCTGCCTGCCCGCCCGCACGTCGGCTGTACTTCATCGCCCAGTCGTCAACTGCGCCACAGCCGTGATGGCCGTCACCATCGCTGCTCTGGTGGGCGCCGTGGTGGCCCCGCGGCCCATGGATGGCCACCCTGCCCTATGGGGGGCCCAGTTCCTGGTGGTGATGCTGGCCGCGCTGCCGGTGGCGCGACTGATGCGCCGCCCATGGCCGCAAGCGCATCTTTCTGGCAGCAACACTGCCACTGGCCTCTGCCGGCATCACCGGCTGCCTGGCCGTGCAGGACCGCTCGTTCCTGGCTGCTGATCGTCTCCCATGCCCCTGCTGGGGCTACACATCGCCGTAGGCCAGCTTCTCGCGCTTTTGCCGCCACGGGACGGCCTGTCCACCTCGCTGAAGCCCCGCGCCATGTCCTGAGTCATCGCCGGCGGCGTGGTGGCTCTTTACCGCAGCCCCAGCCTGGTCAGCAGCCTGAGAGAATGGGCGGGCATCCAGGACTTTGCCTCAGCTACGCCGCCTTTGCCGGGCTGGCCGTGCTGCATGCGCTCACCATCCTGCCCATACGCAGCCGGGACGATGACACCCGCCAGCCTGTCCCTTCTGGTGCTCAGCCCCATGCTGCCGTCCTCACCCTGCTCGCCGCCAACGCCTGGCAGCTGGTGCTGCACGACCGGCCGCTGGCAGGCCGCCATGCTCTCGGCCGCCGTCGGCTACGGACTGATGAACCTGCTGATGATCCAGTCCTCCGCAGACACATGACCCAGCTGTGCATGGCCTTTTCGGACGTGAACCGCGCCATTCAGTGGCACGTGCTGGCCATGTTCCTGCCCTCGTTCGTCACGGGCTCCATCATCCAGCGCGTGGGTACCCACGCCGTCATCGTGGCCGGCTTCATCCTCATCGGCATCAGCGCGGCCTTCAACATGGGCAACGACGGCTGCGCCCCTGCTCGGCACCTCGCTGATCCTGCAGGCCTGGGCTGGAACTTCACCCTACATCGGCGCAGCGCTACGCTGAACGAACGGCTGGACCAGCTGCGGGCACAGCCGTCGGCCGCTGCCTCGGGGCCTGATTCACCATCAGCCAGCAGAGACGCTTCCCAAGCCGCCCACCGCCCGGACCCGACCGTCGAGGTCCAGGGGATCAACGACCTGGGCATTGCCGTGATGGCCACCCTGGGCGCCTTCCCTGCCCGCCCCGCTGGTGAGCTGGCCCTGGCTGGGCCAGCGCAACCTGCTGGCGGGGCGACAGCGTGCTGCTGATCGGGATGGTGGTGGCGGTGTGGCGGCGGCGGGCGATGATCGGGCCAGGAAGTCTGAGCAAGCCTCGATCCGAGACAATCAGGGAATCAGGGTCAGACAGCGGGCGCAGAGGAACGAGGCGGCATGCAAAAGAACGACACGCTCCCGCCGGATGATCTCCCGGAAAGGTGTCATTGGTCACCGACCAGTCACCACATCCACCTTCCAGGGCAGATCGGATTCGGAGAACTCGCTGCCGAGTGCCGCTTTCGTATCCAGCGGCAGCGGCGCGCTGGGTGATGATGGCTGTGTCCAGGTCCGAATAGGGGCTGGCGCGCCGCCTGGCCCTGGATCCGAATGCCCAGACTTCATGACCGGGCATGTGGCTGCAGGACGTCGGCAACTGATATCCCACTGCCCGGGCGAGATGTCGATATCCGGCGTGTCCTGCGGGCTCATGAGCGTGAGGTGCCTGACTGTGCCTCGGCCAGCCGTCTTGCCAGGTAGATGCTTCCCAGAAAGCGGGGGATGCCTGCCACCACGTCCAGTGCCACTTCCTCGCTGTAGGTATGGCTGGTCCCTGGCCCGTATGTCCCGACAAGTCCGCCAGTCCGCCGAGCTTCCCAGCAGTAGGTCCTGCTCGTTGGCGGTGCGGATCAGGTCCTGGAAGCTCATCCGGTCGATCTCCTGGGAGAGGCGAGGTGGCTCCAGGAAGCGCTTCAGGGTCTTGTGGCTGATTTCAGGTGAACCGGAAGCGCTGGATCAGGCCGTCGCGGATCTGCTCGTCATGGATGTCCCTGCCGATAACGGGTCAGACCCGCGTCCAGGCGGGCGACGGCCTCTGCAGGAAGGAAAGGTCGACGGATCGTTCGCTCATGCCACTCGGGGCCTCCTGATGGTTCATCCGGCTTCAGCCGCCGCTGATAGCCCCCTTCACTCCCACCCTCATTATCAGCAGAGTGATATCATACATCAATTACCTGCATACCATCGACACAGGATGCCGCGAAAAATGCCATGAAGTGCAAGCCGCGGCCATATTCTCCCCTAATGTCAACCGACGTCGGATACCGGCTTCGTATCGTGTTGTTCAGCTTCACGCTCATACGTATGCTGACCATCGACATCAGCAACGATGACGACACGAAGGGATGCGAATTGCAAGGCGTCGGCCCAGGCGCGATACTTGTCTGCAAGCCCGCCCTGACCACCGCCTTCCTCGCGCCAATGGACGCCGCGCGCGTTGTATAAACCCGTATGTGCTGCTGCTGATGTCCCTAGACCGCAGGTCCTCCATCACATCGCGAACGGCTTCGTTCGGCCACACGCCATCCTCGCCAGCCGGTGCGTTAGAGAATAGCTTTCAAGGCACACGTCCGGCGATCTCGCGCAGCGGTCGAGCTCAGCATGCAAGACCGCTCTTACCGTTGCAACCCATTCTGCGAGCTTTTCCTGCTGTTCCTCTTTAGTTGCTTTGTCCCGACCAGGGATACGTTCAACGGCTTCAGCGAGGCGGTACCCGCGCTGTGCCAAATGCTCGAGACCTTCTGTAACGCGAAACTCGGCGGGATCTTCGCCACGGTCCTTGCGCTTATGGCCCACACTACAGCCTGCACGAATAGTTCAGATGTTCCTCAATGTAGCGCTCAAGGTTTGGAATCTGCTGGTCTTCCCCTCCGGAAAGGGCGAGCGAACCTCTCAAATCATGCGAGACTCGTCCAGCTTTTTCCTCTAGAGTGAGGTCTGGAGTTGCGATTGGGTAGACTGGAAGGCTCCGCCGCACATCGTAGTCCGTGCAGCTAAAGGTACTCAGCTTTCATCCTGGCTATTTTCGCCATGGCAGATGGCATCCACAGGAGGCAGGTGTATTTCTTCGAGGCTTGAAATGCATCGACGCGAGAGGCTGCCCTAGGACGTCTCGACTTCTGAAGCAGGCGGCGAACGCTCTCCGTTGTTTTCAGGCGATTCGCGAATGAATGGCGGAACCACTTCAGCCCGTGCACCGACCTGAGCTCAGCCGAGCTGATCTGGTATGCTCACGTAGAAGCCCGGTAAGGCCGAAAGAGAGCAGAGACGGAGCGCTTCCTCTTCGGCGCCTTTACCCCGCAGGCTCGCATATATGGCCTCTCTCTATCCTCGTCCAACGACCAGAGCTGACGGCGGCGATGCCATCACGACCCGAATGATTTTCTACTGCCGGACGTAGGCAACTGTCAGATCAAATCATCAATCGCTCTAGTCGCTTAAGCATGCCGGACACTCAGGGTGGAAAGCGCCGATTGCGCTGGGCATTTCCTTTTTCAGAGAGCGCGAGATGCCTTACGGAATACCTCGTTCTTGCGCAAATGTCTTGTCAGGGCTTCAACGCGGAGCTTTTCTATGCGTTGCCTCACGCGCTCTGGAAGTCCATCCGTCGTCCTGCGAGTTCGTCCGCCGACTCCTCAACCCATCCCTGGCGAGAAACAGCCACTCATACTTGTTCACAATGTCCTTGGGCTGCAACTCGGCATAGACTGCCTTGGCTTTTTCCGTCAGGCCTCGCTTGGCCTCTCCTCGTGACCTTTTACGCCCCCGGCGAGAGAGACAGATCACACGGGTTTTCTCGCGTATCTTCGCAACTCTCCTCGTCAAGAAGGCGCCCGCGTTGCGCCACTCGTCGATGATCTCCCATACGCGCGCCTGATCCTCCGACGCGAGTGCACGCAGCCTTGACGCAGGTCACACCGCAACATCTCGACAGTGTATGGGACGGCCTGCTTGTATGCGCACGTTTCACCATCTCTCGGCGAGATGCATGGATCGGTCCCCATGTCTTGAAAGGCTCGAGACCCGTAGCCGCCGTGGACGCCACTTCTGGCTTATGGCTATAGCCGCCGACGCGACTCCCGTAATCACCGAACTGCTGGAGACGTAGACCCTCCACCCGACCGCCGGGTGCTTATCCAAAAGCATGCTGACGGCCGCCTTCAGGCGCATCTCGTGGTTTGCCGCCGTCTGCGGCATCCATGCACGAAGAATGGAGCCAAGTCGATTCGATGAGGCTTATTTGCCCAGTTATCGTTAATCTCTACCCCAGAAAGCTGACCCAGAATCTTCACTACCCGCGGAAAGGTGGTCGATCCCGCAAGTCCTTCGAGAGCCCATTGCATGCAGCGGTGACGCAGGCCAAAAAGCCCGGCTGTCGGCAGGTCTCAGCAAGCCCGCTGACTTCGGACTCCTTCTGCTCGCAGATCACGCTCGATGATATCAAGGGAACTCGGCGCAGCACGTCAGCGGAAGGTCGCGCCGGTTAGCCTCTAGCTTTCCTAGTCGTTACAGGCGACAAGAAGATCACGCACTGATTTTCGCGGCTTCAAATTCCCATCAAAAGCCAAAGGTGCTTCCTGAAGAGATTCTTTGCTGTACGCCAGCCAGCAAAACCAAAGTCTCGGAAACGCCTTCGCACTGCGGAGAACTCGTCGTCTTTGCTATGCAAAGAGCTGCCGCAACGATCTTCGCGGGCAAGTCGAGGGCAGGATCAATCTTCACCGCAGTACAGTCGCGCAACGCCGTCAGAAAGGCGGTGTCAAGCATCGCTCGGAGACCACGTGCCCGCACTGGCAGGAAGAGGGAGTCGAGTTGCAAGAATCACGATTACCCGCAATTGACCAGACTGGAGAGTCGTTGAGCCGCAACCAAATCAAGAATGCGCTTTTCCAACACCTCAAAAAGGTGCCTCAGCCAGATGGGACAGGATGAGTTCGATCCGCCTTGTTCTGGGCGTCCTATGCGCTGACACAGAACGAGCCAGGACAAGCTTCCCGATGCGATTCTTGGATCTTCCAGCCCGAGCAGGTGTGGATTGCCGGAATATTCCGAGGAGTCGACGTCGAAGAACCGTCAACGGGCGCCCCGAGGCGTTAGTTAGTTTCGCTGCGTCATCAGCGCGATTTTTCCCATCGCTTCCAGAGCTTTTAGTGAACGGCTCGAACCCGAGCGGCTCCAGCACGACATGAGGCTCCACGCTGGTAGCATTGCGGGGATAAACAACAAGCTGGTTCCGCGGCGATGTGCTGCAGGGCCCAAGCTCACGCTCCGCTTCCCGCGTATGGGCTCACTGCAATGAAATCGGTAGTGCCTTGCGGCGAGAGTTTCGGCAGTACTCCTGCCTTGTCAAACACCAACACCCGATCCATATACTGTTCAAGCTCGGGGTTGCACAGAGACTTCTGCTCAGTTTAAAACGCCAGCGCCTCACTTCAACGGAGCTTCAGCCACTATCACTAAAGGGGTTCGCATCGTCTTTCGCCATGGAAGGAGTTTGATCCTGCCGTTCCATCGCCTCGTTCGCCGTAGCAGAGTATGATGAAGCGCGGGCGCTACGGTTTTGCCCAATCGCTCCAGCAACGCTCCAGGGTTCTGACGCCATTAGAAGGGACAGATCCGTCTGGCTCGCAAAACCAGGTCTGGAGCCGCGAGTGATTGCTCCATCCACCGCTCAAGATCACTGGCGTCGCAATATGCACGAATGTCTTTTCCAGAGCTTCTTGCACCTTCGTTCCGCGACCCAGGGCAGCGCCCACCCGCCACCGCCTTGGCGTAATAAAGACAAACGTGCATGTCGCCCTTTCGAGCGCTTTTGATCGCCCGGACGCTTTTTGCAAAATCCGTCTGCCTTGGCTCTAATGTCCGCGGTGACACCGAACTCCCACCCAGAGGCGCCAGAAGGTATCCAAGGCGTGCCGGAACTGGCCTCAATGAAGGCGTCACAGCCGGTACGGCTCAGCATCGTCGTTACCGGGGAAATCACCCTCTCGCGAAGAGGAATCCGCGTCCCTGTGGAGTGAGATGAGCGCTCCAAACTTAGCACCGACAGCTTAGTGCGTGCAAGAATTGTCGTTGTGAACTTCAATTCTACGAGATCGTTGGCCTCGACATTTAAAAAGGAGGCACGTAAGCACGCTTTGCCTTTTGAGCTGCGCCTGCCGTTTATCAGCTTTTACGCGTCATATTCTTGTCTGCAAATCGAGAATGGCCTTGGCAGAAAGTCCGAAAGCACGTTCAAGACGCGCCGCCATATCGGGCGTTGCAGATACCTTCCCTGAGGAAATTCGATAGGCCCGGGCGGCTAACGCCGATCAACTATGCCACCTCCAGTAACCGTGGAGCCCGCGAGGATCAGGACGTTTTTCCGAACATAGGAACCGGGATGAAGGGGGAGGGAATCATCAGTCATGGCCCGCGCCTCACTGTAAAGTGTAATGTGACACTTTACACATTAGCACCGAAGACGATCCATTGCAATGTCTAGTGCAGCTCTCCCGCAATAATTTCTCCAAGACAGCGGCTCGCCAGTATGGCTTTGGCCCATTCGATATACCCTCATCTCCTGGCGCAGCGCCTCAATCTCGGCTGGCGACAACTCTCGCACCCGTGGTTCACGGTCGTTCGTCGGTCGTGCGCCTCTTTGCCGGCCGCAGCCAGGGCATCGGCCTGCCTCAGGGCGTCCTGGAAGGCTCCCCATGCGTTCCGTTTTCGTCCTTGCTGACCTCGGCCCATATCCGCTTGACTCTGCAGGACTGCGCCGGCCAGCTCGGCCGTCTTGGTGATGCTGTGGCCGGATCGGCGCAAGGCGATCACCTGGGCGCGGCGCTTCGGATCGGCACGCCGGCCCTGGTACTTGCCCGCATTCTTCGCTAGCTCGATGCCCTGGCGCTGCCGCTCGCGGCGGTCCTCGTAGTCATCGCGGGCCATCTGTAGGGCCAGCCTCAAAAGCATGTCCTGGACCGATTCCAGCACGATCCTGGCAACGCCCGCCTCGGCCGCCAGCTTCAGACAGGTCTACAACGCCAGGAACAGCCAGGCGCGCGCCCTGGCCCGGATCGTGGCAACCAGGCGTCGGCTTCGCCAGTGGCAAGTGGCTGATGCGGTCGATCTTCCGCAATGACTACCTCGCCAGGCTGTAGGTCCGCGACCATGCGCAGCAGCTCGGGACGGTCGGGACGCGCGCCGGATGCCTTCTCCTTGTAGAACCTTTTAGAGCTTGTCCTTTGGCTTGAGGTTGCGCAGCTTGGTATCGTCAGCATGGTTCGGCTGGGTCCCCACTCAAAAATACCATGCTCAGAAAGCCTCGCATATCTCCACTAAAATCCTTACAGATCAATGCGGTTGCCCCAATCTCAATACCAGCTGACAGGCCCGCAAAGGGCAGCAGCATGGTATCGACTACCGAACATGGCACCAGACCAAATCGTACCATCAACTCATCACAGAAACGGATGCTTGGCGATGTCAAAAACTGCCAGGCAGTAGCAAGCCGAGAATCGAAAAAGCCCGCAGTTACGCAGTTAGAGGTGATTTCTGCCATTTGTTGCGGGCTATGCCGGATGCGGGATCATTCCCATCAATCGTCGCCGGCGGCTTGCCTCACGTCGTAGGTGACGCGGTTGATGCCGCGCACTTCGTTGATTGATGCGGCTGCTGGTCTTTCAGCAGGCTGTAGGGCAGCTCGGCCCAGTCGGCGGTCATGAAGTCGCTGGTCTGGACGGCGCGCAGGGCCACGACGTAGTCGTAGGTGCGGCCGTCGCCCAGCGACGCCGACGCCTTTTGACGCAAGGCAGGAAGACGGTGAAGGCCTGGCTGGTGAGGTCGTACCAGGTCTTGCCTGTGGGGTTCGATGGTGGAGCGCAGTTCCTCGATGAAGATGGCGTCGGCCGGGCGCAGCAGGTCGGCGTATTCCTTCTTCACTTCGCAGGATGCGCACGCCCAGGCCCGACCCGGAAGGGTGACGGTAGACCATGTCGGGGGCAGGCCCAGGGCGACGCCCAGTTCGCGCACTTCGTCCTTGAAGAGGTCGCAGGGGCTCCAGCAGTTTCCCAGGCCCAGCTGTTCGGGCAGGCCGCCGACGCGGTGGTGGCTCTTGATGACGACGGCCTTCTGTTTCGGCGCCGCCCGACTCGATGACGTCAGCAGATGGTCCGGGCCAGGAAGGTGGCGCCCTTGTGACCGGCGCCGCGCCCTGAGCTCTCCGGCTTCGGCCTTGAACACATCGACGAACAGGCGCCGATGATCTGCGTTTCTGCTCGGGGTCGGAGACGCCGGCCAGAGCGTCCAGGAAGAGCTGGCTGGCGTCGACGCGCACGACCTGGCGTGCAGCTTGCCGGCGAACATGTCCACGACCATGTCGCCTCGTTCAGCCGCAGAAGGCCATGATCGACGAAGACACAGGTGAGCTGGTCGCCGATGGCACGATGGATGAGGGCAGCGGCCACGCTGAATCGACGCCCGGACAGGCCCAGGGATGACTTCCTCGTCGCCCACCTGTTCGCGGATGGCGGCCACGGCCTCGATGGTCACGCATGACCCAGTCGGGACGGACGCCCAGATGTCGAGCTACGTGCGCTCAAGCATGGCCCTGCCCTGCACGGTATGGGTGACTTCGTGGAACTGCACGCCGAGAAGCGGCGTCCTCGTCGGCCATGCCGGCGATGGGGCAGCTGGGGGTGCTGGCCGCGAGCTTGAAGCCTCGGGCAGGCCCGTGACCTTGTCGCCGTGGCTCATCCACACCTTCAGCATGCCGTGGCCTTCGGGGTGTGGAAGTCCTGGATGCCGTCCAGCAGCGTGTATGCTGCGGCGCTGGGACTTCGCGGCTGAATTTCGGGTGTTGCGTGCCTTCCACCTGTCCGCCCAGCTGCACGGCCATGGTCTGCATGCCATAACAGATGCCCAGCACGGGCACGCCCAGCTGGAAGACGGCGTCAGGGGCGCGGTCATCCACTTCATAGACGCTGGCACGGCTGCCGAGAGGATGATGCCCTGAGCTGGCTGTCGGCGGCGTATTGCCGGACCAGTCGCTGCTGACGTCGCAGGGATGGACTTCGCCCGCAGACGTGGGCTTCGCGGATGCGCCGCGCGATGAGCTGGTGACTTTGAGCCGAACCAGGATCAGGATCTTCTGATGTTCATGGCGCGACAGAGAGTTGTGACCCGCCCGGCCGGGCGTGTCTGAACGAAACAGGCTGCCGACCAGGCGGCAGCCTGTGGGGGCGGCAACGATCACTGACGTGATAGGCGCTTCCTGACGATCTGCACGTCATCGACGTGCGATTCACGGATATGCGTTGCTGATCTCCGACGAACTGGGCACGCGCTGCATGGCGTCGATGGTGGGGGCAACCGCAATAGCCTATGCTGGCACGCAGGCCGCCGCACAGCTGATAGATGATGGCGCTGACCGCCCCTGTAGGGAACGCGGCCTTCGATGCCTCGGGCACCATCTTCTCGGCGGCGACGTTGGAGTCCTGGAAATAGCGGTCGGCTGCGCCCCTGCCGCATGGCGCCCAGCGGCCTGCCACGGGAACGCAGGAGCGGCCCTTGTACAGACGATCTCGCCAGGGGGATTCCTCGGTACCGGCAAAGATGGAGCCCATCATGACGCTGGAGGCGCCAGCGGCGATGGCCTGGCCACGTCGCCGGAGTAGCGGATGCCCCCGTCGGCGATGAGCGGCACGTCGGTGCACTTTTGCAGGGCAGCGGCCACGTCGCCCACGGCGGTGAGCTGCCGCACGCCCAGCCGGGCCACGATGCGGTGGTGCAGATGGAGCCCGGACCGATGCCGACCTTGACGGCGTCGGCGCCGGCATCGACCAACATGCGGGCGGCACGCACCGGTGGCGATGTTGCCGGCAATGACCCGCAGGTCGGGGGTAGTGGCGTTGATCTCGCGACGCTCGATGACGCTGCGTGAGTGGCCGGGCGGTGTCAACCACCACCACGTCCACGCCGGCAGCCACCAGGCGCTCTTGCCGTTCGCGGCTGTCGCCACCGGTGCGATGGCAGCGCCAACGCGCAGCTTGCCGACGCTGTCCTAGGAGGACTCGGGGTGGGTGTCGGCCTTCAGGATGTCCTTGACGGTCGCGAGACCGCGCAGCTCGAAGCGTCGTTGACAGCCAGCACGCGCTCAAGACGGTGCTTGTGCATGAGCTTCTGGGCGTCATCCAGGCTGGACCCTCGGGCACGGTGTGATGAGCCGCTCGCGCGCGTCACTGCTGCGCACCGGCTGGTCGAGTTCGGACCAGGCGCAGGTCACGGTTGGTGACGATGCCGACCACCTTTCCTGCTGCCCCCTCGACCACGGGCAGACCGAGATGCGGTGCTCGCGGGTGATGGCGATGACCTCGCGCACGGTCATCTCGGGGGTGATGGTCGATGGGGCCCACCACGCCGGACTCTGTAGCGCTTGACGGCCAGGACCTCAGCAGCCTGCTGCTCGGGCTTGGAGGTTCTTGTGGATGATGCCGATGCCGCCCAGCTGGGCCATGACGATGGCCATGCCGCTTTCGGTGACGGTATCCATCGCCCGCCGAGATGCGGCCGGGATGTTGAGGCTGATGATTTTCCGGGTCAGGCGCGTGCGCAGATCGCGTCTGCGGGACGAAGTCCGAATGCGCGAGGACGAGCGGGACGTCGTCGAAGATGTCAGTGCCTTCTCGCATCCGCGACTGCTGTTTTTATCCGCAAGCGGCATGACATGGAAATTTCATCCTTCGGCCCGCTCGCGTCGTGGTGCGGATCTCGACGATCAGCCGCGCGCCCGTCGGCGCGACCGTCCGTCCGCTCGGCGCGACTTTTTGCCACTCGGGCAAAGCGGTGCCGCCCCGGCGTCGGC